>Ga0209161_10002910_pt1 | contig 13896 bp, 7 predicted proteins | sample GraSoiAngelo_155_FD_186169 | JGI IMG/M metagenome (GOLD analysis project Ga0209161, IMG submission 186169) | Grasslands soil microbial communities from the Angelo Coastal Reserve, California, USA - 14_1009_13_30cm (SPAdes) (version 2) | ecosystem: Environmental > Terrestrial > Soil > Grasslands ...
CGCAGGAGTGAGCGGAATATTTAACGTCCAGGCGCCTGCGCCCGGTATCGAGAGCACTTTCTCTAATGCCGCGATGGCGCGATCGGATTCTCCTGTTTGCGCCGCCACGCGCGCGAGGACTTCGATCGAACTTGGACCATCCATGGCATTTTTTTCAATTGGACTCGCCGCGATTGCGCGTTCGGCCAGAGCCAAAGCAGCGGTTTTGTCACCAAGGCCCATGTTGGTCAGCGCGAGATCCCCAATGAGGGCAAAATTTTCCGGCTGTTCTTTCAGGAAAGGTTCCAGTTCGCTGCGCGCCTGCCTCCAACTTTCCTGTGCAGCGCCATGGTCGCCGGCGAGGTCTTGCGCCCACCCTAGCCAGAAGCGCAGTTCACCATTGAGATAACCGAGTGCCGGATCGGGCTCCGCCAGCAGCTCCTTCAAGCGCCGTATCAGCCGCGCGGGCTGGCGCTCCAAGATCGTCTGGTAGACTTGTGCTTCCAACGCGAAAGGGGCGCTGGCCGTCGGACGCAGCGGATTGAGCAACGTCGCCGCCCGCGTCAGGTCACCTTCGGCTTGCGCGGTCAACGCCTTTTCCGCAAGAGTATCGACGTCATTAGGCGTGATATCGAGAACCTGATCCAGCTTCCGCAGCGCCTCAGGAAAGCGGCCGAGAAAGATATAGGAGAACGCGTGTTGCGTTAAAAGGGTAACGTTGCGTGGATCGATCTGCTCGGCTTCATTAAAGTAAGCCTCGCTACGATCCCACTCACCACGTCTTCGTGCGACGTAGGCTAGTGCTTCAGGAATCTGGCTGTTATTCGGCAGGAGCTGTCGCGCCCGTTGAAAGTAACGGACAGCAGTATCGTAATCCTTGAGGCAGCCATAATGATACCAGCCTTTGGCATAGAGCGCCTCGGCGAGATCCGGCTGAAGATCAAGTGCGGTGTCCGCTGCGTGGCGCGCCTCTTCACGCAGGGCCGAGGTTGGTTGCAGAGACAGCATTACGTAGCCCAGAGCGTCGACCTGTGATAGCAGGGCCCACGCGAGGGCGAATTTCGGATCCAGTCGCACCGCTTCTTTCAAGTAGCTCTGTGCAGCAATTTGGTCGGCGTAGTTAAGTCCCGTTTTCACGCTGTAAGCGAGACCACGCAGGTAGGCGTCGTAAGCCTCGGGGCTGTCTGTCGATTTGGCGGCGATGACTTGCTCTTCCTGACCGGTGAGTTTCGCCCGTAACTGGTCGGCGATGGCTTTGGCCACCTCACTCTCGACCGAAAAGATGTCGGTCAGTTTGCGATCAAAAGTATCGGCCCAAAGATGGGACTCATTGGCCGCTTTGATCAGCTGCGCGTTCACGCGCACGGCGTCGCCGCTCTTCTGCACCCTTCCTTCCAGGATGTGGGCGACGCCAAGTTGCTTTGCGATCTCAGGCAGATTTTCGGGTGCGCTTTTGTACTGCTGCGTCGACGTGCGCGAAATCACTTTCAAATCCGCGATCTTAGCGAGCCGCGTCAGGATCTCCTCCTGGATACCCTCGGCAAAGTAGGCGTTGGCTTTGTCTTCGCTGAGGTTTTCGAACGGAAGCACGGCGATGCTTTTTTCCGCAATAGGAAGTCCTACGTCGGCGGCCTTCCCCGAAGAGGAGCGTGCAACCGCCGGTGAGCCGCGTCGGTAAAAGACTGAAAAGCTGATCGCCAAAGCCACAGCTGAAACGAGCAAAACAGCTGTGAGCACATACTTGGGCCAACGAGGCGTAATGACCGGACGGACGCTAACACCGGACGTCTGCTTCCATCTTCTTCTTCGCTTGAGTTTGTCCGGAAGATGTGGGTTGCCGAGATTGTCTTTGTAGAGATTAACCAGGTGCAGCCTCAGCCCGTGCTTCACCTCACACTCGCCGAGATCGTGCAAATACGGTTGCCAGTGCCGGTATTGGGTCAAATCTTCCGCTATATGCCCGGACAAAAGAATATGCCCGGCATCGGCGCAATCCATGACGCGCTGCGCCACGTTGATCCCTGATCCCGCGATGTTCGTCTTGTCATTAACATCGGTGACTTGATTCACTGGGCCGCTGTGCACTCCCATCCGCAGCTGGATATGCGGATGCTCTTGCAATGTTCTGCTGATCTCGAGAGCACATCGCACCGGCTCTTCCGGACTGTGGAAGAAAAGGAGCGCCATCCCGTCTCCCATCGGCACTCGATTGAGTTTGCCGCTTGCTTCCGCCGATCGAAAACCTTCGGTGTTTCGCACGATCTGATTCAATTCCTGCAGTAATTCAATCTGCTCGTTGACGAGCAGTTTCGAATAACCCACCACGTCGATTAACAGCAGGTGCGCGATCTCGAGCGGGAGATCGGGGTTGGACTCAACGGGTGTGTCTTGGGCGTTCACCCTTAGCAGCCCTAACAATACCGTTGCCCTGGCCGAAGGCAACGACCGTGGTGGCAACTCCAATAGATGCCGCCCTTTTTTGGTGCGAGCATATCGATTGAGGCGGCCTTTCGCGCGAGGCGGTGCCGGGTGGACGGGTGCCTCTCATCTCTGGACCGGAAAAATTCCGATGTTTAACTGGACGCTTGCAACCCTGCTTCCCGGTAATTCCGCAGCCGTGATTCAGTTCTTTCGGACAGGTCGGGGCTGCGTGAAGCCCCCGTCACATTAATTATTCGCCGCTTTCGGTGCAAGCGAGGCAACGATTTTCTCGAAGCGCGGATCGCCACGCAACGAGTCCCATTCAGGATCGAGACGTAGCGCGCCATAAGTTGGCCCGTATGGAAGTTTGCTGACTGTGTCCAATTCTTTTAAGGCGAGATCCTTCTCGCCAGCGAGTGCGTAGATACGGGCGAGATTAGTGATCAGCTGAACGCTCTCTACGGCGTCTTTTGCAGTCGGCAGCATATCGCACGCGGAGCGACCCTCACGGATTGCCTTCTCTTTCTCCCCTAGCTCGGCGTCGATGAGCGCCAGCATGCTCAGCGGTCTTACATTTCCCGGCTGAGCGCGGACGAGTTTCTCGGTTTCAGCGCGTGCAGCCATAAAAGCGGCATGTGCGGCAGGCGCGTCTTGTCGCAGTTTAGCCAGTAACCCTTCATGCCAGGCGTACGCCATCCTGCATTGCACGTGCTGACCGGGATTTGAGAGATCCAATCGGGATCGTGGCACTACAATCCAAGTCTGGGTTGGAACTCTGACGAAATCCCGCCTAGAATTTTCTCGGCGATCGTCCTTTCCTTTCTTTGCGGGACCTTACGCTATCGGCCTGATCAAAGATAAAACGGGCAGCCTGTATTGGGGCCTTGCCTTTGTCGGAATCTCCATGCTGGTGCCGGCAATATTCTTGATGCTACTTCCGAAACGAGCTCGCACACAATCGGGCTAAGCTTTGGGGGACCAAGCGCCGACGACGGCCATCCAACTGGCAACGCCGTTGGATGCTGCAACCTCGGCTTGGAGCCTTTCTGGAAGTGTATCGAAGTCACCTAGCTCCCCTAGGGACAGGTTTAGCTGCTGAATTTGCGGTCGCAAGCTGCAGATAACATCGTACATCCAGCGTATGAAGTCTGGATCATCTCCAAGGGGTATCTCCATCTGCATCGCTGGCGCAGGCAGTCCCGCTTCCTGAAAGATCCGATAGAGAGCAAGTCCGATCTCTGGGTTTGCCCTGGAACGTTGGAATGTCTCGCACATTAGAGAGGCGGCGGCCGACCAAAGAGGTAAGTGCGTCGAAATCGCAAAAATAGGCGCCCAAGAGGATTCCTGAAAGGCTAAGATTCCGCCGGGACGAACCAACTCAGACAAAGAACGCAAAACGGCAACGGGATCGGGAACAAACATCAGAATGAAACGCCCCACCGCCGCATCGAACGGCCTCGTGCTCGCGATTTGTGACACATCGGATTGGGTGAAGCTCACATTGCGCAATCCAGCCTCGGCCACACGAGCTTTGGCGCGGGCGATCGAGCGCGGGTCGCGTTCCACTCCCACTACTTCTCCGGAGGGCCCAACGATCTTAGCCACTAGCATAGCTACGTCACCGACACCGGAACCAAGGTCGAGGACACGTTGATCCTTGCCGATCCCTGCTTCGCGAAAGAATCGCTCGGTACAACGAGCGAGTCGTGCAGCCTGCTGAATCAAGCGCTCGTGTTCCGAGTCGGTGCTACCAAGCGCGTACCGTGAAGGAGGTGTACCGCCCAGTTCACCTGCTCGACTCGGCCGACTACGAACACCCACGCGATTGCGCCGACAATCAAAACTACTGTAGTGATTGCCATAGGGGCCACAAAATTGCCGGTCCGATCCACTGCGAATCCCGTCAGAGCAGGTGCGACCACACCTGCCAGGTTGGCGAAGCCATTTTGGAGGCCAGTCCATCGCCCGGCCGCTTGTGGACCAGCGAGCGTTTGGGAGAATGCAAAGATGCCTGCAGCGCCCATTCCAGAGCCTACACCAACGGCCATGAGCCATGGTAGATAGGTGTGCGGCCTTGCGGCGCAAGCAGCCATTGCGATCGCGGCCGTGGCAAATCCGATTGCCATGACCGTTTTGCGCACCAGAGTAGTCGTATAGCCCTTTCGGATCCAGAAATCCGAAACGCGACCACTCGTGATCGCCGACACAGCATCCACCAAATAGTAAACGCTTGCAGTCATCGTCATGCTTGACATGGAAAGATGGCGCTCTCGGACGAGATAGAACGGCAGCCAGGTAACCATGAAATAAAGCAGGTAGGCCGCACAAAAATGCCCCAAGGATGCGCCCCAGAAAGAACGCTGTCGCAATATATCTACATACCCAGCAATCTTTACGTCGGAGCTGCCCGTCGCGCTGCCGCATGGCATCCACTTTATCCATGCTGGAAGCCATAACAGACTTACCAGCCCGACTCCAATGAACACTGGCCGCCAGCCATACATGGCCATCAGCAGTCCAGAGCCGAAAGTCCCTACTACGTTCCCACACCTGAGCGCCGACTGGATGACACCATTTGCAAATCCTCGGTGGTATTCCGGAACATCCCGGGCCAGGATTTTCGAGCAACACGGGAATGCTACCGATTCTCCGATGCCAAGCATCAAACGCATCGTCAACAGGATTGCGAAACCGCGTACAAAGCCGGTTGTTGCGGTTGCGAGCGACCAAAGCAGGTAGCCCGCTGCGATGACCCAATTCACGTCAAAGCGGTCCACCAGCCAGCCGCTGACAAACTGCATCGCCGTGTAGGTCCAAAAAAATGCAGCGAGCAGAATGCCCAGCTGCGAAGCAGAAATGCCCAACTCGTCTTTCAGCAGCGGGGCGGCGATTGAGAGATTCCCGCGATCAACATAGTTGATCAAGATACAGATCGCGAGCAGGATCAGCGCAGGCGCGAAAGCGCGTAAGCTTTGCGAATCATCTGCGGTCTCGGCCATAGCAAGCTGTCTTTCTTATCCTCGGCCAAGTATTGCACTCTGCGCACCTTGACGACCTGCCTCGCCAAGCTCAGCGAAAAATTTCTTCGGCTTCACTGGAAGCTACTTGTAAACAGTTTCCGGTTCGGGTTCGGAAATGAGTTTTTGAAAATCTGGATCGTTCCGGATCGGATCCCAGACAGGGTCGGTCTTCAAGCGTGCAACGGAAACAACCTGTCCGGCAGGCGCTGTAATTAATCGGCGAAGTATTTTTATCGCTTCCTTGGCTTGGCCGGTGCGCGCTTCGATTTCAGCCAGTGCGGCAAGTAAAGACGCGCCAGTAAACGCATCTTTTTCGACTGGCAGCGAATCTGCGGCTTGTCGCGCTACGCGGACTGCATCGGCGTTGCGTCCGAGGCAAACATAGGTCCGAGCCAAGGCAATTAACGATGCCCAGTCTCCCGGCCGCTGGGTCAGACGGGCTTCGAGCAAAGTGCGGGCCTGCTCGCACTTCGGTTTTGCTACGGCACCTTGACCGGCAAGCACTTGAATTCCAACTCGCGCCTCGAGTTGGCGCAAACGCGCTTCGGGAGTGTTACTTGACGGTGAGTCCCAAGCTTTAAAAGCATCAGCAAAATGTTTCTCGATTACGTCGAGGTACACGCGTTCGTCGATCATCAGCGCAATAGTGCTGCCGGCAACACTTGACTTGCTTTCTGCCGGCACTGAGTCGAAAGCGCGTCTAGCGCGCCCGATATCGCCGGCGCTGTTGACGTAGGTACGCGCGAGGAACACGGCGGCTGGCACATGGTGCGGGTCGAGAGCAAGGGCATGAGTGAGTGCACGTTCAGCGTCACTCCAGCGGCGAATACCAATGTAGGTCGCGCCAATCTCGGTGGGAATCACAGGATCGCGCGGATCAAGTTCCGCTGCCCGTTCATCTTCAGCAAGCGAGCGTTGCCATTCGCCGCGGCGATGGTAAATCGCAGCCCGGTAAGTGTGAGCATTGGCGTTGCTTGGCTGGAGTTCTAGAACCCGGTCGAGCTCTCTGAGCGCGGCATCGTAGTCATAATAGCCCCAGTAATGAAATACCGCCAGCGCCAGATGGGCGTCCGGTGAAGCTGGAGCAATCGCTAGCGCACGGTCGATGTTAGCTTTTATTTCTGCTTGCTCCGCCGAAGTCAGATAACTCGAAGGAGTGACAAACCAAAACAGATTTAACTCGCTGTAGGCGAGTCGGGCATAGGCAAGCGCGAAATTCGGATCTCGGGCCAGAGCTTGCCGATAGAAGGTTTGGGCACGATCAAAGGGTTCGGCGATGAGAGCACTTTCAGCCTGGTGTTCCTCGTATTCCCCCTTAAGGAACAAATTGTAAGCTTCCGTATCACGCGTGGGAGCTGTGGCCAGAGCATCGGACTGGCTTGGAGAAAGCTTCGCGCGCAATGTGTCGGCAATCTCCTGCGCGACCTCGCTTTCGACAGTTAAAACATCCTTTAAGTCGCGATCGTAACTCTTTGCCCATAGATGCGTGTCGATGCGCGCGTCGAGCAGCTGGACGTTTACCCGCACTTTATCTCCAGCCTTTTGCACGCTGCCTTCGAGCACATTGGCCACGCCGAGTTCGCGAGCTACTGTTTTCAGGTCTTCCGGCGTGCTTTTGTATTTGGCTGTCGATTTTCGCGAGATAACCTTCAGGTCGCCAATGCCAGCGAGCTTCGTCAGGATTTCATCCTGAATGCCGTCGGAGAAGTAGGCATTGTCTGGGTCACGGCTCAGATTGTCGAATGGCAGAACTGCGATGCTTTTCTCCAGGGATGAAGAAACTGCCGGGGAAACATTGGGATGAAGGCGTTGGAAAACGAGGATCCCAATGACGAGTAGCAGGACAGCGATGATAAAAAAATCAAGTTTGCGACCAGGCTTGCGCGTAAGCGATTTGCTAACATCGACATCTTCTGCGCGTTTGATTCCTTCGGGCGTAAGCTCGAACGCCCAGGCAAGAATCATCGCCACGGGAAATCCGATAACGAGCAGCAACACCACAAGACGCACCGCCCAATTAGGAATCTCAAAGAACGGAAAAATCTGGCTGGCTATCTGCATCAGCAGCCATGCGACGACTGCGTAGGCGATCGCAACCTTATAGACGTTGCGTCGTTTCAGCTCAGCGAAGAAGTTCTTCGGGTTCATGAGTCGTCACGGCGAACCTTTCTTTGGCGCCAGCGAGGCGACAATTTTCTCGAAGCGCGGATCGCCGCGCAAGGGATCCAAGGAAGGAAACAATTTCAATTGGCCGTAGCTAAGCGACGAGCTAGGAAGCCGGGTTGCAATCGCCAGCTGCTCGCAAGCGAGGTCTTTCTCACCGACCCAGGCAGCGATGATAGCGAAGAACTCAATCATATGAGCGCCGTTGATGGAATCTTTTGTCACCGGCAGAAGCTCAATCGCCCGGCGACCCTCGTGCAGGGCATCCTCCTTTCGCCCAAGTCCAGCGTCTATCAGACCAAGCGCGCAGAGAGCGGGGCCGTAATCGGGCTGTGCTTGCACAATCTGCTCTTGAGCAGCACGGGCTTGTGTAAAAGCGGCGTGAGCCGTCGCGGCGTCACCTTTCATGCGACCAAGCAAGCCTTCAAAGAAGGCTCGGCCAAATTGAACGGCATCCGGTCCGGAAGTTTTGTTACCAAAGACCGCGAGGGCCCGAGCGGCAGCGACGGAGTCGTGCTCGCAGAAAGCCAGATAAAGCCAGGTTGGGGCGATTCTCTCCGCGGATCCAGGATTATCCTTGAGCATCGTCTCGACTAGCGCGTGCAACGGTCGGGTGTCGGCTTTCCAGTCCACATTGAGGAAGGCACGCGTTAGTAGAATGTCGGGGTCGTCCGGTTTGAACGCGAGCACGCGATCGAAAACAGCGCCTGCTTTTGCATAATCCCGCAGCGAACTATAAGTATCAGCAATGCTCCGGAGCGTGGGAACGTTGCGGGGATCCAAATCGAGCGCGCGTTCAAAGTTGCGCGTGGACTCCTCCCAGCGACCCTGCCGGCGGTCAATGTAGCCGCTCAACTCAAAGATTCTCGGGTTGTTCGGCAGAGTCCGGTGCGCAACACCAATTTCCGCGCGTGCGCCGTCGTAGTCGAGATTGCTGTAAAGATGCTGCGCCGAGGCAAGGTGCGCATCACCCGAATCCGGTCCCAACCGCAACGCGTTTTTAACTGCCGTGTCCGCCAAGGTGAGACGGCTAGGGGTGTGGTCGATTCCGAGGAGGTAGAGGCGGTCGTGCGCGCCCGCCAGCCTGCAATAGGCGAGCAGGAATGCGGGATCGCGGACGATGGCTTGGCCGAGGAAACTCACGGCTTGGAGGAGATCCTCCGTCCCGGTCGGGCTGCCGGGTTCGGCGTCGATCAATGCCGTCGCGCGAACGTAAAGATCGAACGCCACGAGATCAGCAGTGGGTCGTTGCTCGATCGCGGCCTTTTCCGCGGGAGAGAGCCTGGCCTGAAGTTGGTCGGCGATTGTCTTGGCAATTTCGCTTTGAATGGCAAAAACATCCGCAAGGTCTCGGTCATAGGTTTGCGCCCACAGATGCGCATCGGTGCGGGCGTCGATCAGCTGCGCCATCACTCTCACGCGGTTGGCTGTGCGTTGAACGCTCCCTTCCAGCACATGGGCCACGCCAAGTTGCTGTCCGATTTCCCGCAGGTTCCGCGGGTTACCGCTTTTGTAGAGCATGACCGACGTGCGGCTGATCACTTTTAGATCCGCGACCTTTGCAAGATCGGCCAGAATTTCATCCTGCACGCCGTCAGTGAAAAAGGCGTTATCAGGATCGCGACTCAGGTTCTCGAACGGAAGTACCGCGATGCTTTTCTCCGGAGATGAAGAAACTGCTGGCGAAACATTGGGATGAAGGCGTTGGAAAAGCAGGATCGCAATGACGAGCAACAGGACAGCGATGATAAAAAAATCCAGTTTGCGACCGGTCTTGCGCCTAACCGATTCACTAAGATCGACATCTTCTGCGCGCTTGATTCCTTCCGGCGTTAGTTCAAATGCCCAGGCAAGAATCATCGCCACGGGAAATCCGATAATGAGCAGCAACACCACAAGACGCACAGCCCAATTCGGAATTTCGAAGAACGGAAAAATCTGGCTCGCTATCTGCATCAGCAGCCATGCGACGACACCGTAGGCAATCGCAACCTTGTAAACATTGCGCCGCTTTAACTCGCCGAAGAATTCCTTCGGATTCACCCTTCGACTTTGTGCCACACAGCACTCAGTTCTTCAAGTCGATGGCGTGAGTGCAAGTGATCGCCTCGGCCAGCCTTTTTCACCGGGCGAGCGGCTGCCTTCGCCACAGGCTACGGCGCGCCAAAGGAGTGCTCGCCCGACACAAACTACAGCATGCGTGACGAAACCTATTTCGGCGCCAAGGCTGTCAACTGATTAGAGACTAATTGCCAGCTGGTCGAACCCTTTACCCAAACATGCGTGCTTCGGTATTGGCCGCTGGTCGGTTGACCACTGTATTGTCCCTTGAGTGTCACGCGGCTCGTCGCCACGGCGCTGTTTTGGTAAACACGCACTGTAGGCTTCTCTTCTTCGTTGATCGATTCCAGCGTCGTGGCACCGGATTTCAGATTCGCGAGCCGTTGCGCCTTGGTCAGGACTTGACCAGAGGCGTTCACAAAGACGTAATCATCAGCCCAGATTTTCTCCAGCGTAGGAATATCGTGGCGCAGGAAGGCTGCGCGATACTTCTCGATCATCTGTCTGACATCTTGCTCACTCTTGTTGTTTGTGGCTTCCTGTTGGGCTTGTCCGAATACAAATGACAGCAAAGCGCCAGTGATGGCGACGTAAAGTATAATGCGTTTCAAGTTACCTCCTTCGCAGTTTGATACCGCTGTGGAACGACGATTGCAATCCGATTCCATAGGATTTTCATAGAGCGCTTGCAAAGCAAATCCATCACGGAACAGTTGCCAGCAATGGCAGCCAACATTGAACAGCTGAACTCGAAAATCGATCGCGCGGTTGCTGGGGGGCAACTGATGAAATCGGCGGCGAGGAACATTCGGGCATTGCTGGCTGGCGCCCCTTCCGATCTTTATCTGCGAGTAGTGGGCGAACTCGTCAACGCCGGGGAATGGTATGAATTGAACGATCGTTTTTACCAGACGCTTTCCTTTGGAACAGGCGGTCTTCGTGGCCGCACCATCGGGAAAATCGTAACCAGGGCGGAGCGCGGTAATGCGCGAGAGGACGACCGCCCCGAATTCCCCTGCGTGGGTACGAACGCAATGAATTTCTTCAACATCAGTCGGGCGACGCGTGGACTCGTTGCTTATCTCCATGATTGGAACGCGCGTGAGAAAATTTCAGCGAAGCCCAAGCTTGTGATCGCGCATGATCCACGATTTTTCTCGAAGGAGTTTGCCGAGCTTGCTGCAAAAGTCGCAGCCGAAAGCGGTTGTGACGCGTTCATATTCGACGGCCCGCGCTCGGTACCAGAACTTTCCTTTGCTGTTCGCTATCTTAAGGCAAGCGCGGGCGTCGTGATCACCGCGAGTCACAATCCGCCGTACGATAATGGCTACAAAGTTTACTTCAGCGACGGTTCCCAAGTGATTGAGCCGCAGGCGAGCGGGATCATTGCAAAAGTAAATGAGATCACGGCCGAAACGTTCACAGCGCTACCAAAAAGCCGCCAAGGAAGAGTGACGACGATCGGGGAAGATGTCGACGACGCGTACATGCAACGCCTCGAAACACTCATTCTCGATCCCCAGGTGATTGGCGAGGCAAAATCGCTGCGAATCATCTACACGCCGCTCCACGGAACCGGGAGCGTAATCATCAAACCGATGCTCAAGCGACTCGGTTTCAATTTCACAGTCGTGTCGCAACAAAAGCATTTTGATGGCCAATTCCCAACGGTGAAATCGCCGAACCCCGAAAATGCCGAGGCGTTAACAATGGCAATCGAGCTTGCTGAGAAAGCAAATGCCGACCTTGTTGTGGCGACTGATCCGGATTGCGACCGCATGGGTGCAGCGATTCGCGCGAAAGATGGCAGAATAAAGTTGCTGACCGGGAACCAGATCGGTTCGCTGCTTGCCTGGTACCGCATCAAGACGCTGTTCGACCAAGGCGTGCTTAACAAGAAGAATGCGTCCCGCGCAGTGATCATCAAAACATTTGTCACGACCGATCTGCAAAAAGCGATCGCGGAACATTATGGTTTGCGGTGCGTCGAAACATTAACCGGCTTCAAATACATCGGCGCCAAGCTCGGCAAGTACGAACGCGAGATCCCAGAACAGTTGCGACAGAATTATGTCGATCTTAGCGAAGATGAAACACGGCGGCTTCGCCTCGAGCATTCGTCATTTTACGTTTTCGGCGGCGAAGAAAGTTATGGATACAGCGGCGCCGATTTCGTTCGGGACAAGGATGGCAACGGCGCGGTGATCATGTTTTGTGAAGTGGCTGCTTATGCAAAGTCACGCGGCCAGACAATCGACGAACTGCTCGACGAAATCTTCGGAACGTTCGGCTATTTCGCGGAGAAAAACAGTTCGCTTGTATTCGAGGGCGCCGAGGGCGCGAACAAAATTGCGCGCCTGGCCGAATCGTACGCGACCGAGCCGTTCTCAGAAATCCTCGGAGTAAAAGTGACGAGCGTCAAAAATTTCGAGACCGACACGATAAAAGATGTGGAAGGCGACAAGATCCCCAAAGAGAAAATGTCGATCTTCGAATTGGAAGACGGAACGCGCATTGCCGTGCGTCCATCCGGGACAGAGCCCAAAATCAAGTATTACCTGTTTGCGCAACACCGGCCGAAGAAAGGCACATTCAGTTCCGCAGAACTCGAGCAAATCAAAGCGGAAGTCGGAGGAAGACTCGATTGGCTCTGGGACTGGCTGCAAAAGGATGCGCGAGCGCGTCTCAACAAATCACGCGCGTGAATTTGTTCGCGAAAGTATTGCCAATTTGGCCATGGCTGGCAGCGATTCTTAGCGGGCTGCTTTGCACGGTTTGTTTTCCACCGTTCGACCAAAGCTGGCTCTGCTGGTTCGCGCTCACGCCGCTCATAGCAGCCATTTGGTTTTCGGGACAAAAGTCAGAGCGTAGATGGTTACGCAATTTACTGCTCGGCTACATCGCTGGCGTTGTCTTTTTTACAGCAACCTTCAGTTGGCTTGGTTCGCTCGGGTTGTTGTATCAAAATTTTTGGCTTCGCGGATTATCGCTGCTTCTGTCGATCTATCTCGGCGTTTATTTTGCGCTTTGGAGTTGGTTTGTTGGTCTGATTGCGCCACGCAATTTCCTGGCTTCGTGGCGAAATTTGCTGACTGCGCTTTTGGCTGCGGTCGCGTGGGTGACGCACGAATGGATTCGAGGCTGGCTCTTCACAGGTTTCGGCTGGAATGGGCTTGGCGTCGCGCTGCATTCCACCTGGCCGCTTATTCAAATTGCGGAACTGAGCGGCGTGACCGGCTTGTCGTTCGTTATTGTGTTCGCAAACGTCATCGCGGTGACAACGCCGCTCCGTTTGTTTCTGGAAGCCAAAACGCGTCAGGTGCGGCCGCATTTTGACCTCACACTGACACTGGCCGGGATCGTCGGACTTTTAACATTCGGCCTCTACAGCGTGCAAAATCGGCCGCCTGCAAAATCTCTTCACGTCGCAGCCGTGCAAGCCGACGTTCCGCAACAGGAGAAATTCGATCTGCAATTCAGTGCCAAAATTTTCGAACGCTTTTCGCGACTCAGCGAGATCGCGCTGCGCACCAATCCCCCGCCCGATCTGCTGATCTGGCCGGAAAGCTCGATGCCCGACCCAGTGCGCGATCCGAACACCGAAAGCAACGAATTCGTCACTGAGTTTTCTATGTCGTCAAAAACGGATTTGCTGCTCGGCACGCTCGACGTGGAAGGTCAACATGACTATAACGCGGCCCTCTTGATCTCGGGTGGCACGCAGCAGATGCAAATCTATCGAAAGGTGCATCTGGTGCCGTTCGGCGAATACATTCCGCGTCGACATTCGTTCCCGCTTTTCGCTGCCGCAGCAAGCAGGTGGGTGCCCGGCGATTTTGATGCAGGCAACGATTACACGGTGTTTCGCCTCACTAATAGCGACGCGCAGGTCGCGCCGCTGATTTGCTTCGAAGACACGATCGGCGATTTAGCACGGCAGTTTGTGCTTCGAGGCGCAAATTTGCTCGTCGATGTAACAAACGACGCGTGGTTTCTGCGGTCGGCTGGCTCGCGCCAGCATTTGGCGAATGCGATTTTTCGTTGTGTGGAAACACGCCGTCCGATGGCGCGCGCAGCCAACACCGGCGTCACCTGTTTTGTGAACGAGTTCGGCCGCGTGACACAGATGTTGCAGGATGAAAGGGGCAGCACATTTACCGAAGGCGTTCTTACTGGTGAGATCAAGATTCCGACGGAGCGCGAACTGACTTTCTACACGCGTTACGGGGAGCTGTTCGCAAAGCTGTGCGCG
>Ga0209161_10002911_pt1 | contig 13893 bp, 9 predicted proteins | sample GraSoiAngelo_155_FD_186169 | JGI IMG/M metagenome (GOLD analysis project Ga0209161, IMG submission 186169) | Grasslands soil microbial communities from the Angelo Coastal Reserve, California, USA - 14_1009_13_30cm (SPAdes) (version 2) | ecosystem: Environmental > Terrestrial > Soil > Grasslands ...
ATCGGGCGGAATCAATGGCGGGGCGTGACTCAGGCTCGGTCTCGTGCGGATCGGACGCCGCAAGCCTCAGAGCGAAGAACTCGAACGTAGGGCGTCGAGATGGCAAAAACAGAAGCGGCGATGTACACCCTACAGTACGTCGACAGCAGAGTCCGAACGAGTCCGCCAGGTTAGAAATTCCGGTAAGGACAGTTGGTAGCGCAACCGACACCGGGTCAAATCTTGCTAGAATGGGGTCAAACTCACGTTTCTAGTTGGATCGTTAGCAAGGAGGAGAACAGCCTCCAGTCTACCCACCTGTTATTGGGACCTTGTGCGTCGCTCCCACTTAAGGAGGCTCAGCTACGGCAGGTTGCCCAACAGTCCTCTCATCCTCTCAAATATGTCTTGAGCAACAACGTCAGACTGACAATGACCACACCTGACTGAAACCCCGGTGCTTGGAAGGGCAAGCGTTCCGCCGCAGTTGGGACAACGAATTGTGCTGACCATGATTCCTCCTTTCTCCATCTGATCCTTCAGGAACGAGAAGTCCAGCACATACTGGACCCTTGCCTGCTTCTTCTCATGTTCGATGATATTTACTCTGGCGGCCCTCGTCTCCTCTATCTCGCTCTGGATTTCAAGGAGGGTGCTCCCTGAGGTTCCTCCGAACATCCTCTCAACCGAGTTTCCGCCGGCTTGGTACGTGACGTATAGTTTCTTAGACACTCCCTGAACAGAGATGTTGATGAGGTTCTCCAGGTCAATCGATTCCTTGACGCGATACGTTTTCGTGAAGAGTCCCACTTCTTCCAGGAATGCAAGCCTTCTGTCAGTAAGCGCGAGAAATCCGAGCCAAATCGTTTTCCCGCTCTTTTCGTCTGCCAAAGTCGCCAAGAGAGTCTTCGTTTGCATGGATGCCCGCCAGAGTTTCTGAAAGGCCTCCCCTGGCCGCAACAGCAGGCTGGTCGTTACGGCCCTTTCGCGTGCGTCAGCCTGCTCCTTTGCTTCCCTCACGATAGCGGCGACCTTTTCGAGCCGCTCCTCACCCCCGCATCGCGGGCAAATCGCTTGTTTTCGATCCCAAGTCTTGACTTCTCTTTGAAATCCACATCTCATGCAAACAGTGCGTTGCGTGGCCCGCCTCCCCCCGATGGGATGGAGATGTGTATGTGTCTCCTTAAGGATGGTCCTGCCTGACTTGGTCCGTTACGCGCAGAACGTATCTCATCCGAGCCCTTTACGCTGACGGCAACTCGATTGTGCGATCGGGGAGTCAACCCGCGATATCAGTTGAAAATGGTGGCGGACGGTGCAAACCCAGCCGATTTGCCGTCCGCTCGCATGCCCCCGACGGGATTTGTTATCTCCATAAGGGCGGTACAAAATAAGCGGGTTAGGGTCTTCGCCTCCACCCGCCCTCTGTCCCCTCATGAGGGCCGGTTGAGCCGGTCCTCCCCTTACATCTTCTTCGCGGATCCCGGCGCCCAAGGAAGCGTCTCTATCCGATCCCATTCAGGGATTCGCCTTCGATCTGATGACGGTCGACCTACCGATTGTCAACAGGACGAGTTCCGCTGGGGGCATGGACCGTTGACGTTCGAGCGGGTTCGCGCAGCGATGGGGCTCGCATGAGAGAACGTGCGGGCATTTCCAAAGCCATGAGAGTAAGATTATTATCGGCGGAAACTGCTGTTGGGGAGATTCGCTTTGGAACACAGAGAAGACATCGCCGCTCACATCCGGTCAGTCGAGGAAGATATGGAGTACTGGAGGACGAAGCGGCTGGAGCCGCGCGTGATCCGCCTCATACGGAAAGGGACGATTGCATTCTCTGACCTCATCAAAGCTTCAACCGTGGCTCATTCCCGAATGGAGGAGCTGAAGTCCGACGGGGACCTCGAAGACCGAGTGGCGGCGCTTGAAATCGCCCTCGGAAAATTCATCCGCGGAACCGAGGTCGCGACGTCAATCATTGGGAGCTTGGTCCTCGTTGAGGAGAGTCGGCAGGAGGCCGGTGTCTACGATGAGGCGGCCAAGTTGGAGCACCGGAAGTTAAGCGAGGGAACCATTGATCGCGTGTCAGAGCTGGAGGAAATGCTGACGGGGAACATGTTGCTCCTTCAGGCGCTACTGATTGCCCTGACGAAAAAGGGGCTCGTGACGCTTGAGAAGGTGGATGAAATGCTCGCTGCTACGAATCCTCCACAGTATGAGAACGGGGCAAGAATCGTTGCGAAAGCGTGGCTTGACCCAGAATTCAGGTCGAGGCTAGTAAGCGATGCCAAGGCGACCCTCAGGGAGCTTGGCTTTGCGCTGAACAGGACACCAAAACTCGTGGTGCTGGAAGACACCGAGTTCGTCCGTAACGTCATTGTTTGCACCCTCTGTTCATGTTACCCTTACGAGCTTCTCGGGAACCCTCCGTGGTGGTACAAGCACGAAAGCTACAAGCAGGAAATCATCACGAGCCCGACGAAGAAGCTGGAAGAGATGTTCAAGGTCACGGTACCGGCTAACGTCGAACTCCGAGTGTACGACAGCACCTCCGACATCAGGTACATGGTCCTTCCAAGGAGGCCGGAGAGGACAGAGGGGATGAACGAGGAGATGCTCGCGAGTCTCGTAACCCAGGAGAGTCTGATCGGGGTCGGGGATCCCCTCAGGGCCGAGATTGTCCAATCGAAATAACGTAGGGTCGTGCCGATGTGTGGATTCGTTGTCAGCCAGAGAGTTCGCGTAAAGACCGAGAACCCGGGCCCGAACCAGCGTGTACCAGCTTACGCAAGAGGAAGGTTGGGCGTCGTGTTCAGGGTGCACGGTTCCGTGCCAAACTACTCCCACGATCACGCGGAGGACTGGGGTCCTCTATACAGCGTGCGCTTCGCAAGCACCCGAGCCCCAGACGGCCGCTCTAACGAGAAGGTCATCGTCGACATTCACGAGTCATGGCTCGCTGAAGCTCCCCCCTTGGTTAGGGACGGGTTCGAGCCCCGGGATGAGGACATGCGGACGATCCTCCTCCCTTTTCCATTCTGAGGACTCGTTCGGATGATAGCTTCTTCGGAGCCGTGCCCAAGTTCTATCGCGGCGTGGATTACGAAATCGTCGCGGTATAGATATCTTGGTCACGGAGCGCGCTGGGCGAGATGTTGCGATTGTCCGCCCAGATTGGATGGGCGCCCGCGGCATTCGAGGCAATGCCATTGTAGTCGCCGAGGAACGCGGCCCCGCCGCCAGTGACACCGAGGTTCGGGTCGAAGGCCGCGTCGGTCACCCGCACATTCGGGAGGAAGGTGACTCCATCATCGTTCGACTGCGCATAGTAGATGTCCAAGAGCTTCCCTCCTGGGTCGTTCCGGCTGTCGTAGAACGAGACGTCCACTCGACCGCGGAACGTCGTGATCGCCGGGAAGACCTGGTGATTTGTCGTGACGTCGTTCACGCGGGATGGCGGCGACCAACTCAGGCCGCGGTCTGTCGACCGGGCGAGCAGGACATCCGCATCTCCGCTTCGATAGTCCGCCCACGTCATGAAAATGGAGCCGGTGGTTTGGCTGACGGCCATCCGAGGGAAGCTGTCGAGGCGGTATGCGCTCCCCGGGAGTGGCTCCGGGACCGGGACGATCGACGCGATTCCCTGCTCCTCGTCGAACGTCTGGCCGCAGTCGAGGGACCGGGTGAATAGGATCTGGTCCTTACGGAAATCCTCCCACGCGACGTACACCTCCCCTCCGGGACCGACCGCGACCGTCGCGCCCTGGTTCTGCGTATTCGGGGAATGGCTGAGGGGGAGGATCGGGGTCCAGGTCAGGCCCCCGTCCGTGGAGCGCTGGAGCACGATCTTCGTGCCGTGGCTCCCCTCGAAGAAGGCCCACGGGATGTACACGTTCCCGTCACAAGTGCCGCCCGTGTCGTCGACCGCGATCCACTCTTTGTCGGTGACACGGGAGTTCCCCGGACCGCCGAGTTTGTCGCTCGGGGTGTCGTGGCCGACGAAAACAACGGATGTGAAGTCGTACGTTGCCCCGAAATTCGAGTACCGGGTGAGGACGAGCCAACCCGCGAATTCGGTCGTCGTGGGTCCGAACGAGAGCCACGCCAGGTAGACTCGGCCCTCGCGGTCCGCGGTGATCACGGGATCGCTCCCGATTTTCCATCCCGCGTCATGCACTGGCGATGAGAGCCCCTCGGGGGAGGTGTCCCCCGGAAAGCCCGGTACGAGAGCGTTCTGCCACGTGTCTCCGCCGTCCGTCGATCGGTAGTACCCCGCCCACGAGAAGCCGCTCGCCTGCCGCGTATCGCGCGCGGTCGCCACGAGTATGTTTCGGTCGCTCGGGAACGCGGCGATTGTGACCTCGTTCTGCGAACTCGCCTCCGGGTCGATCGTCACGAGGACATTCGGGTGCTCGACGTGGGTCAGGCCCGGACTGGCTTGCGCGGAGAGCGGCGTCAGCGCGAGTAGCACGAAAGCCATGGTCCCAATCAGGAACGAGCACGCAATCCGATTCATCATCGACCCCCCTCGAACAAGCCCCTCAGGAATTGGAGCGACGGTATATAGTGTTACGGAGACGGCCCGGAATCGGCAGAGAGAGATCGGTCCGTCCGGGTAATGTGACCTACCGGTCGATTAGCAAATCGAGGCGCCTTAACTTGCAGCAATGTAATGTGGTCGCTGGCGGTGACGGGGCGTTGGCGACATGACGTGGTTCGTCGGAAGCAGCGTAGGATCTTGGCAGGTCCTACGAGTCGATCCGGTCAGCGGCCTTCCTCTTGCCTGGATACCACGACTAGAGGTTACCGAGGAGGAGGCACAGCCGCCTATCGGAGGTTGGGTGCTCAGGGGAGTCACAAGCTTCGAACGATACATGACGCAGGCTGAGCGCTCTCGTTTAGAGGGCCTTGGCAGGCCATCGGCCACGCGCGCGGCCTTGATCCCTATCCGAAAATCCGCGGCTTGGTGGGACCTGCCGCACGACGAGCGCCGCACGATCCTCGAAGAGCGCTCCCACCACATCCGAACCGGAATCGAATATCTCCCTGCCGTGGCCCGGCGACTCTACCACAGTCGCGATCTCGGCGAGCCCTTCGACTTCCTCACCTGGTTCGAGTATATGCCGGACCACGCGGCTGCCTTCGAGGAACTCGTGGAGCGTCTACGGAGGACCGAGGAATGGCGCTACGTTGAGCGGGAAGTCGATATCCGCATGACATGGGATCCGCTAATCCCAGCGACGACGAGAGTTCCCCCTTGATGACCGTTGGCTCGCCGTCGGTCATCGTGTCGCTGCGACTGCGCGAAGACTGTGCCTTCGATTCGGAACTTTTCGTCGCAGGTTAATGACCGCAACGGAAAGAGGTGTTGTCGACAGGGAGCACTCGGTTTTGGCCGAGGTGGGGATTCATTGGTTCTCTTTTTCAGTATTCCGAGTCGGGACTGGCCATGTGCTCTGCACGAATGCAGCGCGAGTCGGCGGCGCGTCCACGCTCGCCCAGATTAGATACCCGCGAACACGATCAGGCCCCGCCCCCTTGAGGCGGCGATGCAGGCGGGGGGCTGGCCCGCCTTCGACGCCTCCAGAGGAAGAGTCCGGCCACCGCCGCAGCGGTTACGATGATGCCGTACGTAAGCACGCTCGCATAGGGGCCGCTCGGACTGAAGGTGTTCGTGTCGACGCGAAAGGTCACGAACCGGGACACGTTATTGCCCGCGGCATCAACTGCCCAAACCGTGATCGTATGCGACCCGTCGGGGAGGCTGACAATGAATGAAGTGTTCATGCCGACGCCCTGCCGCGCCCCACCGTCCACGGACACCTCATATCGGGAAATCCCCGAGGTGTTGTCGTTCCCGGACCAGGACATGGTCACGCTACCCGTGGTCACCGTCGGGGGGAGGGCCTTCGGTTGTAGGACGGGCGGAGTCACATCGACACGGACTTCAATCGGGTCCACAGCGATATTGCCCGCGACGTCGGTCGCAGTGGCGTTGATAAAGCGGACGCCTTCGGAAAGCGTGATTGGGCCCGAGTAGTCCTCCGTGGCCTCGTCATCCAGCCGGTAGCTAAGGCGCTGAACGCCGCTGCCGTTGTCGGAGGCGTTCAGAGAAACGATCGTGAGACTCGTAAACCATCCGTTCGCCCCGACCGTCCCGCTCTCAAAGGCGTCGATACGCGGTGGCACGGAGTCTACCCGGAGGACCAGGGTATTTACGTCGGCAGTATTCCCCGCCCAGTCCGTCGCCGTGTAGTTGACGACATATGTCCCGTCGGAAAAGGTGAGCGGTGCGGCGTAGTTCTGCCACGGGCCCCCAGCCACGCTGTATGTGATGACCCTCACACCGCTTCCGGTATCCGTCGCGGTCAGCGTGAGGGTCGCTGGACTCGTGAACCAGCCATTCGTTCCCTGGTCCCCTGCGGCGCTCGCCGTGACGACGGGTGGGCTGGGTGGTGGCGGCGAAATCACGCTTACGGTGCTCGATCCAAAGTTGGCCACATAGACGTACCTGTTCGCGCTGTCATACCCAACGCCATAGGGAGCCGTCCCGACGAAAACCGTCGCCACGACCGTCGTCCTACTGATAACGCTGACCGTGGCCGAGCCGAGATTCGCGACATAGACGTTCCCATCGCCACTGCTGTCATACCCCACGCCAAAGGGACTGTTCCCTACCGGAACCGTCGCCACGACCGTTGTTCCGTTGATAACGCTGACGGTGTTCGGGCCCTCGTTCGAGACGTAGACGAACCCGTTCTCGCTGTCGTACGCCACGCCAGGGGGATTGTTCCCGACTGGAACCGTGGCCACGACGGTCGTCTGGTTGATTACGCTGACGTTGTTCGAGCCCTGGTTCGCCACGTACACGTATCCGTTCCCGCTGTCATACGCCACTCCAATGGGATAGATTCCGACCGGGATCGTCGCCACGACGGTCGTCCCGTTGATCACGCTGACGTTGTTTGAGCCAAAGTTCGCCACGTAGATGTAGCCGCTTCTGTTGTCGTACCCTACGCCCTCGGGCTGGTTCCCGACGGCGACGGTCCCCACGACGGTCGTACGGTTGATCACGCTGACGTTGTTCGAGAGTTCATTCGCCACGTACACGTAGCCGTTCCCACCGTCATACCCTGCGGCAGCGGGACCATTCCCGACCCGGATCGTCGCCACGACGGTCGTCCGGTCAATCACGCTGACTGAATTCGATTCATAGTTCGTTACATAGACGTACCCGCTCCCGCCACTATAGCCTACGCCAATGGGACCGTTCCCAACCGGGATCGTCGCCACGACGGTTCCGTTCCATGACCCTTGTGACGGGGCCAAGGATACGAGGCCTTCGGTCAATTGGTTCTCGTTTCCCCTCGTCTCACCGAGGAACCCGGAGGCGTTTCCCCACGTCAACGCCGGGAGGGCCACCAGCACAATCAGCACCGCTCCGACCAGCGCTACCGCGCGGTTCCTTGCCATTCACACCCGACGTCCTACCAAGAACGAGAAGAAGCGTTTGCATGGACCCATCCATCTTAAACCTACCCTTTCCGGAGGAGTCCGGGGCCTACCCTCCGGGACGAAGAACAGCCGGCCGTGCCTTGCCGGCCGATGACGATTGCCACTTCGATTGTCGACATCCAATGACCATCTGACGCGAAAGCCACCGCAGGCGCAACGTCTCGTTCCCTACCGATAGCTCGTCACCGGGGACCCGCTTACCGACCCGACGTCCCCTTGGAGGTTGTGGCGCCTATTGGCGTGACTGTGAGTAAGGTCCACGACCTGGACCGAACCTCAACTTTCCACCTCGACATCTGGAGTGGGACAGCTGCGCAGCTGCCAGCAGCATTAACTAGCCGCCCGGCCATCGTCAAGGAGGGGTGCTTCGCAACTGAGAGCCCGTGTGCTGTTCTTGGCCCTGGTTTTCATTCTCACCATCTTGGTGGTGCCCACCGCGCCGGCGAGGGCCCTCACCTTTCCGCAGTTCGGCGACTCGATTCACGACTACGGGATCGACCTCGACGGCAACCACCTCTACGACGAGCTGCGAATCGATTTCACCGCGACCGTCCAGGAGAACGGGACGTACGGGTTCGAGGCTCAGCTGGGCAACGAGAACTTCCCCTACCTGTTGCATGACGCTTTTCACAAGACGCTCACTGCGGGCACTCACACGTTCACCTTCGCCTTCCTCGGCCCCTATCTGCGCAAGGCCGGTGCCGACGGCCCGTATGTGGTTAGGATCCGCGGGCTGGCGTACGTGGGACAGGTGGCATGGTACGGGACGGAGAAGTCGTATGCGACCTCCCCCTATGATGCGACGTCCTTCGATCCTCCGTGGGCGCTATTCGCCGACCCAATCACAGATCAGGGTCGAGACACGAACGGCGATGGCCTGTTCGACCAGATCGTCGTGCGGACATCCATCACGGCGACGAAGGACGTCATCGTAATGGCCCGTGCCTCGATGTCCGTCAACGGACCGGACGGATGGGCGGACATCGATTCCCCGTTCGGGGACTCGATACATTTGCCCGCAGGCACATCGGCGATCGAGTTTTCCCTCGAGTCCCTCCCGCTGTTCACAGTTCACGCGAACGGGCCTTACGCCGTGGATCTATACCTGTTCGTCGAAGGGCTCGGGGAAATCGACTATCGCACGCATCAGACCCAAGCGTATGCCTACAGCCAATTCCGACGTCCCTCCGCGGACTTCCGGACGCCGGGCCCGTCCGTGGCTCTCGTCGACTCGGACGGCAACGGCCTCGCCGATTTCTTCGTCGTCCACGTTCCGCTTCGCGTCACGGAGGCCGGCGACTTCGTGGTCTACGTGAACCTCTGGCTCAGTGCCAATGCGGGAGGCCTCTTCCAGTCCGCACACGGAGCCCATTTCGAACCGGGAGATTACACGGTCGACGTGCCGTTCAGCGGCATTGCGTTCAGTCGGCAACCGTTCTCGGCGAATTGGACGTTGGAGGTGATCGCCAAACGGGTCGATTCGACGGACTACGATCGGAACCGAACCGCGTGGCTTGCCCCCGGGTACGATCCGAGTCTCTTCGAGTCCCGCCCCGTTGCTTACCTCTCCGGCGGGATTTCGTGGCCAGCCAGTCCTTACGGATCGGGTTGCGGCTCCGTCGCGCTGATGGATCCGTCGACGAAATTCGCAGCTGAGCAGTTCCCGAACTACGGATTGTTTTCCTTCCCCGTCTATCCGGGGACCTTCCTCGTCCTCGTCAGCGGCTGCGGCGCGGCGGGCGCTCGGACGTCGCGCGTCACGATTTCGGGCGACACGGCGCTTGGACTCGCGCTTGGAAATTCAACCCCGAACTCGAATGAAATCGACGCGAACGTGACGAGCTGGAATTCCACGCGCCGGACGATCCGGTCGACCCTGATCAACGATGCGGCCGAACTTCGCTTCCATGCTGACATGTACGGAAATCGGGACGGCTTCGCAGATTCGACGGAGCTTCGAATCATCCGGGCCGCCGAATCCGGCTATTTCCAACGAGGCCCCCCGTACAGCCAATTGGTGATCGACGGCCGTGGCATGCCGTTCCGTTCGTCCGTTTCATACCAGGTCGACGGTGCGGGCGACGTCCTCTCCCCGGCCAACGTCACCGAGACGCATGTCGAGGACTACTGGTCTCATCTGGAGTCCGGCGGCAGCCGCCACAATGTCACCGTAGAGTTGAGCTATGATGGGCCATTCGGATACTCACGCGTCACCATCCACCTTCCCGCGGGCGCGACGGGGACGGCGACGTCGAACGGAAACGTGACGATCGTCCCCCTCGGCCTTGGCGGATGGATGCTCGATCCGGGAACCTCCCCGAACCCCACTCTGTCTCAGGTGGACGGGACCACCGTGTACATCGACGCGCTCGCACCCGTGCCTCCCGAAGGTCCCAGTGCCGGAGGCCTCGTCGGTTTCGTGTCAGACCAAATTTCGTGGATTCTGGCCTCGGTTGCCGCGGCCGCCATCGCGATCGGGGCGATCTGGTGGATCCGACGATGGCGGCCCCCCGGCGCCGCGCAACTCGCGCCGATCGAGGAGCCGAGACACGATGGCACGTAACCGGACGCAAGTGGGCCGCTTGGCGATGCTTTTCAGTGCCCTGGTCGTCGTCGCGCCATTGATAACGCCTGCGATCGAGGTTGGCCCCTTCCCCAAGCCGACGACGCTGCCGCCCGTTTCGTCACCAGCCGCACCACTTGCTTCCCCACCGGTCGCTTCATTTGATTTCCAACCGCAGTATCCGATCCCCGGTTGGTACGTCTTCTTCGACGGACGGTCCTCGACCGACCCAAACGGCAACATCACGTCGTATTCTTGGGATTTCGGAGACGGCATCGATTACACGAGTCCGGACGGATGGGCCGGGCACGCATTCGGGAGCCTTGGTACGTTCACGGTGAACCTCACCGTGCAGGACGACACGGGACTCACGGGCGGCGCCGTCCATAACGTCACCGTCACACGCCCTCCCTTCGCCACGTTCACGATTTCGCCTGAGCCGGCCTACATCAGACAGACCGTCACGTTCGACGCGTCCGCTTCCAACGACTCGATGCGATCGATCATCTCCTACCATTGGGCGTTTGGCGATGCTACGTTCGCCGAGGGAGCGATCGTCACCCACGTGTATACGAATTGGGGAGACATGGGCGTCGACCTCCTGATCGGCGACGATGGGGGATTTGGCGCGGAAGCTTTCCGGAGCATCACCGTCGGGTACGATGTGGGACCGCCGGTCTCCTCAGCGATTCTCGCGGGAATCCGCGGTGAGAACGGCTGGTTCCGAAGTGCGGTTACGGCCACCCTTCGAGCCACGGACGAAGGCAGTGGCATCGCGAGCTTCCAAGACCGATTAGATGGCGGTCCGTGGCAAGACTATTCGGCGCCTCTGAACTTCACCGAAGGGGAGCGACTGCTCGAATACTTCGCGACCGACCGCGCTCTCCATGTCGAAGCGATCCACTCAGTTGCCATTCGCGTGGATTCCATGCCGCCAAACGTCGTCCGTCTCGATCCTTCGGGCATCGCCTCCTCCGGTAACGTGACGATCTCTTGGAGCGCGACGGATGGTGGTTCGGGAGTCGCACGATTTGAGGTCAGCGTCGACAGTGGGCCATTTGCGTCGTTCGGGACAACGTCTCTGACAGTTGATCTCCCCGACGGATCCCATTCGGTCCGGCTCCGGGCCATCGATGCCGCCGGCAATGTCGCCGAACGGTCGACCACTTTCCGGGTCGGACCCGAAAGCCTCGACTCGCTGACCGGCCCCCTCCTGTTCGGGGTGGTTGCAGCTGCCAGCCTCGTAAGTGTGGCGGTCGCCTTGTACCGGAGCAAGAACTCGGAGCGTCGATCTCCGGAAGGGACGCCCTCGGAGGAGCCGAAGAACGATGGGCGGTGACCCCACGCACACGCTCCTCCTGATCATGATTGGCGTTGTGCTCCTCAGCGCCGGCGTGCCTGCCTCGTCCGCAGGAACTGACCATCCGACGCCGGCCCTGGCCGGCCAAGGCACCCACGAGGTCGTCCCCGATCCCCGGCGACCGCTCATTTACCAGGTCGGTTTGGATTCCGAACACCTGTTCTTCCTGAATGCTTCGACCGGCGAGATACGATGGAATGAAACCCTCTCCGTCGGTCCGTCTCCGACCTCCATCGATTTCTCCGCGGATGGAAACTTCCTCTATATCGCCGTCTCCGGGGCCAATGAGACGGTCCTTGTCGACATTGACGCCCGGACCGTCGTCCGGACGATTCCCCTCAGTTTCAGTCCGCTCAGCGTACGACATGGCCGACCGGACCGCCTCTACGTGAGCGGGAAGGGCGATTCGTTCGTCCACATCGTCAACGAGACGACCGGTGCGGTGATCACCTCCTTCGAACCCTACGCTCCGTTCGAAGTGTTCCTGGACGCGAGCCCGAACGGCACGGAGCTGCTTGCCCATACGCACTCTGGAGGCGTCACCAGCTTCCGCTATTCGGTTACGACGGACACGCCGGTCCTCCTGGCGAGCAACAACGGCGTCGAGGGGGATTCGGAGAGAGTCGTCGTGGACTGGTCGGAGCGGATGATGTATGTCAGCGGGCTCGACCCGTACGGTATCAAGCGGCTTTCGCTCGACACGCTGGCCGTCGTCCAATACTACAGGACCGATGCGGGGGCGACCGGTGTCGCGCTGCTTCCGGTACGGCACCTGGTGTTCGGATTGAATGCGTGGGGATACGAGTCAGGACTCTGGGCGTTCAACCTATCGAACGGGTCCATGGCCCGCCAGGTCCACCTTGGAGAGGAGCCTTCGTTCGTCGTCGCGTCCCCCTTTACGGAGACCGTCTTGGTCTGGTCCCCGTACGGGGTGCGAGCGTTCTCGATCGCCCCGAGGATCTCTCCCCGGAATCCGGCTCCCGATACGACGGCCATCGAATACCCCTACTACGTCTCCGCGTCCGTTTGGACCGGGATCCCGATCGTCACGATCGATCGAGCGGAGATCCAGGTGAACGGCCGGCAGCTGCAGACCTCCATTTCCGGATCCGACATCCTCTCGGGGTTATCTTACGATCCACCTGTCCCGGTCGGCACGTGGCACATCACCGCGGAGGTTGCCTGGGATAGCGGTTCGACCGCCGCGACATGGACCGCGATCGTCGCCCCGCCCCCGCCGACCGCCGGCTACGATATGCACCCGCGCGATCCCTTGTTCGTGGGACAGACGATCCACTTCGATGCCCGCTATTCGTATGCCTACCAGGGGACGATCACAGCGTACGAGTGGAATTTTGGGGACGGTTCCACGGCCACGGGAGCCCAGGTCGACGTGGTGTATGACCAGGCCGGAGATTACGACGTCACGCTCACGGTCCGGACGGACATCGGCGATTCGAATACGGCTTCCGCGCGGATCGTGGTGGTGGTTTTCCCGAACGTCACCCTGATACCCTACACCCATCCGGCGGGCTTCCGCGTGTTGGGTCCATCCAGTTGGAACGTGTCCGACAACGTGCCGGTCGGCTCGTCCGTGGTCGAGATCGTATTCCGGGGACCGAGCTACCAGACGGGTTCGACGACCGTATCAATCGACGCACGGCGGGACGCCGCGGCGAACGAAAGCGCGGCGTACCTGGCCGGCCGAGTCGACCTCTACGTGAGCGAGCTCCGTCAGCGGGGAGGAATTCTCGTTGTGACGGAACCGGCGACGCCTCGAACGATTGCCGGCCACGAGGGGAGAGTGTTCGTCGCACACGACACGTATCGCGGCATCGCGTACGAAGTGGCGCTCGTCGTGAGTGCGACCCATGAGCGGTGGTGGGCGATCCTCCTGACCGTGGACTCCGACTACCTGTCCGTGTACGATACTATGTTCGATGCGATGGTCGATGGATTCGAGATCACGCTTGCTTCGCCGGGATCGCCGACCTTTTCGCTAGGGTCGGTTCCCGTCATTCTGGTCGCGTCCGTAGCCGCGGTCACAGGAGGGACAATCGGCGGGATCTGGTGGGCACTCCGGGTCCGCCAGAAGCGGAGAGGCACAGCTGAACCGCGCGACTCGGAGGGAAAGCGTCTCCCCTAGGCGAACGCGTCGCCGGCTCTCATTCGTCGGGCGGCTGCGCAGAGACAATTTGCATAAAGTGCACTCAGCGGGCGAATGAAGCTTCGACCCCGATGCCCCGTGGACAGTCGGCTGTCCGATTGTCTACCTCGGAGGCTCCGACCTGAATTTCGAATCCATTTGAGGGGATTAACCTCTCAGACTCTCCTCGGTGGTGATTCCCGGCCTTGTCCTCGTACGTATCGAGCGTGTTTAACCCATTAATAGTCGGGGTGCCCGTGCAGCCGCGCGGGGGCTCGCAGGTGAAATCCCTTCAGGCATCAATGGACAACTGGTTCGTCCGGCATGTCG
>Ga0209161_10002912_pt1 | contig 13889 bp, 12 predicted proteins | sample GraSoiAngelo_155_FD_186169 | JGI IMG/M metagenome (GOLD analysis project Ga0209161, IMG submission 186169) | Grasslands soil microbial communities from the Angelo Coastal Reserve, California, USA - 14_1009_13_30cm (SPAdes) (version 2) | ecosystem: Environmental > Terrestrial > Soil > Grasslands...
GGATAGCTCGCTTTGTCTACGAAGTAGCTCTCCAGAGCCGTGGCCAGGTTCTTCAGGTTGCCCTTCGATGCCGCGAACTGCGACTGCGCGCGGGCACGGAGGAAGTTCGGAATCAGGATCGCCGCCAGGATCGCGATGATCGCCACGACGATCAATAGCTCAATCAGCGTGAAGCCCCGCTCGTTGCGGAGTCTGCGCGTGAAGAATTGGAACATGGTCGTGTGTCCTCCTTTTTCAGCAACAACAGGTGAAACCTCACCCTTGTCTGGTGGGAATCAGGTTTCTCCACTCTCTAACTTCAATCTTGCCCGCCACCCCCACCCTTTAGACCTCGCCGGCGCTAGGGGGTGGGGACAGAGGCCACACCAAGCTGCAGGCCGCCGGTGGCCGTGTAAACAACGTAGCCGGTGACACCCGCCTGGGAGTATTTGTCGGGTCCGTCCCACAGGACGAATACACTGCGGCCCGTATCAGTCGAGTACCTGTAGTCCGCATGGTCTATCGGCGACTTTGGCATTGCGCGGGTGAATCCGCCCGTGATGAGATCGTTCTGCCAGTTCGCCGCAAGCGGGTAGGTCTGATTCTCTCCATAGTACAACTCGAGCGCGGCGGCGATGTTGCGCAGGTCGAGCTGGCACGTCGCCAGCTGGCTGGACGCGCGGCTCCGCAAGAAGTTAGGAATCAGGATGGCAGCCAAGATCACCAAAATCGCGACGACGATCAGGAGCTCGATGAGGGTGAACCCAGCCTGTCCCCGACGGTATCGCACGTGTGTATGCACCTTTCGTGCCCTATGCCCTGGCAGAAAGCGGTTTAGGCTAGCGCCTCGCCCCTCACCCTTCATCCCTCCACCGGGAGAGGGGAAGACGGTTGGGCGCATCCGCACCCTCACCTACTGGAGGTCTGTTGCACACCTGTTCGAGGGTAAGAACGCTGGGGGCAGGAAACGGCTGCTGAAAGGGGAAACCCCTTTGCCAAAGGAGCCGACCGATGCGACGTTCCACCATCCTAGCATGCGTCCTCCTCTTAATTGCCGCACCTGCGTTCGCCCAGTATCAACCGGCTCCGCAACAGGCGCCCCAGCCGGCTCCTCAGCTGGCCCAGCAGCCTGTCCCCCAGCCGCTGCCGCCCCAACCGGGCCCAGGTCCGCAGGTGCCGCCCAGTTCTCGCCGGATCGTCCCGGGGACGTCTCTCGCCGGCATCAACATGGGCTCTGGGGTGAACCTGATCTTGACCAGGTTCGGCCGCCCGTCTGACCTCCGCGAAACGACAATCGACTCGGTCTACAACTTCAGCCGCTGGGGCATCGTCGTCTACATCCAGAGCGGTCGAGTCAGCGCGGCCTCCACGTCGAACAGTTTGTTGAAAGTCAGCGACGAGCTCGGCGTGGGCTACAGGACGGAAGATGTCTTAAAGGCGTTCGGCCGCGGGTTCCGGCAGGGCACCGTGGAAGGCTTTCCCGGCATGATCTACGACGACCAGGGCGTCGCCTTCGGTTTGGACAAGCAGGCCGTGGCCGTGGTGATCGTGTTCAAGCCCAATACGGCATCGGAGGTGTCGGGACTCTACCCTGGCGGACCGGCTCCTCAAGCCATCTCCGGGTTTCCGAATGTCGCCGGCCTCCGCCCGTACAGTGCCGAAACGAACTACCTCTCCCTCCCCGGGTACCTGCGCTGGATCGTCTTCCACGCGTCGGGAATTTGGATTACCTACGCGGAAGCATCACGCGTCGTGCAGGAGCAGCAGGCCGCCTCACGCTAATTGACGGAAACGGGAAGCGGGAAACAGGAAACGGTGGCTACCCGCTCTGCTCTTTCCAGCCGCGGCGGCCTTTCAGCGTCACGATAAGTGCATAGAGCATCTTTCCGACACGGTCGTAGGCAACTGCAACTTCCGCGTATGTCCCACTATCTAGTAACCCCACATCCAACGCAAACCGGAGTAGATACCGAACTTCGCCCAAAGATCCCCTCGCTACTTTGCAGAAGTAGAGGTATTCTCGAGGAGCACCTCGCGCGTTCCCCTCGGCAATGTTCGTGGGAATAGCTAAGGCGGCTCGACGGAGCTGAGACCCGAGTTCAAAGCGTTCCTCCTTTGGGAACCTCTTCGTAATCTCGCGCACTCTTATTGCCAGCTGGTGTGCAAGTTGGAAGACTTCCAGAGATTCGACTGGGAGACGGAGCTGCGGCTGCATACGCGCTCCCGACTCTACCAGGCAAATACGTCGGCTCATATAGCTCAAACTGGCCAAAATAAACAGGGGCCAGGTCGGTCGACCTCGCCCCCCCAATTGCGTAACTGTTTCTCGTTTCCGTTTCCGGGCTTCTGCTTCCCGTTTCCCGTTTCCGTTATTTGACGCCGGTAATCAACTGGTACAGCGGCATGTAGAAGGACAAAACAATGAACCCGACCACAAATCCGAGGAACATGATCAGCAAGGGCTCCAGGATGGACGTTAGCTGGGCCAGAGTCGTTTCCACTTCCGCGTCATAGAAATCCGCGACCTTTTGCAGCATGCTGTCCAGCGAGCCGGTCTCCTCACCCACGGCGGTCATCTGGACCACCATGGGAGGGAAGAGGCCGCTGGACTGCATGGGGATGGCGATGCTCTCGCCTTCGCGGATGCTGCTGCGCACGTTCTCGATGGCCTGCGACACGACCTTGTTCTCCACGGCCTTGGCCACCACTTCCAGCGCCTGCATGATGGGGACGCCGCTGCTGATCAACGTGCCCAGCGTCCGCGTGAAGCGCGAGATGATCACCTTGCGGACCAGGGGGCCGAAGACCAGGACCCGCAGCTTAAACTGGTCAAACCTGAACCGGCCGGCCGGCGTGTTGACGTACATTCGGAACCCGTACATTCCCAGCAGGAAGAACCCCAGGAAGACATACCAGTACCCGGTGAGCAACTCGGTGCTGAAGATCAGGAAGCGTGTCGGCAGCGGCAGCACCAGGTCCATGCCTTTGAAGAACCCGATGAACTGCGGCAGGATGAAGAATACCAGGAAGAAGATCACACCCAGGGCAAAAATGAAGATAGCCGCGGGATAGGTGATGGCGGCACGGACTTTCTGGCGCAGTGACAGGTCCTTCTCGAAGAATGTCGCCACGCGGTTGAGCACGTCGTCCAGCACGCCGCCCACCTCGCCGGCGCGCACCATGTTGACCATGAGGGTGTTGAACGTCTCGGGGTGCTTGCCGAACGAGTCGGAGAGCGTCATGCCTTCTTCGACTTCCTTGCGCACCTCGCCGATAATCTGGCGGAGTTTCTGGCTCTCCGTTTGCTGCTCGAGGATCGACAGCGTACGCACCATGGCGAGGCCCGCGTTCACCATCGTGGCAAACTGGCGGGCAAACACCGTCAACTCGCGGAGGCCCACCTTGCGCAGCCGGCGCAGCCCCCCGATGCTGAGACCAGCCCCCCGGCCGGCCTGCTTCTCCAGGCTGGTGACGAAGAATCCCATCTCCTGGAGCTTGCCGATCACCATGACCTCGGTGTCGGCATCAATCGCACCGGCGACCGCCCGGCCCGACGCGTCCCTCGCGTTGTACTTAAAGGTTGCCATGCTCGATCATCACCTTTTCGGTCGAAACTACGTCTACTTGGTCTCCTTAGTCTTCTTGGTCTTCTTGGTCTAAGAACGAATCATCAGATTGACGGTCTTGCAGACCAAGTAGACCAAGTAGACCAGGCAGACTAAGTAGACGTTCTGTCCGTTTACTGTCCTCCCCGCTCGATGATCTTCCGCAGTTCGTCTGGGAAGATGGCGCGGGCCAGCGCGTTCTCCAGCGTGATCAGCCGCCGCGTGTAGAGCGCGAAGAGCGACTGGTCCATGGTCTGCATGCCAAACTGCGCGCCGGTCTGGATCGACGTGTGAATCTGGTGCGTCTTCGCCTCGCGAATCAGGTTCCGGACGGCCGGCGTGGCCATCATGATCTCCACCGCGGGCACACGGCCGAGTTCCTCCAGCGCCGGCCAGCGCGTCCTCTTGCCGTCCCCGCCGGTGCTGCTGCTCCGCGCGGCAGAGACGCCCACCGCTGCGGCCACGGTCCGGCGCTCGGACCGGCCGGCCATGAACTGCATGTTAGGCAGCAACTGCTGCGAGACGACGGCTTCCAGCACCGCCGCCAGCTGCACGCGAATCTGCTGCTGCTGGTACGGCGGGAAGACATCGATGATCCGGTCGATGGACTGCGCGGCGTTGGCGGTATGCAACGTGGCGAAGACCAGGTGGCCGGTCTCGGCAATGGTCAGCGCGGCGGAGATGGTTTCCAGGTCACGCATCTCGCCCACCATGATGACGTTGGGGTCCTCGCGCAGCACAGCGCGCAGCGCGTTAGGAAAGGTCTGAGTGTCGAACCCGAGCTCGCGCTGGTTGATCATGCTCTTCTTATGATGGTGCACGTACTCGATGGGATCCTCGATAGTCATGATGTGCGCCGCGCGCTCGGTGTTGATAAAGTCGATCATCGACGCCAGCGACGTGGATTTGCCGTGCCCCGTCGGGCCGGTGACGAGGATCAGGCCCCGCGGGAGCTTGCACAGGTCCTTCAGCACCATCGGAATATTCAGCTCTTCAATGGCGGGAATGGTCTCCGGGATGACGCGCGAGGCCACGCCGACCGACCCGCGCTGCCGGTACACGTTCACACGGAACCGGCCCAGCCCGGTCACCGCATACGAGAGATCGAGCTCCCAGTTCTTCTCAAACTTCTGCTTTTGAAAGGTGTTGAGCATGCTGTAGGCGAGCTGGAAGGTATCCTCTGGCGTCAGCGGCGGCTGGCTTGTCGGCTGGAGCTTTCCCCAGATGCGGATCATCGGTGGAACGCCGACGGTCAGGTGCAGGTCGGAGGCCTTGGCTTCGACCGTCTGGCGGAGTAAATCATCAATATGCATGCGTCACCTCTTGGCCTTGCATACCCTCGAACCGGACGCTCTAGGCACCCGAACTCCCGGGAACACGGGAACGGGGGAACCGCCACGCTTCGCTCGCGGCGGAGCGCGGGAACGCGACCACGGGCACCGGCAGTCTACGCGTTCCCCTGTTCCCGCGATCCCGCGTTCCCGTCTGTTGGTTCCTCGGCCCCGTTGCCGTTTGCGCGTTCCACGGAGACCACGCGCCACACCTCGGCCAGCGAGGTCACCCCCGCCGCCGCCTTCTTCAGCCCGTCCTCCAGCAGCGTCGTCATCCCCGCCGCCACCGCCGCCTCCTTCAGCGTGTGGTGCGGCACCCGGTTGATCACCAGGTGGCGCAGTTCATCGTCCATCTCCGCGATCTCGAAGATCGCCACCCGCCCCCGGTACCCCGTGTAGTTGCAGAACTCGCATCCCCGCCCCAGGTAATATGTCCCCGCCGGCGCCGCCGTCCCGAACCGCGCCCGCAGCTCCTCCGCCCCCGCCGCGTCCGCCTCCCGGCACTTTGGGCACAGCACCCGCACCAACCGCTGCGCCGCCACGCCCTCCAGCGCCGACGCCACCAGGTACGGCTCGATCCCCATGTCCAGCAGCCGCGTGATCGCCCCCGGCGCGTCGTTGGTGTGCAGCGTGCTCAACACCAGGTGCCCGGTCAGCGCCGCCTGGATGGCGATCCGCGCCGTCTCCTGGTCGCGCACCTCGCCCACCATGATGATGTCGGGGTCCTGACGCAGGAAGTGCCGCAGCGAGGACGCAAACGTCACCCCCGCCCGCACGTTCACCTGCATCTGGGTAATCCCCGCGATCTGGTACTCCACCGGGTCCTCAACCGTCAGGACGTTGACCTTCTCGTTATTTAACTGGTTGAGGATGGCGTACAGGGTCGTCGTCTTCCCGCTGCCGGTCGGCCCGGTCAGCAGGAAGATCCCCTGCGGACGCTGGATGATGCGTCGCAGGACCTCATAGTTCTGCGCCGACAGCCCCAGTTTGTCCAGATCGTAGATGGGAGCCGACTTGTCCAGCAGCCGCAGCACCGCTTTTTCCCCGTAGAACGACGGGATGGTCGACACGCGCACATCGATGGCCCGCCCATCGACCCGGGTCTGAAAGCTGCCGTCCTGCGGCAGGCGGCGCTCGGCGATGTCCATGTTCGCCATGATCTTGATGCGGGAGACCACCTGCGCCTGCACGTACTCCGGCAGCGTCCCGCGCGTCAGCAGCACGCCGTCAACGCGATAGCGGAGGCGGATGTGCCGCTCCTGCGGTTCAATGTGGATATCACTGGCCCGCTTCCGCACAGCCTCTTCGGTCAGCCGGTTCACCAGCCGCACCACCGGCTGTTCGTCCGCCATGCGGCGCAGCCGCTCCAGAGAAATTTCCTCATCGAGAACCTGCGGCCGGGGCAGATCCCGCACCAGTTCCTCGGCCACATCGAGGACCGGATACTGATTCAGGGCGTACTGGAAGTCGCGGGTCGTGATCACGGCGACCTTCACGTCCATCCCCGTATGCCGGCGGATGTCGTCGATAGCCACAACGTCCAGCGGATCGACCATCGCCACGGTGAGGATGCCGTTCTCCTTGGCAACCGGCACGGCCTGGAGCTGGCTCGCCAACGTCGCCGGGAGCAGTTGCAACACGTCCTCCCGCAGCGATTGGCCGGTGAGATGCAGAAACTCGATGCCGATCTGCTGGCTGAGCACGCGGGCGATATGTTCCTGGTCCACCACCCCCATGTCCAGCAGCACACGCCCCAGTCGCTCCCCGGTGGCCCGGTGGATCTCCAGGGCGCGGTTGAGCTGATCGGGGGTGACGAGATGTTCGTCAAGAAGCAATTCACCCAGCTGCCGCCGTCGGCGGGCGGGAGAAGCTTCAACCATCGGATCCCCCAGTCAGAGAGCTCCCTTTGCTACTCGACGAAGACGACGCGCAGCAGTTCGTCGATGGTCGTCACGCCTTCCAGCACCTTGAGGATACCATCATCGGCCAGCGTCTTCATCCCCTCGACGATCGCCTGATCGCGAAGCTGGGCCGACGAGGCGCCTTTCAAGACCAGTTCGCGGATCGGCTCGCTCATCGGCATGAGCTCATAGATGCCGACGCGGCCCTTGTAACCCGCCCCTTTGCAACGGTCGCACCCGCGGCCGCGGTAGAAGACAATCTCCTCGCCCTGCTCGGGTTTGAGCCCCAGGCGCTGCAGGGCCTCTACCGGAGGCGTATAGGCTTCCTTACAATGCGCGCAGATGGTCCGGGCGAGCCGCTGCGCCAGCACCCCGATGACGGATGAACTGATCAAGAACGGCTCGACGCCCATGTCGACCAGACGCGTGGCCACGCTGGGGGCGTCGTTGGTGTGAATGGTGGACAGGACCAGGTGACCGGTGAGCGACGCCTGGATGGCGATCTCGGCGGTTTCCTTGTCGCGAATCTCACCGACCATGATGATGTCAGGGTCCTGCCGCAGGAACGAGCGCAGGCCGTTGGCGAACGTCAGGCCGGCTTTCGGGTTGACCTGCACCTGGTTCACCCGCGGCAGCTGATACTCGACCGGATCCTCGACGGTGAGGATGTTCTTGTCGGTCGTGTTGATCTTGTGCAGCGTAGAGTACAGGGTGGTCGTCTTGCCGCTCCCGGTCGGGCCGCTGACCAGGATCATGCCATACGGCTTGTCGGACATGGCCTCCCATATTTCCAATGTGGCCGGCGTGAAGCCCAGCTTGGCCAATCCCAGCCGGGTGCTGCTCTGGTCCAGGATGCGCATCACGACCTTCTCCCCGAACACCGTGGGCAGGGTCGACACGCGCAGGTCGAACTCCTTGTTCTCGATGGCCACGTGGATCTTGCCGTCTTGGGGGAGGCGGCGCTCCGCGATGTCGAGGTTGGCCATGATCTTGATCCGGGACACGATGGCTGCCTGCATCGCCTTGGGCGGCGTCATCACATCGTGCAGCAGCCCGTCAACCCGGTAGCGCACCTGCACGCTGCGGCGGTGGGGCTCGATGTGAATGTCGCTGGCCCCGTCGCTGATGGACTGGCTGATGATCACGTTGACCAGCCGAACGACCGGAGCCTCCTCGGTGAGGGTGCGCAGTTTCTCGAGCGAGAACTCCTCACCCTTCTCTTCGGGGATCTCGACGTCTTCGGTGACCGCCTGACGCATCGCCTCTTCCAGATTCACGCCGCCGGCGTAGTGCTTGCCGATGGCGGTCATGATATCTTGCTCAGCGGCGACCACCGGTTCGATCTCCAGACCGGTGACCAGCCGCACGTCGTCGAACGCCACGACGTTGAGCGGATCGGCGATGGCCAGCTTCAGCTTCTTCCTGGTCTTCTCGATCGCCAGCACCTTGTGCCGGTGCGCCAGGTGCTGCGGGACGACCTTCACGACATCGGAATCGATCTCCAAAGACGACAGCTCAACGTACGGCATGCCCCACTGCAGGGACAGCACCTTCGCCAGTTGCTGCTCGGACAACGACCCCTGTTCCACCAGGATCCGGCCGAGGTGCCCGCCGGAGCGGTGCTGCATCTGGATCGCCCGATCCAACTGCTCCCGGCTTACCATCTTTTCATCGAGCAGGATCTGGCCCAGGGATTCTGAGCGGGGGCGCGGCTTCCCACGCGCCGGCTCTTCTCTGGGTGGCGGCACGAGTTGAGGGCGGCCCGCCGGTCTGGGAATCTGGCGCTCCCTGGGCGGCTGTGGCCGCGCGGGAGCCGGCGGTGCGGCGGGCGGTTGTGCCCGCGGCGGTTCGTGCTGCGGAAATTCCGCCTCTGCTGCTTCGGCCTCGGAAGGCTCAGCCTGCGGCGGTTCTGGCCGCACCGGTTGAACCGGCGGCTGGACTCTCGGCGGCTGCACTCTCGGTGGCTGAACTCTCGGCGGTGGCGCCTTTGGCGGGGCCGGAGCGGCTGGGGCACGCCCGACCGGCGGCATGGCGACAGACGCACGAGGCTCACCGTTCGGAGGCGCGGCGGGCGGGACCGGCATCCGCGGCAACGCGGCAGGCGTCTCCGGCGCGGGCCGCCGCGGGGAGCTGACCTTCCGGTCGATCCGCTCCTGAACCTTCGACGCATCGCGGAGTCTGCCGAGCTTGATGTAGACGTCGCGCAGCGCGGTGTGGATCTCCGCGTCATCGGGCGCCAGTTCCGAGGCTTTCTCATACGCCGCGGCCGCCTTCTCCCATCGCTCCACGGCCACATGCATCTCGGCCAGCGCCACATACACCATGACCGCTGCGCGGGGCGTCCGCCGCTGGACGTACAGAGAGGCCAGCCGGGCGTAGGCCACGGCGTCACCCGGCGCCAGCTCCAGTACCTTCTTATAGGCATTGACCGCGTCGTCGAACTGGCCGCGCGATTCCAGGCCCCGGGCTTCATGAAAGATCAACGCGCACTCCAGCGTCGTATCGCTGTCGGAAATGCCCAGCCGCTGTTTGAATTCTGCAATGTCAATGGCCATGAGCCTCTCCCGTTGCGAGCGCGTTGGAACCCGATCGCTTCGTCGTCATTTAGAGTTGACTGGCCACGGCCTGACGGACCTTGCGCATCTCGATCCGCACGCGGCCCAGATTGGCGCTCTGATTGCCGACAACCGCCAGCACCGCATCTGGACCGGCCGGGGTCACGGCCACCGGACCCAACTCGTACTCCAGCAAAATCGTCCCCATCGCGCCCAGTTTCAGCGTCTCGCCCATCGCCTCGGCCGCCGTCACGCTGCTGGCGGCGATCGCCGCCACCGAATCCGTCTCCACGGAGCCAGACGACACCGCCTCGATGGCGAACCCATCGCGGCCCACGACCATGGCGGCCGTGACGCCTTCCACCTTCAGCAGCGCCTCCAGGATGCCGCGCAGTCCTCCGACTGCGACGTCGGCCGTCTGCACGTCCACGCCCCCCTCAGGTTCGTTGAAGCGTTGGAATGTTGGAGCGTTGGAAGGGTTATCGGCCATCGGGATCCTCTCGTTTCAACATTTCAACGCTGCAACGTTCCAACGTCCTGGATGGTTAGGCCACGCCGGCGTTGAGGACAGAGGCAATTTCCGGCATGAAGCGGCGGAGTTGCAGCCGGGCCTTGCCGACGTTTCCCCGAGGGTTGATGACGATCCCCACATAGTAGTCCTGGCCGGCCATCGCCAGGAGGACGATGTACCGTTCAGCGACCAGCATGATGTGGTCAATGGGGCCGCCATCCAGTTTCTGACACATGTAGTCGAGCACTTTGCTGGCCACGGCGCCTTCTTCAGAAATCTCCTCCACGGAGAAATTAGGATCGACCTTCAGCGCTTCGATGGTCGCGCCGTCCATCCCGACGACCACAGCGCCCACCAGCCCTTCGATCCCGCCTACCAGCGACCGCAGCAGGTCTTTTACGTTCCCAGCCATTTCAACACCTCATGCGTTGAAACGTTGAAGCGTTGAAACGTGGCAGCCCCGCACTGGTGCGGTCACGTTCCAACGATCCAACCTTCAACGGTTCAACGTTTTGCATCGCCGTTGCTGGTCGACTCGGCCTCGAGCAGCAGGCGAATGCCCTGCAGCCGCAACCCTTCCTCATCGATCAGGCGCTTGATGCGCCGGATCAACTCCAGATCGCGCTGGCTGAACAAACGATGTCCGCCTCGCGTGCGGGCCGGGCGAAGCAGCCCGTACTGGCTCTCCCAGGCCCGGATCCGCCGCGCGTCCACGCCGGTCAGCCGCGCCACGGTGCGGATTGGATAGATTGGGAGTTCCGGTGCGACCACGTGCTCCTCGGTCTTCACGTCCTGTCCCTCCTTGCCGTTGGCTCACACTACTTCCGGATGTAGCGTCTCTCGCAGCCGCCGCAGGGCAGCGTGCATCACTCGGGAGACGTGCTTCTGCGAAATACCAAGCTTGTGGGCTGCCTCCGTCTGAGTCAGATCCATGTAGAACAGGTAGTAGATCACCTTGCGCTGGAGGCCCGAGAGGCGTTCGATCGCATCGGCGATGAGCACGCGATCTTCGACCGGCATCGAGCCGGCGGCGTGCTTGGTCGTGATGCGGTCCCGCTGGGCAATCGGGGCGCCGTCGTCGCCTTCCCGCTCTTCGTCCAGCGAGACCAGCCGCAACGACTCGCGTGCCTGGAGGACTTCAGCCACTTCGTCTACATCTGCCTCGATCACGCGGGCGATCTCCGCGGGCGTCGGGGCGCGGCCATTGCGCTGGGTCAGGTCGGCCATGGCCCGGGTGATGCGGTGATCCATCTCGTAGAGCCAGCGCGGGCGCCGCACCGTAGTCCCCTGGTCCCGCAGATAGTGCCGGATCTCCCCGGCAATCAGGTGCCGGGCATATGTCTCAAACTTCACACTCCGCTCCGGGTCGAAATTGGTCACCGCGTTCATCAGCCCGATGTACCCGATTTGGTGAAGGTCCTCCACGGGAATCCCGGACCGGGCGTAGCGCCGGGCTACCTGGTGCACCAGGGGCATGAAGAGCGTGGTGAGTCGCGCGTGCAGCTCGGCGCTGCGGAGGGAACGGTAGGAACGAAAGAGGACGACGATATCATCCGCCGGGGCGGCCTCCCGGACTGGATGCGCAGGAGCTCTGTATCCCATAAAAATGCCCCCCTTGTGTCAGCCTCCCCGAAAATTCATCGATCGAAATCTTCGGGGCACTTCAGGGTGGCCGAGGAGGGGGAAACAAAACTCCTCGTTCGGCAACCCGGCCGACCTCCCGGCGATCTCCCCCGGCAGGTCCCGTAGCTTTGCGCCCCCAGGTCACCCTGGGTTAGCCTTTGTCGCGAGGACGCCTAGAATTCTAACAAACTGCTGAACAACTTGCAAGATATGAAAGCGCCTCGTCCCCGGGATCTTGGGCGGTTCCATGGAGATTTACAGCAACTTCGGTGCCGGGACCCCCGAAAAACGTTGAAAAGTTGGGGGGACTAGCTTCCAGCCAGGTGCCGGTAGAGCGTCATCACGTTGTAGACATACCACTGGGTTTCCCGAAACGGGGGGATGCCATTGTACCGGGTGACGGCGTTGTGGCCGGCATTGTACGCCGCGAGCGCCAGCTGGAGGTTGCTGCCATATCGGTCGAGGTGTCCTCGCAGGACGCGGACGGTAGCGTAGATGTTCCCAACCGGATCGGCAGGGTTGATGCCCATCGCGCGCGAGGTTTCCGGCATCAGTTGTCCCAGGCCGGACGCCCCTGCCACGGATTCCACGCTCACCCGGAACCCGGATTCCACGGCGATGAGCGCCACGACCAGCCGGGGATCGACATGGTAGGCCGTCGAGTAATACAGCACACTGCGGACGATCGCATCCACTTGAGCCGGGTTCAAGCGAGGATTGTACCAGCTGACCACATAGGCATAGGCTTCCGGGATCATCTCCTCCTCCAGCACCGGCACCTGCCGCCCGGATGCGGCTCGAAGCCACTGCTGGGCCAGGAGGGCGGTCTGAGGCCGCGGGCTGTGACTGGCGCGCAGAAAAGCGGCTCTGGCGTCGTTGTCTCGGCCTACCTGCGCATAGGCAGCGCCCAGCCAGAGGGCGGTCTCGCCTGACGGCTGGAACGCCATGGCACGCTCAAAACACATGACGGCATCGGGGACACTGCCCAGCTGATAATACGATCCACCCAGCCAGACCCAGGCGCCTGCGTCCGTCGGATGGTCTGCCAGATAAGCCCGCAGCGCAACGACGGCATCCAGGTGCCGGCCGGCGAGATGCGCCGCCCGGCCGGCAGCGAACAACGACTCGGCGGACGCGACAGGGGGCCACACGCCCGCGAGCGCGACCACCAACACCAGGATGCCCCCGGCCTTGTTCACCCGCGCACTGCCACGGAGTGTCACGTCAGAGTATTTGCCCGCCACGACGTGCGTTAGGCTACTTGAAGCACGTAATCGCGTAGTCGCGTATGCGCGGAGCCGCGACAACCAGACTACGCGCCAACGCGACGCCGCGATACCGGTTATTGGCGCCGGGTCGCCAGTTGTACCACCCGGGCGCGCACCAGCCGCTCCAGGCGGCGGATGAGGCGCGTTGTGGGGAATTCCTGCGTGGAGAGGGGCTCAACCAGAATGGTCCTGACGCCGAGAAGGTTGCCGCCCAGTATATCGGTGAACACCTGATCGCCGATCAACGCGGTGCTCTGCGCCTGCGTGCCCATCAACGCCATCGCCCGCCGAAACCCCCAGGGAATGGGTTTCACCGCCGCGGCGACAACCGGCACGTTCAGCGCGCGGCCGATGGCCTGCGTGCGGGATGAAAAGTTGTTCGAGACGATGCACATCCGCACGCCCATGTCCCGCACGCGGCCGACCCACTGCCGCACAGGTTCCGTGGGCCCGGGCGCGTTCCACGCGACCACCGTGTTGTCCAGGTCGAGGATGAGTCCCCGGATGCCGTCCGCGACCAGCCCGCTGGGATCCAGCGCCAGGACCGACAGCGCGTACCGGGAGGGGATCAACCATTTGAGCATTAGGGGACCGACCGGTAGCGGCGGATGGCGGCCAGGTGTTCCTGATACGTGCGGCTGAAGACGTGCGAGCCATCAGGCCGCGCCACATAGTACAAGTAATTCGTCGCCACCGGCGCCAGGACGGCGCGAATCGCAGCCAGCCCAGGATTGGCGATTGGTCCCGGCGGCAGGCCGGCATGCCTGTACGTATTGTAGGGCGAGTCGACCCCCAGGTCTTTGTAGGTCACGATGGATTTGTGGCGGCCCAGCGCGTAGAGGACCGTGGCGTCGACCTCCAACCGCATGCCGCGGCGGAGCCGGTTGTACAACACTCCGGCGATCAGGGCCTGTTCCTGGGGCAGGCGCGCTTCCCGCTCCACCAGCGATGCCATGGTGACGACCTCATGCAGCGAGCGGCCTCTCCCACCCGCCTGCCACATCGGTACGACGACTTGCCCGAAGCGATCCAGCAGCGCCCGGATCACATCACGTTCCGGGATCCCGCGGGGGAGCCGGTAGGTGTCCGGGAACAGATACCCCTCCAGAGACCGGA
>Ga0209161_10002916_pt1 | contig 13879 bp, 9 predicted proteins | sample GraSoiAngelo_155_FD_186169 | JGI IMG/M metagenome (GOLD analysis project Ga0209161, IMG submission 186169) | Grasslands soil microbial communities from the Angelo Coastal Reserve, California, USA - 14_1009_13_30cm (SPAdes) (version 2) | ecosystem: Environmental > Terrestrial > Soil > Grasslands ...
GGCGCGGGGACGACCCGGTCGCAGCGTTCGCCGCGCACTTCCGCGGGCGCCGGGTGGAAGCGCGCGCCGTACGAAGCGCGCTGCCGCTGGACGAGCGCCTCGCCCGCTACATCGTCGAGGGCTCGAAGGACGGCCTCGTCGACGACCTCGCCGAGAAGCTCCGCGAATCGCGGCCGCTCGACATCATCAACGGCCCGCTCATGACGGGCATGGACGAGGTCGGCCGCCTGTTCAACGCCAACGAGCTGATCGTCGCCGAGGTGCTGCAGAGCGCGGAAGCGATGAAGGCCGCCGTCGCCTACCTCGAGCCGTTCATGGAGAAGACCGACAGCGCCACCAAGGGCGCCGTGATCCTCGCCACGGTCAAGGGCGACGTGCACGACATCGGGAAGAACCTCGTCGAGATCATCCTCGGCAACAACGGCTTTCGGGTGGTGAACCTGGGCATCAAGGTGCCGCCCGAGGATCTGATCGCCGCGTATCGGACGCACCGCCCGGACCTGATCGGGCTCTCGGGGCTGCTCGTCAAGTCGGCGCAGCAGATGGTGGTGACGGCGGAGGACCTCCGGGCGGCGGGCGTCCGCTGCCCCGTGCTCGTCGGCGGCGCGGCGCTCTCCGCCAAGTTCACCGCCGCGAAGATCGCGCCCGCCTACGGCCAGCTCGTCTGCTACGCGAACGACGCGATGCGGGGTCTCGACCTCGCGAACAAGCTGGTCGATGCGCGCACGCGTGAAGCGACGGCGGCGGAGGTGCAGGCGGCACAGAAGCGGCTCCGCGAGGCGCCGGCCGCCGTCGCGCAGCGGGCGGCGCCCGCGGCCGCGCCCGTCATCCGTCACGACCAGCCGATCCCGACGCCGCCCGATCTGAAGCGCCACGTCGTCGACCGGGTCCCGCTCGAGGAGATATTCCCCTACGTCAACCCCGCGATGCTCTACGGCAAGCACCTCGGGCTGCGTGGCAACCTCGAGGCGCTGCTCGCCGCCGGCGACGAGAAGGCGCGCCGCCTGCGTGCACAGGTAGCGGCGGTCGAGGACGAGGTGCTCGCCGCGGGCGCGATGCCGGCGCGGGCCGTGTACAAGTTCTTCCCCGCGCAGTCCGAGGGGGACACGATGTTCCTCTACGGATCCGATCGACGCGTCGAGGAGTCGTTCACCTTTCCTCGCCAGTCGACGGGCGAGGGTCTCTCGCTCGCCGACTTCGTCGCGCCGCGCGGCACGGGCCTCACCGACTACGTGGCGCTGTTCGCCGTCAGCTGCGGCGCTGGCGTGCGCGAGCTCGCGGAGCGCTGGAAGAACGAGGGACGCTTCCTCGACTCGCACATCCTCCAGGCGCTCGCGATCGAGGGGGCGGAGGCGCTCGCCGAGCTGCTCCATCGCCGGCTGCGCGAGATGTGGGGCTTCCCCGACGCGCCCGACATGACGACGAGCGAGCGGTTCAAGGCGCGCTATCGCGGTGTGCGGGTAAGCTTCGGCTATCCCGCCTGCCCGCGGCTCGAGGACCAGGAGAAGCTCTTCCGCGTGCTCGACGTCGAAGGGACGATCGGAGTCCGGTTGACCGAGGGGTACATGATGGATCCCGAAGCGTCGGTCTCGGCGCTCGTCTTCCACCACCCGGAGGCGCGCTATTTCGTGATCGCCCCCGGCGACGTCGAGGCGTTCGAGCGCGGACTCGCCGCCGGCGCCTGATTTTCCCTTGTAAGCCGGCCGGCCGCGGCGGTAGGGTGCTGGCCGCGTCCGGCGGCCCCTTGGCCCTCTGACGCGGAGGTGCCATGCGCCCGACGCTGTTCTTCGTTGCACTCGCGACCCTCTCGACCCCGGCGGGGGCGTTCATCGACAGCAATCTCGCCGTGTCCCCCGGCGCCCAGGCGAGCGGCGGCGGATGCTACGCCACTCCGCTGGTACCCGGTCTCCTCGACATGCTGACGCTCGTCGATCCGGAGTGGGCCGCGATCGACGTCGGCTCACACCTGCCGCCGTTCTCCGACCCGATCACGCTCCACGGCACCGTCGCGCTCGCGAAGATCAACGAGGGTGGCGATCTGCCCGCCGACCACGAGAGCGACGACCAGAACACGTTCATCACCCTCGACGCCGCCGACCAGGGCTTCGTCGCCACGGGGAACGTCGGGCCGCACGGCGAGGACGGCGGCCAGCTCGAGGTCGAGTGGGAGATCGGCAAGTACCCGCTCTTCGCCTGGGCGGGTCGCGGCGATCGGCTGACGGGCGTCGGCCGGTGGATCTGGGACTGCGGCCATCCCGACCCCGATCCGCCCGGCTCGTGCTCCGTCACCATGACGCAGCCGTGCGCGATCGACGCCGACTGCGCGTCGCCCACGTGCTCGGGCTGCACGAGCGGAGAGACCTGCGTCGGCGTCACGTGGAACTACCACAGCGAGCTCCACCCTCCGCAGGCGGTCGCCGTCACGCGGACCGGCGGCTACAAGCACTTCGCGCACGAGGTGCGGGCCGGGCATCGCTCCACGCGGACGGACGTCTGGATCAGCCCCGACGGCGGCGGCGCCGGCGACACCTGCGAGCTGACGCACCAGGCGAACCCCTTCAGCCTGCTCGGCATCGAGTGTCATCCGCTCAGCCATCCCGTCGCCAACGTCAACGCCAGCGACTTCACCTTCGACATTCCGCTCCCGCCGCGGCCACCGAACAACCCGCGCCCGCCTCGCGTGCGGGCGTTCGACCGCACACCCAACGGCCTCCCGCGCGCGAAGGTCCTGACGACGTTCGTCGACGGCCCCGCGCCGACGGTCCACGTCGTCGTGAAGACGTCGGCCCCGGTCCACGGCCGGCTGCCGAGCAAGGTGGGCAAGACGATCATCGCGGGATGGCGGCCGGATCCGACCCCGGTCACCCACCTCCAGGTCGCGGTCACGGCAATCGAGATCGTGAACGCGCTGAAGCCGGTGACCCCCGCGGTGGCGCTCATGCAACGCTGCTCGGTCACCACGTCGCAGGACTGCAGCATGAGCGCCTGCCCGACCGGGGAGAGCTGCCTCACGCTCGGCGGTCCGATCCCGGGTTGGACCGTCTTCCTCGAGGTCAACGGCGACTGGCGCGCGCTCCCGGACCTCGGCACGGTCTCGGCTCCGGTGACGGTGCCGCAGAACCTCACGTACGATCTCGGCGTCCTCACGGGCGACACGCTGCACCTGCACGCGACCGGCCACAGCCTCGATTGCCGCGAAGGACAGCTCTACGGTCTGTCGTTCCAGCGCGCGCTGTCCCTCTACGGCTTCTTCCCCGGCGCGACGTGTCTCAACACCGAGAGCCACAACATCGGGACCTTCGACGTCGACCTGGCCGGGCCCGACTACGGGAGCGGCGGCACGTCGGCCTCGTTCGTAACCCCCAGCGTCGGCGGCAACGGCGGCCACTGCTCGGCGACGACGAGCCAGCTCTGCCTCGTCGACGCCGACTGCCCCAGCGGCGAGTCATGCGTCGGGACGGGGGGCGCCTACAAGCTACACTACACGATCACGAAGCTTCCGCTTCGATGACGACGAGGAGAACCGCCATGCGCGCGCTCTTCATTGCTCTGCTCATGCTCCCGGGCATCGCATCCGCGACGGGGATCGCCGACATCATCGCGTCGCCCGACACGTACGTCGGCAAGAGCGTCACGGTGGTGGGCACGGTGGAGAACGCCCTCCCAATCGGGCCAGAGAGCATGTTCGATCTGCGCGATGGTCGCGTGAAACTGACGGTCATGAGCCACGCGAGCCCGCCGGCTGCGGGCACGCGGCTTTCGGTTACCGGGACGATCCGGGAAGCGCACGTCGGCGATACCGGCGAGAACCGCGACTTCCCGCACGTGCTCGTGGAGTCGTCGCGCAGCCCGGCACCGTGATTCGCACGCGCAACTGAAGGCGCGTGGACCCGGCGGCCGCGCAACTGGGTTCGAGGACGACGGCCGGTTCCCATGGGCGACGATCGCGGATCATCGCGTTGATGGCCACGAGCAGCTTGCGGGCTACGGCCGCCAGCGCAGCTTTTTTCGGTTTGCCCCGGCAGCCTTCTACGAACGGCTCGTTGGCCGGGGCAACCCGAAGAAGGCCGCTCTGGCGGCTGTCGCACGGAAGTTGCTGGTAGCGATCAATGCCATGATCCGCGATGGGCGCGGGTGGCAGCTGGCGCTCATCGTCCAACCCAGTTGCTGCTAGGCCGTTTTTTAAGAGGTGATTCGCGCGCGCCTGAAATCGACAGTAGACGCCCTCCGCATCGGTGCATCGGAGCGTCACTACTGCGACGACTGGCTCGGCAAACCGGAAAAGCTGACAACCTACCGGCAAGCCGGCGGGGAATCAGACGTCCACTTCCTCCACCTTCGCCGCGCGCTCCATGATGAACGCGAAGCGCGGCGCGACGTCGCGGCCCATGAGCGTCTGGATCGCCTGATCGGTGCCCGACTCGTCGGCGATCGCGACCCGAAGCAGCGCGCGCCGGGCCGGGTCGAGCGTCGTTTCCTTCAGCGTCCCCGGGTTCATCTCGCCGAGGCCCTTGAAGCGTGTCACCTGCACGCGGTCGCGCTTGCCGTTGAGGCGTCCGAGGAGGCGATCCTTCGCGACGTCGTCGCGCAGCCAGTGGACCTCCTTGCCGATCTCGACCCGGTAGAGCGGCGGCTGCGCGATGTAGATGTAGCCGCCACGGATGAGCTCGGGGAGGTGGCGATAGAAGAACGTCAAGAGCAGCGTGCAGATGTGGTTGCCGTCGGAATCGGCGTCCGTCAGCAGGCAGACCTTGTGATAGCGGAGCTTGCCGGCGTCGAAGCTCTTGCCGGTGCCGCAGCCGAGCGCGGAGACGAGATCCGAGAGCTCCTTGTTGGTGAGCACCTTCGCGGTGGAGGCCTGCTCGGTGTTCAGCACCTTGCCGCGCAGCGGGAGGATGGCCTGGAACGCACGGTCGCGGCCCTGCTTGGCCGAGCCGCCGGCAGAGTCGCCCTCGACGATGAAGAGCTCGCACTCGCTCGGGTCGGTCGAGCTGCAGTCGGCGAGCTTGCCGGGCAGGTTCAGGCGGTGGGATACGGCGCCCTTCCGCTGCACCTGCTGGGCGGCGGCGCGCGAGGCGCTGCGCGCGCGCGACGCGAGTACGGCGCGCGCGGCGAGCGCGTCGCCGGCCGTGCGGTTGGCGTTGAGCGCGTTCTCGAGGGCGCTCCGCACGATCGCGTCGATGACCGGCGTCACCTCCGCGTTGTTGAGCCGTTCCTTCGTCTGTCCCTGGAACTGCGGCTGGGAGATCTTGATCGCGAGGAGCGCGACCATACCTTCGCGCACGTCGTCGGCCGTCAGCGCCACGCCGCGCGGCACGAGGTTGTGGACGGTCGCATAGTTCCGCACCGCCTTGACGACCCCGCTCTTGAGCCCGTTCTCGTGCGCGCCGCCGGCGGTGGTGGGGATGCTGTTCACGTAGGACTGAACGCGCTCCGTCGTGTCCTCGGTCCAGGCGAGCGCGCATTCCAGGTGGAGCCCGTCCTGCTCCTTGGCGATCGTGAAGAGCTCGCCGCCGAGCGCGCCGGTGCCGACGATCTTCGCGAGGAACGCCTTCAGTCCCTCGTCGTAGTGATAGGCCGCCTCGGTGCCGGCGGCTTCGTCGCGGAAGACGATCGTCAGCCCGCCGTGGAGATAGGCCTTCGACTCGAGACGCTCCGCGACGACCTTCGGGTCGAAGCGGACGTCGGGGAAAATCTTCGCGTCGGGACGGAAGAAGATCGTCGTGCCGCTGCCGCGCGCGGCGCCGAGTTTCTTGAGCGGCCCCGTCGCCTTGCCGCGCGAGAACGTCTGCTCCCACTCGAAGCCGTCGCGCTTGACGCGCGCCGTGAGCTTCTCGGAGAGCGCCGTGACCACCGACGCGCCGACGCCGTGCAGGCCGCCCGAGTGGTAGTAGTTCTTCGCCTCGAACTTGCCGCCCGCGTGGAGCGTCGTGAGGATCAGCTCGAGCGCGGGCTTCTTGTACTGCGCGTGGCGGTCGACGGGGATGCCGCGGCCGTTGTCGGTCACGGTCATGGACGCGCCGTCCTTGTGCAGCACGACGGTGATGCGGTCGGCGTGCTTGTTCATCGCCTCGTCGACGGAGTTGTCGACGATCTCCCAGACGAGGTGATGGAGGCCGGTCGCGTCGACGCCGCCGATGTACATGCCGGGACGCCGCCGCACGGGCTCGAGCCCCTCGAGCACCAGGATGTCCTTCGCCGTGTAGCTCGCCGCCATCAGCTCGCCCTCACCGCGGCGACGCCGCCCCGCTTGACGACGCGCTGCCCCTTGCCGCCGCGCTTGCCGGCGGGGACGTCGCGGACGGCGAGCCGCCGCTCGCCCCCTTCCGGCGTGACCGCGACGAATTCCGCGTCGGCGGCGAGGGCGAGCGCGCCGACGATGCGGTCCTCGTCGTCCTTCCCCGGTCGCATGAGGATGACGCCGCGTCCCGGCCCCGAGAGCTCCGCGACCTCGTCGAGCGCGAACCGCAGCATCTTGCCACGCGCCGTCGCGACGACGACGGCCTTGCCGCACACTGGCTCGACGCTCACCACCTGGTCCTCATCGCCAACGCGCGCGAGCCGCCGGCCGGCGCGGGTGGTCTCGGTGAGATCCGGCTCGGCGCGGAAGCCGTAGCCGCGCGCCGTGGCGACCAGCACCGCCTTCGGCTCGAAGCCCGGCAGCGCCGCCTGGCCCTCCCCTTCCGCACGCAGCAGCCGCGCCGCCGCCACGTGCTCGCCGTCGCCGAACTTGAGCAGCGACTGCACGGGCTCGCCGTAGCCGGTGGTGGCCGGTACGTCGGCCACGCGCAGCACGTAGACCGTGCCCTTCGTCGAGTAGAGAACGAGGCGGTCCCGGGTGGTGCCCGGGAGCGTGGCCGCGAGCGCGTCGCCCTCGCGGAAGCGCGTGGCCGACGGGTCCTTCACCTCGCGCACGCGCTTCAGCCACCCGTCGCGCGAGAGCAGCACCGTGGCCTCCTCGTGCACGATGTAGGCCTCCGCGTCGTAGGCGAGCTCCTCGGCACCGCCGATCTTCGTGCGGCGGGCGTCGCCGTACTTCTCCCCGATCGTGACTAGCTCGGCGCGGACGAGCTTCCAGCGCTCGCGCGGCTTCGCGAGCAGGGCCTCGATCTCCTTGAGGCGCTTCCGCTTCTCGGCGCGCTCGGCGCGGATCTTCTCGATCTCGAGACGGGCCAGCTGGTAGAGGCGGATCTCGAGGATCGCGTCGGCCTGCACCTGGTCGAGCCGGAACGCGTCCATCAGCTTCGTGGCGGCATCGGCCCGCGACTCGGCCTTGCGGATGATGCGGATCGCGCGGTCGAGGTCGTCGTAGATACGGGCGAGCGCATCGAGGATGTGGAGCCGCGCCTCGAGCTGCCGGCGCTCGTGCTCGAGGCGCCGGGTGACGACCGTCATCCGGAAGTCGAGGAACTGGCGGCAGAGGTCCGCGAGCGTCACGCGCGCCGGCTGGCCGACGGCCGGGTTGTCCGTCGGGAGCAGGCAGGTGAGGTTCACGTTGAAGTTCGTCTGCAGCGCGGTGTGCTTGTAGAGGTAGGCCATCACCGCATCCGCGCCGGCCTCGCTCTTCAGCTCGACCACCACCCGGATGTCGGCCGTCGACTCGTCGCGCACGTCGGTGGCCTGCGGCAGACGGCGCGAGAGGATCTCCTGCGCGATCTGCTCGACGAGCTCGGCCTTGTTGACGGTGTAGGGCAGCGAGGTGACGACGATCTGGCGCTTGCCGCGCGGCAGCTGCTCCTCCGTGTACTCGCCGCGGAGCCGGACGGCCCCCTGCCCCGTCTCGTAGAGCTCGCGCAGCTCCTTCTTGCCGTTCAGGATTTCGCCGCCGGTCGGGAAGTCGGGCCCCTTGATGTGCTTCAGGAGCCCCTTCACGCCGAGGTCCGGCTCGTCGATCATCGCAACGAGCGCCGCGATCACCTCGCGCAGGTTGTGGGGCGGGATGTTCGTCGCCATCCCGACCGCGATCCCCGTCGAACCGTTCATCAGGAGCTGCGGGATGGCGCTCGGGAGGACGATCGGCTCCTCCAGCGTCGAGTCGTAGTTCGCGCGGAAGGGAACGGTCTCGGCGCCGAGGTCGGCGAGCATCTCCTCGGCGAGCGCGGTGACGCGGGCCTCCGTGTAGCGCATGGCAGCCGCGCTATCGCCGTCGAGGGAGCCGAAGTTGCCCTCGCCGTGCACCAGCGGGTAGCGCAGCGCGAACGGCTGCGCCATGCGGACCATCGCCTCGTAGGCCGCCTGGTCGCCGTGCGGGTGATACTTGCCGAGCACCTCGCCGACGACCGCGGCCGACTTCCGCGGCCGCGCTCCTGCCGTCAGGCGGAGGTTCTGGTACATGGCGTAGAGGATGCGGCGCTGGACGGGCTTCAAGCCGTCGCGCACGTCCGGAAGCGCGCGCGAGGTGATGACGCTCAGCGCATAGCTGAGGTACCGCTCCTCCGCGGCCGTCCTGAGATCCGTTTCGAGTGGAAGGGTTGTAGCCTGCCCCATCGTCCTCCTCCCTACCCCGCAGCCGGCGGCATCTTAGCAGCCGGGCCGTGGAAGGCGAGCCGGCGTCCGGCGTTCCCGCACGACCGCGTTTCGGCCGCTCACGGCTGCAACGTCGCCGCGCCGCGCCATCTACGAATAACCGAGATACCCGCGATGGCACCGTCTTTGCTCGGTCTCCTTCCCGTGCAGAAGGGACCCGGCGCATGGTGATCCAGCTCCTGCTCTCGGCGGGGGACGCGGACAACCGGGAGGTCGCGGTGTCCACCACGATCGAGGTGAACACCGGCGACCCGCGCTGGCCTGCCTGGCTCGTGGATACGGTCACGGTCCAGGCGCAAGAGGGAGCCCGGCGGTTGCGCGAGCAGCTGATCGATCAGCGCGCGCTTCCCTGGGACGGCTTCGTGCCGCTGGCCGCAGTCGTTCCGGTCGCCGCCGGCCGCTAGCCCCTTCGGGCCGCTAGCGGCCGCGCCGGGTCCGCCGTTTCGTCGGCCCCGGCGCGGCCCACGAGGCGGCTCGGCAGGCGATCGCGTAGCCGCACCGAGCGCTGCCTGCCGGTGCAAACGGCGCTTCTGCCCGTCTCATCCGCGAATGCCACGCGAGGCCAGCACCTCTTCGACATCACGCCCCCCGTCCAGGATGCCGACGATCCCTACGATCGAGGCGTCGATTCGGAAGAAGATCCGGTAGGGTCCCACGATCAACTCCCGGAAATCTCTGAGCCCGATCCGCTTCAGCTCGGGCACGACGCGGCAGCGCTCAGGGAACCGCGTCAGCGTGGCGATCCTCGCAAGGATACGAGAGCCGATCTCCGCAGCCCTGTCGCCACCCGCTTCGACGGCCAGGTAGTCGAGGATACCTTCGAGATCGTCGACCGCGATCGGCGCCCAGCTAAGCCGGCGGCGCGCCGGCACCTCTCAACCCTTCGATCCTTCGTCGGAGGCGCCGGATGGCACGCGCTCCATCGATCCCGCGCCGTTGGTTGAGCTGGCGTTGTCCCTCGGCAAGGAAGCGCAGCAGCAGCAACGCCCTTCGCTGCCGCTCGAACGTCTCGACGTCCTGGAGCACCGCAGCCGCCCGACCATTCTGGGTGATGATAATGGGTTCGCCCGAGCGGCGCGTCCGACGCACGAGCTCCGCGCTCTTCGTCTTGAGAACCGTGATGGGCTCGATCGACGTCGCGTACCGCATGGCTGCGAATTTAGCCCCGTAAATGGATGCAAGCAAGCGACGCCCGATCGTGCGCCCGCATGCGGGCGTCCAGGGGGTCGTAGGTCCGTGGGGTACGTCTCTTCCCTCTGGCCGGCGACTGCGCTTAGCTCGGTCCCCCGGGAGGTCGGACATGGAAGACAGCGTAAGGGACGGCCGTCAGATTGCCCCTCGCCGACGCTAGGCGCGCTCGCGGGTCTCCGGCCTCCCGGCGTCGGCCGGCGCGATGCCCGCCGCGCGCTGCAGCTCCGCGAACGACTCGTCGAGCGCGAGCACGAAGTCGTGCAGGTCGGGCAGCTGCTCCCAGTCGCCGTTGATGCCCCAGTAGAGTCCGCCGTTGTAGCTGAAGAGCCCGACCACCAGCGCGAAGCCCTCGAACAGCGGCACCACCGGGTACGCCGTCCGCATGAGCGCGCCCTGGAGGTAGAGCGGGATCTGCGGGCCGGGGACGTTGGTCACCACGAGGTTGTAGGGCCGGACGCGGGCCGCCAGCCGTACCGCCTGGACGAGCAGGTTCGGGACCGTCCACTCGCTGATCGCGGTGAGCACCTCGCCGCCGAGCGCCTGTCGCGATTCCTTGAGCCCGGCGAGCGTCACGCGCACGGCGTCGAGCCGCGCCGCCGGATCCGCCAGATGAACGGGAATCGGCGCGTTGATCTGCGTCACCCGGTTGCCGAGCGTGCCGCGCTCGTCGCGCGTGCGCACGCTGACCGGCACCATCGCGCGGATCTTGAGCCCCTCGGGGTCCACCTTGCGCTGCCGGAAGAAGCGCCGGAGCGCGCCGCTCACCGTCGCAAGCACGACGTCGTTCAGCGTTCCGCCGAGGACGTTCTTCACGGCCTTCAGGTCCGCGACGCGCATCGCCGTCCAGTCGAAGCGGCGGTGGGGTCCGATCTCGACGTTGAACGGTGTCGCGGACACCGGATCGAACGCGGGCCCGAAGAGCTCCGCAAGGCCGCCCGCGGCTTCCGTCAGCGTGTGCAGCGCGGCCCGCGGTGTCCGCACGGCGTCGACGGCGGCGCGGAGCACCGTCCGCGGCTGCGCGACGCGACGGAGGGCGGCGTCGAGCACGAGCCGCGTCCCGCTCGGCCGACGTCGCGCCGTCCACGGCTCCGGGGTTCCGACTTCCCCATCGGGCACGGCGTCGAGCAGGACGGCCATCAGGTCGGCGCCCGACACGCCGTCCACCATGCAATGGTGCGTCTTGCTGATGAGCGCGACGCGATCGCCCTCGAGCCCCTCGACGACCCACATCTCCCACAAGGGCCGGGTGCGATCGAGCGGCTGCGACATGATCCGGCCGACCAGGCGCTTGAGCACACGGTCGTCACCCGGCCGCGGGAGCGCCGTGTGGCGGACATGGTAGGCGAGGCGGAAGCGATCGTCGTCGATCCAGACGGGGAGGCCTTCCCACGGCACGTACGCGACACGCTGGCGGAAGCGCGGCACGAGGTGCAGCCGCGCGTGAACCGCGCGCCGGATGCGGTCGATGTCGATCCCGCCGTCGGGGAGCCGGAGCGGTGCGGCGTCGAACAGCATCACCGCCCCGACGTGCATGTGGGCCGCCTGGTCCTCGATGCCGAGGAAGGAGGCGTCCATCGCGCTCAGGCGCTCGTAGTTGGCCATCAGACGTCCTTTCGGCGACGAGGATAGATCGACGGCTTTTCGACTGTCCAGACTCCCTCAGCGCAGGCGGTCCAGCTGCTGGCGGGCTTCGGCGTCATCCGGCTTCAGCTGCAACGCGGCCTCGAACTGGGCGATGGCTTCGGCGCCCCGGCCCTGCTCGACGAGCAGGGAACCCAGCGTCTTGTGGGCCTCGGCGTACTCGGGTCGGGTCTCGAGGCCCGCCATGAAATGCGCCGTGGCTTCGCCGAGCCGCCGCTCGCCGATCAGCATCGCCCCGAGGTTGAAGTGGGCCTCCGCGTAGTTCGGTTTCAAGCGCAGCGCTTGCTCGAGATGCGCGCGAGCGTCCGCCGTCCTGCCCTGTGCCGCCAGCGCGGCTCCGAGGTTGTTGTGGACCTCCGCGTAGCCGGGTCGCAGCCGCAGCGCGGCCGCATACGGTGTGATCGCGTCCTCGACCTTCCCCTGCGCCCGGAACGCATTCCCGAGGTTGTAGTATGCCTCGGGATATTCGGGGTTCAGTCGCAGCGCTTCCATGTAATGGGCAATGGCTTCCTCGAACTTGCGCTGCCCCGCCAGCGCCAACCCGAGGCTGTTGTGCGCTTCCGGGTACCGAGGCTTCAATCGCAGGGCCCGCAGGTAATGAACGATGGCGTCATCGGTTTTCCCGAGCGTCCGCAACGTATCCGCGAGATTGTAGTGCGCATTCGGATAGTCTGGGTTCAGCCGCAACGCCTGCATGTAGTGCGTGATCGCGTCGTCATGCTGTCCCTGCATGTCGAACGCGACCGCGAGGTCGTTCTCCGCCTCCGGGTTGTTCGGCTTCAAGAGAAGCGCCTGCGTCAGATGTGCGATGCCGTCGTCCACGGCGCCCTCTTTCACGAGCATTGCCCCCAGGTTGTTGTGCGCCATCCAGCAGTCCGGGTTCTTCGCGAGCGTATCGGTCCACAAGGAGTGCAGATCACGGTAGATTCCGCACTGGCGCGCCGTCAGCAGCGAGAGCACGAGCAGGACGACTGCGCACGCGCCGTACCCGAGGCGACGGCCCTCGAGAGACAGCCGTTGCACGACGTCGCTGCCGCCCGCGGATGCCAGCGCCGCCAGGCCGATCATCGGCAAATACGCGAAGTGATCCGCCACGAACGAGTAACGCATCGGAAAGACGTTGAAGAAGCCGAGCGCCGGTGTCAGCGAGCCGGCATAGTACAGCGTCGCGACCAGCGGCCCCCGGCCGATCTTCCGACGCGCCACGTGGAGAACGACGATCACGGCCACCGCCGCGGCCGGGAAGAGATATTGCCACCACACGCGTGCGTCGACCGACCAGCGCGGATACATGAAGGTGAGCGCGCCCGGCCAGAGAAACTTCCGCGGGTAGAACCAGAGGGCGCGCCCTGCCACGAGCGCCCGCTCGACCAGCGAGAGCGCCCACTCCTCGCCCGCGGCACCCACGTGGTGCTCTTCCATCCAGATCGTGACCGAGGCCATGCCGAGGCCGGCGACGAACAGCGGCACGACCCCCCACGCGGTGCGTCGATCGATCGCACCCTGCTGCCACCACACGATCAGCAGCAGCACGGCGGGCAATGAGCACGTGACGCTCTTGCTCAGCAGCGCACAGCCGAACAGCACGGCCGCGGGCAAGAAGCGTGGCCAGACGAGGATCGCGGACAGCGCGAACATTCCCGAGAGCACGTTCTTCCGCTCACAGACCCACGCGACCGACTCCACCTGCATCGGGTGCAGCGCGAAGAGTGCCGCCGCCACCCAGGCGCCCGGCACGCGGAGGCGCACCAGGACCAGCCACAGAAGCAGCGCGTTCAGCGTGTGGAGAAGAACGTTCGTGAGGTGGTAGCCGAGCGGCTGCAGCCCCCAGAGGTGATGCTCGATCCAGAAGCTCGTGAACGTGAGCGGGTAGTACTGCGGCACGGCACCCGGCTCGAGCCAGATTCGACGGAGGCCATCGAGAGTCTGGAGGGTGGGGTTGGCCGTGACGTAGGAGTCGTCGTCCCAGATGAACCCGGCCTGCAGAGCCGGAGCATACGCGGCCAGGGTCAAGGCGACGAGCAGCATCGCGGCCGCGACGACGCGAACGCGGTCGCCGGTCGGTGCGGCCGTCGGCCGCTGATCGAGCCGGCGCGGCGGACGCCGTCCGCTTCGCCCCCGTTCGTCCCGCCTCGACGGACGGGGGCGCTTCATCGCTACTTACACTTCAGCGTCCGGCCCGAGCTGCTGAACGCGCAGGTCGGCCCGCCCGCATCCGGGAAGACCGCCTCGCCGCACTGGCCGTTCGTCGCCTGCGGCGAGTCGATGACGATCGTCCCCTTCACGGGCAACTCGTTCGCGAAGACGGCGTACGAGCCCTTCTTCCCGGTGACGACGAACTTGAGGTGCCCGGGGTGCGTGTGCGAGCGGTCGCGCAGCACGACGTGGTAGATGCCGGCGATCAGCGGCACGACCCCGTTCGACGCGTTCTTGTAGTCGAAGCTCGTGTTCGACAGGTTGCGCGTCCAGCCCACCTTGGTCGCCGGGTTGAAGACGCCGCCCGGAATGGTCGCGTCGATCA
>Ga0209161_10002921_pt1 | contig 13870 bp, 10 predicted proteins | sample GraSoiAngelo_155_FD_186169 | JGI IMG/M metagenome (GOLD analysis project Ga0209161, IMG submission 186169) | Grasslands soil microbial communities from the Angelo Coastal Reserve, California, USA - 14_1009_13_30cm (SPAdes) (version 2) | ecosystem: Environmental > Terrestrial > Soil > Grasslands...
CCGGGTGAAGTGCGCGCGGTGCCACTCTTGCCCTCCTTTCTCTATTTCCCAATCGAAGACGAAGTCTCACCGGGTACAGTGAGCCTGCCGTGGGAAGAACATCCGTCCTCAATCGTCGGCATGATGGCCCGCGACCAGGGCGCCCTCGTGCCGGGGCGGCAGGTATCTTCGGCGAAGTCATGGCTGTGCCAGAGTGCCATCGATCGAACAGCGAACATTCTGCCGCGCGACGCGGAGCCGCCCGAACCGATGGTGTCTCCCGTCGAAGCGTCTGCCCGTTACCTCATGCATCTGCGGAACGCCTGGAACCACGCGATGACGGCCGAGGGAGCCACCAATCCGCAACAGCTCTTCGAGAACCAGGAAATCGTACTAACCGTGCCGGCTTCCTTCGACGAGGAAGCTCGAGAGCTGACGGTGGAAGCGGCGCGAGAGGCAGGACTGCAAAACCTGACTCTGCTGGAAGAGCCGCTGGCTGCCTTTTACGCGTGGGTGGCAGAGCATCAGAACGTTCTCGGAGAGCACCTGCGAAATGGCGAGCTCGTGCTGATTTGCGACATCGGAGGCGGCACCTCGGACTTCAGCCTCGTGCTGGCCCACGTCCAAGGCCGAAACGTCGAATTTCAACGCACCGCCATCGGCGAGCACCTACTGCTCGGGGGCGAGAATCTCGACCTCGCGCTGGCGCGACGCGTCGAACATAAGCTCACCACGAAGCTCAGTCTGCGTCAGCGTCATTCATTGCGAATCATATGTTCAGCGGCCAAAGAGCGCCTACTGAGCGAGGAAAACACCGATCGTCTTCAAATCAACATTCTGGGTGGCGGACGAGCGGTCGTAGGCCAAATGTTAAGCAGCGAGTTGTGCCATGACGAAGTGGCCGAGTTGATCACCAGCGGCTTCCTCCCGCTGACCACCCCTGACGAGATGCCTCTGCGCACCCGCGCCGCTGGTCTTCGCGAAATCGGACTACCGTACGCCACGGACCCCGCCATCACGAAACATCTTGCGGCGTTCCTCAAGCAAGCCGCCACGGCGATGGGCGCCGGAGAAAATTCTCGGCCACACATCGATGATCGCCTGCAGATGGCAAGGCCGGACGCTGTTCTCTTCAACGGAGGCTTTTGCATTCCCACTATCGCTCGCGAGCGGATCACCGAGGCCATTGCCAATTGGTTTGGCGCTGGCGGCGGGTGGCGCCCGAAGATTCTCAGCAACGAAGTCATGAGCAGTGCCGTCGCAATTGGGGCTGCCTACTACGGCCGCGTGAGGCGGGGAGCCGGATTGCGCGTGAAGGCCGGCAGCGCCTCGACCTACTACATCGGAATGCGTTCGGAACATGGCATCAAGGCGGTCTGCGTACTGCCTTCCGGCACGAACGAGGGCACGACATTGCCGCTGCTGGATCGTAAATTCTCCGTGCTGACAAACCGCCCGGTATCGTTCCATCTGTACAGCTCGACGATTCGTCATGACGCGCACGGTGGAATTGCAGACTTGGACCCCGAGGAGGTCCATCGTCACGCGCCTTTGGTCACGTTGCTGCGCTATGGAAAGAAGCTCCAGCAGATGGAACTGGCAGTGCGGTTGTCCGTGAGCTTTACCGAGGTGGGAACGCTCGAACTTTGGTGCGAGTCCGTGAGCTCACCGCACCGATGGCGCCTTCGGTTCGAATTGAGACGCGAGGCAACCGCGACGGATCAGAGCGGGTACACATCGCAGACAGCGTCAACTGCGAATCGACATGACTCCTCGAGTATTTCGGAGCAGGCGCAGGAATCTGCCGTACGGCTGATTCAGCGTGCGTTCACTGGATCCGGAGTGGGCGAAGGTGTCCCAGTGGATCCTGCTTCACTGGTGGGCGAATTGGAGTCAGTCACGGGGCTGAAAAGAGAATCATGGCCCATCGCGACGGTGCGGGTCTTCTGCGATGTGCTTCTGGAGGTGGCAGACGGGCGAACGCTGAGTCCGCGACACGAGGTTCGTTGGCTAAACCTGTTTGGCTTTTGCCTGCGGCCAGGTTTTGGAGATCCGCAGGACAGCTTTCGAATTATCCAGGCGCGCCGGATTTATCAGGTGGGATTGGCATTCCCCCGAGAGCTTCAGTCCCAGGTCGATTGGCTGGTGCTGTGGCGAAGGATCGGGGGCGGCCTCAATTCTGTCCATCAACAGGAACTCCGGAACTACCTCGGAGACCTCGGTATTGGCCGTAAGAAGCCTGGCACGCGTCTGAACTCCCAGTTGGAGCATGATGGTTGGCGTTTGTTGGCCAGCCTTGAGCATCTGTCAGGCGCGACACGCGCGGCGCTGGGAAGTGAGCTACTTCGCAAGCTCAGGAGAGAACCCACTGACAGCGGCTGGTTGTGGTCGCTGGGCAGATTCGGGGTGCGCATCCCACTCTACGGGGCGCTCAGCTGTGTGATTCCTGCGGAGACAGCGGCTGACTGGATCACTGCACTTCTGGACTTGCGTGAGCTAACGCATGAGACGGCGTCTGCGGTCGTTCAGCTGGGCAGACGGGTCGATCATCGCACCCGCGACATCGGTCGGGACGTGGTGCGATCCGCTATTGCAGAACTGACGTCAGCCGGAGTTGCAGACGATATTTTCTTGCGGCCACTGCACGAGTACATTGCGCCAGGCCGTGCCGATGTTGTGCGCACTTTCGGTGAGCCCCTGCCGAAAGGTCTAGAACTGGAGAGCACCGCGAATTGTTTGTCGTCGATTACCGCCCTGACCTCGTAGCCGCTGAGAAACATCCTCCAAGCGACCTTCCAGGGTGTGCTCCAGCCAGCATTTCAAAGCGGGAACGAGTGACTGGATACTTCCCGGTCTCGGAGTTTTCGTTCTTGCCATCGATACCACCTGTTTGATTCCTTTGTCAGCTGGCAGGGAGTCAACGGGGAAACAGATGAAACGAGGCCGCATCCTCACTGGTCAGGATTATGGAAAGATACGAACCTCACCGGCGCGGAGAGAGCCTCTCACTCTCTATTTTTTACCCAGATATTCCTCGGGAACATCATCCTCCGGTACCTCATGCGTGCGAACTTCCCTCTCATCAGCGCCCCCAGCGTCTTCTACGCCCGTCACTACATCAGCTTCGAACGCGTTTCCCTCCTCAAGCAACTCGTCGACACTCTCCGAATCTGCACCTTGGACGTTGGATAGTCCCTGCAGATCTCCCGATTGCCGGCCCAAACGAGCCTCCCGCTCCTCCGCTGGCAGGGCCACCGTATCCACGCTCTGGCTTTTCTTCGTAGCTTGTTTCTTGAGTGCTCTCACTCTCTTCGCGCCAATTGTCTTCTTGGCAACGGCCTTCGTTTTCACCGTCGCCTTTCTCTGAGCTGCCTTCTTCGCCAACTCCTTCTTGGGAGTTATCCTCTGCATAGCCACTTTCTTTTTAGCCGTCTTCTTCATCGGCGTCATCTTGTTACCGGCAGTTCTCTTCGACTTCATCTGCTTCTTCTTAGTTTTCTTTTTAGCAGCCATAGGAGCAGTCTACCATCGGCACATGTTCGCAACGAAACCGAGATAGCTGTATGGCAAAGACACCGATGGCTGTTCCGCCATACACGAGTACGTGCTCTCCGGCCTGAAATCTCGCCCTGCCAAGAAAGCCCTTGCTACATCTGTTGGAGGAACCTCGGAGCGCTCTGAAGGAAAACAATCGCGTCGGTCTCGTCTACATGCGCCTCGTCTACATGCGCCTTGATCCGCATCTCCCGAAGTTGTACCCTCGGGCTCACGCCGATGTCGGTGCTTGCCACGAGCGTCGCTACGCTTACGGCTGTGACCTGGTCTTACCTCGCCTTGGCCAGGGGGTCCTTCTGGCGTCTTAAGACCTTGAAGGTCGACGCCAGTGACAAGGCGGAATTTTCCGGCTGCATCGCTGCCATAGTTCCGGCCCGCAATGAGGCAGAACTGATAGGACCGGTCGTCACATCCTTATTAAATCAGCGCGCGGCTATGCCCGTCCTCCTTGTGGATGATGAGAGTACAGACGGCACAGCCGATGTGGCACGGCGCGCTGCAGAAAAAACAGGCAAGGCCGATGCGCTTATCGTGATTCAGAGCAAGTCCTTGCCGGCGGGGTGGACAGGAAAATTATGGGCGATGCACCAGGGCATTGAGCGGGCACGCGAGTTGAATCCCGCATGGCTCATGTTCGCGGACGCCGATGTACTGCACGATGCAGAGACAGTAGTGAATCTGAGTTGCATTGCTTCGCGGGGTCATTACGATCTGGTCTCGTTTATGGTGAAGCTGCATTGCGAGAGCCTTCCTGAAAAACTGCTCATTCCGGCCTTTGTATATTTCTTTTTCATGCTCTACCCGCCAGCCTGGGTCCGCGATACCCGGCACTCGACTGCCAGCGCGGCCGGGGGCTGCATGCTTGTGAGATCAGAGGCTCTGGAACGCGCCGGAGGACTAGAAGCCACTCGCGACGCGCTTATCGATGATTGCTCTCTGGCGCGGCTCCTGAAACGGCACGGCGGCCGATTGTGGATAGGATTGACAGATCAGAGCCAAAGCTTGCGACGATACGAGACCTTCTCGGACATCGAGCGCATGGTCTCGCGCACGGCCTTCAACCAGTTGAAGCACTCTTCGCTGCTGCTACTGTGCACTATTGCGGGCATGGTAATCACTTATCTGGCGCCTCCACTGTTGTTGCTCTGCGGCAGCAGGCAGGCGTTCTTTATCGGCGCTGCGGCCTGGGCTGCCATGACGGTGACGTACTCGACCATGGTGCGCTACTATCGACTGAACCCCGCATGGGCATTGGCCATGCCGCTGGCGGCTCTGTTTTATCTGGGCGCGACAATGCATTCGGCGGTCAAGTACTGGAACGGCAGTGGTGGCGACTGGAAAGGGAGAGTCCAGGACGTGCAAGACCCCCACATTACCGAAACTCCCCTCTGCTAGCATGCGTCGAGCAGACGCAATGAGCAGATTCTACCCAATTTCTTTCCAAGCCTCGCCCGAGAAGCTTAACCCGGCAAGATCTCCTTAAGGGCGCAGTCAATCCTGTCGACTTCTTCGCGGATTACTCTGATCGATTGTTGGTTTCTCGATGGGTGAGCCAACGGAGTGATTCCTTCCAGAGCGCCTCGTATTTGATGATTCCGAGCCAAAATGAAATTGAGGCGTGCGCTCCTCTCCTTACGACTTCTGTAAACGCCTCCGACGAACTTAGTGGCGAGCCACGCAAATACCAAACCAAACAGCCCTTCAACCGGAATACGATCGGTCGCGCCGTCGAACTCGGAAAACAAGAGGCGATAGACCGCTTCACCCGCCCCAAAAGATGCGAACAACACAGTTAGCCCGAACAAATACACCTTCAGGCGTTCCATTGGTTGAAAGGTTAGGGAGTCGTAGTCTCCGTCACGTGTCTGCTCAATCTTGATCGCCATACTTCCCCCACAATGATTTGCCACTATTCCCAAGGTCGCAAGCAGCGGTACTAGCCAGTCTCGGTGAAATAATAACTTGAAATTCACTCAGCAGTGAGATCGTCTTTAAACGACTGACACCAAACTAGCGCCCTTCCATAGCCAAGTGTGGAACTCCCACGCATCGGTTTCCTCGGCTACGAAGAAACGTTTGGCGGATGAAGTAGAGGCAGGTTTTAGATCGGCTGCACCCGAATGGGCTTCCACGTTAGCGATTTTGGGTAGGAATTCTAACGCCGCTGCCGCAGCGTAACACCAATTTGTCGATTGGACCGATCACGCCCCCCTGCCGTAGCACCTTCCTTCGGGACGTCCGCAGTGGCGGAGTGCAACACCAGCGTCGTCAAAGGACCTCTACCGTATCCAGGTAGCTTCCTCGGTCAGCGTTCTGGTCGTATAGACAAATAGGGTCACAGACCTTCTTCCTTGATTCCGCACGCAATCAGCTGCAAGCTCCAAGTGAAGCTTCAAACTTCCCCCAATCCGACTTCTGGGGCGTTTGCTGGCTTTCACGACATATCGTCGGCGAAAACCTAGGAGGAATGCTTCGTGACGGCTCCTGGAGTTCTGGGACTTCGAAAATGGAACTGCTTTTCAGCAGAATTAGTTTGTGCCCGGAATCACTGTGAGGGGATAAAAGACGAAATTGCAGCCGGTATACGAGGAGCAGGAAAGAATTCCTCTTCTGATCAGACGCGCCGTCGAGGCTGGAGGAAACGCTTCGCCGGATCGAGCGTTTTCGAGCTCTTTTCCTGCGCTCCTAAGAGCTTCGGAACCGCTCGAAAAATTTGCTTTTTCTATCTTCCCGTTGGCAACGAGCAGGACATCGAAGTCCGCGCTGGCATTGGTCGCGGTGATGCTGGGAAGTTGGACGGTGCGCATCAAGTTCAATTCTTCACGGGCATTCAAGCGCTTCTCAGGGAGAGGGACCTTGGCGAGATTGCGCATGCGCGCCGGGGTTTCGTCCAAGCGCGGATTGGCTTCGAGCGCCAGGTTGTACATGTGAAGCGCCGCCGGGAATTGTTTCTGCTTCTCATATACTTGGCCAAGATGATCGCCCACCAGTCCTTCCTGGCGGAGCTGCCAGGCTGGGGCGAGGTAACTCTTGGCCCGCGCCAGATTGTCCATCTTGAAGTAGATCCAGCCGAGAGTATCCCAGTATGCGGTGATCGCCCGGGCTAGCTGGAGGTCGGCCTTCTGGATGTTCTGGAAATCCACCTTTTGTGAGCGCTCTTCCACGTCCCTAATGGACCGCTGCGAGTAGACGAGAGCTTCGGCGAGATTCGTGTTCGTCTCAGCCATCTCATAGGCGACATCATTGAGCATTTCTGCCCCGGGGTCGATCTGCAATGCTTTGTGCATCGCCTTCATTCCCTGATCTGTGTTGTGGGAACGCAAACGGACCATCCCCAGCCGGAGTTGGGCATATGCATCGGCGGGGTTCGCCAGGGCAGCAGCTTCGAAGAGGGATGCCGCCTCCGGATAGCGCTTCTCGGCCATAAAAAGCCCGCCGAGATTTGGCGCGAGGTCGGGATCGTCGGAAGCGAGACTCTGCAATCTCTGCCAAGTGCCGATGGCATCGTTACGGTTCCCGAGAAACGCGTAGTAGTAGGCTAGGGTTTTGTAGGGAACAATTTGGGTGGAATCGGCTTCGACAGCTCTTTGAAAAGCGTTAAGAGCTGAACTCTTGTCTGCCGTCGCCGAATATATCCAGCCCAACTCAATCCATGCGCGGGAGAAATTCGAGTCGAGAGAAACAGCCTGCTTGAGGGCCGTGATCGCAGACGCACTATCTCCCGCCTGCATTGACTTTCGGGCATTGTCCTCCGCCCGAAGCGCCTCAGGGTTAGAACTCCCCGGAAGTTGCATAACCTTCTCGAGTAACGGATCAAGTCCGGCAGACCGTCGTGCATTAGCGCCTGCGGGCTTGGTTGCCCCCGCTGGCAGTTTCCTGGTAGGGACAGGCAGCGGAACTTGCGCCTGACGTTGAAAGCCATACCAGAGTAGGCATCCGGACAGAATCGCCAGCAGGGTAAAAAACAGAACCAACCTCCAGCGGAAAAACCTGTCTTCCTTGGGGAGCACGGCAAATTCTGTTTTCAACTCTGCAGCGTTTGAGACGGTGGGATTCGAAAATGTCGATAAAGGCGGAGGCGCAGCAGGCGGAGGATTTGAGACTCCAGAATGTTCCGGAGAAATCACGATCTTCTCGGACCACTGATCCTCCGCTGTTGTAGGTATAGGTACACCTGGTCCAAATTGCACTGGAGCAGGTTTTTCGCCCTCTTCTGGCACAGGCGCCTTCGGCGCACCATTGAGCGGCGGCGCGACCGGCCTCGGGTCAATGGGCAACAGGTGAGAGTTCTGTGCTGCCCACTTCGCGGCCAGTCCGTTCAAAGGACTCTTTGTGTTGTACTCTTGATAGGAGATCATCCGGCCAATGCGGATAATTAATTGATCGAGACCCTCGGATGCGGCCCAGAAATCTCCGATGCATACCACGGAATCGTCGAAGTTGGGATGAAAAACCGGCGTCAGCATGCGGCATTGTGGCGCACGCCTGGGATAACCGAGGGTCAAATTCACCTCAAGCACGTGCGAGTCGCGCTCCAGAATCTCTCCCGAGCCGGAAACATAGAGCCCGCGCAAGTTGTAAGTAAAACGATAAATCTCCGGTGGAATTCCGGCCTTGCCTGTGATCTGAATCAGCGGCCAATTCTGCAGCAAACCCTGCAGTGTCTCTTCATCGAGGATGAGACGTCGGATACGCGGAGAAGGCATGCTTTACGCTCGTGACCGCTTACCTGAGCACGCCCGTCTTCTTCCAGCGGGCAATGCTGTTGATGTGATATTGGATATAAACCGTGCTGAAGAAAAATGTCATCACGCCGCTCATTTGCAATCCGACGTTCTCGGTAGAGTTGTAATATTCCTCCATCGCGGCCTTGATGCTAAAGACTCCAACCAAATAGATGATCGCTCCGGCGATGATAAGCAGTCCGCCGAGCGCAGGGAGTCGAAATAGAGCGATGGTCAGAAAGCCGGCGACCATTCCGGCCGGGTACATGGCAACCAGCACCAGTGGCTTGTTATCACCGGAGAGCTTCCGTGCCCAGTTGCCCTGCAACAAAGCCCACACCAGATTGAAGAGTTGACGCGTGAGTATTCCGAGAACGAGGACGATCGACCAGTGCAGATTCGGAGGCAGCGGAACCAACTCAGCGGCAGCCGCTGTCGCCACCGCAACTACCCCACCGGCAATAGCCATCGCCGGAATGTTTCCCAGCACGTGGGATATGGGCACCCAATCCGCCATGCCCTCACTCTGAGTCAAATCCTCGAGCGTCACGTTGCCGGATTGAACGTACTGCTGCAGATCGGAAAGATTATAGGGGCCGAAACGTTGGTCACCGCGCTTTACGAAGTATTCCATCAAGGCTCTCCAGTCTTAAGATTCGAACTGCACTCCCCGGACGTCGCGATCAATCGTGCAGATGTCGATCACCGCCCACAACCAACTCATTGGAGAGCCAAAGCCCAAGGTCAGCAGAGTAATCCCGAGTTGCATGCCCGCCTTTTTGTGATATCCCGCATAAAAGTTATGGGCTCCAAAGGCTCCCAGCAGCGCGCCGAGCACGATGTAGTTGGTACGTTTCCTCGGCTCGCGCACCACCTCTTCTTCGGCGGGCGGCGAAGTGTCTTCACCGGCGAAGCCTCCGAACATCGAGGGTACAACTCGATTGGCCACATGCTGCAGGTCGGGTACCGCCAGTGAATCGGGAATAACCCCGGGCAGAGGAGGCGGAGGCATGCGCCGCTGCACCGGCGCTGACGGCGACGCTGCCGCCACTAGTTCAGGAGTTGAAACACTCACTTTGGGTTCATCTCCGGGAGCACGGCTGCATCCGAAAATTGTGCAGCCTCCATTTTCCGCATAGCAGTCGGCATGATGTGCGGTCCCGCAACCCTCGCATACTAGCGGTTCATCGCCGGTGCCGATGTTCGTTCTGCAGTAAGGACAAATCAGGCCCGTCATGAACGGTGCTTCTCCTTATAGCGGAAAGCATAACGGCCAATCTGCAACAAGTCGCCATCCTGCAACACGCGGTTCTGCACGGTCTGCCCAGCCCAAAGCACCGAACCCATAGCATGAAGCATCACTCGCGCACCGCTGATGTTGATCACGGCGTGGCGTGGAAGTATCTGAGGATCTTTGAAGAGATAGATGTCAGACTCCTGGCGGCTCCCAATATTCGTCTCTGTCTTATAAAGGATGAATTGTTTCCCCCCGAGCGGGCCGGCGACCACGTATAGCCATCGGTCTTTTAGCGCGCTTTCCACCAGGCCCATACCGACGCCCGTGGCCAGGCCAACCAGCGCAAATCCGACGGCCCGGCTGACCGCTCCACCGTGAGTTGCCAAGGCAATGGGATTGAAGATCACTCCGCCGAGTCCGGCGCCGAGGGCTCCGCCTAGTACTCCGTATGTTCCTTTCTTCGTGGACTGCCCGACAATCCCGTAGACGACTCCACCGGCAGCGCCAAAGACGGTCCAGGCCAGACCACGAACAACCCAGAGAGCGGGGTTGCGCATGGTTTGAGCTCCGGCTTGAAAGGAGAGCCTCATTCCCATTCCATAAATGGTCTCCGCCATCATGTCGAAGATGAAGCCCAAGAGTATTCCCAACGGTAAAGCGAGGGCTCCGCGTAAGAGCGCCTTGCGAACCGATCGCTCGACTGTGCTCTCCGAAATGCCGAACCCGATGCACATCAGAGTAATGATCAGCGGGATGATGATGATGTTTCCCCAATGATAATGAGACGGACCGGACATGCCGTCGGCAAAGCCCGGCTCCGCGACGGCCCAGCCCGCGAGCGCACCCAGCAGGCCAGCCAAGCCTAGATAGAACCAGCCTTGGAGAAAAACGCTGGCGCGCTCTGTCGGAACCGATACGAATTGCTCCGCAGTTTCGTTGATCGTGCCATACACCCGCGCACCGGACGATAGAGCACTCGGAACAGACACTACGGGTTCCGGAATCACGACGCCGGCAAGGTCTTCTGCCGTGATCTTGATCGCGTCCCTGTCATTTGGGCTGGACATCGTTCCCCTTCTTGCTACCTGGATTCGAGGAGGACGGCTGGCCGGCGTTGTGTGGATCCGGCTGGGCGGGGTCCGGCGGTTTTGCTGTGGCACCCTTGGCATTGGGCGAATCGGGTATCACTTGGCCGGTCTGAAGGTCGATCAGTTGACCGGTCCGCGGATCGAGAAGCACTGGCATGACTACTACTCGGGGAAAGACATACCAGGACAGAGCAAACCCAAGCACCGACGCCAGCAGATAGAAAAAGACCGTGAAAACCATGCGCTCCAGCGACGAGTCACTGCTCTCCGACGCATCATCCGCGTCGCGACGCCGAATTCTGATCGGACTGATTTTTTTCTGCTCGCGCCGTACCTCGACGGGTTCGTTGTTTTCGTCTTTTGCCTCTCCGGATTCAGAGTCGGTGCCTTCGTGCGCTTCTTCGCCGCCTCGCCGATCGATAACGCTGATTTGAGTCAACCGCTCGATGCGGCCGCCCACCCAGCCGAAGCAGCCTTCTTCATCCGAGTGCGGATCGAAAACCCACGCCACTTGTCCCGGAGAAGAAAAGAAATTCTTGTGAATGAAGGTGTCGTGATCAGAAAGAAAAACGCCGAATCCTGGATGCGAATGATACCAGCCCACAATCCGCTCCGATGGATACTTCTGATCCTTCACCGCATAGATGTGCTCCCAGGTGTCCTGCGTGAAAGTGACGTGAGCGCCGGCCTCTTCGGCATTCTGCCCCTCGATGTAGGCCGCGACGTCGATGCGGTGATCGCGATCCTGGCCGATGAGCACACCGCAGACTTCGGCTTTGCTGCTGGAGCGCGCATGCTGCCGGATCTGGCGGACCACCTCGCTATCGACCACCAGAGCCGGTTGTACGTTCGACGGTTTTGCCTTGGCCTTCATGACTTCAACGTTGTGTGAGAACGTTCTGCTCCGAAACGAGCGGGCCCAGGACCCGCGGCGCATCTCCGTAGGGAATATATGCAATCTCCCGCTCTCCAGTCCGTGCGACGAAAACATCAAGCAACGGCAAGCCGACCTTACTCAAGGGCCTGCCGCCCAACTCCGTCTCGCCCGCATAGGAATGCAGTGCAACCACTGTTCGCAATTGCCCATCGTTTTTACATTTTGCCCGCTCAAACAGAACGCTTCCTAACGGCTGATAGAGTTCCTCTTCTTCGTTACATGCCGGGCAAACAAACTTCTGCACCACATCGCGGCTGAACTCAATCACAACTTCGGATGATCCCAAGTCCGACTGCGCTCGCTCGCGCAACTCAGCCAATGTCAACTCCTCAGAACTCTCCCGCAGATGCGTAATCTGCGGCAGCGTGTAATGGCTCATGCAGTCTGCATTCTCGGTGTACTCGACGACATAGGAAGAGTGATTCATCCCCTCGAAAACGTAGCCCTTGCTGGCTAGGGTCGGCAAGCCGTGGATTAGTTTCACTGCTTCTTGCACCTGCACTCCCGCAATAATCGAAGAGATCGTTGGCGTGGTTGGAATCTTCCCCTCCACTGTCTGCTCCAACACCAGCAGGTTGCACGACATCCTTTTCTGCAGCAGGGCCCAGTCCACCTCTCCCAGCGTGCACTCATAGCAAGGCGCAACCCCGGGCATAAAAACCCGGACCACGCCGTTGATCCCTTCAATAGCCCCGTCGACCCACGGCCGATTCATCTTCCAGGCCGAGCGCTTGATGCACAATCGCGCTTCGCGATTGTCCAGTCCCGCCACGATCATGTCGCTCCACTCGAACAAACCCAGACCGCACCCGTGAACTACGTTCGCCACCAGAGAATGTACGGTTGCATCGGGAGCTAGCGACTTGTAGGCGCTAGCCGCAGCATCGGCTTTGAACTTGCCCACATCGTCCGAGCGATAAAGCACTGCTCGCGAAAGGTTCGATTCCTCGATGCGGTCCAGATCTACAACTACAACCTGCGTAAATCCCAGCAGCGCCGCATTCTTAAGAATCTCGTTGCCCAAAGCGCCCGCCCCGATCACCAGCAGCCGGCACTTCGCGATCTTTTCCTGGTCCCACCAGGAAATCAGCCGCAGCCGGCTGAAGCGATCCTCGCGCACGTCACTGTCGAACATGTTTGTCATGAAAGGTTCACGAACCGGCGGTGATTTCTGGTTGCAACCGCAGGACGTCTCCATCCCGCACCTGCGCCTCCGCGAGGGTTTGAGCATCCTGTATCTGTCGACCGGAATTTTTATGATGAAATTTGTAACTCAGGGGCGCTCCATCGGGACCGTTCGTCGGCAGCCGCAACTTCTGCACTAGCACGGCCACGATCTTGTTGCAGGGAGCGTCGTCCGGCAGTTCCACCGGCACCCGTTTATTCTCGGTCGAGTCGTAGACAGTCACGTTGATATTAGGCATTTCCGTCGAGTCCATCCTGGTTCAGGTTCATTTCTGCCCTCCTGCCGGCACCGTTTTTTCTAAAGCCTCATCGTGCGCGACATAGTCGCTCAATCGTCTGTGGCCGAAGCTAGAGAACTCCCACGCGGAGTCATCGAACAGCGCGTCCGCGCGCACCGCGAAGTTCAAGTTCTCCGCGTTAGGATCACCATGCTTGTCGACCATCGAAGTCACAATCGCCACCAGGTTTCCGCGGTCGTCGAACACCGGACCGCCGCTGTTGCCCGGGCTCACCGGCGCCGACATTTGAATGGTGCTGCCCTGCATGCGCGAAATGATTCCAGTGCTCAAAGTGAAGCGCAGTCCCTCCGGGTGCCCAATCACGAAAACATTTTCCCCCTCGCTCGGAGGCGTTGCCTTTACCACCGGCTGAACGAATGTGGCGCTCCCCTTTTCCCGCGGCACCCAAAGCAGAAGCAGGTCCAGATTTCGGTGGCGCGCCACCACCTCCGCCATTCCCCACGTTCCCGAAGCCATTGCAATCAGGGCACGCGAACCTGCTTTCGCAACATTCCCCGCGGGACCATCGACCACATGCCGCGCAGTCACAAATAAATATCCCTCCGCGTTGGCCTGCAACAAAGCGCCGGCTCCAAAACTCGCAGTGGGCATTTCTTGATGCGTAAGCCACGAGCGCTGCGACGGACAGATAACCGCGACCAAAGGTTTCAACTTCTCAGAAATATCCTTGGCGGACATCGGAGTCACGAGGGGGAGACTGGGAAATGCCTGCTCATCAAGTTCGCTCAATCCCAGTCCCGCAACCGGCGGCAGCGGAGCAAAAGAGAGCAAAAACACAGTTGCTACCGAAGTCGCTATCCCACTCACGATGAGCAGAGTGGCCAACAATGAGGTCCACTCATGCCGTGTGCGCGGCGGCAACCCTC
>Ga0209161_10002922_pt1 | contig 13868 bp, 13 predicted proteins | sample GraSoiAngelo_155_FD_186169 | JGI IMG/M metagenome (GOLD analysis project Ga0209161, IMG submission 186169) | Grasslands soil microbial communities from the Angelo Coastal Reserve, California, USA - 14_1009_13_30cm (SPAdes) (version 2) | ecosystem: Environmental > Terrestrial > Soil > Grasslands...
ATGAATTCTCTGTCGTAGGGTATGTGGACGAGTCCGTCCTCCATGCAGTGCTTCAGGAAGGTCATTACATCCTGTTTCTTCGGCTGGGACAATTCGATGCCTCTCGCGTTCTTCAGTCCCGAGTTTACGGCCATCGACATGAAAGTCTCCCCAACGCCCGTCTGGTCGATCATGATTCGACGCAGATCGTGGAGATTCTCGTTGAGGAGTTTGAGATAGCCGACTACAGACCCGTACTCTGTTCCAAGTTCGAATTGTTTGAGATGGATAAGGGCGAATTTCCTGTCAACCTTGTCCACCACAGCTACCGCGGAGTGGTCCTGTTTCTGTCCCAGGTCCACTCCGGCAACGTAGAACTTAGGATCCTGTTTCATGGACTTATCGGACGAAAGCAGTCGCATAGAGATAGGCATGACCAGCACCTGTAGGGTTCCCTTCCAGCGCCCCTACAACCAAGCTCGGTCCGTCAACAGCGATTGAAAAACCGAAAGCCTCGCCCGGAAGCGCATTCGGACTGGTGAGAGTATTGATTAGGAAACTTCTAGCGCTGAAAATGTAGGTACGACCAGACACAGAAAGTCCAGGTCCCCCTTCATATGGCGCGCCTACCTCCCCTGTCATACCGCTAATTGCGACTGAGTTGCCGAACCATCCCTGAGTTTGTGCGTTGGGACTGGTGAGAGTACCAGTTGGAGGGCATTCTGTTGCAGTGCAGATATAGGCATGACCTACGTAGAACTGTCCATTCGGAGCCTCCCATGGCGCACCTACAATCACTCTCCTACCGCTCATAGCGACTGACGCGCCGAACCGTCCCCCGGTTTGTGCGTTGGGACTGGTGAGAGTAGCGATCAGGGAACCTGTACTGCTGAAAATGTAGGCGTGACCAGCCTGGCTCTCGACTCCCGCATTGTCATATGGCGCACCTACAACCACGCTCCCACCGCTTACTGCGACAGACCAGCCAAATTCGCCGAATACCTCACCACCCACTATCGCGTTAGGACTGGTGAGATTTGCGATCAGGGAACCTGCAGTACTGAATATGTAGGCGTGACCTGCCTCCAAAAATCCATTCGCATTCTCGAATGGCGCACCCACGATCACGCTCCTACCACTAACGGCGACTGAGTAGCCGAAAAATCCCTGAGTTTGTGCGTTGGGACTGGTGAGAGTCGCGAGCAAGGAACCTGCAGTACTGAAGACGTAGACATGACCAGCATGAAAAAGTCCATTCGCATATTCCTGTGGCGCCCCTACAACCATGCTTGTACCGCTAACGGCGACTGAGAAGCCAAAATATCCATCGGGCTGTGCGTTAGGACTGTTGAATGTAATAGGTGCGGGGTCTCGAGTTGCAGATCCTGCTGGCATTCCTGTAGTGATTCCAAGAAGAATCACCACAATCGTTGACAGTACAATCATCTCATTCGATTTGCTCGCTGACATTTTTCGCGCCCAGCTCACTTCATTTCTTAATCTATTAAGCGTTTACGAGCGATCGCGTTCAAAAGCTATCGTGAGATATACCACAATCTCATAAAACTGAGAGTCTATGTTGGGTCTGAGTCGTCCTAGACGTGAGCGATCCAGAGTCTACCGAGACAGGGGGGAGATTCGAACTTACACTGGAAGAGTACTGAGGAACACGGAAACTGACCGGATCCGGGAATCCGAGGATTATTCTCCGATACCAATCGGGAAGCTCCAAGCCTACTACACCTACGCCCAGACAATCAAACAGTACAGCGACTGGATCAGGTATCCACCGGACCGGATCCGGTGAGGATGGCTCCTTCTCGAATGTACTCAAGTTTCGGGTCCACGCATCTGGTGATTAGTGCCATGCTGAGCCAGCTGTCCTGGTCGTCCGCGAACTCTGCTTCCATCTCTCTCCTCCACCTCCATGGGTCCGAAGAGAACTGTCGTCTGAGCTTCTCCAGAATCTCCAGCTTGAGCGGCCCCTTCGGTTCCAGGGCGTCCAAGTAGCTCACGTGGTGTCTTGAGACGTCGCCGTAATTCACGTCGTCTGTGCACATTGCGTAGAACATGCTCTCGCGCGATCCGGGCGTGCTGGTTGCGAGAAACCGGCCGTTGGTTGTAGCCAGGGAGAAGACCGCGGCCTCGTAGAGTTCCTTATCGTTTTTGATGTATGAGAACTCATCGGCGAACAGTAGATTTACGCCGGGTTCACCTCGGATAGTCTCTGGACTGTTCGGGAAGGCTTGGATTCTGCTTCCGTTGTAGAACTCGATCTTTGTCTTGAGCGGCCTCAACGCCACGTATTTCGGCAGTCTTGGAAGAAACCCAGTAATTTTCCGGATGATGATCTTGGATTGGCGGACCGCAGGGGCCAAGACAAGAACGTTGAATCCTCTGTTCCGGAGACACGACCAGAGCAACAGCACTGCAACGCAGTGGGTCTTTCCTGACTGGCGGCACCAGCGAGCCACGATGAACTGCGCTGGGTCGCGCAACAGTTTCTCCTGATAGACTGTTGGAGTGAACCCGAGATACTGCACGCAGAACTCGACCGGGTCCACTGGCCACTCCCTGGTCCGGCCTCGAACGGCTTTGACCCGTTCGAGCTTATCATCCAGTCGTCGGATTCGTCCTTTGAAGCTCATCCAGTGCAGTCTCCATCTGATCCATCTTCTCCTTGACACTCTCGAGGTCCAGGTTCTTGAGAACGCCGTCAAGAACTTGAGCGAGATATCCCATCAACTGATACCAGCGCTCCTTTGGAGAGATTCCACCTCCACCGGTTCTCGTTCTTTTCCCAGAAGTTTTTGCAAGACGCTCAGCTTCCTCGATGGCCTCGACCAGTTTCGTCACAACGCGAGATCTGACCTCTGGGGTGAGGCCTTTCTGGGTCACCCTTCGACGTCTGAACGTTGGAGGCTCCATCCGTATTGGAGCGAATAGGTCTCTCCTGGCATCAGCAAGGAGCTTGCGCAGACGCGCAAAACCTGTTTTCTCAATCAAGACAGACAAGCTATGAGCGGTTGTGCCTCTAATTGAGAAAGAGAGATTGCCGAATCGCTAGATATCACGAATGGTTGGCCGGGAAATTATGGAAAACTTAGATGGCGGGCAGTTGTGCGAGAAGCTAAGACGTCAGATCGAGGCTCTGAAAACTACGAAAAAACAAATTCTAACAATCGTTAGTGGTGTCGGCAGCGAGCTTGTTATAGAGCGCCCATTTTCCACGCTCGACTATCGAATTAGGGAATGCTTCCCCACGATGAAACTTGTTTCTCAGTCAAATCAACGTCGAAGACTCCCTCTAGATGAGCTGCATAGTCTCTTAGGACAACTCCAAACGTCTTCTCACATCCCTTTCGAAAGCTGGCCAGCTTGCGAGCATCGTTCAATCTTCTGGCCAGCCCTGCTTGGCGGGCCTTGTAATCGATCTTTGTTTCCTTTCTTCGTGGGAGGAGGACCGATGGAATGCCAGTGACCCGTAGCTCGAGTCCTGGTTTTCCGAAACCATGCTTTCTATAGTACTGTCCTTCGACGGTCAAATGCAGATCTTTCATCGGATCCATCTTAGTCTTGCCTAAGGCGGAGATGAGAACCTTGTTTTCCGCTCCATTATGATTCGAGAGGTATTTTCTCGCTGCTGTGATCGCATCGCTAAGGTCGTCTTTGGTTTTGTTCGTCTTGTCTCTGTATACGGGATTGTAATCGAGTTCAACCATTAGGATATTCTGCAACCGGGTGTCCCGCAGGAACCGGAAAAACCTCTCAAGAAACTCTCCAACGGTGTATCTCTCAACCTGCTTTGAGAAAATGCCGAGACCTGAGGCGAGCCAATGGGCAACGCCTTCGGCAGGCCTTTCGATCAGCCCTCCTTTAAGACGTAGCCCAAGTCTTCCCGACAATGTGAAGACTTCGACTGGCCTGTATTCTCTCGGCTTCACGGTCCTCCGGGCTTCTAGGCAACTTTCGCCGGCCGTAAGCCCCGCTCCATGCAACACCAGAAAGAGCAGATCCACCGATACCCGCCCCACCGCAATGCGCTCCAGGCGCGCCACAACTGGTCAATTCTAAAGAAACCTACCTAGATCGGCTGCTGGTCTCTCTTAGCCCTAATTCCCTTCTCAGTTCAAGTCTCACTGATCGCCCACCTTCACCATGATTGACTGCGGGAGATCTTTTGTGAGTTCGAATCTAATTGCTCGTTTTCCTTGCGGTTCCTGCTCGTTTCCGGGCCTGTGAAAACAGCTCTTCTAGATTCAAAATGGTTTCGAAACGTGAAACAAAGCTGACATCGGAATAATTGACCCTCAGACCCCCCTCCCGCCGGGGGGACTCAACATCCCGCGTCCGGCTGGACATGAGCGATCAGATTGGGCTCTGGCTTCTATCTGGTGCGATGCTGTGGCAGACAGTGCAGGTCTTCCAGCCTAGCGTGTCCACTTTGAAAAACTGATTCCTCGCGCAAGTTCCGCAATACTGGAGGAATCCCGTTGCATGTCTTGGCTGAGACTGGACCTCTGTCGTCGTCTCATCTTTCCTGCCCGGCTCCTTTTTCGGAATAGGTTTCGTAGCCCGCTGGAGGTATTCTTTGCTGAACTTGACCTTCGGCATCGCGGACCCAACTAATCACACAGCACCTCTAGGTTTTGAGTACTTCGTTAGAAGGCAATTACTGAGGCTAGGTTTAGAGAGCAATGCGAAAACGCGTAAGAACTCGTGGGAAGACCACGATTTCACATTGACAGGCGATCTCCACGTCGGCCGGTACAGGATAGACCCGGGAGAAGAGGTTTACCTGAACAAGGTCGATGCCAGCGACACCTCCGGCTTTGAGGGAAAAGGTCAGGACGAGCGTGAGGAGTCCAACAAACTCAACGAGAGGCTGAGAGAGCTTCAGGAAATGCTCTACGCGGAGCACAAGATGAAAGTCCTGGTTCTGGGACGCTACGCGTAGAGCGATGACTTTCCGAGCTGTCCCACATCAAAGCCAATCTTGCCAACCATATGCTTGAACACATCCCTCCCTATCTCGGTAGCTCTCGAGGGATCAATGGGGTCCTTACGAAATTTGGAAAGAAGGCTTACTGACAGGTCAGTGAGAGCCGCAACCAGGGTCACGACCTCTTCAACAGAGATGTTCTTCCTCTCCTCGAAGATCTCCTTCTTGATGAACTCTAACATCATATTCCCATACTTTGTCATACCCTCCCCGCCCTCTTCCATATCTTGAAGGGCCTTGTCGGAATCGCTCATTGTTGAGAAGTACCGTTTCGTCTACTGATATGAACTCAACTATTGAACCGCTAGCATTCGCTTAGCGGTTAGCGATCAGGGTGAGTAATGAATCGCCAAGAATGGAGCGCATCGTTGCGAGACTTTTGCGCGCCCCAGTCAATATCGCTAAGTTTTCTTGTCCTCTTCCTCTAGCAGAATCTTCTGGGTCTCCCTCTCAATCCAGCCCCCTCCGGTGGTATGGTACGCGCCCCAGTAGTGACCCAAGACCCCAAGGCCCCAGAAGAGGATTGGGAACAAAGGCCAGGGAAATCCAGCGCCCGTGTAGTACCAGATCGCGACCAACCCAAGGTTAACGATTATGTAGATAGCAAGGTGCCACCGGAAACCATAACGCGCCTCTGCGATCATTCGCGCCCTTCTTAACCGTGCATCATCCACTGCCAACCGCAAAAGACCCGCTGGACCAGGCTGCGACACCGCTTTTAAGAGTTAGACCCTCAAGAGAGGCCTCGGCAAGGGTAGACCCTCATATGAGAAGCCGCTGCGCGATATCCTGAAACCTTCCGATGTGAAAAGTGTGCTCTGTCGAGAATCCGTTGCCAGTAGTCTTAGAGAACACTTGGGCACTTATCTTCTCGGATCCCTATCCAGCGCCTTTCTAACCGCTTCCCAGTATCTCGCGGTCTCCAGCGCGGTCTCATCATATCTCCCGGTGGACCCTGGGACATCCGCGTTGATAACTAGCTATGGCCGCGTTCTGGGGATTATTCTCGTTCTTCTCCTGAACTCTCTTGTATTCCAGGGAATCCTCAGTGTTCTAGTCGTCATACTGGCAGTATCATCGGTTGCCAATGCCGGTTGGAAGTGGGCGTTTACGCTGTCGGGCGTAGCTATCTCTGGATTTGTCGGCTACTGGCTGGGGGCGAAATTCCTGGCTATCCTAGAGTGGATCTCCGCTCTCCAGAACAACAGGGTCAATAGCTCAGACACTTACGCGGGTCTCTTCTGGTTCGGGCTGGCCGCGACTATATGCTACGTCGCAATGATACTCGTTCTGAGAAAATCTTATGATAAACTGGCGCAGAAATATTTACTCGTTTAGAATCTCTAGATACAGAATCGTTTCGTGCACCTAATGCTTAGGGGTCAGTCTTCCTCGTGCTCTGGTCCAATTCTCAGGTCAACAGTTTGCCCGAGAAAGTACAAACACCGAATCTCATCGGAACGCCTGATCAATCTCCTGAAAATCATTCGGGCTCAGCTTCCAGCCGCTTACCGCGGCGTTCTCAACAACATGCTTCTTGTCACTTGCTTTGGGGATAACCACGACAGACTCGTGCCATAGAAGCCAGTTTAGAGCAACTTGACTTCGACTCTTCCCGAGTCTCGTAGCGATCTCGTCTACGATCTTGAACGGTCCCCCTCTCCCTTTGGCAATTCTGCTCTGTCCGAGGGGACTGTAAGCGATGAGCGTGATCTTCGCTCGTTGACAATAAGGCAGAATCGTCTCCTCCACTGATCGATCTACGAGGCTGTATTCTACCTGGTTTGACACAATCTCTTCTCTCGACAGTGCAGCCTGCGCTTCCTTCATCTGAACAACAGAGAAGTTGCTGACACCGAGGTGGCGCACTGACCCGTCTCGGACGAGCTTCTCCATAGCCTTCATCGTCTCAACGATCGGAACTCGAGGGTTAGGCCAGTGAAGCTGGTAGAGGTCCATCTGCTTCACGCGTAACCTGTCAAGGCTCTTCCTCGCGGATCGGAGAATATCGTCATACCCGAAGTGCGAAGGCGAGACTTTTGACGCTACGAAAATAGGCTTCCGCCAGTCTTCCAGTGCCCTCGAGACGACTTCCTCGCTGTGACCTGCACCATACATCTCCGCAGTGTCAACCAGAGTCATGCCAAGTTCAAGGCCGAGCTTTAACGCCTCGATTGACTCGGAGTCACCGGAAGAATCAGCACGCATTCCGCCACCCATTCCCCAAGTGCCCATTCCTACCTCTGGAATCGATTCCGAAGTCTTACCGAGAGGACGAAATTCCAAGTTGTTGCAGATTCGGTCTGGCTAGAACTCTTGTCTTAAGCTCTAGTCTAGGCCAGTCGTGAATGATTTTCCCCGGGTAACCGGGAACCCCGTTCTGATCAATTTCTCAACAAGGCGAAATTCTCGCAGTCTCGGTCTTCTATTTCGAAGCCTTCGTGGAAGAAGACAGTGCTCTTACCGCGTCTTCGAATTTGGCGTTTCCTTGATGTAACCGGATCTCGTCCTCTTCAAACCCGCGCTCTGCCATGCCCTTGTCGCAGAGAAACTTCGCCGCCCATTCGATTGCGTTGCTGGGCAGCCGGAGTTGTTTGGAAATCTCGTCCAGCCTATGCCATGCTCCATCAACCAGCCGGATCCAGACGTACCAGAGGAGCATGGGCTTCGCTCCGACCATGTTAGCCGCTTCATCACGGCCCTCTCCCCGCATGACTACTAATGCTGGTGTAACTCGATAAAAAATCAATCAGTAACACGTCCCGGAAAGGACGCCTATCGAGGAAGAATCTCGACACTTCTTGGGGGTCCGAAAGAAGATTGCTGTCTCGATAGTCCTCATGATCATTGTCGCCCTCGCCGTCTGGCAGTTTACAAGCCCCCAGCTACTCCCTATGGTGGGAGGCAAGTACTCAGCGTTCGGACCCTACTCGAACCGGGGAAGCTGGACCATCATGGAAACGATGAGGTATGGAAGCGCATACTTGGCCATTTCAATATCAAACGTAACTTTCCCGCGAACAGGTATAGGAACAGACTACTCGCTAGTCATAAGTGATGTGAATCATACGATCACAAATTCGATCGTGAAAGGCTTCGGAGTGCGAGTAACGGGTATCAGCATTCAGGATAGCGTTGACGGATCAACCTCGACCTGGGGGAATGGACACGATGTGCGCGACGCGGTCCAATCGACCAGTATCTTCTTCTTCCGCACCTCGACTAACCACATGCTTCGATTCACCGTAACGTTTCAGCTGTACGATCTATTTCCGCTCGGCTCCATCCCGGACCAGACGGTGACGGACTCTTTCAACATAACTCAGACCGTTCTCTAGACTCTGCCTGCTAAGCATTATGTAGCCCGAATCGGATCTGGGTTTTGCGATCATTCCGTGTCGATAACATACGATTACATTGACGATTACTTGTACCGCATTGCTGCACCGAGAGATCGATTGCTCGAGAAGATGGAAGAATATGCAGATTCCAACGCCATCCCAATTATAGGACCATTAGTCGGGAGGCTGCTCTACAATCTAGCAAAGACAAGCCAGAGCAGAAAGGTTCTAGAGATTGGAACCGCGATAGGCTACTCAGGAATCTGGCTGGCACGCGCCATAGCTCCTTTGAAGGGTAGTTTGACAACCATCGACATGGACCCGGAGCGGGTCAAGATCGCCAAGAAGAATATTTCTGATGCGGGTCTCGAACACACGGTGAAAGTAATAGCGGGAAACGCGCTCAAAGTCCTACCGACTCTGAAAGAAGAATTCGACATGGTCTTTCTGGATTCAGACAAGGATGTCTATCCTGACGCATTCAAAATGTCTCTACCCATGCTTCGAAAGGGGGGCTTGTTCGTAGCGGACAACGCTCTGTGGGGAGGAGATGTGGCTAAGGGTGGCAAGTCGAAGGATACGCAGTCCATGATCAAATTCAATCGCCTAGTCTCGGAATCTCCCGGAATGTCAACTGTAATTGTTCCGCTCCGTGACGGTGTTCTGGTTAGTCTGAAGGAGTAGCTGTCTCTGGCTGTCGCGAGAACCATTGCAGTTGACGACGCATGCAACCATAGTCGGTGCTGTCGAACGTACTCCACATTTTTATACGAATCTGTACAAATCTCTTTAATCCAGTGGCGCAAGGTGATAGGATACTTCCTCGGTTTTCATCGAGAAAACAGGACGGGAAGGAGTGTCAAGTAAAATGGAAACACATCAAATACCGAAGGTCCCCGGAGGGGAATTCAGATACCAGAGACGCTACACGAAACTGGGCGTCCATCCCTACGACGCGGTAAAATGGGAAACACGAGACGCCGTAATTACCGACGCTAAAGGCCAGGTTATTTTCGAGCAAAAAGTCGTCGAGGCTCCGTCTCTCTGGTCCCAGACCGCAACTAACATTGTAGCTTCGAAATATTTCCGTGGACGCCTTGGGACTCGCGAGAGAGAATCCAGCGTCCGCCAACTACTCGATAGAGTTGCCAAGACGATAACAAAGTGGGGCGTAAAGGGCCAGTACTTCCTGGACGAGGAAGAGGCTCAGATATTCGAGGCCGAGCTTACTCACATTCTTCTCCACCAGATGGCCGCGTTCAACAGCCCAGTCTGGTTCAACGTTGGGGTTGAGGATCGTCCGCAGTGCTCAGCCTGTTTCATCAACTCGGTCAAGGACGACATGCGGTCGATAATGCAGCTCGCCATGACCGAAGGAATGCTGTTCAAGTACGGATCCGGAACAGGGTCGAACCTATCCGCGCTCCGCTCTTCGAAGGAGCATCTCTCCACAGGCGGAAAGGCGAGCGGACCCGTATCCTTCATGAAAGGCTACGACGCCTTCGCGGGAGTCATAAAATCCGGCGGCCGGACCCGACGGGCAGCTAAGATGGTAATTCTGAACGCTGATCATCCGGACGTTGTCGAGTTCATCTGGTCGAAGGCAAACGAGGAGAAGAAGGCCTGGGCACTCATAGACGCAGGCTACGACGGAGCTGTTGACGGGGAAGCCTACGGCTCTGTCTTCTTCCAGAACGCGAACCACAGCGTCCGCGTAACCGACGATTTCATGCACGCAGTCACAGACAACAAAGAATGGCAGACCCACTACATCACCAACCACAAGGTCGCAGACACTTACAAGGCGCGCGATCTCATACGCCAGATGGCTGAGGCAGCCTACATCTGCGGAGACCCAGGAATACAGTTCGACACAACAGTCAACGAATGGAACCCCTGCTCCAACACTGACAGGATCAACGCCTCGAACCCATGCTCAGAGTACATGTTCCTCGACGATTCGGCCTGCAACCTTGCCTCGCTGAACCTGATGAAATTCAGGACTCCCGAGGGAGAGTTCGATGTTGAATCCTTCAAGCACGCTGTCGAGATAGTAATCACGGCCCAGGAGATTCTGGTGGATAATGCGAGCTATCCGACTCCGGGGATTGAGAAGAACAGCCACGATTATCGTCCGCTGGGAATGGGCTACGCAAACCTTGGTGCCCTACTGATGTCGCGCGGTCTAGCCTATGACAGTGATAAGGGTAGAAACCTCTCCGCCGCCATCTCAGCCCTGATGTCCGGACACGCGTACGCAACCTCATCACTCATCGCTAAGAGGCTTGGACCGTTCAGAGGCTACCCGAGCAACGAGAAACCATTCCTCAACGTCATCGGGATGCATAGATCCCACGCCGGCAAGATTCCACGCGAGGATGTTCCGAAGGATCTCGTTGATGCAGCAGTAGGGTCCTGGGACGAAGCCTTGTCGCTTGGGGAGCGATTCGGCTTCAAGAACGCCCAGATATCGGTAATCGCTCCGACGGGGACGATCGCGTTCATGATGGACTGCGACACGACGGGCATTGAGCCAGACATTGCCTTGGTCAAGTACAAGTGGCTCGTGGGCGGCGGGGTCATCAAGATCGTAAACGGCACCGTCCCAGGGGCCTTGAAGAGACTCGGATACGCCACCAGTCAGACGGATGAGATTCTAAGTTATCTTCAGAATAACGACACGATTGAGGGTGCTCCACATCTAACGCCGGAACATCTCTCTGTCTTCGACTGTGCTTTCAAGCCGTCCAAGGGATCCCGAAGCATACACTACATGGGACATGTGAAGATGATGAGCGCTGTCCAGCCCTTCATCTCCGGAGCAATATCGAAGACTGTCAATATGCCTAACAGCGTGACGGTGGACGAGATCATGCAGACATACGTCAACTCGTGGAAGATGGGCTTGAAGGCTATCGCGATCTACCGGGACGGGTCCAAGAGAACGCAGCCGTTGACGACGAGCATGGACGAGAAGGAGAAGGGCAAGCCGCTAGAGAAGGTGGCTTACAAGCCTCTCCGGAAACGTCTGCCTGATCAGCGCGACGCCACGATTCACAAGTTCAGCATCAACGGAAACGAAGGATACCTAATGGTCGGACTCTACGCGGACGGGTCCCCCGGCGAGATCTTCGTTGTAATGTCGAAGGAAGGTAGCACAATATCGGGACTGATGGATGCATTCGCTACATCGATCTCGATAGCTCTACAATACGGCGTTCCACTGAGGGTTCTGGTTAACAAGTTCATTCACACCCGGTTCGAGCCGGCGGGAATGACGAACAATCCAGAGATTAGATTCGCCAAATCTGTAGTGGACTATATCTTCAGGTATCTCGGGCTCAAGTATCTCTCGAAGGTAGACCAGGACGCGATGGGCCTGGCGAAGACGATGGTTGAGAACCATGAGACTCAAGCAAAGCTCGTCGAGCCAGCGCAGAAGCTGGCAGAACAGAGAGTCATGGAACACGAATCCACGAGTCGTCTAGAGCCTGATCTCTTGACGTTCGATCCCCAGTCAGACGCGCCCGCCTGCGACAACTGCGGCATGATCATGGTCCGAGCCGGGTCCTGCTACAAGTGTCTCAACTGCGGCAACACCAGCGGCTGCGGCTAGAAGCAAGAGATTTCTTCGCAGAGAACTGCTCCAAACAACAGTCTCGTGTCGCGAGACTGAACTGCTTTTGGCATTTCTCTGCTGGTAGCGGATATGGTAACCGTGAATGGTAACGGAGCCTTGACCAGAAAGTCCTAGGCGACAGATAATAACGGGCTGGGAAGCCCCAGTTCTACTATCTCCGCAGGACCCGCATTACTAGACTGTTGCCTTCCCTTAATCCTCGCGATCGACACTCTATCCATTCGCTAGGGTCCGAGGAGAAAATCATTAACAGCAACAAGCGTAAGGAGGTCAGTAGATAGGAGTAGATCGGACGAATTGTTCAAGGTGACCAGAAGACGGAATGGCTAGACAAGAAAGGGATAGGTCATCACGTTGCATCATGCCCTTGTTGGAGATGCCACCTTTTCAGACTAATCGGGTTAGTCTCAGCTGGAAGACTAGCGGAGGCCGACTCCAGATTTCAACCGCAGAGCGCTAGCCTCTCGACTAGACTGGAGCTCCCCCAACAGGCGAGAGCCGCTGAGACCGCAGAGGCTCTGGCTCTTCGAAGGCGCTGGCTGATTCTTGGGGTTGTACTGGTCGGCTCATTCATGGCTATTCTGGACGTGTTCATTGTGACGCAGGGCCTCCCCTCGATCAAGACCACTCTAGGAGCTGGAGTATCCGATCTTGAGCTCGTAGTATCAGCATACTCGCTCGTCTACGCTGTCTTCCTGATAACCGGTGGCCGTCTTGGAGACATTCTAGACCGGAAACGCATATTTCTATTCGGCATGACTGTCTTTACCGTGGCCTCCGCTCTCGCAGGTTACGCACCCTCAGCACCATTTCTTGTCGGAGCACGTGCGCTTCAGGGCCTCGGCGCGGCACTAATGTATCCTCAGGTCTTGTCGATTATTCAGGTCACTTTCAAAGGATACGAAAGAGCTCTGGCGCTCGGGCTTTTCGCCGCTATCAGCGGCATAGGCGCCATTACCGGAAACATCGTCGGCGGCCTTCTCATACAGCTCAACCTTGCAGGTCTTGCCTGGAGGCCGATCTTCTTGGTCAACCTTCCAATCGGTATTTTCGGAGTCATAGCAGGGCACCTGGTTCTCCGACCCTCAAGAGCGGAGCGAGCGCCGAAACTAGACTTGCCCGGTGTAGGACTGATCTCCCTCTTCCTAGTCGCACTGATCCTGCCTCTGGCTGAAGGGCAGCAGCTCGGGTGGCCTGCGTGGATCATACTCCTCCTGATAGCGTCCCTCCCGCTGCTCGGCGTATTCGTTCTCTACGAACGGAAGAGAACAGACGAGGGAGCTGACCCCTTGATCGACATGGACCTGTTCAAGCACAGGTCCTTCGCGGTCGGAATGCCTCTAGTCATCCTCATCTACCTTACGACCAGCGGGTTCTTCTTCTCGTTCGTCCTGTTTCTACAATCAGGCCTCGGATTCTCGCCGTTGAATTCGGGGCTTTCATTCGCAGTGATCAACACCGGCTTCATCGCAGCATCACTGCTAGGTCCGCGACTAATCCCACGACTCGGTAACCGTATTCTGAGTTTCGCATATGCCTTGCAAGCAGTGGGTCTCGTCTGGACATTGTTTACTGTAACCTCTTCCGGGACAGGCCTCACGCTTTCCGAGCTCGCTGCCCCACTGGTAATATTCGGACTGGGAGCCGGCTTCGCCCTCTCACCATTGCTAGGAATCATATTGTCTGGAGTTCCGAGCCAAGATGTGGGAGCAGCCTCAGGTGTCGTCTCAACCTCGATGCAGATCGGGAACACTGTTGGAATCTCACTGTTCGGGCTTCTCTTCTACCGCTTTCTCAGCAGTCAACTATCATCGACCCCCGCATCCTACCTAGACTCGTTCAAGCTGACACTTCCCTTCCTGATCGTCCCGTCCCTCTCATCCTTCATCATAGTCTTCTTCCTCTC
>Ga0209161_10002924_pt1 | contig 13863 bp, 18 predicted proteins | sample GraSoiAngelo_155_FD_186169 | JGI IMG/M metagenome (GOLD analysis project Ga0209161, IMG submission 186169) | Grasslands soil microbial communities from the Angelo Coastal Reserve, California, USA - 14_1009_13_30cm (SPAdes) (version 2) | ecosystem: Environmental > Terrestrial > Soil > Grasslands...
GGGAACGGAAGTTGCGCTCGACGGCGGAGAGGTTGGTGCGGCGGTTCAGAGAGTGGTTCATAACTTATACATAGTATATATACAAGATAAAAAGAGAAGTCAAGAGCAAAAACACAATGCGAATTTGCTCTCCGAGCGTACCCCGGCTAAAGCATGAATGGAATCATACGGTTGAATTGATTATCAATCTTCGATGCGGAACCGCTGCTCATGCGGCTACGCTCGTTATGTGACACAAGTTCACAGACGGCATCCGCAAGGGGCACCTAGTCCGTTGAGCATCGGGTTACCGCCTGTCGTGTGAACCGGCGAAACATGATAATTGCACCGGCCGTAGCCACGGATCCGTATTCCAGGAGCATGATCCAGCCAGGAACTAACCACGGACGTCCAAGTGTGCGCAGATGCCAAACGTAGTAAGTCGGGATAATGCTAACTGTCCAGATGATGATCGGCACCGTCGGGGCCGATCGAACGAACGGCAGCAGCCAGAGCAGGTACCATGGATATACGACCGGTGCACAAAGAAGCGATGCTGCCATAGGCCATGCAAATGCGTCCGAAGACCATGCCGGGGCCTTGCTTCTCATCCAGATTGCGGTAAGAAAGCCGGCGAGCACTGCCAGCCCAGCTACAAACTGCGGAGCCGCGACTCGCTCGATCGTTGCAAACACCGGATCATTAAAGCGGAATCTCTGCACGTAAGTGCCGAGCGAGCCGATCGGAATCCGCCCGTGGTTGAAAAATGGTACGTATAGGAGTCCGACCACGATTGCCGCCAGCGCGGCATCGCGCATACGAACACGCCTCCAGTAGAGTGGCAGCAGTACAATCGGGACCAATTTCACTGAAACAGCCAGCCCAAATGCCAGGGCTGCAACCGCAAGCCAGCGGCGCACCAGCGCGGCGACGGATACCAACAGCAGCAGCACGCCGACAATGTCGATGTGACCACTGCCCGCCACCGTCGCCAGCAGCGGGTTCCAAGCATAAGCCAGAACCCAGTGCGCTCCTTGCCCACTACAACGCAATATGTCGAGCAAAACGAGAACGATCGCCAAATCGCAAACTACAAATGCTACTTTCAGCGCAAAGACAGACTCATGAATCGCTGTTACGGCGCGGAAGAAAAGCTGCGCGCCTGCTGGATATGGGCTGGGTACATCCGGGTTGTTCAACGTGCGGGTCTCGGGTGTGTGTAACCCGCCGAGCGCAGGGTCGCTGGGAACGACGATATAAGGGTTATAGCCGAGCCGCTGCACGCGGCCGTCCCAAACATATCGATGAACGTCATCATCTGAACCCGGCGCCATCAGTAGAAATGGAAGATGCCACAGAGCAGCCAACACGAACCCGACGACGATGACGCGGTGCGGGAATCTCGGCGTGGAGAAGAACTCACGAATGGCGAGGAGGTACGCGATGCCAGCAGCCGCCAGTGGAATGATGAAGGACGGTTCCCCCACGCTGCTGAGCTTGCGTGAGCAGATCGTCAGCGCCACAAGCAAGATGGCGCCGAACCCGTACAGCCTGCGGGATGGCGTGAGCTTCACAGGTCTCCCGTGCCCGTCCGCAACTGTGCCACCGCCTGTCCCCACTGTTTCAGCCAGACCACCGTTCGTGGCGCCCTAGCCGGAGCGAGCCGCAGTTCCGCGGCAAGCCGAGTTAAGTCGCCCTCCACGTCGATGTCGTAGAACGGATCAGTCAAATGTACTGAAAGCCCTAGCGCACGGGCGCACCTCAACAGTGCCTCAAGCGCATTCGCTGTTCCCATCCCATCACTGGCGAACAGATCTGAATGGGACGCCCTCGCACCGACAAGATAATAGCCGCCGTCGTGCGTGGGCCCTACAACCAGGTCGCGGGCTTCGAGTACATCGAACGCGGTGTCCAGTACCGATGCCGGCAGGTGTGGGCTGTCGCTGTTGAAGGCAATGACCCGCTGCTGGCCAGAGGTGGCAAAGTGATTGAACACGGAGGCAAGGCCTGCGGCGAGGCCTAGGCCCGTCTGAGGCACGATGCGCACTGTTTTGGCCACCGCGCGCGACAGGTCGTCAACGTCAGACGCGGGACACATAATGGCAATTTCCACGTCATCGAGTGCCTGCGCTAGAGTTATTGTGTCGTTCAGAAGGCATCGGTATAACTCGGTGACCGCTTGCACAGAAAGACTCTCAGCCAACCTGGTCTTCACCGAGCCCAGTCTCGGTGCTTTGGCCATGATGACGAGTGTACGATTTGCTAGCGACATTGAAAGTCATCACCGTTCGTTCGAGGTTCCATGAGTGCCGCGTGGGATTTCACGCCGACGGTGGCATGCTTTTTTTTCGTCGGCGGAAATAGTAGCGCACGATCCGACTGAGAATGAACCACGTCGCTCCAACAGTGCCTCTGAACGTGCCGCTGATCTTCGATTTCCCGATCCGTGGATGATAGCTTACCGGGACCTCAACGATGCGGAAACCCTGAGTGGCTCCCTTTAGGATTAATTCCACGGCCCATCCGTAACTGGTCTCTTCAAGCTCAACTGCGCGGAGGGCATCGGCGCGTGCAGCGCGGAACGGACCGAGGTCGCTGATCTTTAATCCGTAGAGGTTAGTGATCAAGCTGGCCGCCAGCCAATTACCGAGCAGGGCGTGCCAGGGAAGCGCCCCGGTCGTGCGCGGACCCGCGAGACGCGAACCGATGGTAATGTCGGCGCGCCCCTCGGCAATCGGAGCGAGGAGAAGCGGAAGCTCAGCAGGCCGATCGCTATAGTCGCCGTCAAGGAATACGACAACATCGGGCGCGCTAGTCCAGGCGAGCCCGGTCAGGCAAGCCTGGCCATAACCGCGGCGCGGTTCGGTCATGACTCGGGCGCCCATACGTGCAGCAATCTCAGGTGTCCCGTCTATCGAGTTATTGTCAACGACGATGACCTCAGTGACGAGATCGGCGGGAAGATCACCTATGACACGGCCGATGGCCTGCGCCTCGTTGCGCGTGGGAATGATGACTGAGACCCGCACTCAAACTCCGTTTGCTTACCACCAGAGAGAGGTTGGTCGTCTGCGCGCCAAGAACGAATCAACGCCCCACGTGCGGCCTGCTCCCCCTACGGCCAGCGCAAGAGAGGCCAGGACAGGAACGAGCAGCTCCCAGATCCACGAGCTGCCCCACTCCGAGACCCAAAGGCTGGCGAGGAACCCGAACGCCACAAAAGCTACCGGGCGTGTGAGCAGACCGATGACCAGCAGGACTCCGACTGAGATCTCTGTCATGGCTTGCATCGGAGCCGCGATGGCGGCGTGGCTTGCCATAAAGCCCATGATGGCTTTCCACGCGGCCGGCGAGTGACTCCCCTTGATGTAGTAGTTGATCACGCCCGCGTAGCCCGCCGGAGTGTAAGCGCCCTTCCCCAGGTTCTCAAAGAAGACCCACACAAACATCGCGCCAATCGTCAACCGCACCAAAGCAAGCCCCATTCGGGCATGGGGTTGGTCGGCTACCTGGGATGTGTTGTCTCGCGGTTGTGTCGTGGTTGTTGTCATCATGATCCTCCCGGTTTTCGATCCTAAACCCTCTTTAAGGTTACAGCCTCATCAGTACATACTCAGGCGCATGAGCAAGCCAGCCATCTCAATCACGCGCAATCACGATGGTGGTACATGCGCTTTCGCCTTTGGGGAGCTCGCGAGCGGGAGCCAAGCGGATCTCCAGCTTTTGCGCTTCTCCGCGGACAATTGGGCAATAGAAGTCCGGCTGATCGAGAGCGTTTTGGATGCGGCGCCGCCCGGCGCACCCGCCATAACAAGACTCGAAGTAAACGCAGGAACGGCAAGCCTCGGGCGTCGTGCGCGCCTCCAGAAAGGGCGGCGTTTCTACAAGTCTTGAGCGGAGCGACAGTAGGAGTGAGAGGGGTTCGCCAGCTCCCGGCCAGTACACACAAGGCTGACTGGTAGCGCGGGGCGTAACTCGCACGGTACTCACTCCACATCCGCCGGTCCTCGGAGGCAAACCCGCCATAGCCCGAACCAGCGGTTCCCCGATGCCGATGACATCAGTTTCCGCAAACAACGCCCGAAAGCCTTGCCAGTACTCTTCGTAACTCAAGGCGTAGAGATCAGAGCGCACCGCTTGGTAAACGTTGACGCGCAGCGGCGCCTGGTAACGCTTCACCACGCGCGCCACTTCGGCAAGGCGCAGATAGTTGGACTTCATCATTACAGCAATAAAGGTAACGGGAACCCCTAACCGGACGCAGCGTGCCGCCTGATCATGGATCAACGCCCAATTGCCGCGGCCGCGTTGGGCATCCTGCTCGCGTTCAGTTGGATAATCCAGGGAGAACTCGATGTCGTGGAAGGCACGCAACTCGTCATCTGTGAGCACAGCCGCGCTGTGACCGTTCGAGGTGATGGTGAGCTTCACCTGCAGAGTTCGGAGGTAGGCTAAGATCTCCCGGAATTCTGGGTGCATTCCATTTTCACCCGTGCCCAAATTGACGGAGCGGACCCGCAGGCTTTCCATCACAGAGCGCACCTGCTCGAGGCTAAGCCGGTCGGTCCGCGCCGGATCGCGGTAGCAGAAGGAACAAGCCAGGTTGCACTCGTTGGTAAGCCCGAGTCCGAGTGCAAACCCGTCGGACGCAGCAGGTCGGATCAACGTAGAGTGTGGGGCGGACTGGGTGTCGGCCTGGGTCATGGTCCCGTTTCCTTGCTCGATGATGCACAGGAATGGCGAGCGATTACCTGTATGTAGCGCGCGACCGCAGCAAACTCAGGTCGACTACTTAACTTACGCTCCAGTTCAAAAATCCGCTCGTACTCCTCGCGGCGGGAGATCTGCTGCGGCAAGTAATCCGAAATGACGCGCACGCCACGTTCGGCAGCCACTGCGAGCGATGCACTTTTCGTCATGACTTGCAGGCTGTCCAACGTAAATAGCCTCACCCGGCCGCAGAAGAGAGATTCATGTCCCCACATAGTTGTAAGATTGCGTTCCGCCGCCCCCAGATCACCTGCTTTGATGCCCGCCTTGAACACTTCACCTGCCCAGTTGCGCACCAGGATAGATAGAATCCCCGTCGAATCACTTTGCAGCACCTTTGCAGCGGCAGAGAGGACGGAATTTGGATCGTCGACGTATTCGAGGATGTTGTGGCAAAGAACGACCTCGAACGATCCCGCCGGAAACAGGTTCGCCACTTGGGCCGCGTCGCCGTGGTTTAGAGCGATCCTCCCGCCAACGCCAGCTTCCCGTGTTGCGCGTTTCGCGATATCCAGCATCGCTGAAGAGGAATCCAGCAGCGTCATGTGCATGCCAAGACGCGCCAGGCGGACGGCGGTCGCTCCCGTGCCGCACCCTAGATCTAAACCGCGCAACGACCGCCTGCTCTGCGGCAGGACCAGAAAATCCTGCAGATTGGCGAAAACCAAGCCGCAGCGCAAGCGGCCCTCAAGTATCTCGAGGTAGGCGGCGTACTTGTCCGCGCCGCTCTGGAAGCCTTCGCTGGCGGGTTTGGCGGTCATCTGCATGCAAAACTCATGCGAGATCGATCCTCGATCCAGTAGCTGGCGGAAACAAAGGCATAGCTCAATAGAATAAGCGTACTGAGGCAAAGGTGCGATGCTTCCCAAATTTTCGAGTTACGCCACCCATCGCAGAACACTAACACCTTCGTTGCCCTATGCGAAACACTCAACGCCCGATGCCCAGAAACGAGCCCAAAAGGTCAGACTGGCAAAGCGAAAGTGTTTGAGAATGGGGTTGCAGAGGCGCCAGGCTTCGGTTTTCGGATTCTATTGGAGGCGCGGAAGCCCGCTGTATCCAAGAACCGGCTCGTACATTGTATACGACCAGAGTCGGGTGTACGTTATCAGTCAGCAGAGAAGTCAAGAGAATTCTGCTGTGGGAGGAGGTGTTGGCCGTGAATCGTCGTAATTTCCTGCAATCAGGGAGCATTGTGTCCGTTAGCCTCGCGTTCGCGAAGGCTGGACACTTGTTTTCAGAGGTCACAACGCTTGACCGTTGGCGCACGTTTCAAGTGACGACCCGCGTCGAGGTCCTGAAAACTTCCGGGAAGACGCGCGTATGGGTGCCGGCGGCACTCCTTATTGAAACGCCCTTCCAGAAGACACTCGCGAATACCGTCAACTGCGAGGGCGGAACCGCCAAGATGGTCGAAAGCAAGGGCGACGCGCTCGGAATCATCGCCGCAGAATTTCCATCCGGTGTAAGGCCGATCCTCAAGCTCACAAGCCAAATCGCGACCAAAAACTATGCGGTCGATCTCTCCGCGCCCAGCAAGGCACCAAAAGGGGACCGCGAGGAATTAGAGCACTTTTTGCGGCCGACCAAGCTCCTCCCGACCGACGGTATCGTGAAAGCGACGGCGAGCGAAATCACGAAGGGCGCGAAGACGGATGTTGAGAAAGCGCGTGCAATCTACGAGTGGATTGTTGACAACACCTTTCGGAATCCGAAAACGCGCGGCTGCGGCGTCGGCGACATTCGCTTCATGCTGGAGTCCAAAGATCTGGGCGGGAAGTGCGCGGATCTAAACGCGCTGTACGTTGGGCTGGCGCGCGCGGCGGGCCTCCCCGCGCGAGACGTTTATGGCATCCGCGTCGCCAAGTCCGAAATGGGATACAAGAGCCTCGGTGCTTCGTCAGAGAACGTGACGAAAGCGCAGCACTGCCGCGCAGAGGTTTACCTTGGTGACTACGGCTGGGTACCTTTAGATCCTGCAGACGTGCGGAAGGTCGTGCTCGAGGAACCGCCCGGAAATCGACCGCTGGAGGACGACATGGTCAAGAAGGCCCGCACGCGGCTATTCGGGTCCTGGGAAATGAACTGGATGGCGTACAACTTCGCGCACGACGTCGCTCTGCCCGCGTCGAACGGCGCGCCAATCGGTTTCCTCATGTATCCGCACGCGGAAACGACCGAAGGCCGACTCGACAGTCTCGATCCGGACAACTTCAAGTATGAGATTACGTCGACGGAGACTACATCTACGAACGGCTGATGGAAGCAGACGTAGAAATGTCGTTCGCTCCTTGCACACTCTGGGCGGCGCATATTCGGCAATCCGCGAACGATCCAAAAACGGAGCCAACGAGCTCCGTGCATAGCGATTAGCAGCTAGCAGGACAAGGCCCAATGTGAGCGTGCACGGTGCTTTTTTTCAGAGTCCTTGTTGATCCCCTTTCTGAAAAGCCTTTTGTTGCACATATCCGATTGAATCGGTGCGAGGAGGCGATCACACCAGAAGCGCGGAAGTGGAGCAATTGGACGAAGGTATGGACGATACTTTGGTATCAGTTACTGCGACGAACGGTGTTCGACAGCACAGGGCAGCAATCTAAGGATTTTGTTAATCGCACCGCACCATGCGGATGGTGTGGTGAGTAGTATGTAGGACGGAGGACGTTCGCTCCGGACGAGGCCGCAGTGACGCTGACATCGGCGCCGATCGCTACCAAAACACAATGGACGCTGTCGCATGGAGTGCCGCATCGTCATGTTATGGACCAAGGAGTGAATCGCTTCGACCTGGAAGTCTCGTATGGCAAACATCTACACCGCTCCAACTATTGATGAGTATCTGCGCAAGCGGCTGATGCCCGTGGAAGGCACGATTCCGCATTTGGAAGGAATCGAGATGTACGGCAACTCCATTCCCGCGGGAACGGTCGGCGGCGACCTATTTGAGTACATAAACTTCCAGCAGCGTTACGACATCGACGCCCGCATTCAGCGAGCCCTGGAGCGATCGAAACAGTATTTAGAGCCGCTCCCGGCAGGCGCGATGCCGCGTAATTCGGTGGATGATCATGTCCAATGGTTGAAATCAAGGCCCGGCTACGAGCCCGAAATGGAATCCGCGTACAGAGAGGCACGAAGCTCGGAACAGGTGCGCGTCGCCGAAGACCTGCGCGAGCTGTATAGCACGGCGGGAGTTCTGTTGGTAGACGCTCAAGGACACGGAATCATTTCAGCGAAAATCGCCTCGACGGTCCACGACACGTTTCATGCCCTCATGCTCTCCGAACTCGACCATCGAGGGAAAACGACACCGGAGTTATTCGAAAGGATCAACCTGAGGTTGGCCCTATCTGTCACCGCACGAAATGCTCTTGGCAGAAGCGAGAAAGAGAGCGCCCAGGAAATAGCTACCATGCTTTACGGCGAAGTGCACCCTTATGGCTACTTTCGATTCGTGAACTTCGGACATGTACCGCCACTCGTCTTTTCCGCCGAATTTCGCAAGTTCATGGAGATTGACAAGAGCCGGATGGTGCAATTCCTACCGCTTGGCTTGCAGATCTCCGAAGATCATCCTGATCGTAACAGGTATTTGTCACTGGAATTCCGGGAGAGGAGGGTGAATTCGTCCGATGTCGCCGAGCTCACGCTGCTGAGTCCGGGGGACATTTTCTTCCTTTATACCGACGGGGTCTACGACGGCAGCGACAAAGAAGAACGTCAGCAACTTGAAGGGGTGATGCGTGAGCGCTATCGCCAACCGGCAAAGGAAATCTGCAACGCTCTGCTCGAATATGCGGTGAAAAAAGACGATCGTCTCCGCCAGATTGGCGAACAGGACCGTATTGATGATAAGACCGTCTTCATCATCAAGCGGAGCTGAAGAATGCCGTACAAACGTTTTGCAAAGTGACAGGCGTTGACCTCCAAGACCCGTGATCTTCGGGCAACTCGCATGCGCCGGTTTAACCCCGCGCACTCCGGGTAGCCCGTAATCCGCCCGCGACGGAGAAAAGGGCAGACTCTTACACCTAATCTCGTAGAAATCGGTCGAGGACGACTGTTTGCGATGTTGGGCTAATCCGGGCGAAGCGGCATCCCGGGCCGGCAAGTCATCCGCGTCGGCGAACCAACCAACTACTCGACTCGTAGTGCATCCGCCGGGTTTACGCCCGAGGCGCGATGCGCGGGAAGGTTGCCCAGGAGTTGGTCGACACCGCGCACCAGCTCTGCCCGTATTCCCGCGCCACTCGCCGCAACATCGACGTTGCCATCAACCTTGTGTGACCTGGAAGGTAGCAACCGGCCTCGATCCGAAGGCAAGAGAGGATTGCTGCCGGCGGACTGCGGCTACGGACACGGCACCATCGATATGCAAAGTCAAACACGGCACGTGGGGTGGCGAGATCCGCCGCGAGTTCCAGCCTCAACCGGGCGAAATCGTGGTCCTAGCCCATTGGGGTTCCAGTGGTTTCGCCAACACGGATCTGGATTTGCAGCTCAAGAAACACGGCATCCATCAGCTCATCGTCATGGGACTCATAGCGCACACGTGTGTGGAGGCCACTGTTCGTTATGCCGCTGACCGCGGATTACTCGGATGAAGAGATGCACGCTGCTCTCGACGTCAATATCCCAAACTACGCCAGCGCCATTTTGACTACAAATGAAGGCTTCGGGGCCCTTTCATTTCACGTTTGGCTGACGCAGAGCGCTTCGAATGCGTGACTGTGGAGGGCGAAGGGTGGTGTTCAAGAATTTAGAAGGAGGTACCCTATGAAACCGATCGCTTTCTTGCTGGTTGCAGTTGCAACGGTGGCCGGCGTTGTCGCCTTCACGGCCCCCGCATCTGGACACGCTGATGAAGAGGCCGCTCCGATCTTCGGACCAAGATGGCCTGGAGGGCAGCGCCGGTTTCACTGGCTTTGGTCGAGTGATTGATGTGCCGCGACGGCTGTGCCCGTTAATCTCTTCAAATCCTGTGTGATGGCGTACAGCGCCACGTCGAAGTTGTGGTCGTGCGTTTTTTGCAAGAATGCAAACTCTATCGACTCCGTCAGCGCCCAAAGCACGTAGTGCGTTTTCCTATCGAGGATGACAAGCCGGAACATCGGCAGCGGATCGGCCGCACCATTCTGCTTGTTGGGGTTTTGGGGGCCAAGGGGTGCGATGAGGCGCAACTCAAACACGAGGTCGGCTTCCGACGGATCGTCGACGAGCCCGTATCTGCCCCAGCTTTTGATGTCCGTGTAAAATTCGTTGTACGGGCGATCCGGATCGCCGCTGAAGGGATGCGGAAAAAGCCCGCTGTCTGCCCCTGCATTCGATATGAAAATCTTCTTCGCATTCAACAATGCAGGCGGTACGGGTGCAAGTTGGATGGGATGGGGAACGGCCACTTGAGCGCGTGCGGCAACTGCGGTAAGCAAAGCAACAGAGACAAACACCAAGATTCTCAGCTGGGTACGATTCGTCACGGCGTCCTCCAAACCGACAGGGCATTGGGACCGCTATTTAAAAGGACGCAGGGGAAATACGCCTGGTTACGAATCGGCAGGCGAGTTGTGTTCTGTTGACAACGGACTTGGAGATACCGTCCACGAACCGTTCTGCTTCCTCTATGCAGTCATGCCTCAACATACTTTCGAGAAATCTGGGGCTGGCAGTGGGGGCACCGAAGGATGGTATGGATGCAAAGACGCGAAAAGCGTCGTAGCGCGAGGTTTGAAGTGGAAGCAGAAGCAAAAACCAAATTAGGACACTACCCAGTGGCGCTTTACGGCAAATATCCAAGACAAATCGCTTGCTCAGCGAGACCACTCCACAAGGGGTACTCCACCAGGGATCCTGGTAATGGAGCCACCGATACTGACACCGGCGAGGGGCGGGCCGACGGCAAGCACGTTGACAGAGCCCCCAGACGCGTACTGGACGGAGAACTTGTACGGACCAACGCCAACGTTTAGTGAATAAGTTGTGAAAGGACCGGAGAGCTGCTGGACTGACCGAGCGTTCGTGATGAAATGCCGCCACCTGCTCCGGCGTATGCTCCCAAGATGCCAGACTGGACACTCTGACTCGGTGCCGCTGCTACGTGGCTGAAGAAATTAGCCACTGCCGCTCCGGTCGCAAATAGTCCAGCGGAAAATCCCGTCTTGGAATCGTAGAACAGACCGCCTCCAACAGATGCGTTTGCTGTGGCACCCGCGACTGCAAGACCCACATCAGCATTGGCGCCACCTGTAATTGCTGTGCCGCCATGAAAACCGCTCGTCCCACGCTTGTTTGCGCGCTGCTATTGCCGCCACGGCCCCTGCCGCCGCGTTGCGTCCCTCGCCCCGTCATATTTGTACTTTTCGGTGATTCAAACGTTTCAGCAGCCAGTCCAACCCGTAAGCAATGATGGCAGCCTCCAGCAGGGGCAGGACTATCCACTCCCGCAGGAGAAGAGGGCCCGGATAACCACGACGGTCACTGATTTCGATAGGCTGTGTAGCAGCCACCGAGGACTGAGCCAGGCTAAGACCCGGTGCTCGATCACCATTCATCACTCCAAGCGAGTCTGGCTCACGTAGTTGGTCAGCGATGCGAAGACTATTCCACAAACGGACTTGAGGAAGTTGGCCGGAATTGGTACCAGGAAAGTTCCGTTGTGTGAAGTGAGTGTTGATTTGCATTTTCAATCCCTCCTCGGCGAGGCGATACGACGCGACCCTCGAAGCTCTGGCTGCTGTTACAGTGGTTATGTTGCCGCGCGGTTTGGTAGAATGCCCCCGCTTACTCGATTGATTGAAACCTTAGCCAAAGCAGGAACCGAACCAATGAATCGAAGAGCTTTCGTGAGGACATCGATCGGCGTGACGGCTGTTGCTGGTGTGCTAAACGCCCCGACTCAATCGCAACGGGAGGCAGCCAGCGCCAAAGCACGCGAATATTACGAGCTGCGCCAGTATCACGTGCAGTCCGGCCGTCAGCAGAAACTCACCGACGCATTCCTTAAGGAGGCGTTCGTTCCTGCACTCAATCGCCTCGGAATTGCCTCGGTTGGCGTTTTCACTGTAACCATCGGTCCGGTGACCCCCACGTTTTATGTCTTGATAGCGGCAGCTTCCGTAGAGACCTTGGCGACGGTGGAAGGCCGGTTGGACCAGGACGCTGAGTATCTGAAAGCGGGGGCGCCATTCTTGACCTCTCCCGCCGATCAAGCCCCCTTCATTCGCATTGAGAGTTCGCTGATGGTGGCTTTCGAGGGCTGGCCCAAGTTGAAGCTGCCTGCGGCCACCACGGAGCACAAGGAGCGCATGTTTGAGCTGCGCACCTATGAGAGTCCCAGCCACCAGGATCATCGTCGCAAGGTTGAAATGTTTAATAGCGGCGAGTACGACGTTTTTGAGAAGGCCGGCTTCTCGCAGGTCTTCTATGGCGACGTGCTGGTTGGTTCGCGCCTGCCCTGCCTTACTTACATGTTGGGCTTCACCGACCTAACGGATCGTACGGCAAAATGGAATGCCTTCCGCGAGACGCCGGAGTGGAAGAAACTATCGGGTGCACCCCGGTACGCCTTTGAGAGCATCGTCTCTAACATAACCAACTTGATTCTGAGCCCCACGACGTATTCGCAGATCTAGGCGGGTTAGAATAGGCCGCATGGGTTGCTGCCATTTGCTTTGCTGTGCAGATGGCTATTTCCGAATCGACGATTCGCCAGTCTGAAAGGATCTATCTCCAGGTGATGGCAGGTTGAGCCTGAACCGGCTGTCGGCATAAAACAGTACGGCAAGGTCTGGGATATGCTGGAAGCGAGTGTAAACACAATGGGTTGTCGGCGGCGACTTCGTTTTAGGCCGTCCATGACCGGTTGTATCAGTCCAAACAAGAATCCTAGTAGTCCGCAGAGGGGACCCGATGAAGCGCACGTGGACAGGGGGTAGGCGACGTGCCGGGCAGCTTGAAATGGTACCAGGCACTGTTCGGTCAGCCGGCTACCCTTCCTGCCCATGATTACTTTGGGCAAATCCTCGATTCAGATGGAACTGTCTTGCTCTGCCTCCACGGGTGGGGTCCCCACGAGCATCCCTCATTGATGATCCCCGATCACGGGACACCCGGCAACGGGCTCCTGGTGTTCTTCCGTGTCGATGATTTCGACCCGGCGCTTCAAAGGGCACGCCCTCTCGTCACTCGGCTCGAAGAGGAGCCACACGTGAATCCGAACACTCAAAGCCAGGAGTTCTCGATCCGAGATCCGGACGGATATTACGTTACGATCAGTGCGCTATCTCGGCCTGACAAGGCGCCGCAGCGGCCGAGCGGTGGCCGGGGCTTCATGGGGCAGCGCCGCCCGACCTCGCTCCCCTCGCCGGGCGGCTCTTGCCGTCTGATCACCCATTCCATTAGGGAACGTATCGCGGAGTTTCGATTATTCTGATGGTGTCGCGGGTTATTCGCACAGAACCGAATTGTGGAAGAGTTGCCGACATTTCATTACCAATCGGTTCTTCAGCGGTTAGCCAGGATTTCGCGGACAGCCGTTCGAACAAGCGTGAACCTCTCTAAGTCGTGAGCAGAGGGGGTGCGTTTAGCGCTTGCGCTTACAAAAGGACTGTTCCCGGCCGAGTTGAGACTATGCCTTTTTCTTTTCGTGGCTACGCCCGAATGAAGCCCTTTCTGTAGGTGCTTTTTGAGAATGGCGGGGACGACGAGACTCGAACTCGCGATCTCTGCCGTGACAGCGGCCCCCTGAAAGGTTTTACAACAACATACAAGAGCGCGGGGACTGCCAAGGGCCGCCTAAGCTGTTAAAAATCGCACAAGACACAGTATTCTGTGGGTTGGGTTGTGGGTTGGAAATTTTGCGACCGAAGTGGCGAGGGCTAGCTCGCCATCGATCTATCGACAGGAGATTTAAAGGTGATCAAACCTCAACTGCCTGGCCGAAGTTTCTTCCACGGTACCAAAGTAGACCTAAAACCGGGGGATCTCATTAGGCCCGGCTACAATTCTAACTACGGTAAGAGGAAGAAGGCGGCCTACATTTATTTGACCGGCACGTTGAATGCGGCTATCTGGGGAGCCGAGCTCGCCCTTGGTGAGAGCCCCGGCAGAATCTACGTG
>Ga0209161_10002932_pt1 | contig 13844 bp, 15 predicted proteins | sample GraSoiAngelo_155_FD_186169 | JGI IMG/M metagenome (GOLD analysis project Ga0209161, IMG submission 186169) | Grasslands soil microbial communities from the Angelo Coastal Reserve, California, USA - 14_1009_13_30cm (SPAdes) (version 2) | ecosystem: Environmental > Terrestrial > Soil > Grasslands...
CGGCTTCGCCGGTGTGGGCGTCGGGGCCGCCATGGTCGGACTCCGGCCGATCATCGAGTTCATGACCTGGAACTTCTCGCTGACCGCCATCGACCAGCTCGTCAACAATGCCGCCAAGCTGCGCTACATGGCGAACGGGCAGTTCACGCTGCCGATCGTCTTCCGCGGCCCGGGTGGCGCCGCGCACGCGCTGGCCGCGCAGCACTCGCAGGCGCTCGAGGCGCTCTACGCGCACGTGCCGGGGCTGAAGGTCGTCATGCCCTCGACGCCGGCCGACGCGAAGGGGCTGCTCAAGGCGGCCATCCGCGACGACAACCCGGTCTGCTTCATCGAGAGCGAGGTGATGTACGCGCTCAAGGGCGAGGTGCCCGCCGGCGAGCACGTCGTCCCGCTCGGCGTCGCGGAGGTGAAGCGGCCGGGGCGCGATGTGACGCTCGTCACCTGGTCGAAGATGGTGCATACGAGCCTCGGGGCCGCCGAGGAGCTGGCGCGCGACGGCATCGAGGCCGAGGTGCTCGACCTGCGCACCATTCGCCCGCTCGACGTGACGGCGCTCGTCGCGTCGGTCCGGAGGACGCATCGCTGCGTCGTCGTCCAGGAGGGGTGGCCGTTCGCCGGCGTGGCAGCCGAGGTGGTGGCGTTGGTCGCGCGCGACGCCTTCGACGACCTCGACGCCCCGCCCGAGCGCGTCACGAGCCTCGATGTGCCGATGCCCTACGCGCGCAACCTGGAGGAGCTGGTGCTGCCGTCGCCCGCGCGCGTGATCGCGACCGTCCGCCGGCTGCTCGGGGTGGAGGAGACGGTGGGCGCCCCCGTACCTCCGGCGCGCGTGCAGCGGGGGCGGTAACCGCGCGCAGGTGCCTGCCGTGCCGGTCGACGTCACCATGCCGAAGCTCTCCGACACGATGGAGGAGGGCAAGATCCTCAAGTGGCTCAAGCATCCGGGCGAGCGGGTGACAATCGGCGAGATCATCGCCGAGGTCGAGACCGACAAGGCCAACATGGAGCTCGAGGCCTACGACGAGGGCACGCTCGCCGAGGTGCGGGTACAGGAGGGCGAGTCGGCGCCGGTCGGTGCCGTGATCGCCGTCCTCGCCGCGCCGGGGGAGGGCGCGGCCGCGCGGCCCGCGGCGGGAGCCGAGAAGGCCCCACCGCTTGCGAAGGCGCCGCCCGGCGCACCGCGCGCGGCGGCGCCGGCGAAGGCCGAGGCGGGACGGGAGCCGTTTCGGCCGACGGTCGTGCGGCGTCCCGGGCCCGCGGAGAGTCCCGGCGACGCCGCGTCCGTGAAGGCCTCGCCCCTCGCCCGCCGCATCGCGCACGATCACGACCTCGATCTCGCACAGGTCACCGGCACGGGCCCCGGTGGGCGGATCGTGCAGAAGGACGTCGAGGCGGCCCTGGCCGCACGCGGCGGCCTGCCACCCGTGCCGGCGAAGCCGGCGGCGCCCGTCGAGCCGCGCCCGGCGGCGGGGAGCCGGGTCGAGCTCTCGCGCATCCGGCGCACCACCGCCAAGCGCATGGGCGAGTCGAAGCGCGAGATACCGCACTTCTACGCCTCGGCCGAGATCGCGATGGACGAGGCGGCGCGCTTGAAGGAGGCGCTCGCCGCGCTCGAAGGCGAGTACGAGGGCCTCACCTACACGCACCTCGTGCTGAAGGCGGTGGGGCTCGCGCTGACGCGCGTGCCCGCGCTGAACGCGTCCTACGACGGCGATGCGATGGTGCTCCACGAGGCCGTCAACATCGGCGTGGCGACGGCGGTGGAGGACGGCCTCGTCGTGCCGGTGGTCCGCCACTGCGACCGCGAGCCGCTCGCGGCGATCGTGCGCCAGGCGCGCGGGCTCCTCGAGCGGGCGCGCAGCGGGCGCTTCGCGTCGGACGACCTGACGGGCGCCACCTTCACCCTCTCCAACCTCGGCATGCTGCCGGTCACGGAGTTCGCGGCGGTGATCAACCCCCCGCAGGCGGCGATCCTGGCGGTGGGCACCATCCGCGAGACGCCCGTGGTGCGCGAGGGCCAGATCGTCCCCGGGCGGATGATGACGGTCACCGTCTCGTGCGATCACCGCATCATCGACGGCGTGCTCGCCGGACGCTTCCTGCGTGAGCTGAAGGGGCTGCTCGAGAACCCGCTCGCGCTCGTCCTGTGAGCGGCGCGGGCGACTACGACCTGGTCGTCCTCGGCGCCGGCCCGGGCGGCTACGTGGCGGCCATCCGCGCCGCGCAGCTCGGCCTCCGCACCGCGGTCGTCGAGCGTGACCGGCCCGGCGGCGTGTGCGGCAACTGGGGCTGCATTCCGTCGAAGGCGATCCTCGCCGACGCGGCGCTCTTCGCGGAGATGAGGGGCGGCGCCCGGCGCGGCATCCTCGCCGACAACCTGCGCGTCGACTACGCGCGCGTCATCGCGCGCTCGCGCGAGGTCGCCGACCGGCAGGCGAAGGGCGTCGAGTTCCTGTTCAAGAAGAACGGGATCGCGTACCACCACGGGGCGGGCCGGCTCGAGCGCGGCGGCGTCGCGGTCGACGGCGAGCGGCTCGGCGCGCGCTTCGTCCTCCTCGCCAGCGGGAGCCGCGAGCAAACCCTGCCCGGGCTCGAGATCGACGGCGAGGTCGTGCTCACCAGCCGCGAGGCGCTCGAGCGGCCGCTGCTGCCCGCGTCGGTCGTGATCGTCGGCGGCGGGGCGGTGGGCGTCGAGTTCGCGTACATCTACGCCACCTTCGGCGCCAAGGTGACGGTGGTCGAGATGGCGGAGACTCTGCTTCCCGGCATGGACGCCGACCTCGGGCGCGAGCTGGCGCGCGCTTTCGCGCGCCAGGGGATCGACGTGCTGACGGGCCATCGTTACCAGAGCCTCGTCGGCCGCGAGCGCGGGGCGGGGGTCACGGTCGCCGGGGCGGACGGGTCACGCACGCTCGAGGCAGCTCTGGTGCTGGTCGCGGTCGGACGCGCGCCGCTCTCCGAGGACCTGGGGCTGGACGAAGCGGGCGTGCGGACGGAGAAGGGCTTCGTGGTCGTCGACGCGAACATGCGCACCAGCGCCGAGGGTGTCTATGCGATCGGCGACCTCGTCGGGCCTCTCCTCCTGGCCCACGCCGCCTCGGCGCAGGGGATGGTGGCGGTGGAGACGATGGCCGGCAGACGCGCGGAGGGGCAGGGGCTCGACCCGTCCCGGGTCCCCGCGTGCATCTATTGCATGCCCGAGGTGGCGGCGGTCGGACTCGCCGAGGCCGAAGCGCGCGCCCGTGGTCACGAGCTGCGCGTCGGCAAGTTCCCCTTCCGCGCCCTCGGCAAGGCGATGGCGAGCGGGCACACCGACGGCTTCGTCAAGGTGGTGAGCGAGGCGCGCCGCGGCGAGATCCTGGGCGTGCACATGATCGGCGCGGGCGTGACGGACCTCATCGCCGAGGCCGGGCTCGCGCGCACGCTGGAAGCGACCGCCGAGGACCTGGTGGCGACCGTGCACGCGCATCCGACCATGGCCGAAGCCCTCCGCGAGGCGACGCTCGTCGCGCGCGGCGAGGGGATCAACGTCTAGGAGGCTGTCCGGGTAACCATGGCGGCTGCGGCGAACGATCCGGGGGCTGCGAGCGGCGTGCTCGCTCCTCCCTCCTGCGGCGTGCCTTCAGGCACGCCTCGTCGGTCGTCGCTGCGCTTGCCGCTCTCGCTCCCCGGCTCGTTCGCCTCGCTCACCATGGTTACCCGGACAGACTCCTAGCCATGCGGCTCGAGGTGAGCGTCCCGGGCCGGGTCGAGTACCGCCGCGCGCTCGCGTGGCAGGAGGCGCTGGTCGCGAGGCGGCTGGCCGGCGGGCCCGACGCGCTCCTCCTCCTCGAGCACCCGCCCGTCTACACCCTGGGCCGGGGCGCCGACGCGCGCTTTCTCGGCGCGGCGGCCGCGGGCGACGTGCCGGTCTTCCGCGCGCACCGCGGTGGCCAGGTCACCTACCACGGGCCCGGGCAGCTGGTGGGCTACCCGATCGTCGGGCTCCGTGCCTTCCGGCCCGACGTGCGCTGGTACCTCGACATGCTCGAGGGGGTCCTCATCGCCGCGCTCGCCGCTCTCGGCATCGCGGCGGGGCGGCGCGCGGGGCTGACCGGCGTGTGGGTCGGCGAGCGCAAGGTCGCCTCGATCGGCATCGCCCTCCGCCGCTGGGTGGCCTGGCACGGCTTTGCGCTGAACGTCGCCAACGACGTGAGCGGCTTCGCGCCGATCACGCCCTGTGGCATCACGGGGGTCGAGATGACGTCGGTGGCGCGCGAGGGGGGACCGGGCGAGGTAACGGCCGTCCTGCCGGTCGTCCTGGATCGCTTCGTGGCCGCCTTCGGTTATGCGGGATGGATGCCGCTCGAGGCCCGTCTGCTCGGCGAGGAGGGCCGCCCGTGAGCACGGCGGTCGCGCGGCGGCATCCGCCGTGGCTCAAGGTCCGTGCGCCCGGCGGGCCGGGCTTCGCCGAGACGACGGCGACCGTGCGGGAGATGGGCCTTCACACGGTCTGCCAGGAGGCGCGCTGCCCGAACATCGGCGAGTGCTGGGGACACAAGACAGCCACCTTCATGCTGCTCGGCGACACCTGCACGCGGAATTGCGGCTTCTGCGCCGTGACGCATGGCCGTCCGCTCGGCGTCGACCCCGGCGAGCCGCTCCGCGTAGCCTCGGCGGTGGCCCGGCTGGGGCTCGGTCACGTGGTGGTCACGTCGGTCAACCGGGACGACCTCCCCGACGGGGGCGCCGCGCACTTCGCCGGCACGGCGCGGGCCATCAAGCGGCTGCAGCCCGCCTGCCGGGTCGAGGTCTTGGTGCCGGACTTCCAGGGAAACCTGGCCTCGGTTGCCGAGGTCGTGGCCTCGCCCATCGATGTCTTCAACCACAACCTGGAAACCGTCCCTCGGCTCTACCGCCGCGTGCGGGCGGGTGCGCGCTACGCACGCTCGCTCGCCGTCCTCGACGCCGCCCGTCGCGGGCGCGACGGGCTCCTCACGAAGACCGGCCTGATGCTCGGCCTCGGCGAGACGCAGGAGGAGCTGGCCAGTGTTTTCAGGGATTTGCGCAGCATCGGCTGTGACATCCTGACCCTCGGTCAGTATCTGCAGCCGTCTGGTGAGCACCTGCCCGTTGAGCGCTACCTGCCCCCGGAGGAGTTCGTCGCGCTCGGCGCTGAGGCCTTGGCGCTCGGCTTCCGCCACGTCGAGGCCGGCCCCCTGGTCCGCAGCTCATACCACGCCTGGTCGCACGTCCCCCCGGAAAAAACTTGTAAAAATAAGGCGCTTTAGTCCGGCCCAAATATTGCCTGGCCGAGGCTTTTGCATTAGCGTGCGCTCGTCCGTGGTTGGGGCCGAGGAGGCGGAGGAGGAAGGAGGCGACGAGCAATATGTTGAAGCTGTACGATTATCCCGACTGCCCGTTCTGCCAGAAGGTGCGCGTCATGCTGGCGGAGAAGGATCTGGAGTACGAGAAGATATTCGTCGACTTGCGCAAGCAGGAGCAGAAATCACCTGACTTCCTGCGCCTGAACCCCTATGGCAAAGTCCCGGTCGTGGTGGATGAGGAGGAAGTCATCTACGACTCGACGATCATCAACGAGTACCTGGAGGACGAGTATCCCCTCCCCCGGCTGATGCCGGAGGACTCGCAGGGGCGGGCAAGGGTGCGTCTTCTCGAGGACTACTGCGACAACTCCTTCATCCCCCCGACCACGATGCTGCTCGCGCAGCTGCGCAAGGCGGATGCGGAGCGGGAACAGCAGCGCGTCGAGCAGGCGCGCGAGGAGCTGCGCCGGAGCCTCTACTTCCTGCGCGATGCCCTCGGCGGGCGCGAGTACCTGGTGGGGAAGGAGTTCACGCTGGCCGACATGGCCTTCGCCCCCCGCATCATGGTGCTCGGCCGCCTCGGCGTGGAGCTCGAGCCGGCGCTTGCCCCCGTGCAGACCTGGATCGACCGCATCCGGGCGAGGCCGAGCGTGCGAGGCCTCGGGCTCTGAGCTGCCCCGGATGCCTGGCCGCTGCCTCGTGACCTGACCGAAGGGTCCGGCAGGTACCCGCGCCCGACCCCTCGCGGCCTCGCGGGGGGAGTTGACACAGCCCGTCCATGCTCGTAATAGGAATCGTTCCTAAACAAATGGACCGGGGCGGCGACCGGGAATTCGGCCCCGCCCGAGGAGGGCTGATGGCAAAGGGACTGAAGGGCAGCAAGACACACGACAACTTGAAGACGGCGTTCGCTGGCGAGTCGCAGGCGAACCGCCGCTACCTCTACTTCGCGCGCCGCGCGGACATCGAGGGCTATCCGGACGTGGGCGGGCTCTTCCGCGACACGTCTGAGGCCGAGACCGGCCACGCCTTCGGGCACCTCGACTTCCTGAAGGAGGTCGGTGACCCGGTGACCGACGTGCCGATCGGCTCGACCGAGCTGAACCTGAAGTCGGCGATCGAGGGCGAGACCTACGAGTTCACGCAGATGTACCCGGGCTTCGCGAGGACCGCGCGCGGCGAGGGCTTCGAGGAGGTCGCGGAGTGGTTCGAGACGCTCGCCAAGGCCGAGAAGTCGCACGCCGGCCGCTTCACCAAGGGTCTCCAGACCCTGGGCCAGTGAGCGCATGGGCGTGACGGCGGGCGTGGGGTCGCCGGAGGCTGCCGCTCCGGCGGCCCTGGCCGCCGAGGCGAAGCGGGTCTACGACATCTGCGCCGGCTGCCGGCGCTGCTACAATCTTTGCCCCTCGTTCAACTACCTGCTCGACACGGCGGACGAGCAGCACGACGGGGACGGCGCGGCGCTCACGCCGGCCGAGGACCGGCGCGTCGTCGACCTGTGCTTCGGCTGCCACCTCTGCTACCCGCACTGCCCCTACACGCCGCCGCATCGCTGGGCGGTCGACTTCCCGCGCCTGATGCAGGACGCGCGCATCGCGCGCGCCGCTGGCGAGGGCATCCGGCTGCGCGACCGCATCCTCGGCAACCCCGAACTGCTCGGGCGGCTCGGCTCCGCCGCCCCGCGGCTCGCCAACTGGGCGAACCGGAACCGGCTCCTGCGCTGGGGCATGGAGAAGGCGCTCGGCATCGACCGCCGCCGGCGGCTGCCGCGCTACGCGCGGCGCTTCAGCCGCTGGTTCCGCCGCCAGGCGCCGCCCGCCGGCCTCGGCCGGAGCGGCAAGGTCGCGCTCTTCTACACCACGCCGGTCGAGTTCAACGCGCCCGAGACGGGCGCGGCGGCGGTCCGCGTCCTCTGGCGAAGTGGCGTCGAGGTCGTCTGCCCGCCGCAGGTCTGCTGCGGCATGCCGGCGCTCGACGGCGGCGACCGAGCCGGCGCGACGCGCCGCGCGCGCCGGAACCTGGCCGCGCTCGGCCCGCTCGTCGACCAGGACTACGACGTCGTCGTCCCGGGGCCGAGCTGCAGCCGGATGCTCAAGCAGGACTACCCGCGCCTGGTGCCCGGCGCGGCGACGGAGCGCGTCGCGGGCCGCGTCTTCGACCTCGCCGAGTACCTGATGCGGCTCGACGGCGAGGGGAAGCTCGCGCGTGAGTTCCGCGGCGGGCTCGGCAAGGTCGCCTACCAGGCGCCGTGCCACCTCCGCGTGCAGGAGATCGGTTTCAAGTCGCGCGACCTCCTACGGCTCGTCCCGGGTAGCGCGGTCGAGCTGATCGAGCGCTGCACCGGCATGGACGGGACCTGGGGCTTCAAGCGCGAGTTCTACGACGAGTCGTGCAAGGTGGCGCGGCCGCTCCTGCGTGACATCGAGAAGGCGGAGCCCGATCTGGTCGTCTCCGACTGCCCGCTTGCAGCACTCCAGATCGAGCAGGCGCGCGGGCAGCGGGTGTATCATCCCGTCGAGGCGCTCCTCGCCGCCTACGAGGGGCGGACGCTCCCGCGCTGACGCACATGCGACCCATCGGTCTCGAAGACATCCTCGGCCGGGAGCGCTACGGCGCCGAGCGCGATGCGATCCGGCGCCGGATCATCGCCTACAAGCGCACCCGGCGGGTGGCGGTGGGCGACCGGCTCAGCTTCCTGTTCGAGGACCGCGCGACGGTCTGGTATCAGACGCAGGAGATGCTCTGGATCGAGCAGATCACCGACTTGGACGCCATCCGCGCGGAGCTGGCGGTTTACAACGAGCTCCTACCCGGACCGGGAACGCTCGCGGCGACGCTCCTCATCGAGATCGAGAACCAGAGCCGGCTCCAGGAGGAGCTCAACCGCCTGCTCGGTATCGACGAGCACGTGACGCTCGAGGTGGGCGGCGAGGTCGGCGTCGCCGCGACGTTCGAGGCGGGGCGGCAGACGGCGGAGAAGCTCTCGGCCGTGCAGTACGTCCGTTTCCCGCTCGCGGCGGAAGCGCGACGGCGGATCACCGCCGGGGCCCCGCTCGCCCTCGCGGTGGCGCATCCGAACTACCGGGTGCGCGCGCTGCTGCCCGAGGCCGTGCGCGCGAGCCTGGCTGCCGACCTGGTCGATCCCGCGGCGGCCGAGGAAGCGCTCCGGAGGGTCCGCGATGGCGGCTGAGCGTCCGCGCGTACGGCGCAGCACGCGCCAGCTCTCGGTCGTGCTCGAGGCGGTGCGCAGCTCGGGGGTCGAGCACCCGAGCGCCGACCGCGTCTTCGCGCGGGTGCGCAGGGTGCTGCCGCGCATCAGCCTGGGGACCGTGTACCGGAACCTCCAGCGCCTCGCCGAGGAGGGCCACATCGGGGTCACCTACCTCGAGGGGCGCGTGGCGCGTTACGACCCCAAACCCTCCACGCACGACCACTTCGTGTGCGAGGCGTGCGGCCGGATCGAGGACCTGGCGCCGAGCCGGCCCACGACCGGGCTGCGCGCCGCGCGCCGCGCCGGCCATCTCGTCACCTCGCACGCGTACGTGCTCTCGGGGCGCTGCCGGAGCTGCCGCACGAGTGCGGCGTCATGACGCTGCCCGAGATCATCCCCGTCTTCCCGCTCCCCAACGTCGTCTTCTTCCCGCGCATGCCGCTGCCGCTCCACGTCTTCGAACCGCGCTACCGCGCCATGGTGCGGGACGCCGCGCGCGGCGCGCATCTCATCGGCATGGCGCTCCTGCGCGGCGAGTGGCAGCAGGAGTACTACGGCCGCCCGCCCATCTTCGCGACCGGCACGGTGGGGGAGATGGTGCACGTGGAGGAACTGCCCGACGGCCGCTTCAACATCGTGCTGCGCGGGCTGCGCGAGTACACGATCGTGCGCGAGCTCGAGCGCCACGCCTACCGCGAGGCGGTGGTCACCTGGCGCGCGGCCGATTCCGCGCCGCTCCCGCTCGGCGCGCGCGACGCGGTGAGCGCGCTCGTGCGCCGCTACCTCGCGTTGCGCGGCAAGGAGGTGGGCGAGGAGGATCTGCTGCGCGGCAGCGTCGACGACGAGACCTTCGTCAACTTCCTCGCCCAGCACCTCGACGTCGAGCCGCTCGACAAGCAGGCCCTGCTGGAGGCCACGACGCTCGCCGAGCGCGCGCAGAGCCTCGCGGACGTGCTCGAGTTCCGGCTCGAGGAGCTGCGGCTGCATCCCGGGGGCGCGCAGGGACGCGCGCACTGAGGATGGAGACCCGGCGTCTGACGCTCGCCGAGCGCCTCTACCTGCCGCAGGTGGTGCAGGGGATCGCGGTCACCACGCGCCACTTCGCGCGCAACCTCGCCCTCCACACCCTCCATCTCTTCGGGCTCGCGCGCGCCCAGAGCGCGGCGGTGACGACGCAGTACCCCGAGCAGCGGAAGACCTACAGCGAGGGCTATCGCGGCGCGCACCGGCTCACGCTCAAGCCCGACGGCTCGGTGCGCTGCACCGCGTGCTTCCTCTGCGCCACGGCCTGTCCGGCCAAGTGCATCAACATCGAGGCCGGCGAGCATCCGGACCCCGAGGTCGAGAAGTACCCGGTGCGCTACGAGATCGACACGCTGCAGTGCATCTACTGCGGGATGTGCGTCGAGGCCTGCCCGTGCGACGCGATCCGCATGGACACCTTCGTCCACCCGCGCCTGTGGGGCTACCGGCGCGAGGACTTCATCGAGACCAAGGCCGTCCTGATGGAGCGCTCCCGCATTCTCGAGGAGCGCGGGCGGGACGCGCTCATGGAGGACATGCAGCGAGCGTACCAGGAAGGACGGGACGTCGGGCCGGCGGTGGAGCCGAAGCCGGCGTGATCCTGGTCGCACTCTGGCGCCAGGGGCTCCTCGGGCGGGCCGACCGGGAGAAGGTGCGCCATTTCCTCGGTCTCGCGCGCGATCCGCTCGCCCTCTCGCGTCGTTATCCGATGTGGCGCATACTGGGCCCCGTGCGGCTCCTCGTCTCTCCGCGCTACGCGGCGGCGGTGGCGCGCTGGCTCGAGTACCGCATGAATCTCTTCGACGGCGTCGAGGGTTGAAGCGATGGCGAAGACCTACAAGCAGATCATGGACGAGGCACGGCAGATCGTGCCCGAGGTGTCTCCCGAGCAGGTGAAGGCCCGGCTCGACAAGGGAGAGCACCCCGTCGTGCTCGACGTGCGCGAGAAGGAAGAGGTCCGCCAGGGCTACGTGCCCGGCGCGCTCTCGCTCCCGCGCGGCTTCCTCGAGATGCGGGTGGAGGAGGCGGTGCCGGAGAAGAACACGCCCATCGTCGCCTACTGCGGGAGCGGCGCGCGCTCGCTGCTCGCCGGCCGCATCCTGAAGGAGCTCGGCTACACGAACGTGGTCTCCATGCGCGGCGGCTTCACGGCGTGGAAGAACCAGGGCCTGCCGGTGCACGAGGACCGCCAGTTCACCCCCGAGCAGCAGATCCGCTACAGCCGGCACTTCCTGCTGCCGGAGGTGGGCGAGGCGGGCCAGGCGAAGCTGCTCGACGCCAAGGTGCTCTGCATCGGCGCGGGCGGGCTCGGCTCGCCGGCGGCCTTCTACCTCGCCGCGGCGGGCGTCGGCACGCTCGGCATCGTCGACATGGACGTGGTCGACCTCTCGAACCTCCAGCGCCAGATCCTGCACACCAACGACCGCATCGGCATGCCGAAGACCGAGTCGGCGCGGCTCACACTCCAGGCCCTCAACCCCGACGTCAAGGTGCTCGAGTTCCGCGAGCGGCTCTCCTCCGAGAACGCCTTCCGCATCTTCGAGCAGTTCGACATCGTGGTGAACGGCTGCGACAACTTCCCCACCCGCTACCTCGCCAACGACGCGTGCGTCATGCTGAAGAAGCCGCTCGTCGACGGCGCCATCTGGCAGTTCGAGGGGCAAGCAACCGTCTTTTACCCGCCCGCGGGGCCGTGCTACCGCTGCCTCTTCCCCGAGCCGCCGCCGCCCGGCGCGGTGCCGTCGTGCGCCGAGGCGGGCGTGCTCGGCGTGCTGCCGGGGCTCGTCGGCTGCGTGCAGGCGCTCGAGGCGATCAAGCTTATCCTCGGGCAGGGCGCGCCCCTCATCGGGCGCATGATGCACTTCGAGACGCTCTCGGGCGAGGTGCGCATGCTGCGGCTCCGCCGCGACCCCAAGTGCGCCGTGTGCGGCGAGCGGCCGACGGTGACCAAGCTGATCGACTACGAGATGTTCTGCGGGCTCGGGGGCGAGAGCGGCAACGGCGCCGGGCCGGACGGCAGCCACCAGCCGGAGCCGGAGCTGCCGCGACCGTCGGCCGCGTGAAGAATCAATTTGGCCCGCAATCCGCGCTCTGCTAGGAAGGGCGACCGGCCCGGCATGCAGAGGATCGTCGTCCACCCGGCGGGACGCGCGTGACGGCGGGGACCGCCGAGGAGGTCGCGCGTCTCCGGCCCATCGTACGGCGGCTCCGCGAGCATGTGATCCGCATGATCGCCGCGGCCGGCTCGGGGCACCCGGGCGGCTCGCTCTCGGCCGCGGAGATCGTGACCGTCCTCTTCTTCCACACGCTCCGCCGCCGCACGGGCGATCCCACCTGGCCCGAGCGGGACCGCTTCGTCATCTCGAAGGGGCACGGTGTGCCGATCCTGTACGCCGCGCTGGCCGAGGCGGGCGAGCTCCCGGTCGCCGAGCTCGAGACGCTCCGCAAGCTCGGGAGCCGCCTCCAGGGTCACCCCGACCGCGTGGCGCTCCCATGGGTCGAGGCCGCGACCGGGTCGCTCGGCCAGGGGCTCTCGCTCGCGCTCGGCATGGCGCTCGCGAGTCGCCTCGACGGCAACCGGTACCGCGTCTTCTGCCTCCTCGGCGACGGCGAGACGCAGTCGGGGCAAGTGTGGGAGGCCGCGATGGCATCCGGCAAGTACAAGCCCGAGAAGCTGGTCGTCGTCCTCGACTACAACAAGGTCCAGCTCGACGGCCCGATCAAGGAGATCATGGACCCCGAGCCGCTCGCCGAGAAGTGGCGCAGCTTCAACTGGAACGTGCGCACGATCGCGGACGGCAACGACCTCGGGCAGGTGATCGAGGCGCTCGACGAGGCGGGACGCGGCGGCGGCCCGTGGCTCCTCCTCGCGCACACCGTGAAGGGCAAGGGGGTGTCGTTCATGGAGGGGAAGTGGGCGTGGCACGGAAAGGCCCCTACCGCGGAGGAGGCGGCGCGCGCCCTCGAGGAGATCGCGCGCCATGGCTGAGGCCACCCGCGTCGCCTTCGGCCGCGCGCTCGCACGCCTGGGGGCTACCAACGACCGCATCGTCGTGCTGGACGCCGACCTCGCCAGCTCGACCAACACCAAGGCCTTCGCCGACAGGTACCCCGAGCGCTTCTTCCAGCTCGGCATCGCCGAGGGGAACATGGTCGGCGTGGCGGCCGGGCTCGCACTGGCGGGGAAGATCCCCTTCGCGGCGAGCTTCGCCTGCTTTCTCGCCGGGCGCTTCGAGCAGATCCGCGTCTCGGTCGCCTACAACCGCGCCAACGTGCGGCTGGTCGGGACCCACGCCGGCGTCGGCATCGGCGAGGACGGCTACAGCCAGATGAGCCTCGAGGACCTGGCCCTCATGCGCTCGCTGCCGAACATGCTCGTCCTCCAGCCGGCGGACGCGGTCGAGACCGAGGCCGCGGTCGAGTACCTGGTCCGGCACGAGGGGCCCGCGTACCTGCGGCTCACGCGCCAGAAGGTGGCCGACGTCTCGCCCGCGGGCTATCGGTTCGAGTGCGGCAAGGTGGTCGTCCTGCGCGAGGGACGGGACCTCGCGATCGCCGCCTCGGGTGCGGTCGTCGGGCACGCGCTGGCCGCGGCCGAGCTGCTGGCGAAGGAGGGCCTGCAGGTCGCGATCGTGAACGTCCACACGCTGAAGCCGCTCGATGCCACGGCGCTCGCGGAGTGGGGCGCCCGCACGGGCGCGCTCCTGACCGTCGAGGACCACGGCATCGTGGGCGGCCTCGGGAGCGCCGCGTGCGAGGCGCTCTCAGAGACCGGGATCCCCGTCCGCCGGCACGCCGTCCTCGAGTTCGGCGAGTCGGGATCGGGCGAGGCGCTGTACGCGAAGCACGGGCTCGATGCTGCGGGCATCGCGGCGGCCGTGCGCCGTTTCCTCGAAGACGTGCGGGGTGCGCGCGGACCACGTCAGGCGGCGCGAAGGGGTCGCACCGGCTGAGAGTTCCCGCCTACCACCCGTGCACGGCTGCCGCATCTGGCGGCGCTGCCTCACGCCCCTTCGGTGGAGAGCGGGTTTTCCTGGCATCGGGTTTGCTCGACTAGGAGTGGGGCTCCGGCGCCTCACGCCTTCCGTTCTTCCGTAACGCAGCAAGTCCTCCCATTCCGATTCAGCCGTCCGCACTAACGGGAGCCGGAGCCCCCGTCCCCCCCGGACGCCTCCAGCGCGCGTAGTGCGTCCCGGCCTGCGCATACTTGCGCTCGAAGGCTGTGGTCGGGCGGAGCGAGGGAACGGCCCCTGCCTCGGGAACGAGCCCGGCGGTGGCCAGGACCGCCGCGAAGTCGTCGACCA
>Ga0209161_10002934_pt1 | contig 13837 bp, 17 predicted proteins | sample GraSoiAngelo_155_FD_186169 | JGI IMG/M metagenome (GOLD analysis project Ga0209161, IMG submission 186169) | Grasslands soil microbial communities from the Angelo Coastal Reserve, California, USA - 14_1009_13_30cm (SPAdes) (version 2) | ecosystem: Environmental > Terrestrial > Soil > Grasslands...
AAGAATCCGCATCATGAGTTTGTGAGCACGGCGCGGATGGCGATGGCAGCCAATCTGGAATCAATGGGGAAGAGCGACGAGGCATTGTCGATGTACCAACAAATCGCATCGACTTACCCGACCAGTTTTACCGCGCCGCTGGCCCTACTTTCGCAAGTGTACATTCTGAAGACAAAAAACCGAATCGACGACGCGCGCCGTATCTGCGAGACAATCCTGACCCAACACCGGGCGAGCTTTTGGGCGGGTGAAGCGATGCAGGAATTGCGCTTGCTGAAGCCGAGCGGGCCATCGGAGGCGACCGCCACGCAGTCAGTCCCGCCATTTTTGGCAGTGCCAGCTCCAATGCCAACGGGATCGGTTGTTCCGAAAGCTGCCCCGACGCCAAAGTAGATCTGGCACAGGCTCTCCAGTCTATGCCCGGATATTATCGTTTCGAGAACTGGAAACGTTTCCGCGCGCCGGGTTGCCCCGATTTCTTTCGCTCCTTCATACGCGGGTCTCGACGGAGCATACCTTCGGTCTTCAACGTGCTACGCACATTACCATCCACCTGAAGAAGCGCGCGCGCGATGCCGAGCTGCACGGCGCCGGCCTGTCCGGTCGCGCCACCGCCGCTCGCGTTTATCGACAGGTCGTAGGCATTCACCATTTTTGCTGTTTGGAGCGGCTGCAGGACTACGTTCTGCAATGACACCGTCGGAAAATAATCTTCAAAGCTGCGACCATTGATATCGATCTTTCCGTTGCCTGGCGTCATGTGAATGCGCGCGACTGACGTTTTGCGGCGACCTGTGGCGACGAATTCTTGGGTTTCAGGCATAAGATTACTCTAGGCAACTTTGACCACCTGCGGCTGTTGCGCGGCATGCGGATGAGAATCCCCGCAATAAACTTTCAACTTCCGATAAACGGCGCGACCGAGCCGATTGTGCGGAATCATTCCACGCACAGCCCGCTCGATCAGTAATTCCGGATGCCGAGCGCGGCGCGCCCGGACATTCTCTGATTTGTGGCCGCCCACGTACCCTGAAAAGCTCATGTAACTCTTCTGCTCTTCTTTTTTTCCGGTGAGTCGCACTTTTTCGGCGTTGATGACCACCACAAAATCACCCGTATCCACGTGCGGTGTGAAAATGGCCTTTTCCTTGCCGCGCAGCAACTTGGCCGCTTTTACCGCGACTTGGCCCAGCACCTGGCCATTGGCGTCGATCACCCACCATTTACGCGGGACTTCGTTGGCTTTGGCAGAAAAGGTTTTCATACGAGCGGAAAAGGCACGAAAACTACGGGCCATGCCACAGAGTGTCAAATTTTCGCTCGAGATGCGCTTTGTCCAGCTGGTCTTCTTTTGCGCGCTTGCGATCTGCGGTGGTTCAGCAAAAGAAGACGAAGGCGTTTCAGCCGGCACCGTCATTCGGGAGATCAACATTGCGCAAAAGCGCAAAAGAATCCCCCTCTTTACGCGACATATGTTCGAGAATTGCGTTCGCGCTACGATGGCGGCTCCGTCGTTCTTCCAGGAGGAATGAAATGGCGGATGAAAGAAGGATCGAGCGTCGATAGAGGAGACTGTGCGCTTCCTGCGCGCAGCTAGCCCGGAACAACCGCTCCGGCTGTCGCCCGGGGATGTGTCTCGCCGCGGCCGATCATTGCGCCGATCAGGCTGGCGGCCTCACAGGACACGGCGGCAGCGACCAGAGTAGTCCCGTGGATCGCCTGAGCCGTTACGGAATTTGGGCGGGACTCTGGGGTGAAAACATTGCTTACGGGAAAACGACTGCGCGCGCGATCGTTCTTACGCTCATCATCGACGATGGGCGCCTAGGACGGCCACATCGCAAAAACATTTTCAATCCCAACTTTAACTACGCCGGTGCAGCGTAGGGACCGCACGTGCTTTATGGCAGCGTTTGCACGATTAATTTCGCCAGCGGCTATACTGAAGGGCGGCCAAGTCGGTCATCGAGCAAGACTTTCAGATAGGGGATTTATTGAAACGCCGCGTTATGCCCAAATGGCTACTGGTCATTTGCATTACGCCAGTTTAATTGTTCCGCTCCTCGCATGGTAAAATCCGTAGAAACTTCCACGAAAACCGCAATCACGCCGCGGCGCGCCGAAGACTTTCCTGAATGGTATCAGCAAGTCATTCGCGGGGCGGAGCTGGCCGAGCCCTCGGATGTGCGTGGTTGCATGGTGATCCGTCCGTGGGGCTACGGCATTTGGGAGAACATACAGCGCCAGCTTGATGCGATGTTTCGCGCGACCGGACATCGCAACGCTTACTTCCCGCTTTTCATCCCGTTGAGTTATTTCGCAAAAGAAGCGGAGCATGTAGAAGGCTTCGCCAAAGAATGTGCGGTGGTCACACACAGCCGGCTGGAAGCGGATGCGGACGGAAAATTAAGGCCGGCTAGCGCACTCACTGAGCCGCTGGTAGTCCGGCCAACGTCGGAGACGATTATCGGCGCGAGCTACGCAAAATGGGTGCAATCATATCGCGATCTTCCCATCCTGATCAATCAGTGGGCGAACGTTGTCCGCTGGGAAATGCGACCGCGCCTTTTTTTGCGCACCACCGAATTTCTTTGGCAGGAGGGTCATACTGTTCACGAGACCGAAGCGGAGGCGCGCGCGGAAGCGAGATTGATTCTCGATGTTTATGAACGCTTTGTGCGCGATCATCTCGCCGTTCCTGTTTTGACCGGTGCGAAGTCCGAGAGCGAAAGATTTCCTGGTGCCGTACAAACCTTGACGCTCGAAGCGATGGCGCAAGACCGGAAAGCAATCCAGGCTGGCACCTCCCATTTTCTCGGACAGAATTTTTCGCGCGCCAGCGACATTCAGTTTCAGAACCGCAAAGGTCAACAGGAGTTCGGTTGGACCACGAGCTGGGGGATGACCACGCGACTTGTCGGCACGATAGTGATGACGCACGGCGACGACGACGGATTGGTTCTGCCGCCGCGGATCGCGCCAACACAGATTGTGATTTTGCCGATCACGCCAAAAGAAGAAACACGCGCCGCCGTGATGGAATCTTGCGACAAGCTCGCGAAAGAGTTGCGCGAGACTCGATATGTAGATCTTGCGATTGAAGTGGAAGTCGATCGCCGCGATCTAGGCGGTGGCATAAAAAATTGGGAATGGATCAAGAAAGGCGTCCCCTTACGAATCGAGATTGGCCCGCGCGACCTCGCATCAGGCAATGTGATGGTGAGCCGGCGTGATCAGCCTGTGAGATCGAAAGAGTTGATCTCGACGCGGGAATTGCGTTCGCGAGCATCCGAGATTCTTGCTTCGATCCAGCAAAATCTCTTCGAGCGGGCGAAAGAATTTCGCGATGAGCATACACGCGTGATCAATTCCAAAACGGAGTTTTACGACTTCTTCACTCCGAAAAATGCGGCGAAACCCGAAATTCATGGCGGCTTTGCCCTTACCCACTGGAACGGCTCCCGCGAAGTCGAAGAACAGATTAAGAATGACCTTAAAGTCACGATCCGCGTGATTCCCCTCGATGATTCCTCCGAGCCGGGCAGCTGCATTTTCACGGGCGAGCCGAGTGCGCGTCGCGTCGCCTGGGCAAAATCGTACTGATTCTAACTTATCGTGCGAAGCGGGTGGGATCCAGCAGTTCGTGCTCGATACTAAAACAATGTCGGCGGAGCCGACACATAATTGGCATCGCCCGACGGACCGGCCTATCCACCGGGGCATCATCGACGTGACGCTCTACTTTTGTTGACGGCGCACTCCGCTCCTGTTTATTCCCGCAGCAACCGTGGAATTAAAGCTTTACAGTCGCGAATGGTGCTCATGGTGCATTGACGCGAAGGAGTATCTCACCGAGAAAGGTTACCGCTTCAATATTGTTGATATCGGCAAAGATCGACAAGCATATGAAGAGATGAAAAAGCTTTCCGACCAGACTTATGTCCCGACGTTCGTGGCAGGTGATAGGGTGCTGGCCAATTTCGATACCGATCAGCTCGAGAAATTTCTGAGCGAGCATCAAATCAATCCCTAACCAATCCATAATGCTGTTTCCCCTTTTTCTCACGCTCGGCGTGGCACTGCTCAGTGTTGGTTTGCGCAGTTTTCCAAATTCGTATTCGCAAAAAGCGGGCGCACTCGGTATTCTTGTCGCCAGTTTTCTCGCCGTTTATTTCATTACTGGCAGCTGGGTGCTGGGTCTGACCGCTGCGGTGAGCTGGCTCTTCTTGCCGTGGCTGGAAATTCTTACTCGGATTCGCGCGCTTCGGCTACCGAAGGAAAAACAGCTCCGGCCGAAAAGTCCGCCATCATCGGATACTTTTCCTGCGCTCAGGGAGATCACGCGTGAGATCGAGGAGGAAGGGTTCGTGCATGTAGGCGACGCGGGGTGGGACTGGGAGGATTATCGACAATTTTTCCGATTGTTCTATAAAGAGGGGGATCGAGCGCAGGCCGCCATCTGCCTGAACGAACAGCATGATCTCTCATTTTATTATCTGCGAATTTCATCGCGCGCGAAGGGTGGCACGGTCTGGACGACGTGGAACTATCCGCTCTCTTACGGTTTAAAGCTCACGCCCTGCTTCCGTACTAATCGTCAACGGCCGGATCAATCGTTCTGGCAGCTTTATCAAAGTCATCGAGAGTTTCTTCGCCGAAACGGCGTAAACGCGGACGGAATCGATGCGCTCGACGAAGAGCGGATTCAAACGGAAATGGAAAACGATCTGCGCGACCAAATCGCGCACAACATCCACAAGGGAGTTCTCAAACAAACTGCAGCAGGCGACGTAAAATATTCCTGGCGCGGGATGATTTATCTTTGGTGCCAGTTTCTGGTCGACCTGGTGCGGCTGTAATGTAGTCGCCCCGCTCTGTCGGGGTGTTTCCACACGACACGACAACAGAGCGCCGTGGCTGCAGAACGAACGTGCCTTTAGCAACAGGCGTTCACACCTTCATGATCTCAGCTTCTTTGTGCTTGAGATGATCATCGGCGGATTTGACAAAGCGATCGGTCAGCTTTTGCACTTCTTCTTCCACGTCGCGCAATTCGTCCTCGCTTAACTCGCCTGCGGCTTTGAGTTTCTTCGCTTCGTCGAGCGCCGTGCGCCGGTTTGCCCGCACCCGCACGCGCGCTTCCTCCGCCATTTTGCCGAGCGACCGCACGAGATCTTTGCGGCGCTCTTCCGATAATTCCGGAATCGGTAGTCGAATGATCTTTCCATCAACCGCCGGCATGATCCCGATTTTCGATTCCTTCAGCGCTCTCTCGATATCCTGCACCGTGCCCGCGTCGAACGGCTGAACAACGAGTAAACGCGGCTCTGGTGTTGTGATTAACGCGAGTTGCTTCAGCTTCATGGTCGATCCGTATGCTTGCACATCGACATTTTCCACCAGCCCAGGGGAAGCTTTGCCCGTACGGACGGCGGCAAATTCGTGCACCATGTAGTCGACGCTCTTTTCCATCGCCATCTCGGCCTCCAGAAGAATGTCGTCTCTGCTCATGCTGCTGAATCTTTACTTCGGTTGCGGTTCGTCGCAAACCAGGGTCCCGACTTTTCCTCCGAGCACAGCATCGCGAATGTTGCTCGGCTTATTCATGTCGAAAATCACGATCGGGATCTTGTTGTCCATGCAAAGACTGAACGCCGTCGAATCCATGATCTGCAACCGTTTCGTGAGCGCTTCAGTAAATGTGAGGCGATCGTAGAGTCGCGCGTCTGCATGAATATTTGGATCTCGATCATAGACGCCAGCGACTTTGGTGGCTTTTAGGATGACTTCGGCGCGAATCTCGCTCGCACGCAGCGCCGCTGTCGTGTCGGTCGAGAAGTAGGGGTTACCGGTGCCGGCGGCGAAAATAACAACGCGCCCGAGTTCGAGATGGCGGATGGCGCGGCCCAAAATGAAGGGCTCGGCCACATTTTTCATTTCGATAGCCGTTTGTACGCGCGTTTCGACGCCCATCTGACTGAGCGTGCTGCGTAGCGCCAGCGCGTTGATCACCGTGGCCAGCATACCCATGTAATCGGCCGTTGTGCGATCCATGCCGCGATGCGACGCAGATAGACCACGCCAGATATTTCCGCCGCCAATCACGACCGCCACCTGCACGCCGAGATCGCGCACATCTCTTATCCGTTGAGCAATCTCATGCACGACCGCCGGCGAAATATTGTCCCGCGCTCCACGCTCTTGTAGCGCTTCGCCGCTCAACTTGAGCACAATGCGTTTATAGGCTGGCGCCTCCGTTTGCATGATCGCGAACAATCATCAAACAGAAGATGCCGATCTTGAAAAGGAAAATGAGCTGTAGCCGGCGTCGCTGACGCCGGCCAGTCGATTAACTAAGCTTTCGGCCGAGCAATCGCGCGTGGCCTCGGACAAAGTCGTAAGCGCTCATGCGCCGCTTTCCCTCTAGCTGTACATGTCCTAACGAAATCGTGTTGTCGCCGGTGCCGACGATTAATCCTTGATTGTCAGCGCGCGAGATTTCCGCTGGCCTTCCTTTTTCATCCACTGTTTTCGCATCGAAGACTTTCAGTCTCATTACCCGGCCAGATTTTTCGCTGACCAATGCAAACGCGCCCGGCCATGGATTAAGCGCACGGATTTTTCTCTCAATTATTTCGGCGGACTCCGACCAATCGATTTTGCCGTCGTCGCGAGTCAGTTTCGGCGCGTAAGTAGCAAGCGCATTGTCTTGCGGAGTGCGCTGCGCATTGCCTTTCATAAGCATTTGCAAAGCCTCGAGCAATGCCTCCGGCGCAAGCTGCGCTAATCGGTCATGTAATGATCCGCCCGTGTCCGTCGGCAAGATCTCGATCTTGCGCTGCAGCAGGATGTCGCCGGTGTCGAGGCCTTCAGCCATGTACATCACGGTGATGCCAGTCTCGCGATCGCCCGCGGCGATGGCCGCCTGGATCGGCGCAGCTCCGCGCCAGCGCGGCAAAAGGGACGCGTGCAAATTTAGACAAGCGATAGCCGGAATATCGAGCACTTCACGCGGCAGAATTTGTCCGTAAGCCATCACGGCGATTATGTCTGGTGTCAGGGCGCGTATCTCGTCGATTACTTGTCGATTTTTGATCCGCGCCGGCTCTAGGATCGACGTCTTCGTTTCAGCGAGTGCTTTTCTGATTGGTGACGGCTCGATTTGCTGCGCACGTCCGACCGGTTTGTCCGGCTGCGTGACGACTGCGACGAGGTCATGCTCGCTCGACTGCAACAAAACTCGCAGCGCCGGCACGCCGATTTCGCCCGCGCCGATGAAAACGATGCGCATGCCGAATTATGGCGTCAGCTCATGGAGCGCCGCCGAGCGGCGCGGAGGCCGCCCAGCCATCGCTTGAGCCATCAATTTTTCGCCGGCCGTGATCTCACGGCGGCCCACAGACGATCCGCAGCCGGTGCAGAGATAATCAAAAATCTCGCGGTCTGGCAGGACTAACAGTAACCTCTGGCGTACCGCCATCGCGGTTTTGCATTTTTCGCAGTAGAGGCTCGAAGCGGTGAAATTTTCAAACTGCTGCTGCTGGCTCATAGACGCCGTTGTTCACGCTCTCCAGGATCTCGAACAGAACTTTGGCGGGCGGCTGAGTTGCGTCAACCACAGTGATTAGCTCTTGCGGATAATAGGAGAGCACCGGCCTCGATTCCGTTTCGTAGGTGTCGAGACGGCGCTCGATGACGTGGTCGTTTGCGTCGTCGAGGCGGTTGTCTTTCAAGGCGCGTTTTTTCAGCCGGGAAAAAAGCGTTTCGCGGCTGGGGCAGGAGAGATGAAACACTTTTTTTACATCGATCATTTCCTCCATGATTTTCGCCTGCCCGATATTGCGTGGAATCCCGTCGAGCACGAGTGTATCGATGTCCGGCTTAAAATTGTGCGCCTCTACCGTCGCATCGATCGCCTCTCGCCAGAGCTCGACTGTGATCTCGTCCGGCACGAGTTGGCCTCTGCTCGAGTATTCAAGGAACGCTTTGCCTACCTTCGTGCGCGTGTCGATCGAGCGGAATACATCGCCGCAGGCGCAATGATAAAAGCGCGGGATCGTGCCCAGCGTCTTGCCTTGCGTACCTTTGCCGCTGCCGGGCGCGCCAAAGAGGATAAACGTGTTATATCTCATCATCGAAATCGGTTTATACCGCAAGCCGTTGAACCCGGAAAGCAGAATCAACCGGCTATTTTCCGGTCACGACAGGATCGACATTTACTCGCCGGCCCGCGCGATCAAAGCGCACATTTCCATCGAGCAGCGCGAAAATTGTGTAATCGCGGCCGAGTCCCACGTTTTTTCCCGGTAAAAATTTGGTTCCACGCTGGCGGACGATGATGTTGCCCGCGACGACCATCTCGCTGCCGAACTTTTTCACGCCCAGCCGTTTGCTGACGCTGTCGCGGCCGTTCTTAACGCTGCCTTGTCCTTTTTTATGAGCCATTATGAAAGTTAATAGTTGGTAGTTTAGAGTTGATGGATGGCAGCTTTACTCCTCGCCCTTTTTCGCGGCGGTTTTCTTCGCGCCAATACTGATGCTCCTGATTTTCACTCGCGTCAGCTTTCGGCGGTGTCCGACGGTGCGATGATAACCTTTACGCCGTTTGAACTTAAACGCGATCACTTTTTTATCTTTGCGCTGCTCGACAACTTCGGCAGTGACCTTTGCCTCAGAAATGAGCGGATTACCGTGCGTCACGTTTTTCCCGTCAGCATACATCAACACATTGCCGAACGTCGCGGTCTTACCCGCCTCGATATCGAGAAGATCGACATCAATCGTGTCGCCTTCCGCGACGCGGAACTGCCTGCCGCCAGTCTTGATAATTGCGTAAGCCATAAGCGCTTCTGAGGAAAAAGCCGCGCAAAGTTCCACAAATGCGCGACTTTGACAAGCGGAAACCTGACTCGGTGGGGCTGCGCTCTGCTGAGCCGTGGAATTCGTGGGCTCTCGTTCGGCATGCTCAGGGCAATCTGAGTTCCGCCCCACCAGAAATGATTAGTACGATCTCGCCCTTTGGCGGATGCGCTTGGTAGTGCGCCAGGAGTTCGGCAGGAGCGCCGCGGCGGAATTCCTCGAATTTTTTTGTGAGTTCCCGCGCAACGCAGAGTTGTCGATTGGGCATGATGTCGATGCAAACCTTGAGCGTTTTGGCTAATCGGTAAGGCGATTCGAAAAAAATTGTTGTCTCTGCACGGTCAACGGCTACTCGTAATTCGCGCTCGCGCTGGCCGCTTTTAACTGGAAGAAATCCGCGGAAGTAAAATTTCTCCATTGAGAAGCCCGAGCCGGCGAGCGCCGTAAGAATTGAGGAGGGCCCGGGGATTATTGTGAAAGCCAGCCCGCGCTTGATACATTCCCGAATGAGGCGTGCGCCTGGGTCAGATAGACCGGGCGTTCCAGCGTCCGTGGTTAGCGCAACGTCTTCTCCCGCGGCCATTCGTTCGGTCAACTGCGCGCTGCGCATGGCTTCGTTGTGTTCGTGATAACTGATGAGCGGCTTTTTGATTCCGAAATGCTTCAGTAATATCCCGGAATTCCGCGTGTCTTCAGCGGCGATTAGATCGACTGACTTCAACACCTCAAGTGCGCGCAACGTGATATCGCCCAGATTGCCAATCGGAGTGGCCACAACGTAAAGCATCACATATCATCGGATCAAAATTGGTCTTTCGCCATCGAGTGCGACGAGGGGTTTCATTCTGATAAAGCCGAACGCCTAGCGCAAAACGAATTCCTAAACGAGGAGGCATATATGAGAAGAAGCCCTTACCTATTGGTGTTGGCGACATTCGCACTGGTCGGCTGCGCTGAGGAACCAACGACGGTGACCACCACCACCCGAGAAGTAACAACGACGGGTCCAGCCACGCGAGAGGTCTTGGTAACTCAGGCTCCGCCTGTGGTTCGCGTCGAGACGCAGCCCGTCTCGCCAGGACCAGCGTATGTCTGGACAAGCGGTTATTGGCGCTGGACCGGAGCCCAGTATGTGTGGGTCCCCGGCACGTGGATCGCGCGTCCAACGCCGGCGGCTGTTTGGGTCGCAGGCCACTGGGTGCGGAGGTCCGGCGGCTGGGTGTGGATTGCGGGCCACTGGCAGTAAACACGAGCAGCGGTGACAAACGCGCGCCGTGAAAATACAAAAGCTGCGTGGATCGTAAGCCGTTTATGATCGCCAGTCACTAGCGAAACACGGGAACCTTGGATCGGTTCAGGGGGTGGCGGAGCTATGTTTGGCCGGGCCAGAGCATAACACCCAAACCAATCGTTCGATTCCACTCGGGCAGCCTGTTCACCCCCATGGAACGTTGGTTTCTATTTCTTGTAGTTGATCCCCCGCCTTCACCGAGGCTACGGCGCGGCAGGCATCGTCAGTTCCTCCGAGGTCATCACTATTTTTTCCGAGTATAATTTATCTCCATTGTTTTTACCTCATTCCCGCCGCGGTCCTCCTACCACTCAAAGGTGTGGTGGTTTTGTGTATGATCTTCACCACTTCGCGGTTCAACCCTTAGGGACAAAACGCTCAACCGTCCAACTCAGACAAAACCGGAAGCAAAAATCCGCGGCCAGAAGTCAGCGATTACCAGCCGAGCACTTTCGCGAAGACCAGTGGTGCAACAATTGTAGCGTCGGACTCGATGATGTATCTCGGCGTATCGACACTCAGTTTGCCCCACGTGATTTTTTCGTTGGGCACGGCGCCAGAATACGAGCCGAAGCTGGTGGTGGAATCACTGATCTGGCAGAAATAACTCCACTCGGGAACAAGCGTGCGGACCACGTCCTGATTGAGCATGGGTACAACGCAAATTGGAAAATCGCCTGCGATGCCGCCGCCGATTTGAAAGAAGCCGATTAGAGACTCCTGCGATACGCGGCGGTACCATTCCGCTAGCTCGATCATGTATTCGATTCCAGAGCGCACGGTGTGAACATCGCTGATTGCTCCCGTGATACAGCGCGCGGCATAGATATTTCCCAGCGTTGAATCCTCCCATCCGGGAACGAACAACGGAAGGTTCTGTTGCGCGGCGGCCATCATCCAACTGTCCGCCGGATCGATCTCGTAGAACTTCTTGAGCCGGCATTCCCGTAAGATCTTGAAAAGAAACTCGTGCGGGAAAAAGTGTTCTTTTTTCTTCGCAGCCATCATCCACTCGTCGATGACCACCTTTTCGATCCGGCGGATGGCCTCCTCTTCCGGGATGCAGGTGTCCGTTATCCGGTTCAAATGACGAGCTAGCAGTTCTTCCTCTTGCTGCGCAGTCAGCTCCCGGTAATTCGGAATGCGCTCATACTTACTACGCGCGACGAGATTGAAGAGGTCCTCCTCCAGGTTCGCGCCGGTGCAGGTAATGGCGTGGACTTTATCCTGCCGGATCATTTCCGCGAGGGACACGCCCAGCTCGGCCGTGCTCATTGCGCCTGCGAGCGTGATCATCATTTTTCCACCGCGGTCGAGATGCGCGATGTAGGCGTCGGCAGCGTCTTTGAGGACTGCCGCATTGAAGTGCCGATAATGGCGGTCAATGAACTGGCTGATGCTGCCTGCCTTCACGTAATCAACTTTTGCGATTTGTTTGTTCATTGTCGATCCACAAGAGATTTATAGGTTGCCGCTGAGCAATTGAGCACGCATTTTTTCACGAAGGTAGGGTTCTAAGGCAGCGAAGCGATAATTCGCGCGGCCAATATTTGCGGCGTTATGCCGAGGAAGAGAACGAGCAGAGCAAGCAGTGTCAACGACGTTCGCGACAACAAATCGGCTTTGACTGCCAAGGTGTCGGTCGCTGTTTCGTCAACGAAGATCACTTTCAGCACAATGAGATAATAGTACAGCGAGATAAGGCTGCCAAAGAGCGCCAGCGCGACAAGCCAGAGCAGGCCGTGATTTCCACTGGCGCGCAGCGCGGCGCTGAACAGGTAGAATTTTCCGAAAAATCCGGCCAGCGGCGGTATGCCAGCTAGCGACAACATGAAGACCGCCATACATCCAGCGAGCAACGGCGAACGCGTCCATAGCCCTGAAAAATTGGAAAAATCGTCGCCACCCGTTTGGCGTCGGACCAGCCCGACAACGCCGAATGCGCCGACGAGAGTCATGGCGTAAACAGTAGTGTAGAACAACGTTGCGGAAAATCCGTCGCGTCCCCCAGCAACGATTCCGAGCAGCGTGTAGCCAGCGTGAGCGACGGCTGAGTATGCGAGCAGTCGGCGCACGTTGGTCTGCGCGAGCGCGACAAGATTGCCTACCAAGATCGACAATGCAGCGAGCGCGGCGAGCACGGGCGACCAGCCTGCGACCATCGCGTGCCAGTCAGCGCTACCCTTCACCGGAGCAAAGCCGATGAACACGATCTTTCCAAGCACGACGAACGACGCGACCTTCGAGCCCGAAGCGATGAACGCCGCACTCGGGACCGGCGCGCCTTGGTAAGCATCGGGCGCCCAAAGATGGAACGGCGCGGCGGCGATTTTGAAGGCGAAACCGATAAGAGTCATGACGATACCGACGGCGAGCAGCGGTTGCAGCGGGCCGGGAGTTAGTTTCTGGCCAATCGCGGCGAGGCCCGTCGTCCCAGACATGCCGTAGATAAAGCTGATTCCAAATAGTGTGAACGCGCTGGCGGTGCTGCCGAACAGGAAATATTTCAGCCCCGCTTCGGCGGAGCGCACGTCGCTCTTGTCGAACGCGGTCATGACATAAAGCGAGAGGCCGGTTAGCTCGAGCCCGATGAAAATCATGAGCAACTCTTCGCTGCCGACGAGCAACATGAGGCCGATGGTGGCGAGCAGAAGCATGGCAAGATACTCGCCGTGATTGCGTGACGCCCCGTCGCTGCGCGCAAGAAGCACCGTGAAAAATGCGAGCGAAATGCAAATGATTTTAAAGAGCGACGCGAGCGGCGAGATCACGAGCATTCCCGCAAACAGCGTCGCGTTTTGCGGCAACAGAAATACCGCGCCGATTGCAATACCGAGTCCAAGCGCGGCGAAGAAGGAACAAAACGCTGATGTGCGCGCGCTCGCCAGGCCAATTGCGAGAACGCTGAGCGCAGTCAGAACCACGATTGCTTCGGGTGAAGCCAGTTTGAGGAATTCGAGGTAGCTCATGTCGATCTTACAACCGCGGCAGCGAACAAGAAATTCCGGGGAGCGCACGCGCCCTCGGTGCTGGCTTTGCCGCCCTCGTCAAAACCCACTTACCGGCACTTTCACAAAGAAGTCCGCGATCGCGAGGACGCGATCGCCAACACAGGAGACGCATGTGCTCCCCAATCCGATTCGCAGCGCAACGCGTTCTCATTTCAAAAACCTCATCGCTTCGACGGCGGGCTGAATGCGATCGAGCAACAGTTTGGGATAAAGCCCGACGGCAAGGGTTGCGAACATAAGCAAACCGGCGCCCCATTTTTCCGCCGCTGAAATATCCGGTTGCTCTTTCCAATCCGAATCGACAAGCACGCGGCCCTCCTGCACGCGGACGCTCGAGGTTCCGTCGCCGAAGACAGATTTCTTCAGAGCGCGCAGCGTGAACGCAGCGACGAGAACCATGCCAATGCCGGTGATCCAGACAGCGATCGGAAAGGCTTTCCATGCGCCGATCAAAATCGTGATTTCAGCTGCGAACCCGCTCAATCCGGGGATACCCATCGAGGCAGCCGATGCGATGACGAAGGTAAACGCGGCAAATGGCAGGGCGCGACCAAGATTTATTCCCGAGAGCGCGTCGAGGTCGCGCGTGTGTGTGCGGCGATAGAGCATCCGTCCGGCCACAGCGAAAAGCAGGGCTGCGATGACGCCGTGCGAGAACATTTGCAACACTGCGCCT
>Ga0209161_10002935_pt1 | contig 13837 bp, 13 predicted proteins | sample GraSoiAngelo_155_FD_186169 | JGI IMG/M metagenome (GOLD analysis project Ga0209161, IMG submission 186169) | Grasslands soil microbial communities from the Angelo Coastal Reserve, California, USA - 14_1009_13_30cm (SPAdes) (version 2) | ecosystem: Environmental > Terrestrial > Soil > Grasslands...
AGAAAGGGTTTGGAAATATTTTCGGTAGTTGAGACCTTCAAGAACGTTTATGCATGGCTCCGCGGACTTGTCGCATGAAGCAGAATTTGAGACATGTTGCCGTTGGCCTATCAATCTGCTTGGCGCTTATCCGCGTCGCTCGCTACTACCATAGAAGACTCGACCAACAACTCTGTGGGATCAATAACGGCTGGGACCATTGTCCACGATACCACCATCATCTCAGGAGGTAGTTGGGTTTACACTGGAACCGTGACCTACAGCCTCTTCACGGGCTCGACCTGTGGAGGGACAGGGACGATTGTCGGTGGCCCCGTCACAGTCATCAACGATGTTGTTTCGAGCTCTACATCTCAGCCGTTCAATACCATGGGCTCGTTTAGCTGGAATGCCCGCCACAGCGGCGACGCAAACAACAACGGCGCCGATAGCCCTTGCGAGCCGTTAACAGTCAACCCGTCGATTACGGCCAATTTCCCATTCCCTCCTACCAACCCTGCTCCAAGACAGAAAGTAACATTCTCTGGAAGCGCCACAGGTGGTACCCTTCCCTATGTTAGCTGGTCATGGAATTTCGGCGACAATTCCCCGCAAAGCTCTGGGGCAACTGTCGCTCACTCATACTCCAAGACAGGTTTCTATACGGTACGGCTCACAGTGACCGACAACACCGGAATCAATGCCACCTCCACGGCGACGATAACGATTCTGGAGAACCGGACGATTCTCGAACTCGATCCAACCTTCTTAAATGAGGTGATAACGAGTCTGGGCATTGCCGTCGCGACCACTGCCATAGGCCTGTATTGGAAGAGAACCGGAAGGCACCTCGACTCAACTGCCTGAGAAAAATTATCCTGAGGTTTTCTTCGAGTTGTGGCGCCGCCGACAGGGTTCGACGACCGCGGACAGAATGAAACCTCTTTTTCTTGTTATTCGCTAACTTTCTCCAAGGATCTTCTTCGGGTGGCTTGATGATCTTCCTGTTATCTATCGCGTTCGCCAAGAGTAAAAATAGTATGTCCATTAGAAATCTGATTGTAAAAACCGATTTGAAAATTCTCGCAACAGCGGACCCGAAACTCTGGAGAAGCTACCTTACCCACAGGGAAAAGACGGTGGACTTTTCTTGGTTCTTTGTTCATAGTGTACGACTGCAATCTCCTACTTCCACTGTCCTCATCGAGAAGTGCTTGTCGGGTTTCTGGATCGAACCTCCTCGTCCGGCTGGGTTAGTTTTAGAGCACTCGTCATCGCTGGGAGTATACTGGTCTTCAGAAGAAGAAACTTTTCTTCGACGGGAGACTACTGATTTATCGTCAGCAACCTAAGAATACTATGTTGTATACGGCGTCTGTCGATGCGGGCACAGCTCCCATTGTCCAGGTGAAGGGTGCAGTCAACGATACGGACCCTGATGGAGGTCCCCTGACACTATTCACATGGTCCAATTTGACCGTGTTGGAGCCGTCATTAAAGCAGCCATTGTACTGGACATCCAATGAATGACCAGGCATCACGTTCAGCGTCAGGCCAGTCCCGACATATTGCCAGCCTGAAAGCACTTGAGCTGTGTAAGCATCGTAGACGTAGACTTGGGCAACTCCTTCCGTCCCGCTGCTAGAGAAATACTGCCAGTGAGCAGTCAGAAGGTAAGTGTGAGTGCTAACCACGTTGTTGAGGAGGGATAAAGCGTCGGGCTTGGGCATACAATTAGAACAGCTCAGAGCAACTGTGTAAGCGTCCATGGCGCTTCTGATCTGCTGGTTGGAGAGAGTGCTTGCTCCGTGCTGGATCTCATAATCCCAGGCTAAGGCGGCTATTCCCGTCACAAAGGGGGCTGCAAACGATGTGCCACTGTTATAACAGTATGATTGAGCAACCTGTTGAACAAAGCAGCTCGAATCCCATTTGGTGGAAAATGCGGCACCTGTCCAGAATGTACTGAGGACATGGTTACCGGGTGCTGATAGCTCGACCTTGCTTCCAAAGTTGCTGTACGGATCTAAACCGGTATCGCCCTCCATCAACGCGGAGACGGCTACTACCCTGCTGTCACAGGCAGGGCAGTCAACGGCGTTGAGACCTTCGTTGCCTGCAGATGCGACTATTAGTGCCCCTTGATTCCAGGCACATTGGATCGCATCCATGGTGTTGGGGTATTGGCTCTCAGTGCCAGGGCCTCCAAGGGAGAGATTGATGACGTTGGCACCATGATCCACTGCCCATCTGATTCCGCACCCAACCCAAGCGTCCTTCCAGGAACCTCCACTATCAACGGCTTTGACTGACATGATTTTTTCCTGTGCCGTTCCGGCCACGCCCACTGCATTGTTTGTCACCGCCGCCACAATCCCGGCCACAACGGTGCCATGGCCATAGTCATCAGCGGCGTTATTGCTCGTAGAGATACATTGCGGGTAACCGTACACCCCGACGCTGACAAAATTGATTCCATGGCTTCCATCGGAAGCCGTCCAGAGGTTAGCCTGAAGGTCAGGATGGTCGAACCAGACGCCACTGTCCACGATGGCAATGATCCGATTGTGAGTTCCAAGGGTCTTCGCCCAAGCGCTAGGAAGATTAAGGTCCGAAGGACCCCACTGATTCGCATAGAGTGGATCGCTCGGGAATGGCACATTCACGGAGATGCTAGCTTCAGGGGAAACCGTGCTGCCGCTCGTCCCCGACACTGCAAAAGTATAGACTCCGCCTGGAGTATTCACCGCGGAAACGTAGAAGGTGGATCTCGCCGAACCGTTGCACGACAGTGAAATGCTCGTGGGATTCAGCCAAAAGGTCGGCAGGCTCGCGCTAGGCCAGAGTCGTGCGTTCAGACTCACAGTGCCGACGAAGCAACCCACGCTGGTTACAATGATTGACGACATACCTTGCGAACCCCCGGCGACCTGCAAGTCTGTCGGAATGGCTTCGACGGTAAAATAAGTCGACCCTCCTCCACCACCGCACATGGGAGTGGGGCTTGTGCAAAGCACTCCACGAACCGGAAGAAACATTACGGTGGGAGAAATGATCGCGAGCGCAATGAGAACAAGAGAGGTTGTTCTCAAATCTCGATTCACTTAATAGCACAGATGACATTCTCAGTTGAGAAGCTTACGGGATCTTCGGTCTTTGGAATGTCTACAATGTGAGCTGGCCAAACCTCGATCGTAACGTATCCGCAGTTGCCCGCTTTTGTTGATAATACATGCACGATTATGTTTGAGCCGGATTGAACTATCTGTGTAATCTTGATAGTGTATCCTGGGTTAGGCTGCTCGCCCATAAAGACCGCTATCACGGTTCTCGTGGTGAAATTTACAAAAGGCGCTGGCTCGCAAGGATATCCTCCATGGGGTGGTGGCTGTGAGCAGTAAGGTTGCTCCCAGTAGGCTTGTCTCCAGACCTTTACCCATGTGTCGTTGTCGTTTATGACTAGGTTAGCTGGTTGGGAATAACCCGTTGCTCCTGCTGTCGGAACCGTATGAAAGGGTATGACCGTTTGATGTGGCGATGTCATACGCCCGTAGACGAAAAAGGCTCCGCCAAGACCCACAGTGATCACTATTGCGGCCAGAACCGGTCTGGGCACGGCAGCAATCCCAGGAATGCCAAATGTCAATTGATCTTGATCTTAATCGATAGATAGTATCCGGTTTAACTTTATCGCCTTGAACTAAATGAGCAATTATTCGGAAGTACTTACTGGGTTGAGACATATTATCCATTTCGGCTCCCCGGACTGTTCTTTGGATTCATAGGATTCGAGTTGATTCTTGGAGGCTTGGCAGTGGTAGGAAGGGGAGAGAGGGTATCAAACCGAGGTTCACGATAGCTGATCGAGAAGGAAACACCTGTAGCGAGGAAAGACCTTGAGGCCGCCAAGAGTGCATTCTGGGACATTAGCCGTAAGGTTCGGGATTTGCCGGAACATGCGTTTGTGATTTCTCGCGTGGGCTTCTCTGAAGACGTTGGTCTATGCTAAGGATGACGAGAGCAACATAGCTCCAAGATCGTTCTGACTCTAGAGCTACATCCCTGGCATATCGTGGAGGTGCTACGAAGGGTCGAGGCCGCCCACACTACCGGCTTCTACAAGGCAAGCGACCTCTACCGTCTTGAAAAGTATGGGGTGTTGAGGTGGCCGTTGGATGAAAACCACAGGCTCCCTCGTAGACCCCTGACAAAACCTGAACGGCGCAACGCCGCGATATCCGGTCTCCCAGAGCAAGTTGCTAGGTACTAATTACATGGAATGGGTCTGCTCAAGACACGGCACAAACCCAATAGGGTAGGCGTTCTTCTCCCCTCCACATGATCAGCCTAGTTGCTTACAAGGTTGCGTTACTTGCTCTCCTTGCAGGGATTCCCACCTCTGTCGGAGCAAGTGCATACTATAACCAGCAACAAACCGCCGCCCTCAACAATCATGTCTCAGACCTGAGCGACAAATTGAACTCTGCCGATGCTCAAGTTTCTACTCTGAACCACCAGGTTTCAGATTTCAACAATGAATTATCCCAGCTTCAGTCTCAAAACTTGGCGCTGCAAAACCAGGTGAACTCGCTTCAGTCTCAACTTGCCAGTCTGAACAGCAGTTCACAGAATGAAGGTGTGGTCGTCAGTAAGGGGCAAATCTCGCTCACGTCGAACAATGGCTTCCAGCGCTTAAGCTTCACAGTCCCGCCAAACGTCATAGAGAAACTAAACTTGACCTACTCGACAAGTAGTCAGGGATGCCTTGGAGCCCTGTCCCAATACACTCCGTGTTCTCTCGGAGCCTCTCTATTCAACCCGACTCAGTTCGACACCTTCAGTACGTGTAACTGCGTGTTATACGGAAATTACACAGCGTCAACATGGTCATCACCACTTGCGACCAGCTACGGCACTCGCATAGTGATTACAGCAGGGGCGTGGGTTCTCGTCTTCTACCCCGAACCGGGGGTGAGCAGCCCTACCATGATACTGGTCAACGAGACCGTTTTGTTGAGCGGACCGTTCAACTTGACAACGCAGACAACCCAGATTAGCAGTGGGAGCTTAAGCCTCTCTGGGTACGGTGCAGCACAGTATGTCTCTTTCATGGCACCGGCGGGTGTAGTATCATCCTCACTCAACATATCGTTCTCTGCCAGCGGAGGTTACAGTATCAGGTTAGCCCTGCTCAGTCAAGACCAATACAATGCCTTCCTGAACTGTAACTGTGTTTTCTACGGAAACTACACGACTACAACATGGATATCTCCCGTCGCTCAGTCGTACGCTGCGCCGGTAACAGTTCCAAGCTCATCAGGGGCATGGTATCTCGCCTTCATGGAACCCCCCGGCACGGGAAGCGGGACGACCATTAGCGAAACCATCAAACTCACCGTTCAATCAGGCTAGAAACGATCGGGGTCCTGTTTTCTGTTTCAATCGGTTGGCGAATCTCTGCATGTAATCAACCGCACCGTTAGTCAGGTTGTCGATGGTGTTGGTGCTCTCTTCCACTGACGCTTTGACTAGGTCGAGGCTGCACTGTTGACTAGGTTTCTTAGGCACCGGTCGTCGTGATCTTGAACGCTTGGCTACACGCTTCATGGGCCGACGCGAAGGCATCTTTCGGAAAACTCTTGCCGCGTTGAGGAAGGCCCTCTTGTCGAGTCACAATCTCGTCCCGCAGGCAGTTCTTTTAAGAAAGTCAGAACTGGCAGCATCCAGAGTGACAGAAACATAGTTGACCGATGTCGAGACGGTTTTCGCCGGAAGCATAGCTATTCTCGGAATAGTAGTCGGTTACCTTCTTCGAGGCAGGGAAACCAGGCAGCAGGTTAGGCTTCGGCCGCTTGAAGACAGGCAGAATGCTCTGAAGGAAGTCTATTCCATAATGGTGGAGTGTTTCTACGCATTACACGAGGCTATCGGCAAGCAACCGAAAAGTGACGCTGAGCATGAAGATGCCGTTGGTAAACATCTTGTGAAGTTTGAGGATTCGTTGAGAAGAAACGGCATTTGGATCTCGAAGGTTCAGGAGAGCGTTCTCAAAGCTCGCGGTTCCTTCTTACAGACAAATCTTGCGCTTGCAGCCCGGAGAGCTTCACCGCAGCAGGATCCCGGCCCAGAATGGAAGAAGATTGATTTCAGGCAACTCTCGGACAGTTTTGGCGAAGCCAGCAGAGCCATCGCGAGACAACTCGGCATCCCCGTTCTAGAGGAAGATCTGCGCAAGATAATTGGCTCAACCGTGAATGAAGACTCTACGTCAGCTAAAAGAGAACCGTGGAGTCTCAAACGCACTCTCAAAGGCCTGTTTCGAAGCATCTGGAATCGACGATCCGCTTCGTATTTCGGACTCTCAATATTGAACCTCGTGATTCTCTTTTCGGCCAACCTGCTAGTGGCGAATCCATACTGGATAGAAATTGACGCGGCCGTCTCCGGGATCGGTTTCGTCATCGCGGTGCTCATAATCTCGAAACGTCGAGAATGGCTCAAATATTTCGTCGCGATCATAGCCCAAGTGGGTATCATTTTGGGGGGAATAGTCAACGGCGTGTTTCAGAGATTGACACTAAGCGTAGCCTCACTTCTCGGCCTTGACTGGCAAGTGATCGTCCTCTTGGTCGTCCTGATCGTGAACAACGCATTGTTGCTCTCGATGATCGACAGTTTCAGAGCATTGCGTTACCAAAAGCCTCAGTCTGAGGCCTGATAGTATCAGGTGGTCTCGAACGAGTTCTTAGAAAGCGCTTTCCAAGACTCGAATTATCCTCTTACTCTAACAGATGACTGCCCCCGATGCGGAACCACGATTGTGTTCTTGTGCCCTGTATGTGCTTCGGAATAACTAGACGAGGCCGCAAGGTCTATGCCCTGGAATCGTCGAGCGAAGGTCAACGCTCCAGTAAGAAAGCTTGAGCACTCGACCGTTTTAGGGTACAAAGCGTCCCCCCACTTTTATGTTACAACTAGGGGTTAATGCGCGGGATCGTGGAACGATCACTTTCGCATGGGTCAAGCGTTTAAGCCCGTAACCCCTAGAATTAGCATGAACTAGGTGTGCCTTCGCCCATCGTCAAATCCCATGTGCGCGTCCTGAGACCAGGAGAATATGAGATTCTCCGGAGTGGCGTGCCGTCATTGGAGAACCAGACTCGCCTCGACACCCTGTTGTTGACCGGGTTGAGATTTGTTGAGGCTCAAAGACTGCAAGAGAATCCCGACTGGTTCGACCGACGCTTCATACACTTGCCGGAATGGGCGCAGCGCAAAGCTAAGAGAAAACAGAGGGAACGCTGGGTGAAGCTATCTGACAAGGGAAAAACGGTCCTGCCATTCTTTTTCAAGACGAGACCCCTCCCCGACTGGGGCGTTTGGACCGGGAACCTGCAACGTTGGGCTGGGAGAGCACATTTGGACCCGAGATCGTTGAGCGTGAAGACAACCAGGAAGACGTGGGAATCGTGGTTGCTCGCCCAGCACCCTGAACGAGCCATGGAGATAGTGCTGAGTATGGGGCATGATGAGGTTACGTCGGTTCGGCACTACGCTGGGCTACCATTTACCAAGGCTGACAAGGACGCGATGCTGGAATGGACGAGCGGTTGGGCGGAAGCGCGATGAGAATGCTGAGCAGTGGTGACCAAAATAACGGTCAAAGTCTGCAAATGGATCGGCGGATGGGAAAATGAAAGGCTTTAGAACTCAAGCGTTGCTCGGCGAGAAAGTCACCGAGCAGTTAGCTAGAACAGTTAGCTAAGACGCGTCAGAGCTAACTGTTCTCTCCATTCAAGTTCGCTCATGGTTGTTCCGCGGTCTCAACGCCACTTCTCGCTCGCGTATTTCTGAGAGCACAGATTTCCGAGTAGCCAATCGGGTAGTTCTTTCTGACAAACGACGCACGTTCGTTTATTGCTAGCTATGTTTGACATTCTATGTCTCTATGTGGGAGTTAGCTGTTCCATAAGCCCTCCTCGCTGTTAGGCTACATTTAGCGTGCCGCATCTGTCGGTCCAAGCGTTGATGGTTGAAAAGAGTGGCTCGGAGACTTGGAACTGTCCCGTCTTGTTCGCTAGGAATTTCACAATCTCAGACTTGTTCGGTTGAACCACGATGCTGTTGAGGTAGTTGGCTATCGCCAAGCCATGGGACTGAGCATTGGAGTTGTTGACGAAGGTCACGACAACACAGTCGCCTTTTTGCACGTTCACCTCGAAGGGCTGATACCTACTATCGTTGTATCCGGTAGTGTCGTTGGCTACGATTGCAAAAGAGCGTAGAGTCGCCCCGCTCGGGCATGAAGATTGGGAGAAGTAGACTATCCCGAAATAAGTCCCAGCAAGTGCTAACGAGGCTACTACTACGACAACGACGGCTAGCTTCTTCTTGCTGAGTTTAGACTTCGGTTCTTGGTTCAAGCTCGTGTTGAGTGCCAACTTGCTTTACCTTGTTTTTCCACGACCAGCTAGCATTGAGTAGCTACTGAGTTGAGATATACGTTCTAAGTACTTCCTGTATAGATGCAAATCCTGATCCCACTGAGTATGGCATGTAAGTGAGCCGCTAGGGTCGAACTCATAACTAGGCCAGCAACTCTACTACTGCCATGAGTATGTGGTGCCTCGATCTATTTAGCAGATTGAGTTTAAACTGATATTTACAGCACACTCGAAGCAACGTGCCCAGTTACCCAACCAAATACTTCCGCAATCTTCTTAAGTTTGATTAGTCTCTGGATCGGAAGCGAGTAATGATTCGCCCCCGGCTCGGGTCTCTGATACTCTTTCTCTCCCTTGCATTAGTTGCGAGCTATGTCTCTGTAATGGTTCTGACCGAGCGCAGTTTCACGTCCGGCGGAGTAGTCGAGAACTATGGTTTCCCACTGCCTTGGGAGACATTAAGTTGGACTTTTTGTAGTCAAAGTCCTTCTCAGCCTCATCAAGCCTACTCTATTTTGAATGGGCAATGCTTGGCTGCTCCTTGTTGCGCGACGACTTACAATTTCGCCTTCCTGTTGTTTGACGTGCTCTTCTACATGGGAATCGGCTATTTGCTGCTTTTCAGCTATCGCAGACTAATGCGAGGTATAGATAGACGAGCTTCCGAATTGGTCAGCAACCAACAGTCAGAACCCGAGGAGTCCGCGAAAGTAGAGAACAAGGTTCAGTCCAGTCAATGAAACCGATCCCAAAGATTCTCGGCATCTCATTGTCTTATCCTTCTTTCTTCTGCTTGCAACTGGTTTCGCCTTATTGATCTTTAGCTGCCTTGGTTCTGTTCTCGGACTTTGTTTTAGTGGTTTGGCAAGCTAGGCTACGCACGTTTTTCCACTACCGTTCTTGGACGCTTTGTGGACACAATCTTACCTGCGATGACCTGATCGCCTTCGCGAAGCAACTTGACCTTCGAATCCCGCTTGGATACCCAGCCACGACGGGTCCGGTATTGTTCGAGCGCTTCACTACCGCTCTGTGCTGTTACGATCTCGGTGGTCGTCTCCGGGGCCGCCCACCGCTGCACTAGATACTTTTTGTCGGGCCGCTCTCTTTTGGCAGGCAACCAAGGCTTTGCATCCAGCCTAAGAAGAGACTCGTGCATGACCCCAAATGCGTTGGATAGGCCCGGGATCGGATGAGATCGAACGAGAATCTGTCGACGTTGCTCCCTTGGGCTCGAACCTACGTCAGCGTAGTTTTGAAAGAAGCTGTGAGGGTCCAGAACACAGTGGCACTTATCATAGTACTGGCAGAAAACGCCTTGGCTGTCTCTCCCTCCTTTGGCGTGTTCATGCTTGTCGGCAGGATGCCCGCATAGTGGGCACTTCTTTGTGACTCGGACTTCCTGGCCGCACTCGCCGCACGCGACCGTGATAATGTCATCCCAAGAGAGGAGGGTGGGGCCAGAAGAAAGCATCTCGCTACCTTTAGTACGTGCGTGCATTCCCTTTTCGCGTTCAACGGTATTAGACGAAATCTATGCCACCTCTCTCCAAGAGTTACTTGAAACATCACGTTCCCAAGTTCTTCCACAGTCGCCCTCATACTCGATGAGTCTTGGGTGGTTTGCACCGTTGACATCCTCAAAGCTAGAACTCGTCTTGCCGCTAGGATGAACGTAGCACTTGTATCTTGCATCCTCCGGCAAAGTTCCATAAGACGAATTGAACTCAGTACCTCTCCGTTTTCGGCGTCCAATACTCGCGTCTACTTGAAGGGAATCTCTCGGCTCATCCGGCCGCATGTTTGACAATACGCGCGCAGCCTGTAGAAGACCCCTGGACCTACTACTCGTTCGTGCTCTGTTCGATGAAAAGTATTCTTGCGGCAGTTCTCGCACCATTCCTCCTCATCGAGGTCTATGCGGACCATAGACGAATCTCCGAGGTCCTAGCGGTTGAACAAGAGCGGATTGTGAAAGTGAAAGGTGAAAGTGAGAACTCGATTCAGTTCTGAGTTGAGCCTGAGCTTACTCCTTTCTTCAAACGGTAGAAACTAGACCACCCGGCCTTACCGGTTTGCGCCTTGGTCTCATCATCGCTAGGCTCTGTTTTCTCGTCGAAATCGTCAGGTTACATCATCTATTCTATTGGCGCTGGTTGAAGATGCTCGCAAAGGTGTCGCACCGCGTTGCGGCTAGGTTTTCGCAGCTTCTGTCGCCAACACGCAATTCAGATGCCGAGAGTGTTATACTGATGTTCGAGGGATCCTTCTAGAGGCAATCATCATGCCGACTCCCAAAGCCGATATTGCGACGCCAGCAGAGATTTCGTACCAGTAAATTGCATAGTTACTCGAAGTTATGGACGGGCAGCCGTTTACGCAAGCTATAGGAAAGAATAGACCAGTCAGTCCAAGAGTCACAAGCAGTAGTCCCAAGACTACGAAAGCTACACCTGTAACGAGAAGAACAAGCCGTTTGTTCCGGTTGTTCAAAGCTAATCTTTCTCAGGATCAGAAGCGTGGCAGACTAGTTTGCAGGGTATAAATTTGTTGACGTATGGCACCTTGGCACCATTATGGATGCGGCCAGCCTGGAGGAAGCGTCACACAAGACACTCGTCGCCACCCACCCGAAGGTGTGGACTCGTAGCATCCGACTTGGCACGGCACTCTGGAAGGTCCCGCCGATGGAGGCGCGCTACACTTAACGCCGTTGCCCGCTGCCACCGTTTCTAGAGTGGCACCAATAATTGCTACGCCAACCAATAGAGAAATGGGAATCAGCACCGTTGTGGTTTTTAGCCTAAATCTCAACCAGTTCACTTCCCCTAACTTAATTCGTAGAAGGGGTCACTGTGTCACATTCAAAGTTGTACGGGGGATTGCCAGTGGCCGAGCAATGAAAGGAGACGGTGCCGGGATTCAGATTGTTCGTTTCATCGGTCAAAAATTCATTTATCGCGGACCCTCCAAAAACATCCGAACCATAAACCGTAACGTAGGTATTCAGTGCCGTTGGTGTGTTAAAGTTCGCCTGCGAGGCTTCTCCCAATCCAAGTATTGTGCCCGCCCCGTCAGACCAGCGTCCTGTCAAACCCTGGTTATCAGTGTCTACCACTAACCAACAATGGGGACTGCCATTGAGGTTACAGAACTCTCCGTTGAGATAGTTAGTACCTCCGCTTTGCGATAACCAAGTATACACGCCACCCTGGTAACTGCTAGAGAGCCCCTGCTGGTCGGTGTTCACACATTTGTTTGGATAAGTTTGTGTGGTTACATCGACCTGCCAAATGCAGAACCCTGCCCATCCGCCGAAAGGCCAATACCTATTGGGCCAATTCTGCTCGACAAACTGAACCAGATCAGTGTGACCATTGTTGCCAGTAAAAAAGTTCGTGTTAGCCTGGATACTCCAGTCATTGGATCCCTTTTTTGAATCTGACTCTCCCGAAAATTGTGAAAAGTACACCGCTAGGTTTTCGGCATTGAGTATGTTGTTACCGCCACCTACTCCCTCTACTCCGAACGAGCCTCCTTCATTTGGCCTGGGAAGCAGTGCTGCCATTTCAGGAGACAAACAAGGTATGCTTAACCAAATGCCATTCGTATATTCGTAACATCCCAACAAGATCGGCACCTGTTGCCCCATCGAAGGAGCGGGTGGGGAACTTGTCATTGAAGAAGTCTCCTGTCTCGCGTGAACACTTGACATGGAAGCGACGATGAGGATACAGACGATTCCAATCACCGTCGTCAGCCTCGGGATCATTTTTCTCACTGAACGAATGCAACTTATGAATTTATAATGGTCACGTTTACACATAGTGTCAGGTGTACACATAAGTGTGTGTGATGGATTTCGCGGTGCGCGCACACACACAGAGAAGATAATCCATCTAACGAACTACATTCTGATAGCGAGCTTCCTCGCTACCTTTCTAATCTATCCGATAGCCTACGAGCTTCCCCAACTACTGCTGACACTCACAATCATTGTCTGTCTCATACTCACACTCAACCTACATGGCACAGAAGAATCTAACAAGCCCGCCAGTAGTAGTAAGGATACAGACGAGCAATCGTGAACTAATTTAGATCATGACCAAACAGAGAAACCTTTGCTTTCTCAAACCTTTGAATAGTAATGGTTGATCTTCTAATCCGGCTGACAATTTGACCGACAAGACCTTTTTCGATCATGTTAGTGAATGGTTCAAGATACTTCTGAAGAGCGGAGTCCCAGCTCTACTAATCGGGCTTGGGTGGATTTCGGTCATTCTTGAACATGAAAGTCGCAACCTGCAAAGCCTGCATGAAGGACATCATGAACGGCGAAGATTGGCACTGGCGACCTATGAGGCACGAGCCGGTCCACGAGAAGTGTGAACCGAGAGTCCCCGGAAAGTCAGCGACTGTTCTCTAACATTCAAGCTGAGTGACTATGGCCAAAATGATAGAGTTTGATTGCCTAGATGCGGTTCTCAGTCCCTGATTCCAACAGGGTTAGTCGACGTAGACACCGGCAAAATCGTTAGCCCGAGTTGCCCGCAATGCGGGCTGACCTTTGAGTTCGAAACCTAACCGTTTACCATTTCAGCGGTGTTCTAGGGCGACCCGAAGGATGGGATCGCCGTGGGCTGCGGTTGCGCCTTTCCTTTGAAGTATCGTTCTAGGAGTACCTTGGTGATGAAATAGACTATTACGAAGCCGATGCCGTATCCAATTATGGCTCCGACTACCCCGGTCCAGTCTGATAGGTAGATGTTCAGTTCTGTGTTCACACGGTCTTCAACTTGGAGAACAGCGAGTGTGATTATGCCTGCCCATACTGAAATCTTGTCTTTTGTTTCCATGTTCCAAAATTCTGTGGACGCTACTTAGCGCTTTACGTTGGGCCAACTACGCGAGCAGTTCAGGGAGGAATGCCAGCTACTTGAATGAGACTTCTCGGGTCATGCCTCCACATTCTCGGCAGTACCGCCGCAGCTTATAGAAGACTCCAGGACCCCGCACCTTTTCATGTTCACTCCTATGAAGTGTGGTCCGGTTGCATTTCTTGCACCTACGTGGGTAATTTCCTACCACTTCTTTCCCCCGTGGTAGTATCTGTATCAGAATCGCTTTCTCTGGGGTTGATTTCATGATAGGGGGCGAGGACATGGACCGCACCGAGCTACTCTCTCCAGCGGAGTGGATTTCTCATGCCCGTTCCAAATCTGTCTAGAAGAAGCGGGAGCTAATGATCCGATACTGGGTCCAAGCCAATGGGTTTCCCGGTCCAACTGAGGGCATCAAAGCAATCAACTGTCTCAACTGTAAAGAGGAGTCCTTGACTGCATTCGCCGCCCTTAGGCATTCAAACCTGTGCAAGTATCTAGGGGTCTTGGCTCTGGGTCACATGAAGGACCGTG
>Ga0209161_10002936_pt1 | contig 13833 bp, 13 predicted proteins | sample GraSoiAngelo_155_FD_186169 | JGI IMG/M metagenome (GOLD analysis project Ga0209161, IMG submission 186169) | Grasslands soil microbial communities from the Angelo Coastal Reserve, California, USA - 14_1009_13_30cm (SPAdes) (version 2) | ecosystem: Environmental > Terrestrial > Soil > Grasslands...
CGGCGATCCTCCTGTGGACCGGCAGGGTAGCCGAAGCCGGGCGGCTGTCAATCCGTGAAAAGTTTTGCAGGGTGTTTCCGGGGGGAGGACTACCGACAGCCTGAAGGTCTGACCGATCCGTGGCGCGGGCGCGGCGGATTGATGAAGTCCCCGGACGCATCCTCTGGTCCGCGAAACTGCTGCGGCGTCGGCCAGCCCGCGTCGGCGCGATGGTTGTCCTGTGGGCCGGGACGGGGCGTTACGCCCCGAGGTACGCCCGCCGCACGTGGTCGTCCGCCAGCAGATCGCCGGCGGCGCCCTCCAGCACGATGCGGCCCGTCTCCATCACGTAGGCGCGGTCGGCCATGCGAAGCGCGGCGTAGGCGTTCTGCTCGACCATGAGCACGGTGGTCCCGCGCTGCCGGATGTCGGCGATGATCTCGAACGTCGACTCCACGATGGTCGGGGCCAGGCCGAGCGAAGGCTCGTCGAACAGGATGAGCCGTGGGCGAGCCATCAGCGCGCGGGCGATGGCAAGCATCTGCTGCTCGCCGCCCGAGAGCGTCCCGGCCATCTGCCGCCGGCGCTCGGTGAGGATCGGAAAGTGCGTGCACACCTGCTCGACGTCGGCGGCGATCGCGCTGCGATCGCGACGCACGTACGCCCCCATCGCGAGATTCTCCTCGACCGTCAGATAGGGGAACACGCGGCGCCCTTCGGGGCAGTGGGCGATGCCGGCCTTGAGAATGTCTGCCGGTGCGGCACCGTGGATTTCGCGGCCGTCGAACACGATGCGCCCGCGAGACGGCGACAGAAGTCCGGAGATCGCGCGCAGCGTGGACGTCTTCCCGGCGCCGTTGGCGCCGATCAGGCACACGAGCTCGCCCGGCGCCACGACGAGATCGAGCCCGCGCAGCGCGACGACGTGGCCGTAACCTGCGTGGAGATCCTCGAGCCGCAGGAGCGCCTCAGGCCGGGCCACGCGGGGCCCCGAGGTACGCGCGGATCACGTCCGGGTGCGCCTGGATTTCTCCTGGCGTGCCCTCGGCGATCACCCGGCCGTGGTTCAGCACGATCACGGTGTCGGAAATGCCCATGACCATGCGCATGTCGTGCTCGACCAGCAAGATCGTCACGCCCTGCTCGCGCACTTGTCTGATGAGACCGCTCACCACAGTTTTCTCCGCGCCCGTCATGCCAGCACCTGGCTCGTCGAGCAGCAGCACACGGGGCCGCGCGGCCAGCGCCAGGGCCAGCTCCACCAGACGCTGCTCGCCATAGGGCAGGGCGCTGGCCATCTCGTCTCGGCGGTGGCCGAGGCCGACGAACCCGATGATCTCTTCCACGTCTGTGTGCAGGGAAGACTCCTCGAGGACGAGCCATCGCCGGCGGACGAGGACATCGAGAAAGCCGGCGGTTGAGCTCAAGTGGAGGCCGGTCAGGACGTTGTCCGCGACACTCAGCGAGGGAAAGACGCTCGTCCGCTGGAACGTACGCACGACCCCGCGCCGCGCGATGGCCGAGGGCCGGAGCCCGGTGAGCGCCGCGCCGTCATAGTTGATCCGCCCGGCGGTGGGCTGGAGATACCCGGTGATGGCGTTGAACGCGGTCGTCTTGCCGGCGCCGTTCGGGCCGATGATGCTCGTGATCGATCCCGGCCGCACCGTGAACGACACGCCGTCCAGGGCCGTCACGCCGCCGAAGCTCACCGCGAGGTCGCTGACGGCCAGCGTCATTGGAGCGGGGTCCGTGAGGTCGGAGCGGATCGAGGGTGGCCTGAGAAAGACGCCACGATTTGAGGCACGATGCCGCGCGGCAAGAAGAACACGAGCAGGACGAGAAGCAACCCGTACGCGAGCATCTGCCACTGCCAGGACGCGGCCAGGCGCAACGCCTCGGGCAGCGCCGTGAACAGGACCGCGCCCACCAGTGGACCGGCGAGCGTGCCCTTGCCGCCCGCGACGACCATGATCACCATCGTCACCGTGTAGGTGAACAGGAAGACTTCGGGGCTGACGAAGCGCGTGTAGTGCGCGTAGAGGCTTCCGCCAAGCCCGGCCATCGCGGCGCTCACCACCGCCGCCAGCACCAGATAGTGCGTCACGTCCACGCCGATCGACTCGGCCAGCGGCTCGTTCTCGCGGAGCGCCACGAAGGCGCGGCCGATCCGCGAGCAGACGAGCCGACGGCACACGGCGTACGAGAGCGCGACCGCCGCGAGGACGAGATAGTAGAAGGCGGCCTTGGTTCGCAACGACCATGGGCCGAGGTCGGGCGCCGGCACGCCGGGAAGCCCCAGCGGCCCGTTCGTCAGCTCGATCCAGTTGACGCTCACCAGCGAGATCACGCCCGCGAAGCTGATCGTGACCAGCACGAAGTAGGCGCCGCGAAGCTTCAGCGCCAGGCGCCCGATGATCCAGCCGGCCGCGGCGGCCAGCGCGATCGCGGCAGCCAGCGCCGGCCAGAAGGACCACTCGCGCTTCAGCGTGAGCAGCGCCGAGGTGTAGGCGCCGATGCCAAAGAACGCCGCGTGGCCGAGCGAGAGTTGGCCGGCGTAGCCGAGCAGCAGGTTCAGCGAGAGCGCGAGCACGCCGAAGATGCCCGCCATGATCACCACGTGCAGGTAGTACGGGTCGGCGAGCCAGAACGGCAGCGTCACCATGGCTGCCGCCAGGAGCCCGCGGCCGAGCGCCGTCATCCGATGCGTTCTTGCCGCGCGAAGAGACCGGAGGGGCGGAGGAGCAGCACCATAATGATGATCACGAAGCCAACGGCGTCACGATAGCCCGACGAGATGTAGCCGGCGCCGAGCTCCTCGGCGATGCCGAGCAGCAGCCCGCCGACCGTCGCGCCCGTCAAGTTGCCGAGCCCGCCCAGGATCACGACCGAGAAGGCCTTGAGCGACGCGAGGTCGCCCATCGACGGGTACACGAGGAAGACGGGGCCGAGCAGCGCGCCGGCCGCCGAGGCCAGCGCCGAGCCGAACGCGAAGGTGGCCGCGTGAACGCGCCCGATCGACACGCCCATCAGCGCCGCGGTGTCGCGGTCCTGGAACGTCGCCCGCATCGCGCGGCCGAGCTTCGTCTGGTGAATCAACAGCCACGAGCTGGCGATGAGGCCGACCGCCAGGATCAGGACGATCACTCGCAGCGGCGCGATCGCCACGGGGCCCATCACCAATGGCGCGGTCGGGAACGGGTGGGGGATCGACTTCGCCACGCCGCCCCACACGAGCAATTCACCGTTCTGCATCGCGATCCACACGCCGATCATCACGAGCATCGTCGTGTCGATCGACTCGCTGCGGAGCGGCCGCAGCAGCGTGACCTCGCAGAGCCACCCGAGCGCCGCGCCGGCGACGATCGCCGCCAGGATCCCCACGATGAAGTTGACGCCGGCCAGCGTCAGCGCGGCGAACGCCACGTACGCGCCCAGCGTGTAGAACTCGCCGTGGGCGAAGTTCACCACGTTCATGAGGCCGAAGATGAGGGTGAGCCCGATGCCCAGCAGGGCGTACGTCCCGCCGAGCACCAGGCCGTTCACCAGGTGCTGGAGCAGCTGGTCCATTCGCGACCGCGGCGCGCTATTTCTTCGCGAGGAAGTCGGGCAGCGCCACCTTGCCGTCGCGGATCTGGACCACGAAGATGCTGGGCTTGCTCTGGCCGCTCTCTTTGCCGGCGGGCCCGTCCTTTTCGAACTTGATCGGGCCGTTGACGCCCATCAAGCTCACCTTCCAGAGCGCGTCGCGAATCGCGGCGGCCTCGTCCTTGCCGGCGACCTTGATCGCCTCGGCGATCGTGGCGATCCCGTCGTGGCCGCGGAACCCCTCGGTGAGCCCCTCGAACGGGTGGCCGCGCTTGGCCCACTCGTCCACGAACGCCTTGGCGAGCTTGCCGTCGGGCATCGCCTCCGGGAACCACGGCATGAAGAACACGATGTGGTAGCTGCCCTCGGCGGCGGCGCCCGCCTGCTTGATGAGCTGGGTCGGCGACGAGCTGCCGCCGGTCGTGACGATCTTGCGGCCGAGGCGCTGCTCCTGCGCCTGTTTCATCACCAGCGTGATCTGCTCGACCGCGGTGGTGAGGAAGAGCGTGTCGCCGCCGGTCGCCTTGATCTTGGTGAGCTGGGCGTTCATGTCGGTCGCGGACTGGTCCATGAACTCCTTGGCGCCGACGGCCGCGCCCTTCTTCTGCAGCATGTCGCCGAACGCGCTGATGGCGCCACGGCCCCAATCGGTGTTGACGGCCAGGAAGTCCACGCGCTTGACGCCGAGCTTGTCGACGTACTGCTCGAGGCCGAGCGCTTCCATCTCTGACGGCGGGCTGATGCGGAAGATCCACGGGTTACCGCGCTTCGTGATCGACGCCGCGCTCGAGGTCTCGACCACCATCGGCACGCCGTACTCCTCGAGCTTCGGCATCGCGGCCAGCGTCATCGAGCTGCCCCAGGCGCCCATGATCACCGGCACCTTGTCGCGGACGATCAGCTTCTCGGCCGCGCTCGCCGCTTCCTTCGGATCGGACTTGTTGTCCTCGATGAGCAGATCGACCTTGCGGCCCGCGATCCCGCCCCTGGCGTTGATCCAGTCGCGCGCGATCTCGGCGCCCATGCGGATGTAGTTGCCGGACGCGGCGACGGGGCCGGAGAGCGGCTGGATCACGCCGATCTTCAGGGGCGCCTGCGATTCTCCGGGCACCGTGAGCGCGGCGAGCGCGCCGAGGACGAGAGCTACCAGGACGATCGAGCGTTTGCCCATCGAGAGCCTCCTGCGAGATCAGAGATGTGGCAGCGAGAATAGCGCACGATTCGAGGCCCGGGAAGCGCCTGTGTGGAAGCTTGCTCGCACCCGCTAGTGATGGTTGGACCGTTGCTGCCGGAGTACCTCGTACACCGCGAGCGCCACGCTCGTCGAGAGATTGAGTGAGCGAACGCGCGGCGCCAGGATCGGCATCGTGACGAACCGATCGCCATATCGCTCCTGAAGCTCGGTCGGCAGCCCGCTGGTTTCGCGCCCGAACACGAGTACGACGCCATTCGATGCTCCGAGGGGTGCGTCCCAGAAGAGTCGTGTCGCTTTTGTCGAGAAGAAGTATGGCTCGCCGAGCTTCGGCAGCTCGCGCTCGAACGCATCCCAGCTCGGCCACACGCGCAGGTCGATGTGCTCCCAATAGTCGAGGCCGGCGCGCTTCACCTCACGTTCGTCGAGCGAAAAGCCGAGCGGCTTGACGAGATGCAGTGTGGCGCCGGTCGCGAGGCACGTGCGGCCAGCGTTCCCGGTGTTCCAGTGAATCTCCGGATGCACGAGTACGACGTGTGTCGCCTATTGTCTGGTGTACCTCGCGTGGTGGCTAGCCTATCGCGCGCGGGCGGTATCGCTCAAATTCTGATCGGGGCGCAGGATAGCCCGCGGCAAACGCACGGGTCAGTACCGAGCGGACGAACTCCGTCTTGGCAAGCGAGCGCCCCTGAGACTCCAGCGTCCGACCATCGTGCACGGCCGCGAGCTGACGCTTGCGCACGACATAGTCTGGTGCCGCCGCTGTTGCCCGCCGTCGGGTTCATGCCGTCGTTAGGAGGCACGCGACGGCCCCAGGGGCTCGATTTCCTGAAAGACAAACGACATTCCCATCATGTAATAGTTCCGGTAAACGACTCGGGCTGGACCTGCTGGAGGTGCGCTTGCCTTCACCACATACGTATGCGCCACTTTGTCGCGCAAGGATTGTTTGTAGGGGTCTGACGGGATCCAGAGCAGGTCGAGGACGATGTTGAACGGGCCCAACACCGCGAAGAGGAGACGAAGGGTCAACGCCCTCTGGCTCGGCGGCTGGCCGCGGACATCGACGATACGAACACGACCTAGTCGATAGCCCACGGTGTGGAAGCGAGAGCGCTTCACAATGACAAAGTACCAGTAGACGGCCGCCGCCCAGCAAAGCAACAGACCGCCCAACGCAAGCACTGCGAATAACATTGCTGTGAGCACGACCAGCAGAAGCACTATCGCCAAGACGTCAGCGCATTCGACGACAACACGGCGCCAGAATCCCGCATAGTCGTTCGCGGCGAAATAGACAGCCTCGGAAGCGATTCCTCGATCACTCGCTTGCGTAGGAATTCCTGGTCCTCCTAACTATTAGTCGCTTGAACCACGTATCCAGACGGACCAAGTGACTTGGCGCAAGCTAACACGGCCACGACGCCGAAGCCGGTGCCCACAGAGCCCTTGCACTGACCGTACTTGGCGCTCGCAGACGACAGCGCAGAGGGCACGCACGGCGTCGCGCACCCGGTCGAGGAGTCGTGGGGGCTTCGGCGGCGGCGCCGCTGGCTCTCTCGCGACAAGCATGGTTCAAGCGACCGGATCTGTCAGGACACCGGAGACTTCACCCATAAGGTGTTTCCAGCTTAGTGCGGTGAGCGAATCCAAGCAAGAATGGGGGGCCAGGCGACTTGTGTGCCCTCGCCGCATCGAGGTGTATAGTCGCCTGCTGGGCGAGCTGATGGGCGCGAAATTTTTCGGGGCGGCGGTGAAGCGGCGCGAAGACCCGCGGTTTCTGCGCGGCGAGGGCCGCTTCGTCGACGACGTGACGCTGCCGGGCATGCTCCACGCCGCCTTCGTCCGGTCGCCCCATGCTCACGCTCGCATCATCCGCATCCACACGACGGCGGCCGCCGCCGCTCCCGGCGTGGTGCGCGTCCTCACGTTCGCGGACCTCCAGCGCTGGATGAAGCCGCTGCCGCTCTTCGGCGCCGTGCCGCCCGGCCTCGCGGCGGTCGTCGAGTTCGACGTCCGCCAGGCGCCCCAGTGGGCGCTCTGTCGGGATCGCGCGCGCTACGTCGGCGAGATCGTCGCGATGGTCGTGGCCGGCAGCCCCGAGCGCGCCGCGGACGCGGTGGATCTGCTCGAGGTTGACTGGGAACCGCTCCCGCCCGTTGTCGACGTGCTCGGCGCGGGCGCGGCCGGATCGCCGCTGGTTCACCCGGACTGGGGCAGCAACGTCGGCGTCGGCTTCACGCACGCGATCGGCGACGCCGACGGCGCGTTTGCCGGCGCGGCGGTCACCGTCACCGAGACGTTCCGCATCCAGCGCTACGTGGGCATGCCGCTCGAGGGACGCGGCGTCGTCGCGGCGCGGGACCGGCGCGACGGGATGCTGACCACGTGGAATTCGACGCAGGTCTCACACTTCGTGCAGCAGGGCCTCACGGGCGCCCTCGGCCTGCCGCCCCACAAGCTCCGTGTCGTCGCGCCCGATCTCGGGGGCGGCTTCGGCACGAAGGCGTCGGGCTACGCCGAGGACGCTTTGGTACCGATCGCGGCGATCGCGCTCGGCCGCCCCGTGAAGTGGATCGAGAGCCGGCGCGAGCACATGTCCGGCGCCGCGCACGCGCGCGATCAGGTGCACACGATCTCGCTCGCCGCCGGACGCGACGGCGCGATCCTCGGCGTCCGCGACCGGATCCTGATCGACCTCGGCGCTTACAACGTCTGGGGCGTCGTGCTTCCGTACAACACCGTCGCGCACCTGATCGGGCCGCATCGGATCAAGAACATGCGGGTCGAGGTCCAGGCGTTGGTGACGCACAAGACGCCGAACGCTCCTTACCGAGGCGCCGGGCGGCCCGAGACCGTGTTCGCGATGGACCGGATCGTCGACTGCCTGGCGCGGGAGCTCTCGATGGACCCGGCCGAGCTGCGGCGCCGCAACTACATCCGCCCCGACGAGCTCCCGTACGACGTCGGGATGCCGTACCGCGACGGCAACCCGCTCGTGTACGACACCGGTGATTTTCCGGCGGCGCTCGAGAGCGCGCTCGAGGCCGCGGGCTACAAGGAGTTCCGGGCCGAGCAGGCGCGGCTGCGCGCCCGCGGCGTCCACCGGGGCATCGGGATATCCGGTTACGTCGAGGGCACCGCGATCGGGCCCTTCGAGGGCGCCACGGTGAAGCTCGATCTCGCCGGGCGTGTCGTCGTCGCGACGGGCGCCGTCAACTCCGGACAGGGACACGAGACGAGCTTCGCTCAGGTCGCCGCCGACGCGCTCGGCGTGCCGCTCGATTGGGTGACCGTCGTCGGCGGCGACACCGCCGCCGTGCCGTTCGGTGTCGGGACGTTCGCGAGTCGCAGCGCGGTGACCGCGGGAAGCTCGATCGTCGACGCGTGTCGCGAGGTGCGCGGCAAGCTCGTTCGCGCGGCGGCGACGCTGCTCGAGGCCGCGCCCGGCGACGTCGAGATCGACGACGGCAAGGTCTTCGTTCGCGGCGCGCCGGGCTCCGCGGTCGATCTGGCGCGCGTCGTCCAGGCGTCGATCCCGACCTTCGCGCGGCCCGGCGTCGCCTCGCCCGACTTCGAGGCGACCGCCTACCACCACGTGCCGACCGTGACCTACGCGAGCGCCGTCCACGTCGCCCAGGTCGAAGTCGACGTGGGCACGGGCGGTGTGAAGCTCCTCCGCTACGTCGTCGCCCACGACTGCGGCCGGGTCATCAATCCGCCCATCGTCGAGGGCCAGGTGCACGGCGGCGTGGCACAGGGGGTCGGCGGCGCGCTCTTCGAAGAGATGGTGTACGACGCATCGGGCCAGCTCCTGACGGGCTCGCTGATGGACTATGCTGTCCCGAAAGCCGACGACCTGCCGCCGATCGAGACGATTCACCTCGAATTCCCGTCGCCGCGCAATCCGCTGGGCGTGAAGGGTCTCGGCGAGGGCGGCGCGATCTCGCCGCCGGCGGCGATCGCGAATGCCATCGAGGACGCGCTGGCGCCGTTCGGGGTGCGGGTCACCGAGACGCCCGTGACCCCGGCGCGGATCGTCGCGCTGCTGCGAAAACATTCCTGATATAGTCCCTCGAAATGGCGAGCACGACGCACCAGGCGTGGCTGACCGTGAACGACGTGCGACTCGAGGTCCTCGGGCGCGGGCAGGGGCGACCGATCGTGTGGCTCCACGGCGAGGATGGGCTCGACCCTAGCGCGCCGTTTCTCGAGATGCTCGCGGCGCACGGCCAGGTGCTGGCACCCTCGCACCCGGGCTTCGGGCATTCTCCCGATGCGAGCTCCGTCGACACCGTCGACGACCTCGCCTACCTCTACCTCGATCTCCTGGCCGAGGGGAACCTCCGTGACGCCGTCTTGATCGGCAGCTCGCTCGGCGGCTGGATCGCCGCGGAGATGGCGGTGAGGAGCACCGAGCGCCTGCGCGGGCTCGTGCTGGTGGCGCCGCTCGGCATCAAGATCGGCGATCGGGAGAGCCGCGACATCCCCGACATCTTCGCACTGCCGCCTACCGAAGTGCTGCGACTTCAATATAGGGATCCGGAGCGTGCCGCGTTCGATCCCTCGAAGCTGTCGGACGATCAGCTGACCGTCATCGCGCGCAACCGAGAGGCGACGGCGCTGTACGCCTGGGAGCCCTACTTCCACAATCCCAAGCTGCGCCAGCGGCTGCACCGGATCAAAGTTCCGACGCTCCTGCTGTGGGGCGTCGACGATCGATTCGTGAGCGCTGCTAACTACGGGGCGGCGTACCGCGACTCGATCCCGGGCGCCCGGCTCGAGACCATCGACCGGGCCGGACATTTCCCCCATCTCGAGCAGCCCGAGGCGCTCGTCGAGAGGGTGCGGGCGTTTCTCGGAGATGGGCGAGGGTAGGAGGGACGTCGTGCGGGCCTGGTTCTTCAGCGAGAACGCGTACCACCTGCTGCCCGACAAGAGCGAGTACGACTCGATCCGGGTCAAGCTGCCCAACCGCTACTACGACCCCAAGATCGGCGCCGACCTCTACCACCGCTTCATCGACGAGTGGCAGATCGCCGAGGACCTCGGCCTCGAGATCATGGTGAACGAGCATCACCAGACCGCGACGAACCTGAACCCGTCCGCCGCGGTCGTCATGGGCGCGCTCGCGCGCGACACGCGCAAGGCGCGGCTGCTGATCCTGGGCAATCCGATCGCGAACCGGCGCGAGCCCGTGCGGGTGGCCGAAGAGATGGCGATGGTCGACGTGTACTCGCGCGGTCGCCTGGAGTGCGGATTCGTCCGCGGCGTGCCCTACGAGATCTCCGCCGGCAATCATCGGCCCACCAGGATGCAGGAGCGCTTCTGGGAGGCCCACGACCTGATCGTGAAGGCGTGGACCAGCCATGACGGCCCGTTCAACTGGGAGGGCAAGTACTTCCACCACCGCCAGGTGAACATCTGGCCGCGGCCGTACCAGGAGCCGCATCCGCCGATCTGGATCACCGCGCTGAGTCCGTCCAACGCGGGCGACGTCGGCGAGCGCGGCTACGTCGTCGCGTGCTTCCTGACCGGCTTCGAGGGGACGCAGGCCGTGTTCGGCGCCTATCGCGCCCGCCGGGCCGAGCTCAAGCTCTCCACGCCGCCGCTCGACCGCTTCGCGTACGCCGCGCTGGTCTACGTGGGCGAGACCGACGAGGAAGGCTACGCCGGCGCGAAGAAGCTCATGTGGTACCTCGAGTCGAACAAGGTGCCGCCGCAGTTCACGAGCCCGCCCGGATACCACCCGACCGCGTCGACCGTGAACACGATGAAGGGCGCGGTGCCCGGCATCTTCAAGATGTTCCAGAACCCGGCGCTCGGCCCGCTCATGGAGAACGGCCTCGTCTTCGCCGGCAACCCCGACTCGGTCTACCGGCAGATCATGAAGATGTACGACCACGTCGGCGGGTTCGGCCACCTGCTCATCATGGGCCAGGCCGGATTCCTCGACCACGACGAGACGGTGAAGGGCATGCAGATGTTCGTCCGCGAGGTCTACCCCCGGCTCAAAGAGCTCCGCTGAGCTTCGGCATCACGCCCTCCGCGAAGAGCCGCAGCGAGCGGAGCGACTGCGCCAGCGTGAGGTCGCCCCAGGCGAAGCAGCAGATCACGTAGTTGACGCCCGTCTCCCCGATCAGCCGCGCGACCTGGTCGCGCACGCGCGCGGGCGAGCCGGCCAGGATCGTCTCGTGGGTGAGCGCGGCGTCGAGGCTCACGCGGTGCTGGACCGCCGTGTCGCCGTGATCCGCCCAGAGCTTGACGAAGCTCGCCGCCCAGCGCGGGTGCGCGGCGCGCGCGATCGCCTCGGCCTCCGCGTCGGTGTCCGCGATCACAACCTGGCGGTTGATCCCGATGCGCGGCGTCGCGACGTGCGCGTTGAGGCGGCCGGGATCGTTGCGGTGCGCCGTCCATGCCGCGCGATACGTCTCGACGAACGGGCGATAGGCCGCCGCCGGGCCGAGCCCGACCATGTGCATGCCCTGCGCCGCCGCCCACTGCACGCTCTCGACGTTGCTCGTGGCGTAGCAGAGCGGCGGGTAGGGCTTCTGGAGCGGCGCCAGTTCCATCGGCACGTCGTCGTAGCGATAATGCTCGCCCCGATGCGTCAGCCGCGGGCTGGTCATCCCCGCCAGGATCACCGCGAGCGCCTCCTGGAACATCGCGCGCGTGCGCCCTGGGTCGAAGCCGTGATAGCCGACCTCGTAGGGTGACACGCCGCGGCCCACGCCGAGCTCGAGCCGGCCGCCGCTCAGATGGTCGAGCATGCAGATCTCGCCGATCAGGCGGAGCGGCGAGTAGAGGGGCAGCAGGTAGACGAGCGGTCCCAGGCGGATCCGCCGGGTCCGCTGCGCCGCCGCGGCCAGGAACACCGACGGGGATGGCGCCATGCCGAGTGGCGTGGCGTGGTGCTCGGCCAGGTGATAGGCGAAGAAGCCGGCCGCGTCCGCGGCCTCGAGCAGCGTGAGCCGCTCCTCGTAGAGCTGGCCGAGCGGCGCCGCCTGCCGCCGATCGACCCAGTCGAACAACCCGAACGCGACGTCTGCCATGAGCCCCTCCAGGGCCGACATTGTCGCACCGATCGGCGATCGATCAGCGGGAGGTCGCGACCTCGGCCGGCGCGCCGGCCCGGCGGCGGAAGCTCAGCTTGTAGTAGACGATCCACAGCGTGATCAGCGGCGTGCCGATCACGGTGGGCCAGAGCCACCGCACGGTCGTGGGCAAGAAGGTGAAGTTCACGACGGAGAACGCCGACACCGTCGCGATGTAGGAGCCCAGCATCCCGCCCATGTGGGCGAACCACCACGCGTGCCGGTCCTCGGGCGGCCGGACGAACTTCGCCAGGTCGAGTCCGGCCAGCACGAGGCCGAGCACGCCGAAGACGACCGGCACGATCCCCACCCGCTGCCACGCCGGACCCGGCCGCACGAGGCCGAGCACGACCAGCGCGGCGCTCGCCGCCAGCGTCACGAGCGCGGCGATCCAGTCGATCGCTTCCGGTCGTTGCGCTGGCCGCTTGCGAAACAGCGAGCGATAGCCCGAGAAGGCCATGTAGAAGCTGAACAGGGCGAGCAGCGCCAGAAAGATGTTGGGGCGCCAGAGTCCGAGCACGATCGCGCTCGCCGCGACCAGCGCCATCGCCCAGAAGTAGACCTTGCCCCAGCGCCGGTGGGCCAGTCCGCCCTTCATCGTGAGCATGGCGCCGGGCGCCACGAACAGGGCGACCGTGCCGGCGGCGATGTGCAGCCAGCGAAGCGTCGTCATCGCGGTGTCCATGTTCGACCTCCTCCGGTCATCGCCGCGCCTCGGCGCCGCCGCGCCCGCCCGCGTTGCGCTCCGAGCCGGGCCAGCGCGCGCAGCGATTCGTCGCACCAGTCGAGCATGGCGCGGCAGCGGTGCTGGCCGTAGTGCAGCGTCAGCAGCGAGAAGGGCAGCTGCGGGTGGCCCGCCATCTCCTTGCGCAGCTGGCACTCGATGTCCTCGTAGGTCGCCAGCACCTCGCGCTGCCGCGCCCGGAAGTGCTCGATCTGCGCCACGCTGTCGGCTACCCGCCCGGCGCTGCCGAGGAAGAGCTTGAGCAGGAGCTCGCTGCGCGCGGGCTCCTGCCGGGCGGGGACGGCCAGCCAGCGCTCGAGCTCCTGGCGCCCCTTGGCCGTCAGCGAGTAGACGTAGCGGTCCGGCTTCCCGGTCTGCTTCTCGCGCCGTCGTTCGGCGAAGCCCTCGGCGGCCAGGCGGTTCAGGATCGGGTAGATCTGGCCGTAGCTCTCGTTCCAGAAGTGGGCGATCGACCGCTGGATCAGCTTCTTCACGTCGTACCCGGACATCGGGCAGAGGCTCAACACGCCGAGGATCGCGTGCCGGCTCGTGTTCGTCCGCGGCGGTGCCGTCAACGAGCCCTCAGCAAGCCGACGCCGAGGCTGACGACGCTCACGGCGAGGAGCACCGCGCCCGCGTAGATCAGGCCGATCGCGCGGCCCGGCTCGGTGGCGGTGGGCGCCATGACCGAGAAGAAGAAGCCGGCCGAGATCAGGATGCCGGCGAGGGGGGTGCCGATCCGGACCAGCCACTGGAACGCGGACGAGAGGCGGGCTGCGTCGACCAGGATCTGGCAGACGAGGGACAGGATCGTCAGGACGCCGGCGTGCGCGTGGCCGGCCCGGAAGAAGTTCTGGCGCAGCGGGTTCGTCATGTACCCGGACTCCCGGTCGATCAGCGCGGACAGGAGGAACGAGCCGCCAAGTTGGATCGTCGGGACGAGGATGAGCGTGAGCCCGGTCATCAGCCTGGTGGCGCGACTCATGGGGCACCGTCCTTTCGGGGCGAGGCCTGGGTCCCGATCAGATATATATCTACAAGATACATCGGGACGGGCGGGCGCGGAGGACTAGTCTTCGACGACGACCGAGAACAATTCGGCCTGGCGGAACAACACGCCGGCAAACGTGCGCCGGTGGATGGGGCACGCGCCCCAGCGATCGATCGCCGCCAGGTGCTCGGCGGTCGCGTAGCCCTTGTGACGGGCGAAGCCGTACTCGGGAAACCGCGCGTCGGCGTCCATCATGAGTCGATCGCGC
>Ga0209161_10002938_pt1 | contig 13831 bp, 17 predicted proteins | sample GraSoiAngelo_155_FD_186169 | JGI IMG/M metagenome (GOLD analysis project Ga0209161, IMG submission 186169) | Grasslands soil microbial communities from the Angelo Coastal Reserve, California, USA - 14_1009_13_30cm (SPAdes) (version 2) | ecosystem: Environmental > Terrestrial > Soil > Grasslands...
GGCGCCCCCGACGAACCTCCGACGACGGACCTGAACAGCGCGTGATGCCAGCTCCTACGCGGACACTCGAACGACCACCTAGCGCTCGTGATCCCGGCACCCCGGCCATCGGTGGTCGCGGGCCTGATGGGACCGGAGGTGACGCGCTCGCGGGCACGCCCGCGACCACTCCGGCGCGCATCGCCGTGTGGCTGCTGGTGGGTGCCATCACCGTGCTGTTTGCCGCGTTCACCAGCACATATCTCGTTCGCCGGGGCGAGGCGGACTGGCGGGTCGGTCCCCTCCCGCCGGTGCTCTGGGTCACCACCGGGGTCCTGCTCGGCAGCAGCGTCGCCCTGGAGGGGGCCCGCCGGCACGCCCGGCGCGGGGAGATGGCCGGGCTGCGGACCTGGTTGACGGTCACCACACTGTTGGGGCTGGCATTCCTGGCCGGGCAGCTCCTGGCCTGGCGCCAGCTGGTGGCGGCCGGAGTTTACCTGTCCTCCTACCCGCACAGCTCGTTCTTCTACCTGCTCACAGGAGCCCACGGGCTTCACCTGGCAGGCGGGATTGGCGCGCTCCTCTACGCCGTACGCCGGGCACCGGCGGCGGCGACGGCGGCGGCGGCTCTGGATGTGGCGGACCCGGTCGCGGCATACTGGCACTTCCTGACCGGATTATGGATCTACCTCTTCGTGATCCTATTCGCACTCTGATGGCTCACGGCGCGGTCGACCAACAGCAGGTGTTGGCCTCCGATTGGAGCGGGGGCAAGTCTCCGTTTGCCGTCGGCTGGCCCAAGCTGATGATGTGGTTGTTCCTGGTCTCCGACACGCTGACGTTCGCCGGGCTCCTGGCGGGCTACGGAGTGATACGCATCTCACTGGGCCGCTGGCCCGTGCGCGCCGAGATCTTCAACCTGTACCTGGTCGGTGCGATGACCTTCATCCTGATCTGCAGCAGCGCCACCATGGCCGTCGCGGTCTCGGCGGCCAAACGGGGGGACCACCGGCGTGTCATCCCGTACCTGCTCCTGACCGTGCTGGGGGGGTTGCTGTTCCTCTGCGGCCAGGCCTACGAGTGGACCCACTTCATCCGGGAAGGCGCGCGACTCTTCGGCAACCCCTGGGGAATCCCGCAGTTTTCTGCGACGTTCTTCATCACCACCGGGTTCCACGGCGGACACGTATCGGTGGGTGTCCTGTACCTCTTGGTGACAACACTGCGCTGGAGCCGGCGGAGCATTCAGCCTGAGAGTGTAGAGATCGCGGGGCTGTACTGGCACTTCGTCGATCTGGTGTGGGTATTCATCTTCACGCTGCTCTACTTGATCTGACGGCCAAGGAGCGGGCGATGACGGAAGAGGCACACGCTGGCGGCTATCGTGTCTATGGAGTGGTCTGGTTCTGGCTCCTGGTGATCACCCTCCTTGAGCTGGGGGCCGTCCTGGTCCACCTGCCGCATACGCTGCTGGTGATCTCGCTGCTGATCATGGCGCTGATGAAGGCGGGGCTGATCATCGCCTACTTCATGCACCTGCGCTATGAGAAGCTCAGCCTGGCCTATGCCGTGGTCACGCCGATGTTCTTTCTTGCCATCGTCCTCTTCGCGTTCCTGGGCCCAGACGCCCTCAGCGTCTTGCACCGCCGCTAACAAACTCAGAACGTCTCCTTGGTCTTCTTGGTCTCCTTAGTCTACTTGCAAACCACGCTGGGCTTGGAGACCGGGAAGACTGGGTAGACTGGGAAGACTGGGTAGACCGTTGTTGGTTTATTTGAGCGCGGTTTTGGCTTTGGCTATGTCGCTGACGCCGAACGCGACGCGGGTGTCGGTCGCCAGATAGAGCAGATTGACGTTCACCCCGGCGTCAGCCAGCTTGCGGGCGAGCTTACCGAGCGCCCCAGGTTGATCGGCGACCTTCTGCACCAGGACGTCCTGCTCACCTTGAACGGTGATGCCGGCCTGCTGCAAGGCCCGCTTCGCGGCATCCACGGCCTTGTCATCGAAGAGCAGGTGGATAGTCCCCCTGCCCATGGAGGTAATGCCGCATCCCCCCAAGACATTGACCTTGGCCTTCCCCAGCGCCTCGCCAAGCATCGCCAGTTGCCCCACCCGGTCTTCCATTACGACCGTGAGATCCTTCGGCATCGGAACCCCTCCTCAGAATGGGAATCGAAACGGCACGGCGAGCATCTGCTTCGCTACGTCCGGACCTCGCCCCTTGCTCACCTCTCCTGCAACGCCTCCCAGATGACCGTGTGGATGGCCGCTCGGAATCTTCCCCAATCGCCCCAGGTACCCTCCAGGTCAGGCGACCAGGTGGTTCCAAGGCGCGCCAGTACGTCGGCCATGCGCGGCAGCTGATCCACGTCCACCCATTGAAAGTCCTCGACCTGTTCTTGGGGGTCCACGGCGACCGGAGCCGCGCGCACATCGTCCAACAGGAACGCGAACGTATAGGTGGACGGATGCTGACCGGCCTCCCCTGCACGGTACCCCACTACGGCAAGAAGGCGGTGAGGATCACCTGACAGGCCGGTCTCCTCTTTCGCTTCGCGTGTGAGGGCATCCACAATCCCTTCGCCGGGAAGAATCCCTCCCGTCGGCAGCCGGTACACGCCGGGCGGATAGAACGTCTTGCGAAATGTCAGCACGTCGCCGCCCGGCCGCCTGAAGACCATGCAGACCTCGTGGGCGCGGCCGCCTGTCCCGTCTGGATGAGCAAACTTGTTGATGCCCAGATCGATACTGCGGTAGAGAGTCGTTCTGGTGGCGAGGAGTTTCAGCTGACGTTCGACATACGGCGGGAACGTGGTCGACATACGAAGGGACCTCTGGAGCCGCCGAGGGGAGTCGAACCCCTAACCTCCTGATTACAAATCAGGCGCTCTGCCAGTTGAGCTACAGCGGCCCGCTTGGCCGATTATACTACGGCGGGGAACCTGAGGACCTACTGAAGGGATGCGATCCGGCGATTCAGTCCGTGCAGCACGGCTTTGGCGACGGAGGCGTAGGGATCTCCATTCAACACGGCGGTGCCGGCGAGCATGACCTTGCCGCGGGTGTCGCGCAGACCCATCGTCACGACGATCAGCGGACGCTGCCCCGCACTCACTTCCGCCACGGAGTCGAGGATGATATCTGCCCGCTGGATAAATCCCTGCACCGCATCGATCGTCGCCTCCGCCACGATCTGCAGAGGCGTGACCGTCGCGGTCAGGCCGGTCGCCACGCCGGTGCGATGGGTACTCCCGGAGCTCAGTTGCACCTGCGCGCGGGTGACCAGCGCATGCGGTTCACAACTTACGGTATCAAACTTCAGCCTGGCGTTCATCGTGCCCTCTGGGTGCAGGGTAGTCGAGCACACCCAGACGCATCCAGAAGCACGTTTCATGCCAGGGCGAATGGCGGGAACCAGCTATTTCGGAGCGGTCCGCCATGCCCGCAAAAAGAGAAGCCCCGCACAACTCTGCGGGGCGTGGCGATCAACCCTCAGAACCTTAGTAGTAGCTTCTCCGTGCGATGCGGGCGTCCAGGAGATCCTCCTCTGCCTTTAGGCCCGCATACAGCCATACGAAGGGAATCAGAATCCCTCCGCTGAGGAACACGATCGTGAAGAGGATCGAAGCGTACACCCACAGGCCCTTGGCCAGGTACCAGCATGGGCCCAGAAGCAACGCCCACCAGTTGACATGAAGCCGAGGTGGCAGGGGCTGGTGATACAACGCGGCCAGGGGATCGTCCTTTCGGTCAATGCCGACCTCGAGATTCAAGAACCACTGCACCTCGCGGCCGAGTGACCGCAAGACTCCCCGTACGCCCTGCCACAACCTCCCCATGGGCGGCGCCGCTACTCCTCCTCTTCCGATTTCTCCTCCGCATCCTCGTCGCCGCCCCGCGGCCGGCCGGGACGCTCCTCAGGAGCAAGCCGACCGGCGTGGAGGTCGTCGATAGTCTCCTCCATCTCGAGACAGATGGCACAGGTCCCCCGCAGGAGGCCATGTTGGCACCGCTCCGCAGCGGTGCGGGCGCGAGCTCTGCGGACCGGCGTGCGGGTGGCCCGGGCCGTTGCGCGTGCCGTCGCTGTCCTTCCCAATCCGTTCACCGCCTTTATGTCATCTGGTCTCGCGTCGGTCCCGAACTGAGGTTCGCGAGACCGTGGGGCGCCTGCCGACGCCACCTTGGGTCTATTGTACTGATCTGGACCGCTGACGCAACCCCTTCGCACAGTTAAGAGCTGCTTATCTCATGCCCATGTCCGGGCCAGCCGCCCCCACAGCCGGGTGCTATAATCGTGTCGTCGCACGAGGGACCATGAAGGACCAGTACGGCCGCGAACTGAGCGATCTCCGCATCTCCCTCACCGACCGCTGTAACCTGCGGTGTGTGTACTGCATGCCGGCGGAGGGGATCGACTTCCGTCCGGCGGAGGAGTTGCTCGCCGACGAGGAGTTGCTGCTGCTGGTGCGGGTGGCGGCCGAACTGGGTGTGAGCCGCGTCCGCCTGACCGGAGGGGAGCCGACCGTGCGCCCCGGTGTGGTGGACCTGGTGCGCCAGATTGCGGCGATCCCGGGGATCGAGGATGTGGCAATGACGACCAACGGCCTGCTGCTGGAGTACCTGGCCGGACCCCTCGCCGATGCCGGCCTGCAGCGGGTGAACATCAGTCTGGACACAATGGACCCCCAGAAGTTCTCCCGCATCACCCGCGGCGGCCGAGTGGAGAAGGTGCTCTCCGGAATCGCTGCTGCCGAGCATGCGGGCCTGCGTCCAATCAAACTCAACAGCGTCGTCGTCCGTGGCTTCAACGACGACGATGTCGTCCCTCTGGCGGCACTCACCCTCGAGCGGCCGTGGGAGGTGCGGTTCATCGAGATGATGCCGTTCGGCAGTGTGGGCGACTTTGCCGAAGCGGGCGTGGTGAAATCCGAGGAGATTCAGGCCAGGATCGAAAGCGGCCTCGGGCCGCTGGAACCACTCGACCTGTCCGGGGGCGATCCCGCCCGCACCTTCAGACTCCGGGACGCGGCAGGCACGGTGGGCCTGATCAGTCCGGTGAGCCAGCCATTCTGCGCGAGGTGCGGCCGGCTCCGTCTGACCGCCGACGGCCGGCTGCGGCTGTGCCTCCTGCGGGATGACGAAGCAGACCTGCTGGCGCCGCTCCGCCGGGGCGCTTCCTACGACGAAATCAAAGAGATCTTCCGGGCGGCGGCGTACCGGCGCCCGTTCGGGCACGCCCTGGCAGAGAAGATGTTTCCTCAAGCCCGGGTCATGATTCAGATCGGCGGCTAAACGACGGGGAACGCGGGAACTGGGGAACACGGGAACGCGAAATGGCCATGCCTGGGCGAGGATCGCGTTCCCCCGTTGCCGCGATCCCGCGTTCCCGTTTAGTGCCGTTGTGCCAGGTATAACCAGGCTGTGCCCCGGCGATCCGGAGCGATCCGGTCCTCGACTTCTATCACATCCACGGACGCGCCGGCCCTCGCCAGGGTTTCCGCCAGTCGCGGGGCAGGTTCCGCCGACCAGCAGCCCAGCACCCCGCCGGGCCGGAGGGCCTGTAGAAAGCCCGTCAGCACCTGCGGGCCGTACAGGCGGGCGTTCGCCTCGCGGACCAGCCACCCCGGACCGTTGTCGGTGTCCAGCAGGACCGCGTCGTATGATCCCGATCGCAGCGGGACGTCATAGACATCTGAGAGGAAAAGCATCGTGCGGGGGTCCTCCAGCGGCTGCCCGCAAAGACCGGCGAAGTGGGCGCGGTGCCAGGCCACGACGACCGGTTCGATCTCCGCGACGTCCAGCCGCTCCACCCTGGGGTCTTCCAGGGCGGCCTGGGCCGTGTACCCGACCCCCAACCCTCCAACCAGCACACGGAGCCCCTGCCCGGGGATGCCCCGCAGGGCCAGGGCCGCCAGGGCCCGGTCGGAATCCCGGTTGTATGACGCCATCAGAAAGACGCCGTTGCAGATGATTTCGTAGTGGGATCCGGTGCGCTGCAGTTGCCACTCCCCCGTAGCTGTGATGACGCGCTCGATGACCTCGCGTCCCGATGGAACCGGACCGCTCCGCGTTTCCGTGTCGTCAGTCATCTTCCGGGTCGACGATTTCCTCTTCCACAGGCTTGAAGCGTGTCCCGCACCGCGGGCAGATGACCTCCCCCTCCTCCGGCGGCGTGAGCTGGAGGAAGGCGAAATGACAGGCGGGGCACAGGATCCGCAGCACCGGGCGCCTCCAAGCAAAAGGGGGATGAGACCGTTCCTCATCCCCCATACCGTATCAACGCCGGCAATCGGCGAGTGTGCTACTCGTCTTCCCCTTCTAGATTGCGCTCCAGCTTCCGCTTCACGCGCTGCAGTGCGTTATCGATCGACTTGACGTGGCGGTTCAGTTCGTTGGCCATCTCCTGGTACGATTTCCCTTCCAGATAGGCGGTGAGGACCTTGCACTCCAGCTCGCTGAGGTTCTTGCGGATCCGCTCCCGCATCGTCGCCGAGGCTTCCTGGTTGATCACCAGTTCCTCCGGGTCGCTCACCTTAATACTGCTGATCACATCCAGCAGGGTGCGATCGGAGTCCTCGTCGTAGATCGGCTTGTTTAGCGAGATGTAGGAATTCAACGGGATGTGCTTCTGCCGCGTCGCGGTCTTGATCGCGGTAATGATCTGGCGGGTGATGCACAGCTCGGCGAACGCCCGGAACGAGGAGAGCTTGTCGGCGCGGAAATCACGGATGGCCTTGTACAGACCGATCATACCCTCCTGGATGATGTCCTCGCGATCTGCGCCAATCAGGAAATACGCCTTCGCCTTGACGCGGACAAAATTGCGGTACTTATTGATGAGGTATTCGCTTGCGTGGTCGTCGCCGGATTTCGCGGTGGCGACGAGTTCTTCATCGGCCATCTCTGGGTAGGTCGGTGCGTCACGTCTGGCGAGTGCCACTCGTCGCCTCCGCGGTATGAGATTCGATGTCATTATATGAGCGGGCCTACAGTGCGTCAAGGAAAAGGTGCGAAAATATTGTTACGGGTTCGCCGCCGCCATCTGCCGCACCACCTCGTACAGCAAGACTCCGGTCGCCACCGCGACATTGAGCGATGCGATCCGGCCGCGCATCGGCAGTTGCACCAGGATGTCGCAGTGCTCCCGCACGAGCCGGCTGAGGCCTTTCCCCTCGCCGCCCATCACCAGCGCCAGCGGCGGTAGCAGGCGGACGTGGTGGTATACATCCACCGCCGCGGGATCAGCGCCGGCCACCCACAGGCCCGCCGCTTTGAGTTCGTCCAACGCGCGCACGAGGTTCGTCACCTGGGCGACAGGAAGGTACTCCAGGGCACCTGCAGAGGTCTTCGCGACCGCCGGGGTGAGGCCGGCGGCACGGTGCTTCGGGATGATCACACCATGCACTCCGGCTCCCTCTGCCGTTCGAATGATCGCGCCGAGGTTGGCGGGATCTTCGACCCCATCCAGCACCAGCACGAGTGGCGGCTCGTGGCGAGAGTGGGCCGCAGCCAGCACATCCTCCACGCCGACCAGGGGCCTGGCAGACCCCAGCGCCACGACGCCTTGATGGGGGGTGCGCAGCAGGGCGTCCAGACGGCGCTGATCCACGAACTGCACGGCGACGTCCTGCCGTCTGGCTTCCTGCAGGATCTCGCGGATCGTGCCACCGCGCGTGGTGCGACCGATCAGAATCTTGCGCAACGGACGCCCCGCCCGCAGCGCTTCCAGCACCGCGCGCCGGCCCCCAATCGCGTCGCCTTCAACGGCGGCGTCGCTAGGCTCGGGGCCCGGAGGCATCTGCGGTAGGCCGGCGACCGTCGGTGGCGATCCGCCACTTTGGCCCGGTGGGGAGGTCGTCCACGAGAATGCCGGCTTCAGCCATTCGTGTTCGGATACGGTCGGCTGTGGCAAAGTCCCGCTTCGCCCGGGCCTGCTCGCGTCCGGCCAGGATAAAGGCCACGATTTCGTCGAGCGTCTGACCGGGCTGCTCGGAGAACAGCTGTGCGGCCTCTTGCCGGAGCGAGACCGCCAGATCACGCACTCGCCTGGCCAGATCCTCATCGGCCGCACTGTCCAGGCGCAGCCCCAGAATAGCGGTGATCGTCCGCAGCGCCTCGCGCGCCTCCCGCAGTCCGGGCGTCGTCTCGGTCGCATCCGTCCCGCCTTTGAGCACCTGGTCGGTCACGCGGTTCATCTCGGCCGCCAGCTCAAAGACCGCCGCCAGCCCACTAGACGTGTTGAGGTCGTCGTCCATGGCCGCGGTGAAAGCGGTACGCGCAGATTCCGCCGCCTTCCGCAGGAGCCGCGACGCCGGGCCGTCCGTGCTCCGGCTGCCGGCGCGCGCCAGGATGGTCTCCGCCGACGCCAGGGCGATCCGCAGCCGGTCGACGGCCTTGGCCGCGTCCTGCAGCCGGGCCTCATCGACCTCCATCGGCTTGCGATAGTGCACAGCAGCGAGCGCATAGCGGATAACGTCGGCAGGGAAGCGGCCGAGCGCGTCGGCCACCGCAATGTAGTTATGAAGCGACTTGGACATTTTCTCGCCGCGCACCATGACCATGGCGTTGTGCACCCAGTAGCGGGCGAAGGGCTGGGTTGCGGCATAGGCTTCGGACTGGGCAATCTCATTCTCATGATGGGGGAAGATGAGATCATCTCCGCCGCCATGGATGTCAAATCCCATCCCCAGATACTTCAGGGACATCGCCGAGCACTCGATGTGCCAGCCCGGCCGTCCCCTTCCCCACGGGCTGTCCCAGTTGGGCTCTCCGGGTTTGGCGTGTTTCCACACGGCAAAATCCGCCGGATGCCGCTTATGCTCCCCGGGCTCGACCCGCGCGCCGGCCCGCAGCTCCCCTGGTAACTGGCCCGAGAGCTTTCCATACTGGGGTAGCCTGGATACATCGAAGTAGACGTCACCCTCGGCGTCGTACGCGTATCCCCCCTCGACCAGTTTCTTGATCATCTCGATCATCTCGGGGATGTGCTGGCTGGCGTGGGGCTCGACATGCGGCGGCATCACGTTCAACGCCCGGCTGGCCTGGCGATAGTCTTCCAGATAGCGGACAGTGATGGCGTCGGTGGGCACGCCTTCAGCCTGGGCGCGGGCGATGATCTTGTCTTCCACGTCGGTGACGTTCTGCACGTGCATCACCTGGTATCCGCGGAACTCCAGATAGCGCCGGAGGACATCGAACACGACGGCCGCCCGCATGTGGCCCAGGTGGGTGACGTCGTACACGGTTGGGCCGCAGACATAGATGGCCGCCTTACCGGCCTCGCGCGTGACAAGTTCCTCCACGCGCTTGGTGAGAGTGTTATGAAGGCGCAGACCCATCCCGAAACCTCAACCCCGAGTCTACCAGAAAAGCAGTCTACCTAGTCTTCTTGGTCTACTTGGTCTTCTTGGTCTCGTCATCCATACCCGGGTCGGCTCTTAGACCAGGAAGACTAAGTAGACTAAGTAGACTAAGTAGACGCAGGCGTTATCGTGTTCTCGGAATTTCGACCGCGTCGAGGTCCGCGCAAACCTCCCAGGCGGCGGAGACTCGCATCGTGTGCGGATCAATGCGGCGGAAGCGCCTGAGATCCACGCATCCGCGATCGGTCACGGTTCGATAGAATGTCTGCCCGACTTCATAGCGGGTTTCGACGATCTTGATGACGCGGTAAAAGTCCCCGTGCCGCCAGAATCCGGTGGCCCGCGGATGCATCGCGCCGGGCCGGTCCACCTCAATGGTCACAGGATCCACCACTGCCGCGCGTTCCACAAATAACAATTCGGGGAGCTCTTCCCGCATGCGCGCGCTTTCGTCGGGGTTGGCCATCAGCGTTCTTAGTCTACCCAGTCTTCACAGTCTTCTCGGTCTTCCCGGTCTAAAATGCCCGCATTTCCATTCGGGCCGGGCTTCTTTGCAGACTGGGTAGACTGGGAGGACTGGGAAGACTCATCATTGTCCGACATTAATGAGCGTCGCCACCGCGTGCGCCGCGATCCCTTCCCCGCGGCCGATCGCTCCCATCCCCTCCGTCGTGGTAGCCTTGACATTGACGGTAGAGGAGTCAACGCCGAGCGCGGCGGCGAGCCGTTCCCGCATCTGTGGAATGTAGGGAGCCAGGCGGGGAGCCTCGGCGAGCACGGTCGAGTCCACATGCACCACGCGCCAACCGGCACCGGCCGCCATGGCCGCGACGCGGCGGAGCAACTCGATGCTGTCAGCCCCCCTGAACGCGGGATCGCCGGGAGGGAAGTGCCGGCCAAGATCGCCCAGGCCCGCGCCCCCCAGCAGGGCATCCATGATAGCGTGGGCAAGCACATCCGCATCGGAATGGCCGGCCAGGCCGCGTGGCCACGGAATCTCCACTCCGCCGACCCGCAGCAGCCGTCCCAGTGCCAGCCGGTGTGCGTCGTAGCCGATCCCGGTCCGGATGATCCGCCGCTGTCCGGCGTACGCCTCGGCCAGGTCGAGATCGGCGGGCACCGTGACCTTCAGATTCCTGGGGGAGTCTTCGACCATCCGCACGGCGTACCCGAGGCGCTCGACCAGCACCGCGTCATCGGTCCCGTAAAACCCCTCAGCCTTGGCCCGGTGGTGCGCCTCCCGGAGCAGCGCGGTGCGGAATGCCTGCGGGGTGTGCGCGACCCACAGCCGGTCGCGGTCGAGCGTCTGTCTGGCGTCGGCTCCGTCGACCAGCTTGACCGTCTCCCGCACCGGGAGTCCGGCCGAGGCCGCGCCGGCTTCCGCGGCCGCCTGGATCACGGCCGTCACCACGTCCGGTGGCACCAGGGGTCTGGCGCCGTCATGTACGACCGCGACAGGCGCCTCCCCGAGGTGGGAGAGCCCCGCAAACACCGAGTCCTGCCGGTGCGCGCCCCCCGGGACGACGGCCGTCACGTTGCGCACGCCGTGTTGCATCAGCAGCATGCGCGCCCGGTCGACGTCGGAGGCACCGACGACTACGACGATGCGGCCGACCTCTGGCGACAACGCGACCCGCCGTGCTGCATGCAGGAGCATGGGAACCCCGGCGACCGCCACAAACGCCTTGGGGATGGTGGCGCCCAGGCGCTCGCCGCGGCCCGCCGCGACGATCACGGCGGCCGCCTGGGGGGGAGACATCATCGCCGATCCGAGGGAGCGCCCTGAGCTTCCTTGGGCCGTCCAAAGATCATCCGGCCGGCAACCGTCTGCAGGACGCTGGTCACCACCACGTCGGAGGTTTCCCCGATGTACTTCTTCCCTCCCTCAACGACCACCATGGTCCCGTCGTCGAGATAGCCCACGCCCTGACCGGCCTCCTTGCCGTCCTTGATGACCTGCACGCTTAACTCTTCGCCCGGCAGGACGACAGGCCGCAGGGCCTGAGACAGTTCGTTGACGTTGAGGACACGGACGCCTTGGAGTTCCGCCACCTTGTTGAGGTTAAAATCGTTCGTGACGATCCACCCGCGGACGCTCTTGGCCAGAGTCACCAGCGTCCCGTCGACATCGCCGCCGCCATCTTTCGGATCATCCACGACCTGCACGGCCTGCAGTTCCTGCTGCAGCCGGTGCAGCACGTCCAGACCGCGGCGACCGCGATTGCGGCGCAGCGTATCCGAGGAATCGGCGATCCGCTGCAGTTCGGCGAGCACGGATCGGGATACCAGCAGAGGACCTTCTAGAAACCCGGCCTTCACGACGTCGACGACGCGTCCGTCGATGATCACGCTGGTGTCGAGGACCTTCGGGGTGCCCCGGCCTTTCGTCCCGCCACGCCCGGACCGATCAAGACGCATCAGCGGCGCGGCGAGTTCGTCGCGCCGCTGCATCACAAGATGATATCCCAGGTATCCGAGGGCGATGGCGGCGCCGAGCGCGAGATAGGTGCCGACTCCCGGGATGCGAGAGAGTGGGACCCCAATCAAGAACGCCAGCACCAATCCCACGCCCAGCCCGACCACGCCGAGGGCTAGGTCCCGCAACGACACATGCGCCAGACGAGCCAGCACCCATGCCATAGCCCGCTCGAACCGGTGCCACACCCACACCGACAGCAATGCGCCGAGCAGACCGCCGACGACAATGCCGGCTGCGAAGACCGGCACGCGGAGTGGTCCAATCGGAACCGGCGACGGCTGAAGCACACCGGCCACCTGGACCCCCAGGACGGCGCCGAGAATCAAACCCGCTAGACGGATCACCCATCTCATACCAGGCTCACGACCTTCGGACATTCTACTGCTTCTACTATAACCGATTCGTCCCACGGCCGTGCACGGGTCGTGGCGTGTTCCTTGACAAGGATTTGCGCCGACACCTATAATGACACCGACTCATCCCGCAAGTCACGATACGTAGAGTGCTCCAGCCGGCGGACGCCGGATGGAGGTCAGCAGAGCGTCAGGGGGGCGTATGAAGGAGACCGACGAGGCGCAATTCCAGACTACCGTTTCTGAATATCTGCTCCGACACCGCAGTATCCTCGACGTCCAGACCAAGCTCACCGAAGCTGCTGCCCGCGTCAACCGCGCGGTGGCGAAATCGGTCACCACCTGCGGGTGTATCTCCGTCAATGCCGTCAGGCAAACGTTTCCCACCGACATCAGCCTGAGAGAACTCAAGCAGTTCATGGATACACACCTGGTGGGAGCGATGTGCGACAAGTGTCGCGAGGTCGTCGAGACAGAGATTGGGACGACGCTCTTCTATCTCGCCGCGCTCTGCAGCCTGCTCGACCTGAACTTGAAAGAGGTACTCGAAAAAGAACACGCCCGCGTCAGCGCGCTGGGCGTCTTTAATTTGACATAACGGCGGGACTAGGTGTAGTGCTTACACACGTTGTTTACAGTCGCCACGGGCGGCTGGCCTCTGAGTGCTGTGTGAGGACGGTGGTAGTTGTAATGGTGCAGCCACTTCGGGAGCGCCCGACGGCGTTCCTGGTTCGACCGATAGAGCTTGGCATAGGCCCACTCGGCGAGCAGGGTCTGGATGAAGCGCTCGGCTTTGCCGTTGGTCTGGGGCCGGTAGGGGCGGATGACCTTGTGACGGACTTGCAGGCTGGCGATGGTTTCCCGGAAGGCGCGCGAGGCGATGTAGCTGTACGCCCGATCCGTCATCACGCGCTCGACCCGCACGCCCTGCTCGGCAAAGAAGGCGGCAGCATCCACCAGGAACCGCGCAGCGGTGCGACCGCGGCGATCGGGCAGCACCTGGACGAACGCCAGGCGGGAGGCGTCATCGACGGCCACGTGCACCACTTCGTAGCCACCGCCTCGGTGCTTGGTGAGGGAGGTCCGGCCGTGCACCCGGTGTCCACCCCCCTCGGGCACGCGTGCCAGCGGCTTCATATCCACATGGATGAGCTCTCCAGGGTGATCGCGGACATAGCGGATCGGGATCCCTGTCGTCCGGTCCGAGTCTCGGAGCCGCGAGAGGCCATGGCGCTGGAGCACGACCGACACGGTCGAGTGATGGAGCCCGACCAGTGGTCCCAGCCGGCGCGGGCCCAGGCGCAGCTGCCGGCGCAGCGTAAGGATTTCTTGCTCTTTGGCCTCAGGCAGCCGGCGCGGCGAGCGGCGTGGCCGCGACGAGTGGTCCAGCAGACCTGCCGCCCCGCCCTGGCGCCAGCCCTGCAGCCACTTGTACGCCGTGGGGCGCGACACGCCCAGCGACTTGGCCGCCTGACTGACCGACCAGCCCAGAGTCTCGATGCGCTGTACCAGCAGCAGACGTCCCAATGGCGTCAGTTTCGCAAGTGGATGGGCCATGAGTGCCTCCTCGTCGTCTGGAGCAGAAAGAACCTGCTCCACACCAGCGTCAGAGGCCTCTCATGTGTAAACAATGTCTTTAGGCACTACAACTAGGGACT
>Ga0209161_10002939_pt1 | contig 13829 bp, 16 predicted proteins | sample GraSoiAngelo_155_FD_186169 | JGI IMG/M metagenome (GOLD analysis project Ga0209161, IMG submission 186169) | Grasslands soil microbial communities from the Angelo Coastal Reserve, California, USA - 14_1009_13_30cm (SPAdes) (version 2) | ecosystem: Environmental > Terrestrial > Soil > Grasslands...
GCGGCGTTGCATAGCTTGTCATTCGCCAATGTAACTTCAAAAGATGTCAATCTCATCTGGTGCTCCTGGTGATGTTTGGATTGACCGGAAAAATTGGAATCGCTAAACATGTGGCTCCCACCCGCAGGCCATGTCTCTCATCCCGAGCGAGTCGTACAGTTTTCCCGATCATTTCATGCGTACGGTCGCTCCTTCACCCAAGCCGACGAACGAGGAGCCCGAGGCGCCAGTCAGGAAGATTCCGTTTCAGCCCACTTTGAAACCAAAATTCCGCTGGAACATGCGCACATCGGCGATGGATCCGGCTCCAGTCGCCAACAACGATGCAGAGCAACCTTCCAACGAAGCGCTGCGGCCGGCTGCCCAAAATGTAATTCAAATGAAGCCCGCCCGACCCGCGTATCCGCCGCGGATGATCCCTCCGCCGGAAAGTCCGGTCTTTCAGAATCCGGTTGCTGAACGCCTGGTCGCCGTCTCCAATCTGCAAGCGGACTTTTTCGAAAAGTTCCCGCGAAGCGACGAAACTCCTCTGTCGAAGCGGCGTTGCAGAGCAAAAATGCGTCGATTCATTGCTTGCGAAAGCGCGATATTGGCCGTTCTGCTGCCGCTTGCGATCCTGGGGCTGTCGTGGCCTCCGGACAATGTCGGGGTGGTTTGGATCATAAACGTTTTAACGATTGCGTCCGCGGTTGCTGCCGCCCTCATTCCGATCCTTTTCTTCGCCCTCACGCCTACGCTGCCTGGAATCGAGCGTTAAGATCGATTCGGCGTGGCAAGATCGACATCGCACCGGCAGGATTGCGTTTTCGCGGAATTTACGCGATGACGATCGACGATGATGAAGCCAGCGGTCACGCGAGTGTTCATGGTGCGTCACGGCGCGACGGTATCGAGCGCTGAAGATCGCTTTGCCGGCGCGACCGACGTCGCTCTGTCCGATGAAGGTCGCGAACAAACGCGGCGCCTGGCCGATCGCTTGAGTCACGAAAAAATCATGGCGGTCTATGCGTCGCCTTTGGGTCGCACGGTTGAGACGGCGCAAATCTTGGCTGGACCACATAAACTTGAAGTTCAAGCGTGCGACGGGTTTCGTGAAATTAACCACGGACGCTGGGAACAAATGACGCGGCGTGAAGTTGAAGAAAAATTTCCGGAAGAAGCCGCGGAATGGGAAAAAGATCCGTACACGTTTGCGCCGCTGGGCGGCGAAAGTGGATTGGCGGTGACTGCGCGCGCTCTGCCGGCATTAATTGCGCTTGTTCGAGAACACGCCGGCCAAAATATTTTGGTCGTCTCGCACAAAGCAACCATTCGACTGCTGCTCAGCTCGCTCCTCGGATTCGATCCGCGCCGTTATCGCGACAATCTCGATCAGAAACCCGCTGCGCTAAACGTTGTCGATTTTCGCGATGCCACGCGGGCGCGGCTCACTTTGTTCAACGACACTTCGCATTACGACAAAGCGGGCAGTGCCATTCCGGAAATTCCGGAATCACGTTTGTCGAAATGGTGGAACGAACGCAGCGGCGCGTAACGCGTTCGACGGAGCTCACTCGTCCTGAGTTTGCGCGCGCCGATCGAGAAGCTTGCTCTTAAGTTCTGCGATTAAATTTTCGTACTCTTCCCGACCGATCAGGTCCTCCGTTTCCGGAGGATCTTTCTTTACGTCGAACAATCGACACTCGGAAAATTGCGGCAGCACAGGATATTGCTCATCAGGCTTCGCCGTGGCAAGTGTCGGCGTGACCCATTCGCCTCCATTAGTCATTGGTGCGACCGGTGGCTCCGGCACGCGGGTGATTGCGCGCATCGCCAGACACGCCGGCTATAATCTCGGGAGCAGGTTAAATTCGTCCGAGGATGCCCTGGAATTTTATTCGTTTCACGACATCTGGATTAATCCCTTCGTTTCCGCGCAGGGCCGGGGCGAAGCAATGACGCCGTGGCAATCGGCGCGAATGAAAGAGGGTTTTCACGCTGCTCTGGCCCGTCACATCCCGGAAGCGGAACGACGCGGAACACGTTGGGGTTGGAAAGCGCCGCGCAGTATTTATCTGCTGTCGTTCTTGTTCGCGCAATTCCCGCAATTGAAATTCATTCACGTGTTGCGTGACGGCCGCGACATGGCGCTTTCACCCAACCAAAATCAACTCCGCAAACATGGCCGGGCGGCGCTGAGGTGGCGCGAGCGACTATTTCGTTCGATCCCGGAGCGTTCGGCGTTGTTGTGGGAGAAGATAAATCTCCGGGCGGCCGATTACGCCAAGGCCAGGCTTCGCGAAAATTATCTACTCGTGCGGTTCGAAGATCTTTGCGCGGAACCATTGGAAACGACCGCTCGAATTGTGAACTTTCTGGAAGCGCCAATTGATCCCGCACCGATCGCGCAGACGGAAATAACGGCGCCGAAAACGCTCGGTCGCTGGCGTGATTGTTCGCCGCGAATCGTTTCCCGCCTCGAGACCCTGGCGGCGGCGTCACTTCGAAGATTTGGATATTTGAATTAGGAGAGCTGCCGAAAGGTAATGTTCTACGACCAACCGAAGATCGACAACCCCGAAAGAATCGGGGCTCGCGAAGACTTTCGGAGTCGCCAAATTCGGGCTTTGCAATGAGACTTTCCCTTTCAATATTGGGAGGCTAACTTTCTCTCGAATGGACGCCTCTAGCACTTTTCCCGCAGCCGCGGGACACCACGCCCCACACGCACCCGCAGGCGAGCACGAGCACCACGAGCTCGGCTTCTGGCGGAAATACATTTTTTCGACCGATCACAAAGTCATCGGCATTCAGTACGGACTTTGCGGTCTTGTTTTTCTCTTCTTCGGTTTTTCTTTGATGATGATCATGCGCTGGCAACTGGCGTATCCGGGCCAGGCGCTGCCGCTTCTCGGTAAATGGCTGCCGTATTTCTTCGGGGCGAACTCCATGCCGGACGGCAAAATGACCCCCGAGTTCTATAACTCGCTCGGCGCGATGCACGGCACGATCATGATTTTTCTCGGCGTCGTGCCGGTGGCGTTCGCGGCTTTCGGCAATTTTGTCGTGCCGCTCCAAATCGGCGCGCCTGACATGACCTTTCCGAAAGTGAACGCCGCCAGTTTCTGGGCATTCGCCGTCGGCGGTGTGATCATGTTGACCAGCTTTTTCGTTCCCGGTGGCGCGGCCAAGAGCGGTTGGACTTCCTATGTGCCGCTGGCCGCAATTGCGGATAAAGGGCAGGGATTTCATCCGATCTTTAACGGCCAATCGCTTTGGCTGATCGGATTCATTTTCCTGATCACGTCGTCGTTGCTCGGCGCGGTCAATTTCATCACCACCATCATTCAACTGCGCGCCAAAGGGCTGACCTGGATGCGCCTGCCATTTTTCGTCTGGGCGCAGTTTGTCACCGCGTTCTTGTTGTTGCTCGCGTTTCCGCCGCTTGAGGCGGCGATTGTCATGCAATTGATGGACCGCACGGCCGCGACGAGCTTTTTCCTGCCGGCCGGTATGATCGTCAACGGCACGCCGGTGCACATTAGCGGCGGCGGCAGTCCCCTTCTATGGCAGCACCTGTTCTGGTTTCTCGGACACCCGGAGGTGTACGTTTTGATTTTGCCGGCGTTCGGAATTGTCGCTGAAATTCTGGCCAACAATTCGCGCAAACCACTTTGGGGTTACAAGTCCCTTGTCTTCTCCGTGCTCGTGATCGGATTTCTGTCGTTCGTCGTCTGGGCACACCACATGTGGCTCACCGGAATGGGCTCGACCGTGAGCGCGTTCTTCCAAACGACCACGTTGCTTATTTCGATCCCATCCGTGATCATCCTGAGCGCGTTTTTCATTTCGCTCTGGGGCGGATCGATCCGGTTCAATGTCCCGATGCTTTGGGTGACGGCATTCCTGCCGATGTTCGGGATCGGCGGACTCACCGGCATTCCACTCGCGTTTAATTCGGCCGATCTTTATTTGCACGACACCTATTACGTCATCGCGCATTTCCATTACATCGTCGCGCCCGGTACAATCTTCGGACTTTTCGCCGGGATTTATTATTGGTTCCCGAAAGCGACCGGCCGGACCATGAACGAGTTCTGGGGCAAAGTGCATTTCTGGCCGTCGCTCATCTGCATGAACGTAATTTTTTTGCCGATGTTTTTACAGGGAATGCTCGGCATGCATCGCCGCTGGTACGATGGCGGCCAGGGCTGGACGTTGGCGGGCGAACACATTTGGGGTCTGACCGGCTTTCAATGGAACACACCGATCTCGTGGGCGGCGTGGATCATGGGTGTCGCGCAGATTCCGTTCATCATCAATTTCTTTTGGAGCATCAAGCACGGTAAAAAAGTGAACGACAATCCGTGGGAAGCGACCACACTGGAGTGGACCGCGCCTTCGCCGCCGCCCCACGGAAACTTCGTCACCACACCGATTGCTTATCGCGGCCCCTACGAATACAGCCTGCCCGGCCGCGACAAAGATTTCACCATGCAGAACGAACCGGTTGAACCGGCCGAGCGATCGCGTCGTGCGACAGTCGAACCGGTGCTGGTGCATTGACGAATGGAAATCCCCTACACCATCTCCACTCGACCTGATACCGGTCTGTGGAACGCGAAGATCGGCATCTGGTTGTTTCTCGCGTCCGAAGTGATGCTCTTCGGCGGACTTTTTTCCGCCTATGTCTTTTTGCGCCTGGACGCGCAACCAGGCGAGTGGCCACACGGACTTCTCAACGTCCCAGTTGGCACGATGAACACGGCGATCCTGATCATGTCATCGGTCACGGTCGTTCTCGCGTGGGCCGCGCTGAAAATGCGCCGTTACCGTGCCTACTGGTGGTACATGCTCGCCACCATCATGTGCGGCGTCATCTTTCTTTTCGTAAAACTTTATTACGAATGGCCGCAGAAGTTTGAGCACTACGGCGTTTTCATAAAACCGAGCGCGCTCGAAAAATACGAGCGATACCTCGGTAACACCCGCCGGACGGAGAAGGGGATGGAGCCGCGGATCGAGATTAGCGGTCACTTGCACAATCCTGAAGCGCTCAAGGACGCGAACGTCAAGGAGTATGAAATCGGGCTCGATCCGGTTTACGTCGAGCCGAACAATCCGGCGAACGATCGTCCACACTTTCTTTACGTTCCGCCAACCGACCACATCGCGAAAATTGAAAAGGAAGACGTTGAGCGAATCGATTCATTTGGACCGTGGCACAGTGCGTATTTCGCGAGTTACTTCACCATCACCGGCTTGCACGGCGCGCACGTGCTCGCCGGCGTTCTCGTCTTTATTTACATGTGGCTGCCCGTGAGCAAAAAACTTTACCAGCGCAATCCCGAACACCTGGCCAATCGCGTCGAGGTCTCCGGACTCTTTTGGCATTTTGTCGATCTTGTCTGGATTTTTGTCTTTCCGCTCTTTTATTTGCTCTAAGCCATGAACAATCCGCCTGATATTTCCCAAGACCCGGCCGAGCACGAGGAATACGCGCACAACGTGCAAAAACACGTGAGAGGTTATCTCACCGTCGGCGCGCTTTTGCTCGCGTTTACCGGGATCACAGTTGCGCTATCCTACGTTGATTTCGGGACCCGGAAAGCCAACATCGGCGTCGCCATGCTCGTCGCCACGTTAAAAGCCGGACTGGTCGCTGCGATCTTCATGCACCTGGCCGCGGAAAAACGGCTGATCTATCGCGTGCTTATTTTTACCGGCTTTTTCGTGCTCGGACTTTTCTGGCTTACATTTTTGGCCTGGTACAACCCCGTCGTTCGTTAGATGTCACTCAAAGCCTTCCATATCGTCTTCGTAATTTTTTCAACGCTGCTCGCGTTGGGTGTGGGTAGCTGGTGCATTTGGGTCAATCTCGTTGAAGGCGCGCCGGTCTATCTCGCCGGCGCGGTCGCTTCGTTTGCTTGCGCGCTTGCGCTTGTCGTCTACGGCGTCTGGTTTTATCGGAAAATGAAACGGCTCCGCATCATCACATGAAAAAGTTTTTGGCGATCCTGTCGTTGTCGATCCTGCTCGCCGCCGGGCAGGCGAGCGCGTGTCCGTTCTGTTACGGCGCGAAAGACGGCAAATCGGCTCAGCACATGGCCGTAGCCATTTGGTTTCTTTTCGGCGCAGTGATGTCGGTCATCGGCGGAATCGGCGCGGTTGGTTTCAAGATTTGGCGACACGGAAGGATGCCGCTCGAACCGCATCAGGAAATCAACGAAGAAGATTTGAACAAATATGATGAGTAGCCTCGCGCTCATTAACGAATTTCTCGGCCAGCCCCCAAACGCTTCCGAGCACGGCTACCAGATTGATCATATTCTGGAGTTCTCGCACTGGTTCATGGGCGCATTGTTTTTCGGGTGGTCGGCTTTTTTCGTTTTTGTGCTGATCCGTTTTCGCCGGAGCCGCCACCCGAAAGCCGATCATGCCGGTGTTCGCAGCGGAATTTCCACACACCTCGAATTTTCAGTCGTGTTGATTGAGGCCGTCTTGCTGCTCGGTTTTGCAATCCCGCTTTGGGCGAAACGAGTGAATGAATTTCCTCCCACGCAGGACGCGATTCTCGTTCACGTGGTTGGTCAGCAGTTCAACTGGACTTTCCACATGCCCGGACCCGACGGTCAGTTTGGGCGACGCGAGATCGGTTTGGTTACGAATTCAAATCCACTCGGCATCGATCCAAACGATCCCGCCGGCAAAGATGACATCGTAGTGCTGGGCGAATTGCATGTGCCGGTCAATCGGCCACTAATCATCGAGCTCTCTTCAAAAGATGTGATCCACAATTTCGATCTGCCGCACATGCGCATCGCGGCGGACGCGATTCCGGGTTCGTTGATTCCGATGTGGTTTAAGCCCATCAAAACCGGCAATTATGAAGTTGTTTGTGGTCAGCTCTGCGGCCTCGGCCATTACGGAATGAAGGGAATGGTCGTGGTCGATGAACCGGCTGATTATCAAACCTGGTTGAAAGAACGCGCCGAATTGGCCGGGACACAGAACGCGCCGCCGTCGACGCAACGGCCGGCAGGCGAACCGCCGGTCGGCCCGACACCAGGGACAGTTCCACCTCCGGGCGCGCCGAAAACAGAAAATCCCGCCGCCAAACCGGAACAGAAACCGGCCCAACCCGCGCCAACTCCGAGCGGCGAATAGTCGAAGCGCGCAAACGTGGCGCAAAGATCGACATCGTCGGCGCGCTGGCTCAATCGCTTCGCCTGGTTCACCGCGGTCGCGAGCCTGCTTCTCATTTGCAGCGGCGGAATGGTCACAAGCAAAGGCGTCGGCCTCGCCGTGCCGGACTGGCCGACCACTTTCGGCTACAACATGTTTCTGTTTCCGGTCTCAAAATGGATCGGCGGCGTTCTATTCGAGCACACTCATCGCCTGATCGCATCGACGGTTGGATTCCTCACCATCATTCTGGCGATCTGGCTCTGGCGAACCGAAGATCGACATGCGGTGAAGATGCTTGGCCTAATCGCAGTTGCGGGCGTGATTCTTCAGGGAATTCTCGGCGGCCTTCGCGTCACGATGCTGAAAGACCAAATCGGAATCTTTCACGCCTGTCTCGCGCAAGCGTTTCTCGGCCTCATCGTTTTGATCGCGATTACGACAACAAATTTCTGGCGATCCCTCGGCGTGAACTTGACCGGTTTAACCGGTCAAGTTTCGCAGCCGCTTTTGCGGATCAAAATGATGGCGATCGCGACGACGATCGCCATTTACGGGCAGCTTGCGCTCGGCGCGACGATGCGTCATCAGCATAAGGACTTGGCGATTCTCGATTTTCCGACCGCGAACGGTGCCTGGATCCCGGACACGAGCGCGACGGCATTGGCAAAAATCAATGCCTGGCGCGACGCCCGCGCCCTTTCCGATGTGGACGCGTTTCAAATCTGGCTGCAAATGGCGCATCGTTTTCTCGCGGCCCTGATTGGCATTGCGGTAATTGCGTTTTGCGTTCGGGTTTGGAAAGACGCGCACGCGATCGCCGCTCTTAGGCGACTGTCGATTTTATGGGTGTTGTTGTTTCTCCTTCAGTTCACGCTCGGCGCATGGACGATCTGGAGCGATAAAGCGGCCGACGTCGCGACGTCCCATGTCGCTGTTGGCGCGATCATGTTATCGTTTGGCGTGAGCGCGTGGGCTATTTGCTGGCGGGTTTTACAGACAAGGAATTCATGAAAACCGTGGCAATCGAGTCGACTCAGACCGGAACTCGAAGTGCCCGGTCTGGATTCATTCGCGATTTAGCCGAGCTGGTGAAAGCGCGGCTCACACTGTTGGTCTTACTCACGACAGCAGTGGGTTTTTATCTCGGCGCCGATAGTCCGATCAACTTCGCGGCATTGTTGCACACTGTTTTTGGAACAGCGGCGGCCGCGGCCGGCGCAGCCGCGCTCAATCAGTGGTGGGAGTACAAGCTTGATGCGTTGATGCATCGAACACGATCGCGCCCGGTCCCGACCGGACGAATGCGGCCGCGGGACGCAGTTATTCTCGGCGCCGCATTGTCGATCTTCGGCGTCGCCTATCTCGCCTTCGTCTGTAATGCGCTAAGTGCCGCCCTCGCCGCGATCACGATCATTATTTACATTTTCGCTTATACGCCGTTGAAGCGCGTGAGCACTTTCAATACTGCGCTCGGCGCGGTGCCCGGGGCTTTGCCGCCGATGATCGGCTGGGCGGCGGCGCGCGGAACGCTCAACGCCGGGGCATGGATGCTTTTCGCGATCCTGTTTTTTTGGCAACTGCCGCACTTCTTTGCGATCGCGTGGATGTATCGCGATGATTACGCGCGCGCCGGTTTTCAAATGATTTCGAGCGACGACCGCACCGGTGAACGCAGCGCCAGCCAAAGTGTCTTTTTCTGCATGCTCCTTTTTATCGTTGCCGGTTTGCCCGCATTTCTTGGAATCGCCACGGTCTTTTATCTTTTGGCGGAGCTGGTCCTCGGCGGCGTGTTCATCGCGGTCGCGATGCGGTTTTTGAAAACGCGCGCAACGTCGGACGCGCGACGGCTGTTTATCACATCGATAATCTACCTGCCGCTGCTGCTTGGCGCGCTGGTATTGGGTAAAGCATGAACGCGACCACGACCCTTGACCGCCCGTCATCGAGAACCGCGACGGCTTGGAAAACCACGCTTATCGCAATTCCAATCGTTACGCTTGCGCTCTTACTTTGGCTGCGACAGCTCGAGGTCAATGCGCTCCGGCAGCGAACCGTTTCATCCTACGGAACGGTTCCCGAATTCGTACTGCTGAATCAGGATGGAAAAAATTTCGGCTCCGCCCAATTGCGCGGAAAAATCTGGATCGCAGATTTCATTTACACGACCTGCCCCGGTCCGTGTCCGATGATCAGCACCCGGATGAGTGAATTGCAGAAGCCGCTCAAAAAGACAGATGTGCATCTCGTCTCGTTCAGCGTGGATCCCGCGAAGGACAATGGATTCAAGCTCGCGGTCTCGGACGGCGGGGATGAGAAGGGAATTCCGGTCCATAGCACACGGATGACCTTGGTGGATCGACATGGCGCGATTCGCGGTTATTACGACGCGGCTGAACCCGACGCCGTCACGAAACTGGTGGCCGATACCACCCATCTTCTGCGTGAGCAGCCAGGCGAAAAGGCGACTCGTTAGGCGAGAGAGCGGTCGCCGTTATCGGTTGTCTTCAAACCAGCTGACGATCTTGTAATTGTTGATTATGCCGGTCGAGCCAAGGCGCTCGTCGTAATGCAGGTTCGACACGCCGGTCATGGTGACAGTTTTGCCGACGATCGAGCCATAAACATGTCCGTTCGTGCCGCCGCCGTTCACCGTCACGTCGTGTCCGGGCGCATAGATCGAAGCAGTAATCTGACTATTGCCACTAATGCTTACGTGCTCCGACGAATTCGTTGGAGGTTGAATCCCGTACAACATTAAATCGCCGGGCTGATTGTTGCTGTTCATGACGCCGTTTCCGCTAATGTCCGCGTTGCCGGCAAAATAAATCTTCGCGGTGACTCCAGGTTGAATCACGATTTGCCCGGTGCCGCTGACCGAGATATCGCCAGTAACGTAGATCTCGATATACGTTTGGCTGCCGTTTGGATTTCCCGCGATGGTGAGCGTTTTGTTTCCTGACAATGAAATACTGCTGAAGGTGTAACGCGACGCCACGGAACCCTGCGTCGCAACCGCATCGATCGTCGTCGTCCCGTTTATAGATGCGGTCGATGAATCGGCCCACGAAGGAGCGCCGATTGGAATGGGCTCCTGATAAAAGTCAGTGCGTTCAACACCGCTAATATTGGCCGCGCCGCTGACGGTTCCGGCATTGGTTGCGACATCGCCAAAAATCTGCGCGTTTCCGGCTTCGATTAATTGTCCGTCGGTTGCGATATCGCCGTTTTCCTGACGTTTGGCTGGATCATAAAGGCCGTTCGTCGATTTGGTCGGATTGCTCGAATCATAGCTGTCGACCACAATGTTCTGATTCGTTAAATCGACAACGCCGACTGACATGACCGCCTGGTCAAAGGCAGAAACGGGCCGGACAATTGCCTCAATTCGGCGCGAAACCTGAGGAGCGGTGAGCAAGTGTGGCGTCAAGATGCCATTGGTAAAACGCTCCCAGCGCAAGCTCAGCCTGCGCAACTTCGTGTCCTGCGGATTATCGCTCGCGCGGGCTGGTCCAGTAATCGGAATCGTGCCCACTGTGCGTATTCGATAATATTGCCATGAGTTGGTCGGATCGATCAGTTGTGAGGGGGCATCGACACTGGTTTCAATGGTCATTGGCGTGCCGTTGAGACCGGCGTTCGGGATCGTCGTTAGCTCGTAACCGGTAACCACGTTTCCGGGCGGATTATTCCACCCATCCCAGGCGTGGTTCGGCGGCGGGTAAAGCGATTTGCGCAGCTCGACGATCGCGACGTCGATTCCCGACTCGGCGGCCAGCAACGCTTCTTGCCACGTCGATGTCTGGAGCGCGTTTTGGTACTTGGCAGTCACGAGCCGAAGTGTTTCCACCGCTATCAAAGAAAGAATGCCGATGATAAGTACCGTCCAAACCAACACGCTACCTGCTTTCGTCGATTGCTGACGGCGCATTAATAGACGCTGCTTTGGATGTCGGTCCGGCTGTTGCGCAGCAAAGTCGTATTGTAGAATGCGGTCGCGGTCGTCGCGGCCGAGGATGCACCGCCGGAATTGAAGGTGGGATTAAAGGTGATGCGAGTTGTGACCACTTTTCCGGCATCGGTAACATCGAAAACGAAGTCTTGAACGCTCACCGCCAGCGGCAGCGCCGCACCATTGTCCTGCTGGCGATAAATCGTTCCTGCCATTAAGTAATAGTGGATCTTCACAGAGCTGCCGCTCGCGCCATAAAAGACGCCGCCCTGCCCATCTAGCGCAGGCGTTTGCGGACTACCGGTTTGGTCGTAATAGGCCGGAATGTAGATTGCCGTGTCGTTTTTGGCCGCCTGAACCGCGATCGCCCGGCGCAAATCCATCGCCATGTAATCCGAAATCCGCATTTCATCGGCGTGGTTGACGGAAAAATCGCTCGTGGCCGCGTAATTTCTTTGCAGAGAGGTAAAGCCCATCAACAGACCGAGGCTGATCGAGCAGAAGATTGCCGATGAAACGATGAGCTCGGACACGGCATATCCGCCCTTTTTCGCCCAAGATCGGCGCCGGCCGAATCCAGTCACCATTTTGCAACGCCTCCCTTGGCCAAAATGGCAACAATTTGCCGCGAGATCGTCCGATTATTTGGTGCGGCGGTGTAGTTTACCGTCCAAATGATTTTTACCGCGTTCTCGCCCAGCAACGCCGAATTGCTGGAAACGATAGCGACCGCGCCGTTGGTTCTGGTCAGTTGAGTGTTGCCGACCGTGATGCTGCCGTATGGGACAAGCGTTAATGTTTCGCTCATGTTCGTCAGCTGGCTTGCGCCAGGCGCTTCAGTATTGAGCAGGTTGGTCTTCAGCCAGTTGGTATCGGTCACCTGGTGCCAGTTCGCGATTCGCATCGATTCGACTCTTTGCTGTAAGACTTGACTGGCACAGGCTGACTCGCGCGCCAATTGGATCGTGTCCATGGCAGAGGAGTTCATCAGGAACAGGGACCCAAGGAACAACGCCGACACCGCAGTCGCGATGGTGCACTCGACTAAAGCGAAAGCCGCTTGATCTGTCCTGAGACGACGACGCATCCTGCATCGAGAAGCAGCACCTCATGTACCGAATTATGGTAATTATAACGCGCTGAGGCGACTCAGTGTCGACTATGAGCTGCAGAAACTGGGGGGCTGCCTGTATGAACCCAGAAAGCCTCAGCCGACTGGCTCTGGACCAGCGGTTGGGCCTTCGTCGCAAGCCATTCGCAGGTAGTCGCGGTAATCGCCGCTCGGCAGTTGATCGATCGTTCTTGCGAGCTCGGAGCAGGTTATGAACTTCACCGCAACGCGACCTCTTCGAGACACGCGACCTTGAGTCCCTGTCGATGTTCGATCGTGGCGATGTAATTGCTGGCTTCGAGCAAACTGGTCTGCGTTCCGGTGTCGAGCCAGGCCATGCCGCGGCTGAGCAACTTCACCTGCAGCTCGTTTTTCTTGAGATAAAGCAAATTTAAATCGGTGATCTCGAGTTCGCCGCGCGCGGACGGGCGCAGGCTCTTGCAAAGATCGACAACCTGCTCGTCGTAAACATAGAGGCCGGGTACTGCGAAATGCGTTCTCGGGCGCTTCGGTTTTTCTTCCAGGCTGATCGCGCGACCGTTCCGATCGAACTCGACCACGCCATAGCGTTCCGGGTCGCGCACCTGATAACCGAAAATGCAAGCGCCGCTTTTAAGCGCGAGCGCTTCGCGGAAAAAATCGAGTTTTCCGTAGAAGATGTTGTCGCCCAGGATCAGGGACGCTCCCGAATTCCCAATAAATTTTTCACCGATCAAGAAAGCTTCCGCGATCCCATTCGGTTTTGGCTGCTCCGAGTATTGGATTTGAATTCCAAGCTGCGCGCCGTCGCCTAAAAAATCTCGCAACATCGGCAAATCCTTCGGCGTGGAAATGATCAGGACATCGCGCAAGCCGCCGAGCATGAGCGTCGCCAGCGGGTAACAGATCATCGGTTTGTCGTAAACCGGAAGCAGTTGCTTGCAGACAATCTTGGTGATCGGAAAAAGCCGGCTGCCAGCGCCGCCCGCGAGAATGATGGCCTTCTTTGTCATGTTTCTGTCATGTCGAGCGAAGTCGAGACATCTCTAGATATTTCCGACCTCAGAAATAGTGACAGATTCCTCGACTACGCTCGGAATGACAAAGAAAAACTAGGAAAACCGCACGTCTTTGCCCGGATCCATTTCGAAATCCAGATTGAGCGAATCGGCCGTGTTCGGTTTGATGATTTCCTCCATGAACTTTACGAAAATGGGGTCCTCCCGGAAAATCGCGAACTTGTCCATCGACTCGAAATCGATCGCGATGAAAAACGGCCATTGCAGCTCGGGATCGACGCGCTTGCCGCATTTGATGTTGAGAACCTCCGGGATTTTCAAGAGCTGCATCCGGGTGTTCATCATCATCTCCTCGACGCGAGCGGGAGTGACCTCAGGCTTGAGTTTGTAAAGGACGATGTGGTGAATCATGGAAAGCTAAAGGTATTAGGCGCTCTCGGCAGGCCGCGCAAGTGGGAATCCGGCGACCGCGGAAGCGGTTGATTGAGGAAAGTAAAATCAACAATATCGATGGACGATTCGGGCTCAACTGACACTAGAATGGCGAGGTTGAACATCACCGCGAAAGATCGAGATGTTTGGGTGGCAAGCGCGCTCGCGCTGG
>Ga0209161_10002945_pt1 | contig 13814 bp, 18 predicted proteins | sample GraSoiAngelo_155_FD_186169 | JGI IMG/M metagenome (GOLD analysis project Ga0209161, IMG submission 186169) | Grasslands soil microbial communities from the Angelo Coastal Reserve, California, USA - 14_1009_13_30cm (SPAdes) (version 2) | ecosystem: Environmental > Terrestrial > Soil > Grasslands...
GTGTGCAAGACTCCGGCTCTGGCCTAGAAACCATTGTTCATGCGAACCAACCATAGGTTCTCATCATCTTCCGGGTTCCTCGATAGTCTGGCTTTTTATCGCGGTTCCGAGATTTCCTCGCTGGGGGTCTGCGAGGGAAATCCTGATTGCTAGTTTCTAGATTGGATAAGCTGGAGCAGGAGGTCTTCAACCATGTCTTCAAGTTGAATCCACGCCAGGCTGTGATGCTGGGGTTACACGAGTACGATGGATTGTTGCCAGACGTTTCGCCTGGTGGATTGAAGTCTTGGACGGACAAGGCTGTTGGATTGCTGGATCGTGTCAGAAGCGAGAGTCATGGGCTGGACAAGGACGGGCGGCTGGACGCGTTGTGTTTGGAGACGATGCTGGAGCGGATGTTGTTCGATGTCGAGGATCTCCGGGGTTACGCGACTAGGCCGAATCTCTACTCGATGCAGTTGAGCTTGACGCCCTACATTTCCCGGGAGTATGCGCCTGTTGATGCTAGAATCGGAGCAGTGAACAAGCATCTGGGCAGGGTCCTAGGTTTTCTGGACCAGGCTTCAAGGAATCTGAACAAGACGCTGGCGCAGCCGATTGTTGATGTTGCTTCGAAGCAGGTGCAGGGTGTTCTCCGGGACGTGGATGGGAATGCGACGCAGGAGGCTGGAAAAGCTTCCGCGCCGATCCGGAATGAATTTGAGAACTTGAAACGGGATGCTGGGGTCGCCATGGCCTCTTTCGTCGCAGAGCTCAGCGAGGAACACTCTCTCTCAATGGACTTTGCGCTGGGAAGAGAACGATTCCAGAAATTGCTGTGGGTGAACGATCGGATCAACAGGCCGGTAGAGGAGGTTCTGCAGATGGGATTACAAGATCTCGAATCAAACCTGAAAGCATTACGAGAACTGGCGGAAAAGATTGGACCGGGACAAACCGTTGCAAGTGTCGTTGATGGAATCCAGGAGAACCATCCTACAGCTCATCGGTTGATCGACGAGACAGCTGAGGGATTGAGGGACCTGGAGCTGTGGCTTAGAGAACACGATCTCGTCTCTATCCCAGCGGGGACGAAGGTCAGGGTGGTTCCGACTCCGATGCACATGCGGGCAACGACTACTGCTGCGATGTCGTCACCAGGCCCATTCGAGAAGGAGGGCTTGGAGGGATTGTACTATGTTACTCCTCCAGAGGACTCATGGGATCCAAAGACCCGGGAAGAGTGGCTGCGTCACCTAAACTATGTGACGTTGAAGGATATCTCGATCCACGAAGTCTTTCCTGGCCATTATACTCATAGGGTGTTTCAGCGAGAGTTTGGGAAGTCTGTGACTAGGAAGGCGTATTGGAATTATGCGTTCGGCGAGGGCTGGGCACACTACTGCGAGGAAGTGATGCTTGACGAAGGTTACGGGAACGAGGCATTGCGGTTGATCCAGTTGAAAGAAGCGTTGCTGAGGGACTGCCGGTTCATCGTCTCGTTCTGGATGCACACTCAGGGTCTTGGCGTGGATCAAGCGCGCCAGTTCATCATGGAAAACGCGTACATGGAGACGCTGCCGGCGGAACGGGAAGCGCTGCGAGGGACCTTTGATCACTCGTACTATGGGTATACTCTGGGGAAGCTGTTCATCAAGAAGTCCAGAGAACACTTCTTCAAAACACACCCATCCGCGTCTGCTAGGGAATTCCATGATAGGCTGCTGGGGCTTGGAGGCGCACCAGTTGGCCTCTTGGAAGAACTGATTGTCTAAGGGACCTCGGTGTCAGTTTGTTAATGTGCCGGTACCTTTGAATTGCTAGAGGGTCTTCCCTCTTGGAAAGTAGGGTCGATTCTGGTCTCGAGATTAGACGAATCCTACTGTTGACGAGGCTTAAGGATGTCTCGAAGGGAATGACGCTCCCGCAGCTTGTCAAGGATTGCGGGAAAGTCTCAGGATGGAATATTCCCGGGAAGACTGCGTGGGAGATCGTCCAGCATGTTGTTCAGACCCTGATCGACGACAAGCTAGTGACCCTGGGGACAAAGTTCGTAGTAACAGTGAGGGGCCGGGAGTATCTTGAGGACCCTTTGAAATGGCGTATTGACGATAGAACGACTGAGGAGCTTGCGGATAACATGTTCTGGAAGGAGATCTACGAGGTATTCGACAAAGCTTACCGCAGACTGAAATCTAAGATCCGCGTTGAGAATCTTGACTGATCAATGTAGGGATAAAGCGAAAATTGGGGCGTGATCCGTATGATGAGCCAATCCGGATACCTCACCTCGCGTGAGAAAGAGATCATTCGGATTCTAAGGGTCTTGAGCGAAGCCACAGACGGTTTCGTCGTGATAGGAGGATACGCTGTCAATGCTTTCGGTCAACACCGGTTCTCCGTCGACTGCGACCTCGCAACCAACCGAGACAATGTTCCGGTCATAGATGCGATACTCCTCGGCGAGGGATACGAGCTACGAAGAAAGGAGGTTCTCCCGCCCATTGGCGTGACGATCAGGGAGTACATCAAATCGGTCGGAGGAGAGCCAGTATCCGTGGAGCTCTTCGTGGACACTGTCGTCAGCACAACAACCCGGGGAATCTGGACCTATGGGTTCATACAGGATAATTCTGTAGAAGCAATTGTAGCTGGTGCAACAGACTCCACCCCGTCTAGGGTGGCACAGAGAAACCTGCTCGTCGCTATCAAGTTGCACACAGGCAAGACCGAAGACCTTGGAGACATTGTAATGTTATCGGAAAGAGTCGACTGGAATACCGTCGCGAGATTCGCGGCCTGCGGATCAAAAGAACAACTGATAGAGCAGATTGACGCGGCGATCAGAGAGATCTCTTCAGCAAAATTCGCATCCTATTTGAAATTCACCTTCGCCATCCGAGCCGATCCGACATTCCGAATCAAGCAAGGGAATCTTGACCTTCATTCGCTTAGGACTCTTGTCGCCGAGCAAAAATTCAAAGAATCCCTTTAAAACCAAGATTGTGGGGTTTATCTTTCTAAATTCCTCATTAGCTCACTGTATATCCAAGATATACCGTAATCAGCTGGGATAAGCTCCAGGTACCTTCGGGTAGCCGTGGCGGACGATGGTAAAACGGTCGTTCAATAGTGATATATGTTTTCCATGTTGTTGTTGATGATGAAAACACAGTGTTGTCTAAAATCCGCATCATCTTGCTGAGTGCAATCATGCTCACGCTGATTTCAGTGTTGCCGGTTGTAAGTGTCAGAGCAGACGGAAACCTACTTCGAGGTTTCGACGTACCTGCTACCACACCATTCGGTCAAAGCGTCAGACCGTCGATCTACTGGCCGATTGGGATCGCGTTTGATGGAAATAACCTGTGGTATTCCCAACCATGTGATTGCACGTCGGATATTTTCCAGACAAGCACAAACGGCGCCTTGCTGAACACGCTGCGCGAGCTGAAACAGGCAGGAGCCTTGGCATGGGATGGCAGCCATCTCTGGGTCGCCATCGCAGCGTCAAAGCCCTTGACGTGCACAGCCGGCGTATCCGGGTGCGCGGTCCTATACGAGGTTGACGTGTCCACGGGATTTGTACTGAAAACAGTCGACATATCATCGATATTCGCTGCCGACCAGGAATGCGCCTTCATTGACGGTCTTGACTACGACAGCGCAACGGGAACCTTCTGGGTCAGCCCCGACATCGGATGCTTAACTGATGTAGTGAGTAACCCTTGCACCATGGGCTTCGTGTACAATGTTGACTCGTCAGGGAATCTAATCCAGCGGCTCCAGCTTCCCTTCGGAGTAGCAGGCGCTAACAAAGTCGGCAGTAATCTGTACTTAGTAAGCTGCAAGCCGCCGGGCGCGACTGGTCGTGCAATTATCAAGACGACTCTTGACGGAACAGTGATCTCAACCTTCTACGCCGTGAGTGTCAGCGGCCAACGCGAAAACGCTGAGGACCTGGCCTTCGATCCCGTGACCTTCGCACCTGCATGCGCTCTCTGGGCCGTCCAAGACTACGGAGTTCCCTTTGACGCCTCGCTCGCCGCCTACCAAATACCCTGCCCATAAGCATAGATCGATCACTAACCAGAACTCTCTTCTCCTTTCTTTTTCTCTGAACAGGGCGCAAGCCATGATCTTGAAAAGCAGTATATCCGCTTAGCCAGGATACTGTTCAAAAAGGAGCGAGGAGCCACGATGGTTCGGAGAAGTCTCCAGGATAGAGCATGATGGTTTTGAGTCCTAGAGAGCAGGAACTCATGACTGGAATGGGCAACTGCTATGCTTCTTGTCACGAAGACTTTGAACATACTGTAGAAATGGTCGGTTCCGCTCGGGGTTTGACGGTTGATGAGGTGAAGAGGATGCTGGAGGACATTCGCGGGAAATATGGGGCGGATGTTGATTATCAGAGGCTTCGCGGTCGGTTGCCGAAGGATTTTCCGCTGTAAGAGGTCGAGATGGATTGACGAAGTGTCCTTGTTGTGGTGTGGGCTTTCAGAAACACGATGATTTCGATGATCTTGCGGGTCATTTTGTCGCGATGGCGGGTCGGAGTGATGCGGGTCATGTGATGTGGCTGAACCGGAATATCACTAAGGACAAATCTGATCGGAAGACATTGTCGGGATTGTTGAGAGAGTTCTTCGATCTCGGAGATCGAGGGCTAGAATCGTGGGTTAAGAGGCGTTTTATCGAGAAGTTCTATGGGTCAAGTCCGCACCCTTTCGTTCTCGCGTTGCAGCATCCGACGCGGGCCACGTTGCTTGGTTATGTTGTTGAGCATCAGCACTTCCTCCGTCAGTGGGTCCGATCGTGCAGCTACATTATGGCGCGGACGGACGAGATGGACGTGGTCTTGTACGAGCTGGATAATATCAACACGGAATACGGTAGTGTAGGGACGGGCCAGTTGAGCCATTATGAGCTGTTGTTGAGGATGGGCGAGAGTCTAGGGTTAGATCGGAAAGAAGTGTTTCGGATGGCGCCGTTGGAGGATACGAGGGAGGCGATTCGTGTCTGGGACAGTATCTGTCGGGATAATCACTGGGTGGAAGGGATGGCGGCGATGCATGGGCTGGAGTTGATTGCGAACCGGAAGCTAAAGGGTGAAGGTGCGAGCATAGGATATTTCGATCCTATGATATTGAAGAACGAGGAGATATCGAAGGAAGCGAAGGCGTTCTTGCGGGAGGGGTATGAGGCTGATGTGGGGCATTCTGAACAGGCTCTGGGGCTGGTGGAGAAATACTCTAGCTTGTATGGGAATGTGGATGATGTGCAGGCAACGTTTCTTAGGTCGATCGATTATTTCGATCGGTATTTGATGGCGCGTTTGGAGAGGAGTAGACAGTTTGAAAGTAGCTGAGAAAGGCTGCGCTATCTGCCAGGCAACATGGGGGGACTATTGGGAAGAGATCGAAGGGCAACGGATGTTCTTCTGCTGCGACATGTGCGCCATTGAATTCAAGAACATGGTTAACGAGGTGAAGAAACGGACCGGATGGACGACTCTTGATGAAATCAAGATGACCGGGAACTATCGAGGACGAGAATGCACGGCTTTGTATGGGGGAAAGAGGTACAGTTTCAATATCCGGTTTGACTCGAAGGGTGGAATAGACGCTTTCAGCGAGCGGGTCCCACCAAGAGTGTGATAGGGATTTGAGAAAAAGAGGGGGTTCGGGCTGTCTTAGAGCCCGAGTCCGGCGCCCAGGGTGTAGATGGCGCTAGTCGTCTGTGTCTCCGTTGTTCCATCGGACAGGGTCGCTGTTATCGTCACCTGGTAGACGTCTCCTACAACAAGCAGTAGCGCGGTTGGTAGAATGGTTGTCTCAGCGGATGCTGATTGACCGGGTTGCAGTGGGAAGGCAGTGCTCCACGTGAATGCGACTGGCTGGCCGGAGACTTGGACTGATACTGAGCTGATGGGAACCGTACCAGTGTTCTCGCCTTGGATCTTGAAGGCAGGACTGTTGCCTCCTAGCAGGTTCGTATTCTCAATGCCGATCGTGTTCACTTGGAAGTGGTGCCGGATTTGGAAGAAGGTTGAGCCCCCGGTCTGGACTGCAATGTTCGTGTGTTCACAGTCGATGTCGTTGGTGGTAGCCTGGGTGCAGAACGGCGATGTGGAGGACCGTCTCGTGGCGGGTTCTGCGGTGCTGTTGACGAACTGGTCGGACGTGTAGATAATCGCTGCGCTGCCGGTGGTTGGGCTTGCTGCGACCCCGAAGTCGTCCAGCAGATCCCTGTTGCCTGTGCAGGTGACTCCTGCTTCACATACTCCGCCGTAGTGGATTATGTTCGAAGCTGTAGCCTGCGTCCAGCTGCTGCCTGGCACTAGAGCGTTCAGGTTCTGGCTGAAGTAGACGTTCCATGCAGCAGTGTCCGGGTATGTATCGGGGTGATCTACTCCGTTGTAGAAGTTGGTGCCGTACCAGACTACGTCTAGTTCTCCTGAGTTTCCGGTTGTACTCCAGGGGAAGATGGCCGTTTTGGAGGGTGAGTTGTTGATCTGGTAGGGTCCAGACCAGTTCTTTCCGAAGGTCCTTGAGAAGCTATAGTAGATGTTGTGGTCGTCGGAATAGACTGCATAGACGTTTCCTGCACTGTCGACGCTGACGTTGATGAACTGGTGCCCGTAGTCGACGTTCGTGTTGGGGTTGTTGTAGACTGTGTAGTCGGTGAAAGTGTTTCCGCCGTCTATTGATACCGCTATCCAGACCGTGTGGACGTGGCATGCGATAGTGCACGATGCTAGCTCGTCGGAGTTGGCGATCGAGCTGAACACTTGGTAGATCACATGATTGCTCGGGTCTATGGCTAGATTGCCGATTACATTGTTGAAGCCTGCGAGGAACGCGATGTGGGCTGGGTCGAAGGCTGACGCGTGCTGCGTGAAGACGAGGCCGGCGTTGTAGCTGCAATCCACAACGATATCATTTGTCAGTGTGATGGCGTGGTATGAGATGCAGACCTTGTTGGCGCTATCTGCCGCTATCCACTCCCTGTCGTCCCCGGCGACGCTGGCGCTTGTCGGATTGATCGTCCATGATGCGCCCGCATCTGTGCTCGTGCTGACGTAGATGTTGAGAAGTGGTGGTTCGCTTTGGAGGCTTGCCACGTACACGTTGTAGAGACCGTTTGTGTTCTTCTCAGGGGCGACTGCGATGTCGGTGTCTCCTCCTGCGGGGCTGATTCCCGGGCGTCCGACGGAGACGCTATTGGGAGGTGTTAGGGTTGTGAAGTGTTGCCCGTTGTCGTTTGATCTCCAGGCGAAGGTTCCTCCGCAGAGGCCTCCGAGGACGCAGAACACGTTTTCTGATGAGCCGTAGAAGTTCCCGGCTCTGTCAGCTCTGATCGAGGGTTCGCCCTCGGTGTTCTGGCATGACCGCGCGGTGTTGGGACAGGAGGTGCCTACATTGTATCCTGTAACGAACGGGTTTCCGGCTAGCTCGTAGTTGGAGAACGTGGCTTTGGGTGAGGCGGCGTTGGCTCGGGTGATGGTTGTTGATGCGAGGATTGTGCCGCTTGTGAGGGTTAGGAGGATGAGGATTATTGTCAGTGTATTGTCCGTGTTTTTTCGAATAATATCCATGGATTGGCAGTGGAGGGTCGTCGTGGCTATATTCTATGTTCTGAGCCAGGATAATTTCGAAAGCCGATATTATCGAAACACAATATATTGCACTTTGAACACAAAGTAACACAAACCCCTGTAGCCTTATCACGAGATCAACAGGGCTTAGGACTCGTGCCGGAGGAGGGTTCTGTCTGGATTCGTTCGAGGCAGAAGTCAAACGGTCATATGGTTCACACTTCGAGAATCACTAAGAGCTGCGACCAGGAGCAGAAAACTTCCAGAAACTCATCAACCATTGTTCATCTAGAAGCAGTAATGAGAGCTAGCGTTTCGGGCTCTGCCCCAGTTGTGACAGAAACCCTTTCCCAAGGACGCTGCTCCACATGACGGGCATCGAAGCCGAATACCGCACTCGCTGCAGAATTTCCCACCGGCAGGTTGACGGTTTCCACAAACAGGGCATGTGTCGTAGTTGTAGATCTGTTGAGGAATGGCCAGTAGCACGCCCATCGTGGTCGCGTGTCCCATAGCCTGTGCTAATCGAGTCTGTTGTGGTTGAGAAACTGGCTGACCGTACAAGCTGACTAAGTAATTGGCTTCGAGGCTGAAACGCCTTGTTATCCCGTTAAACAGCAGGAGTCTCAGCGGGCGCTACTGTTTCTTGTAGCGTTCCTTCTTCATCGGCGGCGGCTGTCCCTCCCATTCAATCATGTCTGACGGTTTGCCCCAACGTGGAAGGCCTCCCAAGCCTATGGACTCTGGGAGCATCGTTGGGCTGAGAGTTTCGTGTTGCTCGGTCCGTTTCTCTTCAGGCTTGAGACGAACTATCTCGAAGTTTCCTGCAGTTTCGAGCACTCTGTAACCGGGAAGGTGTCGGGTGTAGAGGAACTTTTTGACTAAGAATTTGATCTTCGTGTTGGAGAGACCGGTGACTTCGACGAGCTTCTTGTGCTGAGCTATCTGACCGCTGGACACGGCCGTCATGTACTCAACTAAGGTGGAGACTTCGTCGTTCTGGAGGTCGTCAGCAACGATCTTGGTCAATCGTTCGTCCAGCTGGATTCCGTGTTATACCGGTCCGGTTATGATGGAGGCTTTCTATGATAGATTCTGGATCAACAATGGGTTGGCAATTGACTGCCAAGTTACATATAAGCGGGTTGGCAATGCATTGCCAAGCAACGATAATCAGCTGAGAGCCTACGGCCGGAATAGCTGGGTTCTAACGTCTTTGACCTTCGAAAGTTCACCGTCGGTTGTCAAGATGATGGCTTTGAGTCGCTTGGCAACAGCTAGGACGTAACAGTCAGCCAGAGAGAGATCGGCTTGTTGCCTGCACCTTTCCAATCCCGCGTTACGTGCGAGTTCTGCATCAGTCTCCACAACAGCTATCGTGTTACGGATCTGATAATATCTAATGTCCGTGGTCGACTTGCCGAGCTTCTGACATGTCTTGTAGTAAAACTCCGATAGATTGACGGCCGAGATCGATCCTTGCTTCACACCGGTTTCTACCTCGTCGAAGTACTTCTTTACTCTAGGGTCCGAGACAAAGTGGAGAGAAAGGACTCCAGCGTCAAAGACGAGGTTTTCTTTCAGCTTCGGGCTTCCTTCCTATGCTCGCGTTCCAGCTCACGGATGCCTTCCCTGACGAGCTTCTCGTGGGCCTTGAACGCGCCTCTCAACTCGCTTAGAGACTTCACTGGGACAAGGAGAACACCTTCGTCCGATTCAACGAACTCCAGCTTAGACCCCTCACGTATACCGTACTTCTCGCGTATCTTGGCAGGGATGGAAACCATGCTCTTGCTAGTTACAGTCGCAACTTGACCCGTATGTTCTACACCATGCAAACAGTGGGAAAACCATACAATTAAGACTTTTGTATGGCGGGCGCTTTGAGCATTACCAACCCACGCTGTAGGCTAAATCCTGCTGGCAAACGTATGCTTGCCTAGCTTGTTCGGGGTTCTCGATGGGCTCGGTAAGCGAACAGCACGACTTGGAGTTGCAAAAGAAGCAGAAGATCGCCGATAGGGCTGTAGAGGATTCCGAACGCGAGACCCCCGACAACTATGGCGGAAAGGGTCGAGGCTAGGAAGCCCCACTTGTTGAGGGTCCAGCAGGCGTAGGCGAGAACTACTTCCACCAGAGCTAGTGCTATCGTGAACGCGATGTAGAGGACACCGGCGGCCACGGCAACGGCGAAGGTCAGGTAGACTAGCAGAACCGCGCTGACAATCAGCCAGTAAACAGTTGCTTCCGCGACAAAGCTCGTTGCCCGCCTTGGTTTTGCCTGGCTCAAACTTTTTTCGCCATCAGAACCAGGATCAGTAGATTCCAGTTATCACGGAGATGCTGACGTGAGTCCATGTTCCGGACTCTACGATAACAGTCTTCGGTAAGCCAGAGCAGCTGGGACTATAGGGTAAAGAGACTGCAGCACGGACCCCGTAACAACTTCCTAAGGTCAAGGAGTATACTCCCGGGTTCAAAGAGATCCTGAAGGTTCCGTGAAGTGTGCAACCATCGACTAGGATCCAGCTCACCGGGACTGTCAGAGGCAGATCGGAGGAAGGTGAGGGCGTTATCACAACTGCTATCTCATAATAGTATGAGGGCGCTGGTGTCGTGGTCGGAGTTGCGCTGCAGAGAGGGTAGACATTTCCTATGGAAATGCTGCCAATGATTCCCCCAGTCGCGTCCATCAGAGGAGGGCTTGCGAGAGGGGCCAGGTACCCGCCCGGCGAAACCATGAAACCCGCAACAGTCGACACGGTGGTCAGCAAGAGGGCCGCGACAATCAGAGCAGTACTCCCCTTTACCATCATGATCCTTGCCTAGCTGTCTATAGGCGCTGAGACGGTTAAGTCTACAGGTTAGTACGATATGTTCGGATATCAGAGCGTCATCCTTCTGGGCCGGTCCAATCAACGCTGCCTAAGAACTTGCTAGTTGACCATACTGGATTTGGGATAGCACGATTGAGCAGGAATATTAAGCACGCACCCCGATTTTGCGGATTGCACTCTCAGGTGGGTTAGGGAACGGCTAAGCGAGCTAGGGAGGATGCGCAGTGGTGGCTTGCAGCCTCTATCGACGATTATGAGTCAGCGCAGCTTCTCTTCAAGGGAGGAAAGTACAGCAAGACAGTTCACGTTCTTCACAACACGACTGAGAAGGCTCTGAAAGCTGCGATTCTGGCCGAGAGAAAGAGGCCTCCTTATGGAGCTGGCGGACACAACCTCGTCCGACTCTACCAAATGGTCGAGTCGAAGCTCAAACTTTCCGCGAAACTGGTAAGGACGATAGACGATCTATCTCCTCTCTATCTCCCCTCAGAATATCCCGACGCTGCCCTAGGAGTACCTGGAACACTGTTCAAAAAGGAGCAAGCCCAGAGATATCTCAGAGAAGTAGGCGAGCTAGTACAATGGCTAAAGAAGAAAATGCCCAGAGAATAGCCAAAAACTACGTTAGGAGACTTGCTAGAGACATCACCGTTCGACATGCGATACTGACGGGTTCACGCGCAACCGGCTCGTACTTGGAAGATAGCGATGTGGATCTGATAATTGTCTCTGACGACTTCTCCAAGATGCAGCTCCCGGAGAGGTTGAGGTATCTCCAGAAGCAGTGGAAGAGCAAGATCCCTCTGGAAGCATTCGGGTACACCGTCAACGAGTTCAGATCCCTCCAGCGAAAGAGTACCTACGTCAAGGAGGCAGTCCGGACTGGAATACCACTGCTGGATGCGCGAGGGCGGGTCGCATCTTAGCCTGGACTGTTACGGCTGGATCTCTTTTCTAACTGTGATCGCAGAGGTCACTCGTTCTCCTAGTATTCCGTCTGGATTGAGGAAGCGGTAGTGTTCTCCACAGTCTACTATAGGTCTCCAATGGACGTGAGCGAATTTGATCGGTCCCTTCTCCGTATCCATTGTCATGAAGAAGACTTCTCCCGGCTCGAAAATGTCCTTACCATCGTGCTTCTTGCGCTCTGGCTGAGGCACTAGGTGAGCCTTCTTGATCAACTGTAAGTGTTCTGTTCTCGTGGTCTCTTCCGCATGGAAGACCGTTTCGGCTATTTTCCAGGGCTTGAGGAGCTTTCCATTAGCTTTCGTTGTGATTTTCATTGCGCCTCTTCAATACTAGACAGGGGCCACGGCGCTCTTAGCTGAATTGAAACCCTCAGACCATTGCGCACGGACACGACTCTGGGGTTTCCGAGTGAAAGAGAAGTAGCGACACGGCCGTTCTTTCTAGATATCTCGCTCTATACTCTTCCCAGTTGCTTGACTATTTCAGGCCGGGAGATAGGAATCAGGACTGGAGGGAAGCCTCGTTTGGTACGCCTGGGCTCCACTTCAGGATGGTGGAACGGTTTGAGAGGTTCTCTTCCCTTCGGCGATCAGAAGATACACTTCGCTGTGAGGATCATCGAAGAATGCCTCACGGATCCTTAGACCGGGATAGTCAAACGTTCCACTCATCGAACAATCGTTCTATCAATAGAACAGTTGTTCTATAAAGAGAACAGGGAACGCGGCCGAGACAACGCTGAAGTGGGTCACATGGTTCAAATATTCACGATCGACAGGGTCAGTGGACTCCTCGAGCTCGCTTGCCGAGAAAGCATTCAGGCGAATTCCTCGTCAAGACGGGAAGAGTGTGTGTCTACCTTCCAGTCAAGAGGTTTCTGAAGCGCCTTCCACAACGGATCCTGCTTCCAGTCAACTTTCGTTAACGGTTTGGATTTTTCCACCAGCTTCTCGAAACGATTTACGACCTTTCTTGCTGCCACGGGTTTGTTCATGTAGACCTCTCTCGTCCTCTGTCCCGCAACCGGTTGGTGTGGCTTTGAGTGGATGAAAGATTTTGAGTCAACGATCAAAAAGTGATCCTTCATCAAGGGTCCTTTGTACACTTCAATACCCTTTGCAAGCAGCCCGTTTACGACGTGTTGGGGAGGATTAGCGGCATAGATTCTGACGGAGACACCCTTCTTCCTCGCTCGCTCTACAGCCCACTTCAGGTCTGGAAAACCGTAGGCCCTGATATCTCCAACAATCACAAGAACTTCCTTCCTAGCCGAATCTATCAGGTTAGCCGCGTCACGCCTAAAATTCTCATCCGTGGAATCGTGTTTTATTGTCTTCAGACTCAAGCGACGCCCGCCGTACCGCACAGCTTTCACCGGCTTAAAACAGATGTCCACAAAAACTCCTCGCACAAAACCCGAAGGCCTTCGAAAAAACTTGTCGACTAGTAGGAGATCAGATAAATCCTGTCAAGTCTCTGTTATAGCGTGGCAGCTTGACTCGGCTTCTGTAAGCATTTATCAACGGCCGTGAACTGAATAGAGTTTCCTTCATGGCAGCGACTTGCAGACCGCCTCCCTTACTCGTGCGACCGGGAAAAACAAGAGTCAATCCCTCCTTTCTCAGCTCCTCGATCGCCCTAGCGAAGAGACCGTGATATTGAGACGGATAGTTAGTTCTAAGGTCCGCTATGTTAACATGTTTCCGTGGTGCGCTCCAGCGGTGGCGTAACCTTTCTCAAAGAGCTTGTTCACTATGAAGCCCTTTACGTCGAAGACTGTTCCGACTCTTGACAATTACGGACCTCGGAAAATATTCCAATGTCCATGGACAAATACGCAATGTTTAGTACGCAAAGACGAGGAATCTGTCTTGAGAGACATGAGAAGAGGAGACATCATCGCAGATGGACCGTTCCACTCGTTATTCGGAGGGCCAGTAGCCCGAGTCCTTGATGAGGCCCGCATCGTGGGCAACATGGAGCAAACCGTTTCCATGCTCTCCGAGTCCACCAAGCTCGATTACAAGACTGTTCAAACGGCACTCGACCGCCTAACCAAACACGGCATGGTCCAGAAGAGTAGAAGAGTAGGAAATGCTCAAACCTACCGATTCAACGTCGAGAATGAACTTCATTCCCTGCTTAGCTGGGCCGCAGAATACGAGCATGGCAACGAAGTCGACGCTAGGAGCCCCGAAAAAAGTAATCCGGGCTCTACCTAAGTCCGTGCACCGTCAGAGAACGAACACAAATGAATTCTCGCGTCCAGATAGGGTCCCCAGTGAGAATCGGTTTCTTCCTGGTCGAAAGGAGCATCCTTGCCCAAAAGAGTGATGCACATCAATATTGGCCGGCCTGGCTCCACGACGACTGGCGGAGGATCCTGGATCGGTCCCACGTTTATCGAATACGAGCAAATCTCCTCAGAT
>Ga0209161_10002953_pt1 | contig 13785 bp, 7 predicted proteins | sample GraSoiAngelo_155_FD_186169 | JGI IMG/M metagenome (GOLD analysis project Ga0209161, IMG submission 186169) | Grasslands soil microbial communities from the Angelo Coastal Reserve, California, USA - 14_1009_13_30cm (SPAdes) (version 2) | ecosystem: Environmental > Terrestrial > Soil > Grasslands ...
TGAGTGCGGCACAACTGGGAGCGTACCGCGCCGCCGAAGCTAGCACGGTGAAGGGGCCGTACCTGATCATTGCCGGCATTTTCGTTGTTGTCGCGGTACTGATCCAACTAGCGCACTTGCCCGACGTAATGGAAACGGCCGTGGGAGGAGGAGCGGCGGGGATGGAAAAGAGCGCGGAGCGCGTGCTGTCTCATGCGCACCTGGTCAAAGGCGTCATCGCACAATTTTTCTATGTGGGTGCTCAGGTTGGAGTAGCAAGCTTCGTGATTCGCTACGCGCAGTTCTCGGTTCCAGGAACAACGGCGAAGGTGGCAGCGCTGTATTTGTTGCTGCACCAGGTGGGCTTTATGGCCGGGCGTTTCATCGGCTCGGCGCTGATGAAGAAGGTTGCCGCCCCCGGCTTGCTGTCTCTTTTTGCCGGAGCATCTCTGGTTTGTGCCACTGTGGCTTTGCTGGCTACCGGGGTAATCCCGGTGTGGGCGGTTGTGTTCATCGGCTTCTTCCACTCCATTATGTTCCCCACCATTTTCGCGCTGGGCATCAAGAATCTGGGTGCGCTCACGAAGCGCGGTTCATCGCTGATGGTTATGGCGATCGTGGGCGGGGCATTTTTTCCTGCGATCATGGGGCGCATTTCCGATGCCGTGAGCATTCAGAAAGCGTTCCTCGTGCCGCTGCTGTGCTATGTGTACATCCTTTACTTCGGAGTTCGGGGATACAAGCCTGCGGCCGTACCGGGCTTGGCAAGCACCTCCCTGGGAAACGAGAGCGCGCCGCTATGAGCCGACGCTACTGTCTGACGCTCGATTTGCAGGACGATGCAGAGTTGATTGCAGAATACAAGCGCTACCACCAGAAAATCTGGCCGGAGATCACGGAAAGCATCAAGGAAGCAGAAATCGAGGACCTGGAGATTTATCTCCATGGAACACGAATGTTCATGATCATGGAAGTTGGCGAGAATTTTTCGTTTGAGAAAAAAGCCGAGGCGGATCGGAAAAATCTAAAAGTACAGGAGTGGGAGAACCTGATGTGGAAGTTCCAGAAGGCTTTGCCAGGGACGCGGCCAGGGGAGAAGTGGCTGCTGATGGAAAGGATTTTCAAGCTGGGAAACTGACTTCCATAGTCCCCGCAGGTCGGCAGTGACCAGGATAGAATTTGATTCATGGCCTGATTCTTCAAACTGCGTCTCACATACCTTTGCGCTGAAACCCTGAATACCGGTTCGAAGATCCCTCAGTGAACAGATCCGATAAAAACTCCGAAGGCGGGAACGGTGAAATGAGTAAGGACCGTCGATTCAGGACCAATTTTCGGAACAGCGATTAGCGGCCTCGCTGAGCTCTCCTTGACCCCCTGGACATCGAGCGCGAACCTGACGGTCCTTGGTTCAGCACTCAGGTTAAGCACCACAAGAATCGAATCGCCGTTGCCGGGAGTTTTGCGGAGAAAACTGAGGACATACTGGTTGTCTTGATCCAGGGGCAGATATTTTCCATCTCGCAAAGCAGGCGCGCTTCGCCGCAAAGCGAGCAGGCTCTTGTAAAAAGACAGAATGGAGCCGGGGTCCTGCAATTCGGCCTGCACATTGTATTCGGCTGAGCTGGGCGGCACGGGTAGCCAGGGACGCTCCGCGGTAGTGAAACCCGCGCCCTTCGAGGCATCCCATTGCATGGGTGTCCGTTCACCGTCGCGGCCCTTCTCCTGCGGCCAGCCGATTTTCCCGATGGGATCCTGGACGTCCTCCTGGCGAACGGGATCGGTGGTGCGCATGCCGATCTCTTCGCCGTAGTACATCAGCGGCGTCGCGCGTGTGGTGAGAAGCAGAGCGGCCATCAGCTTGGCAATCTGGTCGTTGTGGACGCCGTCCCCGTAACGATCCCATTGGCGAGGCTGATCATGATTGCTGAAAAAATAGTGCGGCTGCCCGCCGGCCCGGTTCCGGTCGATTTCATTGAGCAGCTTGCGGAAATCCGGGGCGGAGAGTTTGTTGACGTCGGCAATCTGAAAATCCATCGGCAACTGGATTTCATCGTTCTTCTGCCCGTACATCTTGGTGAGCTCGATGATATTCGGCTCGTCGGCTTCGCTGATCAATACCGGATCCCCGGGGAACTCGTCGGCGACTCGCCGCATCTCCCGCAGGACTTGGTGTACCTCGGGCAAGTTGTCCGTATACTTGTGCAAGATATTCGGATCGCCGTATGCATTTTTCCCAGGCAGGATGGGGTCGTCGTGAAGATGGGGATCCTCAAACAATCGCGAGACAGCATCGAGGCGGAACCCCGCCGCCCCTCGCTTGAACCAGAAGCGCAAGGCGTCGTACATGGCCTTGCGCACTTCCGGATTCCGCCAGTTTAGGTCCGGCTGTTCGGTGTAAAAATGATGGTAATAGTATTGATTTGTCCCCGGATCCAATTGCCACGCGGAATGACCAAACCATGATTGCCAGTTGTTGGGAGGCTCGCCAGGCGCTTTTCCGTCTCGCCAGACGTACCAGTCGCGCTTGGGATTTGTGCGCGAAGACCGTGACTCCTTGAACCAGGGGTGCTGGTCCGAGGTGTGATTGGGAACGAAATCCATGATCACGCGGATATTTCGTTTTTTTCCTTCACTCACTAACCGGTCGAAATCGGCCAGTGTGCCGTAAAGTGGATCGATGGCCGTGTAGTCCGAAACGTCGTAACCGAAATCCACGAGCGGCGACGGGTACATCGGACTAATCCAGATGGCATCGATGCCCAGGTCGCGAAGGTAGTCCAGGCGCGAGGTAATCCCGTTAATGTCGCCGACGCCGTCCCCGTTCGAGTCCTGGAAGCTGCGCGGGTAAATCTCGTAAATGACCGCGTGCTTCCACCAGGGATCCCCTGCCTTCGGAAGTGCGTGCTCCGCTCTCGGACTCTGGGGAGGGCCTTGCTGTGCCAGACCGGGACTTGCCGCGAAGCAGAGTGCGATCATGACAATCGGAAAAATAAACTTAGCGCGGTTCCACACGGTTGACCTCCCTGTTGGCGCTATGCCTCAACTGCGGTGCTCATGGTTTTGCGTTCTGGTGAATCTGCAATTGTTCCGACAACTTAAGTTCGCGCTCCGCCTCTTCCGTCCGGCCCATTTCGCGATAGGTCTGCCCCAGCAGATGGTGGGGCATGGGGTTATTGGGATCCATGGCGATGGCGCGCTCCAAGGCGCGCGCGGCAAGGGCGGTCTCGCCTTTTTTCTCCAAAACCTTTCCCATCAGAATGTACGGCCCCGTCGATGTAGCATCCAGCCAGATGGAACGCTGCAGCAGTCTTTCCGCCTCCTCGTACTTCTGCAATCGGCTATAAGCATCCGCCAGCTTGTAGTACACCGCGGCTTCACCTGGATTCAGATCCAGCTCTTTCTGAAACTGCTCGATGGCTTCCGGCAGGCGGGATTTGTACAGATACAACTCTCCCAGCAACGCATGCCCCAGTGGGAGCTGGGGATCCAGTTCCACTGCTTTCTTTGCGTATTCCTCGGCGACGGGTCCGAAGTCCTGTCGCAAGAGCATACGCGCGGTGAACAGATAACTAGCGGCCGAATCGGGCGGGACGGCAAACATCTTTGCGAAAGCCTTGCGTGCGCGTGGGTAGTCCTTGGTCTGCACGTAGCAGATGCCCAGAATATAAGCGGCATCGACATTTGCGCTGGGATACCACGTCTGGACCTTTTCAAGTGGCGCTATGGCCTCCGCGGGCCGCCCAGCGAGGTAATACGACAGCCCCATCAACTGGACCGCTTCATGGTCGCCCGGATCCTCCTCCAGCGCCTTCTTGAAGCTGGCGGTAGCCTTTAGATAATCACTCTTCTTGTAGTAGGTAACCCCCAGCTCATGGGCAAGCCCCCTCAATTCCGGGTCTTTTAGAGCCAGTGCCTCGAGTTGCGCGAGCGCCTCGTCGAACTTGCCCTGCTGTGAAAGGCGCCGCGTCTCGGCAAACGCCGGATCTTCTGAACCGTCCAGCTTGTGCTTGGCTGCCTCGCCTGACTGCCCCGGCACTCTGTGCGAAATCGTATGCGCCGACAACATTCCGCTGACGGCCAGAAAAACAATCAATAGTCTCGCCGCTAAAACGACGGTCAAATACCGACTCTTGCGCACGTGGTAACCTCTAGTGCAATAGGCTCAAACCCGATCATCAAATCCTGATACTTTTACAACCTCCAGAATAAGCAAACTCTCCCTTACTGTTGAAGATTCTTCGGATCGCGGTTGATTTGTTCGAGGTTCTCGAGCGCCAACTTGTGATGGGGATCGATCCGCAAAGCGCGCTGCAAATGCAGCTTGGCCTCGGAGACCTTGCCCGTCTCGGCCAGAGCGCCGCCCAGGTTGGCTTCGGCGTTGGCGTCGTCAGGATGCAAGCGGATGGCGGCGCGATAGTGCTCAATGGCTTCGAGGAATCTATCCTGAGAGACAAGAGCACTTGCCAAATTGTAGTGCGCGTCAAAATTGTCTGGCTGCGCGCGAAGCGCGGCATTCAGATATGGTATGGCCTCGCCGATTCGCCCCGCGGCCAGGAGAGACGCACCCAGGGCATTATTGGCGGTAGCGTCTTGAGGGCGAAGACGCACTGCGAGTTCGAAGTTCTGGATCGCCTCGGCTTGCGCGCCGCGGGCTTGGAGCATGGCCGCGAGGTTGTAGTGCGCTTCGAAGTCGGCAGGATTTTTTTCTAAGTTGTGCCGGGCCATGGTTTCCTGCAGCAACATGCGCGGGTCGAAAGCTGTATCGGAGGAGGCGCGGGGGAGGACCTGAAGCCACAGGTGAGCCATCTCATCGCTGGAGCGATTTCCGGCGACGACGCGGCGTGGAGGGTTGTTGGGGTTGGCAAGATTTTCGCTGGAGTTGTCGTAGATATAGCGCATGGAGATGGTGGTCCCCTTCGGCAAAGGTACGGGATCCGCGTAGCGGTACACAGCTTGCCAGTTCAAGTTCCATTGCGGAATGTGAATGAGTGTTTTTGCCGAGCCGTCGGGCAGGGTGGCGAGAGCTTGTAGATCCTTGCCGAGATAATGAGCGTGGGGATAGATCGCCAGCAGATCCACATCGACCGGCAGCGTAAATTCGTCTGTGACTAGAAAATGCTTTTCGTCGGGAGGGATGTCGAGCTGCCGGTCGTTTTCCAATTGCAGCAGCAGAGGGAAGCGAGTCGCGGGTTTGTCTGTGAAGTACAGGCCAAGATTCGGGTGGATTTTCTCCGCCTTACCGGAAGGCTGCAAGTGTATGTTTAGAACCAGATCAGTGTCTTTGTCCAGGCGCAGAGACATGCCCTCAGGCTCGGGCCTAGGCACGGTGCCGGGCTTCCAGAAGAAAAAGTGGCTGTCCGGATCAAACGTTTCCGATTCGATTTTGAGCTCCATGCCCGGGAAACCCGCGCGCGGCTCGGCCTCCATGCGGCGCGCGGATTGATTGCGGTCCACGAGAATGTTCGCGTGGTGAACGACACGTTTGTCGCCGGGTCGGATCTCGATGGCTCTAAGCCAGCGCGTGCGATCGACGGGCGTTCGAAAGATGAAATTCCAATACATGTCGGAGCCGCTCGCGGGAAGAGTGTACGGTTTTGCCGCTTCGATGATTTCATCCGGACGGCCGATCTGCCAGCCGGGGACAAATTGCGGGGCGGCGGGTAAATCGGCGGGAACGCCTTCGACCGCCCCCTGCTCGGCCCACTTTTGAATGAGGGCAATCTGCTCATCGGACAGGCGGAGTTCGTCGGCAAATCGCAACTCCTGCGGCTCCGGCAGCCACGGGGGCATGAAGCGCTTCGATACTAGCGCCGCAATCTGGAGGGCGCGAGCCTTTGCATCTCGATAAGTAAGCAATGGGAACGGCCCAGCTTCCCCGGGGCGGTGGCACGGGGCGCAGTACCGAAAAAAAATGGGAGCGATATCGCGATTGAAGGTAGTCTGCTGCGCGGCCGGCATAGGGGAGCGCGCGGTGGCACCGCCGTGTGCGGCCAAGACCGCTGCTGCGGCGGAGGTAAATCCCAGCAAGCAGGCCATGATGGTTCGCCCTGAAGCGGTCATTCGAGGTCCGCGATGTAGCATCCGACCCCGGGCGTACTCGGTGGCGGTGTTTTCCCGCTAAGAGCAGCCTGGATGGCATCGTCGAGTTCGTGTGTGGTGGCGGCGGGGCGGGCGCGCCCGAAATCCTGGTACAAGTCATCGATACGGCCGTGATAGAGCAAGTGGTGGTTGGCGTCGAAGACGGCCGCTTCCGGCGTGATCTGGACTTGAGCTTGAGTGACGAGTGCGTGTTGTGGATCGCGCAGCGCGGCGAGTTTGTAGCCGTAGTCGCGTTCATGTTGGCGAATTTTTTCAGCCGAGGCCGTCCTACTGGGATAGACGAGCCATAGACCTATCTTGGCGCCATATTCCGAGCTGATTCGCTGAATCAGCGGCGCATAGCGGTTGGAGATCGGGCAGTCAGTGCGCACGAAGATGAGGACTACGGGCCTTCCCGCAGCCGCCAAGAAGGGATCTGCCGGGGTGCCGTCGAGATGCAGGGCCGTCTTTTGAGCGGCGGGCGAAGAGGGCCACGCTGGATGTGCTGCGGCCGCCAAGGACAGGAAGATCGATGACTGTTTAGGTGAAATAAGGCCAGAGCGATACATGAGTGTATTCCTGGGGACTGACACCAAAAATTCGACTTCGGAGTACAGTGCTCTGTCCCAACCCCTTTCCCGGGTCGTTCCGCACAGACCTAACCGGTTGCGGGAAAATGCTTCGCACGAGTGGTTATCCGGCTCTTGATTGAGTGAGTTACAGTTTATCTTCTTGTTTTTCTCCGCTCGAGAGAGTTGCTGAGCCCCGGAGCGGTGCGGCTCGGCGCATTTTTTCGCCTGCTGCGAAAGCCACTCCGCCTCACCGAACTCAGGGCCGCTCGATTCGCCTGGATTACCATGCGTCAAGCCGACCCCAGACGACTGTTGTGCGAACGCGACGTGGCCAAGGGAAATCACTAGAATCACGAATAACAGAAGAGAGCTACAAACAGTTTTTTGCATGGGCGAGTCCACAACCGATATCCAGTAAAGATTAAAACTCGATTCCCTGGGCAACGTCAAACGCGCGTTACATCACTGCTCACACATAGGAGGTGTGCGATTCAGATGCTGCAGCATCTCCTTGGCGGCCGCCATGTCCGGATTAAATTCGAGCACCCGCAAAACGCTTGACCGAGCACGATCGAATTCACCTGCGGCGCATAAGACGCGAGCAATGTTCATGCCAATAGCGCTTCTTGCCGGGGCTCTCTCGAAGGCGCTTTGCCACAATCTGAGCGGCTCTCGCAAGCGCCCCTGGTTTGCTTCGATCACTCCAAGGTTTGCCGCTGCGTCAATCAAATCAGGCTCTAAGCTGAGCGCCTTCTGATATAACTCGCGCGCGCGGTCAAACGCGCCGCGTTTCTGCTCGAGATAACCAAGCGCCGAAAGAAGAGCGGGATCATTTGGCGATTGCAACACCGCTATGTGGAGCAGTCGCTGGGTTTCCGACGCGTCACTATCCCTCCCAGTTTGTGCCAAGAATGCTTGGGCAAGCGCAAGGTCGCGAATATCGCGCTCCGCGTTCTCGGAAAAGGGGAACGGGACCAAACGAGGCGAGGACGGCCTCGTATTGGAATTTAACAACGGTTGCAATACCTCGGTATCACTCCGCCGTGGAATGCGATGATCGGTGACTTGGGTGTGGGCTATGTCCGTGCTGAGCGATGCCGGCATGTGGCATCGCGTGCAATCCGCCTGCTCAGGGTGATGCTTGGCTCCGAACGCTTTACCGTGGCATACAAGACATTTTTCGCGGTAATAGGAGACACGCTCTTCTGCCGAAGGCGACGCATGTGGATTGTGACAACTGGTGCAAGACATGGCTTCGCCGCTTTTTCTTTTACATTCGCTCTGCCACAGCGCCTCTACTTGGGTGACCGCACCCAAACTCTTCTGTTGCGTGCTGGCGAGGACGTAATGGCGGACATAGTCAGAAAGCAAGTCTCCGGGACGAAAGTCATAACCATGGCGCCCCGCGCGCTCGATGGCTACGTTGCCCTCGAGGTGGCATTCCATGCAGATGGAATCCCGCCGCGCCGGTGACAACTTGGCGGGATTAATGATCGGTCCGCCATGGACATGAGCGGCGCCCGGCCCATGGCACCGCTCGCAGGCGACGCCGTTGTACGCAAAGATGGGCTCGCGATAACGGTTTTCCGTCCCCTTCAAAGGCGGCCGCATTCCGCTGACATGGCATTGCAAGCAACTTGGGTTGGCGGGAAGGTTTAGCGGGATCTCTTTCACGTCCTGATAGGCGGGCGTCATATCCCAGACATGCTCGTCGGCATACCAATTTACCGGCGATTCAAAAAGGAAGCCGTCCGTGGCGAACAGATAGCTGCGACCGCGGTGCCCTGAGCCGATATAGAAGAGCAGTTGTCGCTTGCCACTAACAGACGCAGCGCCGCGACGCTCGAAGCTCAACCAGACGCGCCCGTCTTCTTTGTAGATGCGATAGTGGGTAGCCGATTTCTCATGAGTGAAATCGCCTGAAATGAAGTTCTCCTCTGCTGGGCCGCTGGCGCGAGCCATGGCGGTCCGTTTGTAGGATTCAGCTATGGAAGAATGGCAACGTGCGCAGGCTTCGTTGCCAACGTAGCCGCTGGGGTCCACGTTAGTTGGGAGGGGCGGGGTCGATTGACCGAGGAGTCGAGTCGCAAACAGCAGTAGGCTCGCGAATGGGATGCGCATCAGTTTCTGTTGGCACGACACTACACAACCCTCAGCACGCTAACCGATATCGACGCCCTGCTTCGTAAGGCGCTTACAACAAAAACGGGGAGCCGGTGAAGGCTCCCCGTCGAGGTGGTGGGGGTGTCCTTAGTCCTGGTCAGAAGTTCAACTTCAAACCGAACTGCAACCTGCGCATGGTCGAACCGTAAGCAAGGCCAGTGATCTGTCCGCCGCTTCCGCAATCCACGCAGCCGTTCGGGCGATCATAGTTCACATGGTTGAAAACGTTATACGCTGTAAACTGGAACTGAGTCTTGAGCCTCTCCGTGAAACTGAACGTCTTGAAAAGGGAGAAGTCCGTATCGAACAGCTTGGGACCTCGCAAGGCGTTGCGCCCTACGTTCCCAAAGCTGTCACAACCTGGCTGACCCCAGGGCCCCGCGGTAAGTTGTGCTCCGCCGTTGCAAACGTTGCCCGGGGCACCCGATGGAGCGTTTGACGCGGGTGCCAAGGACACGCCATTTGTTGTTTGAAACCAATAGCCCGGAATCTCGGGGTCGCCTGAACGAGTTCCGTTCTTGACGGAGCCGATCATATCGGGCTTGCAAGGACCGACATCGATTTCGGGTCCGCAGCTATTCAGGCCCGGTGTCCAAGGCAATCCGCTTGCAAAGGTTGTCGCGCTGTTGATGGACCATCCTCCGACAGCCAGGTCGGCAGCGCGGCCAACGTTGCCTGCCCATCTCTTTCCACGACCAAAGGGCAGTTCGTATACCTCGGTGAGGATGAACATATGGTTGCGATAGTCGTCATTCGGTCCAAAGGCAATTTTTCTGTCAATATTGTAATAATTCGAGTCATAGTTGGTGGAATGCTGGAAGGTGTAGCTGCTCTGGAATGACAAACCACCAGAGAAGCGCTTTTCAACTGTCGCCTGCAAGGAGTTGAAGTGGTTATCAGCATCGTTTCCGAAATAATCGATGCCCTGAGTCCAGCCATAGAGCGAGTAAAACGGTCTGCGTTGATTCCTGCCTATACCACCGTTGGGATTGTAGCCCACCACGGTTGGTTCATTGGCTCCATAGGCAGGGCCGCCACCTGCAAAGGTGTGCGTGCCCTTATTGCCCACGTAGGCCAGCGTCGCCGATAGCGTTGAAGTAACCTGCCGTTGCACGCTGACGTTCCATTGATCAACGCTAGGCAAGCGATTATTGAAGGGACGCGAACGCGAAAAGACTCCGTCCGGCACAAGTGGCCGCCCATTGGCTCCCAGGCACTGCGTCTTTGTCAATGTCGGATCGGTGATCGCGTTGCAGTTGTTCGCCAGTTTGCTAGCCGGGTCGAACGAAGGTGGCCCGGCAGCGAGATTGAAAACAAAGGCGCCGGTATTGGCATTCATCTGCTGGGCTCCGAGCACGGGCAGATTCTGCGTGATCGCGTGGCCGAAGATAGAGCCAAACACACCAATGTCATAGCTTCGACCATAGCCCAAACGAACGACAGTCTTTGTATTCGCCTGATAGGCAACCCCCAGCCGCGGTGCGAAGTGCTTGTAGCCGGTGCTGGTATTGCCCCGAAGATCGACTCCGGTTTCCCCAGCAATCCGCATCTCACCAGTGGTCAAGTCAACCCAGCCGCCGCCATCCGTACGTGCCGCAGACTCCGGCCTATAGATCTCCCAGCGAAGGCCCGCGTTGATGGTCAACTTGGGCGTCAGCCGAATGGTATCTTGTCCGTAGAAGAACAAACGAGGTTGCGTCTCGTATGCGTTCGTCGAGTTGCTCACGTAGCGCTCGAAGTGACTGACCTCGCCGAGCAAGAAGCCAGCTAGCCCCGCTCCCCCGGCGCCAGCGGGCCCTTGGGTCACGTCATTATTGAAATCAAGCTGGCCTGCGCGATGAGAGTCGCTGGGGATTCGCAGGTTGTACGCGTAACGGACGTCCGCACCGAACTTCATGGTGTGTTTCCCGCTGAGCTTCGTCCAGTTGTTCACGAACTGATACTGATGTTCTTGCTCTGTCAGCGGGCAATTACACTGGTTCACGCCCAAGGAGTAACCAAACAGAAAATCGGAAGCTCCAGGAGAGTGAATCGTGAAAGCCGGCATCGCGGAAGTATAGACGGGGTCTAGATTGACGCCGGGAATGCCGGCGTCTTTGGCTGGGCTGGTTCCCAAGCCTCCCGGCGACACGTTAACCCGGTAACGCATATAACCAAACCGGAAATCGGTCAACAAACTGGGGCTAAGTGTGTAATCGAATCCGGCCGCAATGCTCTGATTCCGGACCGAGGAATTCCCTGCAAAGTCGCCGACGGAAGGATCGCTAGGAAGCGCATGGCCGCCGAGAGCCACGCCGAAAAGACCCGGACCTGAGCGCTTGAACTGCTGGAAACTGTAACGCCCAAAGACGTTGACTTTGCTCGTGGCGACAAAGTCCGAACGAGCGTCGAACCCATTCGAATCGAGGGTGTTATTGCCGGAACCGAAGAAATTGTCTCCCAGGGTCGTAGAGGGCGTAGCATTGGGCAGCGGGAGCAGAGCCAGAAGAGCCTGCGCTTGCGGAGACAGGCGATTGGCAGGGATGATATTGCCTGCAAACTGCGCCCGGTTTGCCGGCGCCACGTTGCAAGCTGCCGTAAAGCCCGTTACTTTGTCCGTGCAGGGATCAAATATGGGCACGCCTAAATCGCTGAGATTTGCGCCCGTCCCCGCGCTAATATTCCCTCTCTCTAATGCTGTGGGCACACGGTCTGACGAAGAGCCGCCCACGTGACTGCGCTGGCCCTGATAATCGCCAAAAGCGAAGAGCTTGTTCTTCCGAATGGGTCCGCCAACAGTACCTCCGAACTGATTCCAGTTTCCGCTGGGAACGCCACCCTTCGTGGGCGCCTGAGTAAACGGATTACGGGCGAAATTGGAATTGGAGCGCTCAAAATCGAACGCCGATCCGTGGACCTCGTTGGTGCCCGATTTGGTCTGCGTCGTCACGATCGCGCCGATGGCTTTACCAAATTCCGCGTCGTAATCCTGGTGGATTATTTTCGCTTCGCTGATGGCCTCGAGATTCGGATTGATAACGATGATGCCAAGAATCGGATCCTGATTGTCTGTGCCATCTAGTTCGAACGCTGTACCGGCAAAGTGCTGCCCATTCGTTTCGATCTGCTGTGAACCTTGAGGATTTTCGCTGGCGGCATGACCCCAGTTAAGACGTTGCGCCCCAGGTGAGAGCAGCTGGAAAGTTGTAAAGTTCCGATTATAGATGGGAAGGTCTTCGACGGTACGTGTCTCGAATACCGTGGCGACGTCGGTCTTATCGGTCTGCAGCTGGGGAATCTCGCCCGTGACCTCGACCGTTTGTGTGACCGCCCCCACCTGCAACTGGGCATCGACACGCACAACAGTATCCACGTCGACGCGAGCGCTTGCTACGTCATAGCCCTTGAATCCCGCCGCTTCGATATGAACCTTATAGTTGTCCGGAATCAAGTGCGTAACAGAGAAGTTCCCGCTTTCGTTGGTAGCGGTTTCCTCCGTCGTCCCTTTTGAAATGTTGGTTACCGTGACCTTGGCGCCTGCCACTGCGTTCCCCTGCGGGTCGGTCACGACTCCAACAAGGCTCCCGTACACGGCCTGTCCCAGAGACGTACGCGCGCCGAACCCAAGCACGAGACACAGAACCAGAATCCAACCCACTGTCGCTTGCTTTCTCATTACACGCCTCCTGAGCACCCTTTTTTCCCTTTGAATCCGCATAGAACCGCTCGCCTCACTAGCAGGGAATCCGCCGCGTTGCCAGCTTGGTTCAACAGGTACCAGGCCCCTGCCTCGCCTGCACCTACAGCATTGGGGCACTCTTCAAAATGAAAATGGAATAGACGGCAACCTGTTGGACCCAGCAGTCCGCAGCGAACAGCCCCCCAACTCCTCGAGCTTCTCTAGCTTCGCCGCCACGGCACAATACTTCCCCTTGATCCCTCTCGACACAGAGAGACGGGCACCCAACTTAGGGGCGACGAAGAATTATGATGGCTTCTATCAGTTTTTTGAGTGACGTGGATAGTCTCTATGAGTCTGATACGGTTACGCGAGATAAGTTGTGACCTCGTAAAGAGATGCGGAGCGCGTTACCTTGGTGTTACAATGCCCGAACGGTGGTTCCGGTGACTGAAAGAGCCCAAAATCTCGCTCAAATCGAGAAGCTCCTCGGCAGCCATACCCTGCATGGCTCAGAGTCTCTTTGCAAACTGTTGCGGTATCTGGCGAGTCATTCCCTCGATCATCCCGGTCTCTCCCCCAAGGAGTACCAAATTGCGACCGAAGTGTTTGGGCGCCAGAAGGACTTCGACCCGCACCTGGATTCCATGGTGCGTGTCCAGGCGGGGCGGTTGCGAACCAAGTTGACCGAATACTATGCCTCTGAGGGCCCAGACGACCAGATCATGGTGGAACTGCCCAAAGGCACCTACGCCCTAGCTTTCCATCCGCGCCCCCACGGAGCAGGTCGGAACCACACGAATGCTTCTCACGAGGGACCCAACAATTTGCAGGTCAACGGCCGGGCCTCACGCGCTTGGATCGTCGCCGTCGTGGCGCTCTCAGTTGTTCTTGGCTCCGCCGTCGCCGTGGCCACCGACCGCTTCCTGAACCGCAGGATTGCGGAAGCCCGGCTCGCCAGCGATAACCCGAATGTGCCGGTAGCTTTTCACGTTTTCTGGAAGGGCTTTCTCACCGGACCCCAGGAACCTTGGGTCATCTTCAGTAATGCAGCCTTTGTCGGTCGGCCGTACGTTGGCATGCGCTACTACAATCATGCCAAAGATTCCGGCGCGGCGATCCTGGATCACTATACCGGAGTCGGCGAGGTGCTGGCGGTGCACGCTCTCGACAGTGTTTTCGAAAGACTTCATCAGCAAATTCGTGTCAAGCGCGGCAGTTTGTTCTCCCTGGACGATGCCAAGAACGACGATCTCATCTTCATTGGCTCGCCTTCGGAAAATCTGACCCTCTTGGAATTACCAAACACCCAGGAATTCACCTTCAAACAGA
>Ga0209161_10002957_pt1 | contig 13779 bp, 10 predicted proteins | sample GraSoiAngelo_155_FD_186169 | JGI IMG/M metagenome (GOLD analysis project Ga0209161, IMG submission 186169) | Grasslands soil microbial communities from the Angelo Coastal Reserve, California, USA - 14_1009_13_30cm (SPAdes) (version 2) | ecosystem: Environmental > Terrestrial > Soil > Grasslands...
CAGCTGCGCGGGACCCTGCCTGAAGGTGCGAGCAATCTCACCGTCGAAGGAGCGTTTGGGGTAGCCGGTGTGGTCGCGACGGCCCTGAGGGTGGTCATCGTCGGGATCACGCTCCTGACCGCGTACCGGCTGCGTCACTCGCCCGGCCTTGCGATCGCGGTCGGTGCGGTCGGTTCGTTGCTTGTCGTCCCTTATCTGCATGGCTCAGACCTGTGTCTGCTCAGCGCCGCGGCATGGATCGTGTGGGAAGAAAAGGCCGCCTGGGCGTGGCGGTTGCCGATCGCAGCCAGCTGGCTGATCTCGGTTCCCTATGTCAACAGCACGACACCGATCCGCCTGAACCGCTGGACCCTCTTCGAGGTTGGGCTTCTTCTGGCCCTGGCCATTTCCGCGTGGTGGCCTGCGCGTCAGCCGGTCAGCGAGCTAGCTTCAGCGTCAGGATCTTGAAAGGTGCGACGTCGACCTCGAGCTCGCCGTCGCGGACGGCAATCTCCGCCCGATCCCGCTCCAGCAGGTCGCAAAGGTAAGCCCGGGAGACCGGCAACGAGGTCCGGACCTTAGCCCGGCAGCGGCCGCCCCACGCCTCGTACAGGCGCACCACGACAGCGTCTGAATCCTCCGCGCGCTTGATCGCCTCGACCACGACCTGCGGCTGGTCGACCTCGATCAGCGACCGCCGCTCACCCGCCGCCCCGCCTCCGCGGACGACCCGCAGTGGATTGTTGAGGTCCTCGGCGGCCGCGATCACACCCGCCTCCCGGAAGTCTCCCGGATGAGGCATCAGCGCGTACGTGAAGCGATGCTGGCCCAGGTCGGCGGCGGGATCCGGATGCGTCGGCGCGCGAAGCAGCGAAAGGCGCATCACCGAGCCCAGGATGTCGTATCCGTACTTGCAGTCGTTGAGCAGGGCGACTCCGTATCCTGCCTCGCCGAGATCGGCCCAGCGGTGAGCGCACACCTCGAAGCGGGCCTGATCCCAACTGGTGTTGGTATGCGTGCTCCGCTCCACGTGGCCGAACTGAATCTCGTACGTCGCCCGCGGCGATCGCACCGCGACAGGAAACGCTGCCTTCAGAAACTTGTGGTGCTCCTGCCAGTCGACCTCGGTTTCGAATCGAAGAACTCGGGAGCCGGCGTCGAGGACCATCCTCTGGTAGAGCTTCGACGATCCGAACTCCCGTGTGAATCCGACCGCCCCGCGCAGAGGACCCTGCATCTCCACTTCTGCTTTCGCGAGCCCGGTGATATCGGTTGCGCGGAGACGGTAGTCCGCGTCGACATCCCACGCGTCCCAGTTCTTCGGGTTGTCTTCATGCAGCTGCAGCAGGTTGCCACGGGAGCCCGACGTCAGGACCTCCCGGTTCGCCTCTTTGTCCCAGATCGACGTGAGCAATCCATCGCCGTCCCACGTCACGCGGAGGAGGCCGTTCTCCATGACGCGGCCAGAAATCGAGACCGGTTCGACTTCCGCAGCGGTCGATTCGGCGACCGAAGCCCAGCCGCACGCCGGAGCGTCGACCAGGATTGGCCGGTCCCCAACCTCTACCACCTCACGACGGGGATGTGAGTTGACGTTGAAGACCGTGAGGTTTTCACCCGTGCCGGCCAGAGATGACTGGGCGGATGCGATCACGCCTCCCGCGACCTCAACCACCGCTTCCAGCTCGCGCTCGGCGTCCTCATAGACCCAGTCGATGCTCGAGCCGGGCAGGATGTCGTGGAACTGGTTGATCAACAGGCGCTTCCATGCGGAATCGAGGACGTCGGCGGGGTAGCCATCGCCGACGGCCACCGACCAAACCTCCGCCTCGCGCAGGGCCTGTTCGGCACGCCGGTTGAGCTTCTTGGTGCGTGCCTGTGAGGTATAGGTGCCGCGGTGCAGCTCGAAGTAGAGCTCGCCGACCCAGGTCGTCAGGTTGCGGGCCTCTTTCTTCGCCAGCGCGAAGAATTCCGCGGCCCGCCCGAGCTCGACGCGCGGCGCCCCTTCAAGGTTGTGCAGCCGGTGCGCCGACTCGATCATGTCGGGCTCGGGTCCGCCCCCACCGTCGCCCCATCCGTAGAGATAGAGGGATCGCGACGACGAATTCTGGTCCTTGAAGTCCGCCGCGCTCTTCACGATCTCGCCCGCGCTGAAGTCGCCGTTGTAAGTGTCAGCCGGAGGAAAGTGCGTGAAGATCGACGTGCCGTCGATGCCCTCCCACATGAACGTGTGATGGGCGGGTTTGTTGGTGTCGTTCCAGGAGAGCTTCTGGGTCAGGAAGTACTCGCCTCCCGATTCGGCGATCAGCTGAGGCAGGGAGGCGGGGTAGCCGAAGACATCGGGCAGCCACAGCTCGCGAGTATCGACGCCGAACTCCTGCATGAAGAAGCGTTTGCCGTGCAGAAACTGGCGCGCCAGCGCTTCGCCTGACGGTAGGTTGCAGTCGGCCTCGACCCACATCGAGCCCACAGGCTCCCACTGGCCGGCGCTGACCTTTTCGCGGATGCCCTGGAAGATGTCGGGATACGACTCCTTCATCCAGGCGTACTGGGCGGGTTGGGAGCAGGCGAAGCGGTAATCGGGGTACTCGTCCATCATCGCCAGAGCGGTCGAAAATGTGCGCGCCGACTTCCGCCTCGTTTCCCGCACAGGCCACAGCCACGCCGTGTCGATATGCGCGTGCCCCACCGCGGTGATCGCATGCTCGGAAGCGCTCGGATGGGACAGGACCGCATCCAGCTCGGCCGGGTCGTCGCTCCGCGCAAATCTGTTCAGCGCTTCGAGGACGCTGGACCGGCGGTCGCCCTCGGGCAGGGCCAGCGCAAGCTCGTGGAGAACCTTGAAATCGAGCCCCACCTTGCGCGCTGTGGGGTCCTGAATTCGAAGCTCGGCCTGGCGGAAAGCGAAAGCCGGCTCAGGAGACTGTCGGAGCGCGATCATCGACGGAGCCTCCGCCGGTCCGGAAACCACAGCGGTGGCGATCGCCGCCGCCTCGAGGTAGAAGTCCACGTCCGGCGAGGTGATCGGCAGCCAACGGTGGTTGGGATCCACCCCGCGCCAGGGCTTGCCGTCGCGCCATGCGAGCGCTTCGCATGTGAATCCTGTGTGGCGGCCCTCAAAACCGATGTCGAAGACCGCGACCACGGTCTGGCCGGCCCACTCCGCCGGCACGCGGCCCTGGACGTGAAACCATGTCGTGCTCCAGGGTGGGCCCCATCGATCACCCAACCGGAATGGCTTGTACTCAGCACGCGCCGCTTCCGCAAATGGGACCGGCTCGTCGCGCACGAGGTAAGAGGAGAGCTCGAGGGGAACGCTCTCGTGCTCGATGGCCGCGAGCACCTGCCTGTTCTTGGCTCCCAGGTCCGTCATCGTCTCCACGTCATGCAGAACGTTAGCCTTCTTGGGGTGATGGACGCCGCTCCGCTGCGCATCGGCCTCATCGGCTGCGGAAAGATCAGCGCCACCTACATGAGGAACCTGAACGCGTCTCCAGAGGTCGAGGTCGTCGCCTGCGCCGACCAGGTGCCGGAGAGAGCGCAGCAGCTCGCCTCTGAGTTCGGGGTGCCGAAAGCTTGCGCTCCGGAAGAGCTGTTGAACGATCCGCTCGTCGAGCTCGTCGTCAACCTGACGGTCCCCACGGCTCACGCCGAGATCAGCCTGCGCGCCCTTGGGGCGGGCAAGCACGTGCATTCGGAAAAGCCGCTCGCGACCAACCGAGAGGATGGCCGGCGCATCCTCGACATGGCCCGGACGAAGGGCCTGACTGTGTCGTGCGCGCCGGATACCTTCCTTGGAGCCGGACTTCAAACGTGCCTCTCCCTGTCAGAGGAGGGAGAGCTCGGGGATCCGCTTGCGGCCTCGGCCTTCATGCTCCAGGGCGGCCCAGAGAGCTGGCACCCCAGCCCGGCCGCTTTCTACGGTCCAGGCGCCGGTCCGCTGCTGGACATGGGGCCGTATTACGTGACCGCCCTGGTCTGCTTGCTGGGCCCGGTCCGGCGGGTCAGCGGCATGAGCCGAATCCTCTACCCGGAGGTCACGGCCACCCGGGGTGCCATGGCGGGCCAAACCATCAAGGTGACGGCTCCGACGTTCGTCGCAGGCCTGCTCGAGTTCGAGTCAGGTGCCCAGGCCACGCTGGTGATGAGTTTCGGAATCACTGCGCATGAGCTGCCGCACATGGAGGTGTACTGCAGCGGAGCGACCATCAGCATTCCCGACCCCAACACGTTCGGCGGTCCCGTCAAGGTTCGCTCCAACACCGAGAAGGCCGTGTGGCGCGACGTCGAGCTGCGGTACCGCCACACCGACGCGCTCCGCGATTGGCGTGGTATCGGCGTCGTGGAAGCGGTGAAGGCAATTCGCGGCGGGGTACAACCTCGCGCCTCGGGCCAGCTCGCGTATCACGTGCTCGATGTGATGCTGTCGATATTGGAGTCGCATGAAAATGGCCGCCGCGTGAACATCTCCAGCACCTGCGCCAAGCCGGCCCTGCTTCCACTCGACGCCGACCTCGTCGCGGCCCGGTGATCGCGGTCCAGCTCTACACCATCCGGGACCTCCTCCAGGATCCTTTGCACCTGGGCGGCGTCCTGGGCCGCTTGCGCGAGATCGGCTACCGGGCCGTCGAGGTGGCAGGGCTTGGGCCGGCGACGATCAGGGGATTCGGTGAAGAGCTTCGGCGCGCGGATTTGATCGCTTGCGCATGCCATGTCCCGCTGGAGCGCTTGAACGCGGACCTCGAAGGCGTGGTTGCCCAATGCCGAGAGTGGGGTTGCGAGTACGTCGTCGTCCCGAGTCTTCCGGAGGCCTACAGGTCGGAGCAGGGCTACCGTCGTTTCGGGGCAGAGTCCGTCGACCTCGCTCAGCGAATGAAGTCCTCGGGGTTGCGGCTCGTCTATCACAACCATGCACACGAGCTCGAGAGATTCAACGACCAAACCGGTCTTGACACGCTGTTTGGCGCTGCCGCCGGCGATGCGCTCCAGGCCGAGCTGGACACATACTGGCTTCAGTTCGGCGGCGCCAATCCTGCGGCGTGGATCCGGCGCTTCAAGAGCCGAGTCCCGCTGGTGCATCTCAAGGACATGGCCGTCCTTCAGGGCAATCCCGTGGACGCCGAGATTGGAGAGGGCAACCTGGACTGGATCGAGATCCTCGGCGCATGCCGGGACGCTGAGACAAGGTGGCTCGTGGTGGAGCAAGACGCACCCAGACGCGATCCGATGGAGAGCGTGGCGATCAGCTACGCAAACCTGGCGAAGCTAGCCGCGGATTTGGGTTGGGGAGGCTGACGATGCGCAAACGCTTGCTGGGCCGGACCGGTGTGCTGGTGACGGAATTTGCGCTTGGCACCATGACCTTCGGTCAGGAGGCCGGCGAGCAGGCGGCCGGCCAGATCCTCGATCAGTACGTCGAGAGCGGCGGCAACCTGATCGACACCGCCGACGTCTATCCGCCTGTGGGTCCGAAAGGCACGTCGGAGGAGATCATCGGCCGCTGGCTCAAGCGGAATCCGGCCAAACGCGACACGATCGTCCTGGCGACCAAGTGCCGCGGCCGGATGGACGACTCCGGCAACTCCGAGGGTCTATCTCGGCGCTGGATCATCCGCGCCTGCGAGATGAGCCTCCGCCGGCTGCAGACCGACTGCATCGACCTCTATCAAGCGCACCAGTGGGACCCTGCCACTCCGATCGAAGAGACCCTCGGCGCGTTCGACATCCTCGTGCGCTCGGGGAAAGTTCGTTACATCGGGGTCTCGAATTTCACCGGCTGGCAGCTCGAGCGGACCGTGCTGACCGCCCGGCACATGGGGGTCTCGGCCCCGGTTTCGCTGCAGCCGCAGTACAACATGCTTGCGCGCGAGATCGAGTGGGAAATCGTGCCTGTGTGCGTCGAGGAAGGCCTCGGCATCCTGCCGTGGGGTCCACTCGCTCAGGGATGGCTTTCAGGCAAGTACACGCGCGAGGCCGCGCCGAGTGGAGCGACGCGGCTGGGCGAAGACCCCAACCGGGGATTGGAGGCCTACGACCGGCGGAACGTCGAGCGCACCTGGCGGGTCGTCGACGCCGTGCAGGCCGTGGCATCGGAGCTTGGCGTCCCGCCGGCGCGGGTCGCACTTCGCTGGCTTGCCGACCGTCCCGCGGTCGCCGCGCCGTTGCTTGGCGCCCGCACCGCGGATCAGCTCCGAGACAACCTCATGGCCGCCGAGATCACGCTCAGCGACGAACAGAGCTTGCGCCTTGACGAGGAGAGCGCACCCGCCACGCCTGACTACCCCTACCGGCTGCTCGCCGAAAGCACGGCCGAACGGCGCAAGCTCACCTGGTAGCGGGTCGCAGTCCGATCAAAACCTTGCCTTCGGTACTCAGGTAGTTGTCCCTGTAGTCGAAACGCGATGAGTCGGCGAACAGGAGATAGAAGTACTTCATGTTCTCGGAGAACCAGTACGCGGGCGTGAGGTCGCCCCGAGTCATGGGCCGTGTGGTGACGTCGGTGACGATCGTGTATCCGTTGGCGACCCGACAGTGGGCCTTCATCGCCTGATACAGCTGAAACGCCGGCCGCCGGTAGATTTCCGAGCCGCCGCTCGAGATGAAGAGCGCGAGGCAGGAGTCCGCGAACTCGGGACGCAGCTGATAGCTCGGCTCGAGGATCGACAGGTCCGTGTAATCCCACTCTTCGGGAAACAGGCCAAAGCGATCCAGCACCAGCTGAAATGAAGCAAGGAACTGCGCCGCCTCGTCGTGCATGCCGGCCTCAGCCAGGCTGCCTGCCCAGAACGCGGCAAGCTCGGACTCGTGATTGTTGACGAGCGTCCCCGACTGGAACTGAACCTGTGCGTACCAGGCGTGGCCGCCGGCAGCATCCCACTGGCGCTTTTGCAGCGCCGCGGTCAGCGTTTGAAACCAGAGCTGCAGGTCGGGATCGCCGAAGAGTCTGTAACCGTCGAGGAGGTACTCGTAGTAGGAGTCGACCGGCGGCTGTGGGCCGACCGAAACCGAGTTGAGCCAGCCGCCTGTTTCGATGTCGATGGTGGTGCCCAGGAGGTCGAGCGCCGACCGGCGCTCGTAGAGCGCCTGGGCGGCTTGCTTGGCCGCCCTCAGGTAGCGGTCGTCGCCGGTCAGACGGCTCAGGGTGCCGAGCTCGGCGAGGTTGGTGCCGACCTCGGCCACGTAGTTGACCGGCACGCTGACGGCTCCTGAATGGAGGTTGACATACCGGTAGGGCATGCCGGTCGGTGACTTGGTGAAAGCCGGCAGGAGCCGGTCGGCGAGGTCTCGGGCCCTGGCCAGCAACGTTGCATTCCGGGTGGCGAGATGGCCGGCGAGGAGGCCGCCCAGCATCCGGATGATCGTCTCGAACACCTGGAACGGAGCATCGATGTCGAGGTTCAGGCTCGTCTCGATCCAGCGCACGCTCGACTCCAGCTCGCTGTCGAGCTCCATCACGTACAGCGTGTCGAGCGACTCCACGATCGTCAGGCCGACCGGATGATTGGCCGCGAAAAACTCCTGGTATCCGCCGGAAACCGGCTTCAGCTCGTCGTGTCCCCAGGCGAGCCGCTTGTAGGCCTGCCACGCCCTGCCGAACTCGGCGCGAACGTCGGCGGCGATCGCCGCGGGTTTGGGCAATCCAGGCGGCTGCGGCCTCCGGGCGAACCATCCGACCCCGGCGGCCGCCGCCAATCCGGCCGCCGCAAGGCCCGTCAGAAACCGCCTTCGTGAGATCACACCGTTCGCCACAGTTGACATCGAGGCGCCAGACGGCAAAATTGCACCTGGAGTAATTGGCGGCCCCGCGTCGGCGCGCTCTCGCCCCGGTCGGTCACGGCCGACTGGGAAGAAGGCGGGGGGTACATGTCTTAGTGACGAAGGAGAACGCCATGACGTTACTTCCTGGACGGGGGATTCGAGCCCTGATTCTCTCGTTCCTGATGGTCACGGCCTGCAGCACCGGCGGCAGCACCGGGTCCGCTCCGCCGCTTGCGGGCTGTAATTCGGGGACGACGCTGGCCACGTTCTGGACATCGCACACCCCGCCTGACTCGGACAGCCTCAAGAACATCGTTACCGCCTTCAACAAGCAAAGCAACTCCACCTGCGTGAAGTTGGTTCAGGTACCAGGCTCGGAAACCGACATCGCCAAGCTGACCACCGCGGTGCGCGGCGGGACCGGCCCCGACGTCTACATGCTCGACCGTTTCACCGTCGCCGAACGAGCAGCCGCAGGCGTGCTCGAGGACCTGACCCCATACGGCGCCGCGAGCCTGGGCAGCAGCTACCTCGACTTCGCGTGGCAGGAAGCGCAGTTCAAGGGCAAGCCCTACGCTTTGCCCTTCGACACCGACACCCGCGCGCTCTACTACAACAAGGACCTTTTGAAGGCCGCCGGTGTTGACACCAGCGCCCTGGACGCCAGAGACAAACCCGTCACCATCGACGCGGTTCGAACCATGGCCAACAAGGTCAACAAGAAGGATGCCAGCGGCAACTACACGACCGTCGGCTTTATCCCCTGGTTCGAGCAGGGCTGGCACTACACGTGGGGCTTCGCCTACGGAGGCACCTTCTTCGACAAGGCCGCGTGCAAGGTAACGCCCGACGATCCGAAGATCGTGCAGGCCTACAAGGACATGTTCTGGGACTGGGCAGGATCACTCGGGGTCGCCCAGGCCCAAACGTTCATCAGCTCCTACGCGCCACCCAACTTGCCGACCCAGCAAAACGCCTTTCTCACCGGCAAGCTCGGGTTCATGATCAGCGGTGACTGGGTGCTCGGCAACATCCAGACCTACGTGCCGAACCTGAAGTACGGCGTGACGTACATCCCCGTGCCGCATGCGGGCGATGCAGCGGCCACATGGGCAGGCGGTTGGTCCATGGTCATCCCGAAAGGCCCCAAGAACGGCAAGGGTGGCTACGAGTTCATGAAGTACATCGCCGGCGAACCGGGCCAGCGCGTGTACACGAAGGAAACGCAGCACACGCCAACGTTCAAGTCGCTGACGAGTGACTCCACACTGTTCCCCGGTGATCACTCGTTCTTCTCCAAGCAGCTGTCGGCAGCCCACAGCCGGCCCCCACTTCCAGTCGGAGGCCTCTACTGGGACCAGCTGAGCACCGCGCAGGACGCGGCTACGCGCCACACGACCGAGCCGGCGGCAGCACTCGCGACGGCTGCCAGCGCGACCAACGACAAGCTCAAGCAGTACTGTCCACTCGCCTAAGAGTTCCTTTTACGAGATGACTCGGCGGTAATGTGCAGAGTCAACGGGGAGCGGCGATGATCGCCGCTCCCCGCCTTCGCCTGAGCCACGACGACTGGCGGAACCTCCGCACCGCATTGCCTTTCGTTTTGCCGTGGGTCATCGGGTTTTTTGCTTTCACCCTCTATCCGATCATCTACTCCCTTTATTTGAGCTTCAACCAGTACTCAGGCTTCGGCGATGCGGTGCCGGTCGGGATTGCGAACTACAAGCACATGGTCAGCGATCCGCTTTTCTGGAAGGCCCTTTACAACACTGGGTACTACACAGCACTCGCCGTACCCATCGGGCTGGTCGTCGCGATCGTGCTCGCCTTGTTGATGAACCAGAATCTCCGCGAAGTCGCCATCTATCGGGCGGCGTTTTATCTACCGTCGATCCTGCCGCTCTTCGCGCTGACCTTTATCTTCATCGTGCTGCTGAATCCCCGCTTTGGGGCGGTCAACTACTTTCTCGGATTCCTGCATGTACCCACCATCAACTGGCTCGGCGACGCCAGGTGGACAAAGGTTTCGGTGGTCATCCTGGCGCAGTTGGGTGCTGGCGGGCCCGCCCTGATCTTCCTTGCATCACTGCGCGCAGTCCCGGTCGAGCTGTACGAGTCGGCAAGACTCGAAGGCGCAGGACCGATCCGTCGGTTCTGGCACATCACGCTCCCATTGATCACACCGGTGATCCTCTACGACCTTATTTACGGCACGATCCTGGGCCTCCAGATCTTCACGCCGGCCTACATCCTGGTCGGCGGCACGAGCGGCGGCGCCGCCTACACCGCCGGGCCTGAGAACTCGCTGCTCTTCTATGTCTTCTACCTGTACAAGAACGCCTTCCAGTACAGCGATATGGGGTATGCCTCGGCCATGGCCTGGGTGCTCTTCGTGATCAGCATCGTGCTCGCGGTTCTGATCATGCGGTGGTCCCGTTACTGGGTGCATTACGAGGCCGACTGATGACAGTAGCTCGCGAGTTAAGGGAGGCTCCACGAGTTGCCGTCGAGCGCATGCCAACGCCACGCGCACCGCTGTTCAACCGCCTGATCCCACAAAGCCTTTACGTGCGCGTCGGCCTGGTCCTCGCCTGCGTATTTTTCCTGCTCCCGTTCTACTGGATGGCGAACTCGGCGTTGAAGTCGACAGCGGAGCTTTCCACGTTCCCGCCGACACTCCTTCCGCAGTCGCTCCGGTTCGAGAATTTCGTGAACGCCGTCAACTACATCCCGTTCGGAACCTTCCTGCTCAATTCAGTGATCCTCACCGCCGGCATCTCGATCGGGGCGGCCATCTCGAACCCGCTGATTGCGTACGGCTTCTCGCGCATCAAGTGGCCAGGACGAGATTTCGTGTTCGGGATCGTCATGGCGACCATCTTTCTTCCCTTCCCGGTCTTGATCGTCGCGCTGTTCGACATCTTTGCCAAGCTGCACTGGATCGATACGTTCCTACCCATGATCGTTCCGGCCTTCTTCGGCAGCCCGTTCTTCATCTTCCTGATGCGGCAGTTCTACCTGGCCCTCCCGGGCGAGATCTCCGAGGCGGCGCGCATCGACGGCGCGAACGAATTTCAGGTCTTTCTATTCATCATCCTGCCCCTGGCGAAGCCGGCCGTGGCAGCGGTCGTCATCTTCGCGGCGGTGCAGGCGTGGGGCGAATTCCTGGCCCCGTTGCTTTACCTGTCTGACGAGACGAAGTACCCGTTGTCGATCGGTCTGCAGTTCTACCGCCAGTCGCACGACGTCGCGTACAACCTGCTCATGGCTGCGTCGACTCTGATCGTTTTGCCGATTGTCGCCCTCTTCATCGCCTTCCAGCGCTTCTTCATCCAGGGAGTGACGGCGGGCAGCGTCAAGGGGTAGGCGTCAGGGGAACAGCGGCTCGAGTCGCGAACGCTCCACCAGGGCGCTCATCGCTTCCTCGGTCGGTCTCTTGTCGAAGCGGGACGCGGCGTCCAGCACCCGCGGCAGCAGTTCGATGTCGCCAACCGTGTTGAGAAACACGCCGGGACGGCCGAGCACCCACCAGACGGCAAGGTCGATGTCGGACTGCTCCTCGAGAGGCTCGTACCAGGTCGTGCGAGTGTGTTCGCGTCCGAGCCATGGCCGCAGGGCGATCGACTTGATCGTCTGGAGGGCGACCTGGCGCTCGGCGCATGTCCTGGCCAGGGCCTCGAAGTTCTCGGCGTAGTAGGGCTCGCGCATGGTCACGACGTTGTACGGCAGCAGGACCGAGTCAAAGTCAAATCGCGCGAGGGAGCGACGGTGGCCGGCCGCGATCTGGATGCCGTGGCCGGTGACGCCGATGAATTTCACCAGTCCCTGGTCACGTGCCTCGACGGCGGCCTCGATCGCGCCGCCCGGGCTGAGGGCGGTGTCCCACTCGATTGGATCGGCAAGGCTGTGCAGCTGCCACAGGTCGACATGATCGACGCCGAGGCGCTCCAGGGAGCGGTGCAGCTGCTCGCGCGCGGCATCCGCCTTTCGCTCCCCGGTTTTGGTAGCAAGAAAGAAACTGCCCGGCTCGCGCTTCAGCCAGGGGGCGATCCGCAGCTCCGAATCGCCGTAGCCGGCCGCGGTATCAATGTGGTTGACGCCGTACTGCAAAAGCACGTCGAGCGTGCGATCGGCAGCTGATTGGGTCACCTGGGACAGGGACGCCGCGCCGAAGATCGTGCGGCTGCTGCGATGGCCGGTTCGGCCAAAGGGCTCGAGTGCGATCACATGAACGCCTGGCCGGTGTCGACGTCGAAGAGGTGCACGAGCCCGACATCGATGCTCAGCCGCATTCGGTCGCCGCGGGTCACCTTGAGGTGGGAGTCGATCCGGGCGACAATCCCATCGCCACCCACTGTGCCGTAGATCAACTGGTCGCGGCCGAGTGTCTCCGCCATGTCGACTTTCATGTCAATGGTAGGGATGCTCGGCGACATGCGCACGCTGAGAGCCTCGGGCCGGATCCCCAGGACCGCTCGGTCGACCGCCGCGGGGCGCTGCAGCTCGATCTCGATGGCCGCGGCTTTCACTTTTCTTCCGTTGACGGTCACCGGGATGAAATTCATCGCGGGGGTGCCAACGAACCCGGCGACAAACAGGTTCGCGGGGTGGTCGTAGATCTCCAGAGGCGGCGCCACCTGCTGCAGCTCGCCATCCTTCATGACGGCCAGCCGGTCACCCATGGTCATGGCCTCGACCTGGTCATGGGTGACATAGAGAAAGGTCGCGCCCAGGCCCCGCTGCACCCGCTTCAGGTCGACACGCGTCTCAGCGCGGAGCTTGGCGTCGATGCTCGACAGGGGTTCGTCGAAGAGGAACACCAGCGGATCCTTGACAATGGCTCGACCCAGAGCGACGCGCTGCTGCTGGCCGCCTGAGAGCTCACGGGGTTTGCGGTTCAGGAGCGAGCCGAGCCCAAGTGCGTTTGCGGCTCGGAGGACGCGGCTCTCGATCTCCGGCGCGGCAAAGCCCCGCATCCGAAGGCCGAACGACATGTTGTCGAACACAGACATGTGTGGGTAGAGCGCGTAATCCTGGAACACCATGGAGACGTCGCGATTGCGCGGCGGCACGTCATTGACGACGCGGTCTCCGATCCTGACGACGCCCTCGGTCACGTCCTCGAGCCCGGCCAGCATGCGGAGGACGGTTGACTTTCCACATCCGGATGGTCCGACGATGACCATGAACTCACCGTCGACCACGAGGAGAGAGATGTCTTTCACGGCGACCTCGCCGTCGGGGAACCGCTTGGTGACGTGCTGGAAGCTCGCGGATGCCATGGCGGACTCAGGCGGCGGTCAGATGGCTACCTGGGAGCCCTGCTGACTGACCTGCACCCACTCTCGGCGGGCGGCCGACTCCACGGCGGCGCTCATCAGCGCGATGGTGCCGAGGTTGTCGCGTCCCGAGGTCTCGGGCTCGCGATTTGCGCGCAGGGAGGCGGCGAACTCCGCGAGCGACCCGGCGCGGTCGATATGGGGCATGGTGGACAGAGTGATCCCGCGCGCCCTGCCGCGGCGCGGCCTCCACATGACTCGATCCTCGAGCCTGTTGTCCTCGCCCCTGCTCGTCCAGAAAAGGTGTCCCTGCTCGAACTCCATCCTCCATTCCCCCGCCCACGCCGTCTCGGGGCCGGCGCTGATCCAGCTCCCGCGATAGCTCACCTCGAGGTCGCCTTCGAACAGCATCGACGCTACGCCGACCGGAGGACCGAGATAACCACTCCAGGGCGGGTTCCACGCGCGGCACGAGATCGCCAATGGAGCCCTTCCGAGGACGAGGCGAAGGAGGTCGAAGTGGTGGATCGACATGTCGATGAGCAAGGGCTGAGTGTCGTGGGTGTGATGCCGGCGCTTGGGGTTGGGCGGCGCGGGGTCGTTGCGGCGAAAGTCAACCGAAACTTCATAGAGCTCGCCGAGGGAGCCCTCATGGACGAGCCGGGCAGCCGTGCGCACGGCTGGAAAGAAGCGATAGTTCTGGCTCACCATCAGCGTCACGCCTCTGGCCGCCGCCAGTTCGACCAGCTCCTGCGCGCACTCG
>Ga0209161_10002961_pt1 | contig 13772 bp, 9 predicted proteins | sample GraSoiAngelo_155_FD_186169 | JGI IMG/M metagenome (GOLD analysis project Ga0209161, IMG submission 186169) | Grasslands soil microbial communities from the Angelo Coastal Reserve, California, USA - 14_1009_13_30cm (SPAdes) (version 2) | ecosystem: Environmental > Terrestrial > Soil > Grasslands ...
AGTTCGACGCATCGAGGGGATGCGGGCGCTGGAGGCCCGCATCGAGGCCATGGAGCTTCAGTTGCGTCAGCTTCAAGAGAAAGTGAGCCAGATCGCGCAGAGCGGGAATTACATGGAGACGCGGCGGGTCAGCGAAGAATACGCGTCGCTCGAACGCGATCTGCGGACGCTCTACGACGAGTGGGCGCAAGGGAGCGAGAAGAGCGAGTGACGGTGTTCGTCGTCGGCCTCACTGGACCGATGGGCGCGGGAAAGTCGACGGTCGGCGCGATGCTCCGGGAGCTCGGCGCGAAGGTGCTCGACGCGGATGCCCTGGTGCACGACGAGCAGCTCCGCGGGACGGTCGGCTACAGCGCGATTGTCCAGCAGTTCGGAACGAAGATCCTCGACGAAGCGAAGGAGATCGACCGAGCGAAGCTCGCGGCCGAGGTCTTCGGCGACCCGATGAAGCTGCAGCGTCTCGAGCGAATCCTCCACCCGCGCGTGATCGCGCGCGTCCTCGAGGCGAGAGCGATGCTGCCTGACGACGCGGTGCTGGTCGTGGAAGCGATCAAGCTCCTCGAAGGCGATCTCCGGAAGGTTTGCGACCGCGTGTGGGTCGTCGTGGCTCCGCGTGAAACGATGATCGAACGCCTCGCGGCGCGCGGTATGCGTCCGCGCGAGGCGGAGCTCCGCCTTTCGAATCAGCTCAGCGAGGAACGCTTCCGGGCGGCCGCGGATACCGTCATCGTGAATGACGGCGACCGCGAGCGAACGCGCGAGCGGGTGCGCGAGGCCTGGAAGGAACTCCGCCCGGCTACTGCGTGATCTTCTCCGGGATCTGGATCTTGACTTCCGGCTGGACGGTTCGGAACGTCGCGCCGGTCGTGCCCGTAGCCCTGTCGTCCTTCGGCCCGCGGAGAAGGAACGAGATGCTCCCGCCCGACGCGGTTAGATAGCCGATGCGCTCGGCCGTCGCCGCGTCCGTCCGGATCACGTAGACGGACAGCGTCCGTGCGAGGATCGGCACGCGCTCGAGGACGATCCTTGCTGACACGTCCGAGCTGTTTTTCTGCGGGTTCGGATTGATGAGCAACTTGTCTGGGGCGAAAGTGAGTGTGTAGAGGACGTCCACGATGTCGCCGGGCAGGATCGCTCCGCCGGCGGCCTGGGCGTCCGCGACCGTGATCGACATCGCCCGATAGTTGGGCGAGCCGGGGTTGGGCGCGCCGTTGGCGCCAAGTGCCTCTGACGGGATAACGACGAAGGCCACCCCGTTCGGACCGGCGAGTCTTGTTGGCAGGATTGGCTCACCGGTCGTGATACCGACCAGCGTGATCCGGCCGACGACCTGTGCGGTGTCGGAGACGGCCGCCGCCGGCACGGCCTCCGTGTTCATCTTCACGAGCTTGACGTCGCCGGGCGTGATTTGCGTCTTGGGAGGAATGTCACGTGCGGCGACAACGACCTGTGTGGTCGGGATCGGGGCCGGGGCTTCCGATTTCTGCGTCTGGGCATAGAAGAAGGTCGCCACCCCGGCGCCTAGTGCGAACAGCATCCCCACGATGAGCACGAGCCGGGCACGGCGACGCGAACGATCTTCCACTCTTTCCTTCCTCTACCGGGCGACTGGGCGCGAACTGTAGCAAGCGGTAACAAGTGAACGGGAGTCGAACTGGTGTTGATGCGCGACAATGAGACGAGGTTCGGGGAGCCAAATGGTACCAGAACGTCTGTTCTAGAATTGAAGGCAAAGATGCCCCACGGCGACACCCTGCAGGTCCCTCTCGATCGTCCGGCGGCAAAGGCACCGTTCCGGCTGGTACTCCCCTGGGGTCTCGCCGGAGACCAGCCTGGAGCGTCGGCGGGGTTGCTGAGCGCACTGCGAAGCGGCGAGCGACACACGACCCTGCGCGGGGTAACGGGCTCGGGCAAGACGGTGACGATGGCGAAGGTCATCGCTGAATCTGGGCGGCCGGCGCTCGTCCTCGCGCACAACAAGACACTCGCAGCTCAGCTTTACGGCGAGTTCAAGGAGTTCTTTCCCGAGAACGCGGTCCAGTACTTCGTCTCGTACTACGACTACTACCAGCCCGAGGCCTACATCGCACGGAGCGACACCTACATCGAGAAGGACAGCTCGCGCAACGAAGAGATCGACAAGATGCGCCACTCGGCCACGCGGTCCCTGTTCGAGCGGCGCGACGTGATCATCGTCGCCTCGGTGTCTTGCATTTACGGTCTCGGCGCGCCGGTCGACTATGGCGCGGTCACCGTCCGGCTGAACAAAGGCGAGCGGGTGCGGCGAGACACGGTGTTACGGCATCTGGTCGACATCCAGTACGAGCGGACCAACACGGACCTCGTCCGCGGCAAGTTCCGCGTCCGCGGTGACACGCTCGAGATCCAGCCCGCGTACGAGGACCTTGCGGTCCGCGTCGAGTTCTTCGGCGATGACGTCGAGCGGATCACGGAGCTCGACCCACTGACCGGCGAGGTGCTCGCCGAGCGCGACAAGATGGACATCTACCCGGCGCGACACTTCGTGACTCCGCGCGAGAAGCTCATGGAGGCGATCAAAGACATTGAGGCCGAGCTCGTCGACCGCGTGAAGGAGCTCGAGGACGCCGGGAGGCTCCTGGAGGCCCAGCGGCTCCGGCAGCGGACGAACTTCGACCTCGAGATGCTGCGCGAGACCGGAACCTGCGCCGGGGTCGAGAACTACTCGCGACACCTCGCGCGCCGGCCGGCGGGCAGCCGCCCTTGGACGCTCCTCGACTACTTCCCCCCCGACTTTCTGGCGTTCGTCGACGAGTCGCACATCTCGCTGCCACAGGTACGCGGCATGTACGGCGGCGACCGCTCGCGCAAGGAGATCCTCGTCGACTACGGGTTCCGCTTGCCGAGCGCGCTCGATAACCGGCCGCTCACGTTCGCCGAGTTCGAGCAGCGCCTGGACCAGGCGATCTACGTTTCGGCCACACCGGGTCCCTACGAGCTCGAGCACTCACCGCGTGTGATCGAACAGATCATCCGCCCGACCGGTCTCATCGACCCCGAGATCGAGGTGCGCAGGACCGAGGGCCAGATCGACGATCTGCTCGCCGAGATCAATCTGCGCGTCGAAAGGGGTCAGCGCGCGATCGTCACGACGCTCACCAAGAAGATGGCGGAGGACCTCGCGGACTATCTGCGCGAGTTGGGAGTGAAGGTCCACTACCTGCACTCCGAGATCGAGACCCTGCAGCGCGTCGAGATCCTCCGCGACCTACGGCTCGGCGTGTACGACGTGGTGGTGGGCGTGAACCTCCTGCGTGAAGGCATCGACCTGCCCGAGGTGACGCTCGTCGCGATCCTCGACGCCGACAAAGAGGGCTACCTCCGTTCCGAGGGCTCGCTCATCCAGGTCATCGGCCGCGCGGCGCGGCACGTCGAAGGCCGCGTGATCATGTACGCCGACCGGATCACGGCCTCGATGAGGGCCGCGATCGACGAGACGGACCGGCGGCGAGAGATCCAGGTGCAGTACAACAGCGACCACGGGATCGAGCCACAGACGATCGTGAAGGCGATCCGCGACATCGGGATGCGGCTGCGGGATGTGGCCGAGGTCGAAGGCATCGCGGAGAAGGCGAAGCGGCCGATCGCGGCGGGCGAGCTGCCGAAGGACGAGCTCACGCGTCTCATCAAGGACCTCGAGTCGCAGATGAAGCAGGCCGCCAAAGAGCTGGAGTTCGAGCGCGCGGCGGCGCTGCGCGATGAAGTCGTCGAGCTGCGCGGGCTGCTGGTCCTCGAGCGAGGCCCCGAGAGTCTCGACGCGGCGGCGGAGCCGGTCCGCACGACGTCACGCGTCGTGCGTGCGGGCGGCCGGCGTCGGCGGCACGGACCTTAGGCCATGCTGTTCGGCGTGCTCACCGGACTTGCGGTCCTCGGCGGGATCGCGCTGCTGGTCGTGCTCTTCCTGCAGCGCGGTCGCGAGGGCGTCGACCTCTCGCTCAGCGGCTTGCTGCGCGTGTATCTCTATTTCGCTTCGCTTGCCGGGGTCGTCGCGTTCACCGTCGGTCTTGCGGGCATCCTCGCGTACGTGCTCGCGGCGGCGTTCGGTCTCGAGGTCATCTACGGCCCCGGGCAGCCTCGACCCGTGCCGGCGATCGCGCCCGTGTGCCCACCGAACGCGACGTGCCCACCATTTCTGACGCCGTTCCCCCAGCAGGTGATCCCCGACGACCGTATCCGCAGACAGGGCGAGGACCTGGTCCGGGGAGCGACCTTCGTCGTGTTCGGCGGGATCTTCTGGGGCGCGCACTGGTTCGCGCGGCGATCCCTGGCGCAGGTCGACGAGCATGGGAGCGGCCTCTACCGCGCCTATCTGATGCTGGGCACGGCGATCTTCGGCATCGCGACCATCGCTCTCCTCCCCACGGGGATCTATCAAGCCCTTTCGTACATCGTCCCGGCGTCGCAGTTCTCATTCCGGCCCGGTGCAGGTGAGGCTCTTTCTGGCGGACTCGCCGCGCTCCCGCTGTGGCTCGCGTATCTCTGGCTCGTGATGCGCGCGCTCCGGACGGCACCCGCGCCTCCGGCGGCCTGATCTCCATGCCGCTCGATCACATCTACGTCAAAGGCGCGCGGGAGCACAACCTGAAAAACATCAACGTGCGCATCCCGCGCGACAAGATGGTCGTGATAACCGGCCTCTCCGGATCCGGCAAGTCGTCGCTCGCGTTTGACACGATCTACGCCGAAGGGCAGCGCCGCTACGTCGAGTCGCTCTCCGCCTACGCGCGGCAGTTCCTGGGTCAGATGGAGAAGCCCGACGTCGACTTCATCGAAGGCCTCTCACCCGCGGTCTCGATCGATCAGAAGGGTTCCACGCGGAATCCGCGGTCGACCGTGGGCACGGTGACCGAGATCTACGACCACATGCGCCTGCTCTTCGCGCGTGTGGGCGTGCCGCACTGTCCCAACCATGGTGTCCCGATCGTCGCGCAGACCGTGCAGGAGATCGTCGACCAGATCCAGGCGCTCCCCGAAGGGTCGCGCATCCTCGTCCTCGGGCCGCTGGTGCGCGACCGCAAGGGCGAGCATCAGCAGCTCTTCGTCACGGCACGCCGGGGCGGATTCGCGCGTGTGCGGGTCGACGGCATCGTGCGCGACCTCTCGGAGGACATCACGCTCGACAAGATGAAGAAGCACAGCGTCGAGGTGGTCGTCGACCGACTCGTGGTCCGGCGCGAAGCGGAGGCCGAGGCGGAGCGCTCGCGGCTTACGGACTCCGTTGAGACCGCGCTGCGTCTGGGCGAGGGCCTCGCGCTGGTCGCGGACGCCGATGGGAAAGGTCCGGAACGCCTCTTCTCGGAGCGGCTCGCATGCCCCGAGGGCGACTTCTCGATCGGCGAGATCGAGCCACGCACCTTCTCCTTCAACTCGCCGCACGGGGCATGTCCGGCCTGCACCGGCCTCGGGACCAAGCTCGAGCCCGACCCAGACCTCGTGCTCGGCAACCCAGACCTGTCGCTGAATCAGGGCGGCGTCCTTCCATGGCAGAAATCGAGCGGGACCGCGCAGTACCGCATGGCCATCCTCGAAGGCCTGGCGCGCCGCTTCAAGTTCTCGCTCGACGCGCCGGTGAAGACGCTGCCCAAGAAGGCGGTCGACGCGATCCTTCACGGCACCGAGGACGCGCTCAAGCTGACGTATGAGAACCGGAGCGGCCAACGGCGCTCGTACGAGTACGAATGGGAGGGCGTGCTGCCGTGGCTCGAGCGGCAGCACCGCGAGACGACGTCCGATTACATCCGTGCCGACATCGAGCGCTATATGAGCGAGCGCCCTTGTCCGGTGTGCAAGGGCAAGCGCCTCAAGCCCGAGGCACTCGCCGTCACGGTCGCAGAGCGGAACATCGCCGAAGTCACCGCGCTCACCGTGAGCGAGGCGCTCGAGTGGGTCGCCGCGCTCGAACGGGAGCGTGGCGGGCTCGGGGTTCGCGAGCGAAAGATCGCGAAGCAGGTACTGAAGGAGATCCGGACTCGCCTCGGCTTCCTCGTGGACGTCGGGCTCGACTATCTAACAGTGGACCGTTCCGCGACCACGCTTTCCGGCGGCGAGGCCCAGCGTATCCGCCTTGCGACGCAAATCGGCTCTGGGCTGATGGGCGTGCTTTACATCCTCGACGAGCCCTCGATCGGCTTGCATCAGCGGGACAACGCGCGCCTGATCCGAACGCTCCTCGGTATGCGCGACCTCGGCAATACCATCCTCGTCGTCGAGCACGACGAGGAGACGATCCGCACGGCCGACTGGATCGTGGACATCGGTCCGGGTGCGGGCGAGCACGGCGGCGAGATCGTGGCCGAGGGGACGATCGACGACATCCTGAAAGAACCCCGCTCGATCACCGGCGCGTACCTCTCCGGTCGACGGCGTATCCCTTTGCCGGAGCGGCGGCGCAAACCGAAGCCCGAGGCGATCGTGGTCCGTGGCGCGCGCGAGCACAACCTGAAGGACATCGACGTGCGCATCCCGCTCGGGATGTTCGTCGCCATCACCGGGGTGTCGGGCTCCGGCAAAAGCACCCTGGTGAACGAGATCCTCTACCGCCGCCTCGCACAGATCATCTCGCGCGCCAAGGATCGCCCTGGGGCTCACGACCGCATCGAGGGCGTCGAGTTCATCGACAAGGTCATCGATATCGATCAATCGCCGATCGGGCGGACACCGCGGTCGAACCCGGCGACGTATACAGGCCTCTTCACGCCGATCCGCGAGCTGTTCGCCGCCGTTCCCGAGTCGCGCCTCCGCGGCTACACCGCGGGTCGCTTCTCGTTCAACGTCAAGGGCGGACGGTGTGAGGCGTGCGCCGGCGACGGGATCATCAAGATCGAGATGCAGTTCCTGCCGGACGTCTACGTCCCCTGCGAGGTTTGCGGCGGCAAGCGCTACAACCGCGAGGCGCTCGAGATTCACTACAAAGGCAAGTCGATCGCCGATGTTCTCGAGATGACCGTCGAGGAAGCGCTCGGGTTCTTCGCCAATGTTCCGGCGTGCGAGATGAAGCTGCGCACCCTGAACGACGTCGGCCTCGGGTACATCCACCTCGGTCAGCCGGCCACGACCCTATCGGGTGGGGAAGCGCAACGGATCAAGCTCGCGACCGAGCTCTCTCGACGCGCGACCGGCCGGACGCTCTACATCCTGGACGAGCCCACGACGGGCCTGCACTTCGCCGACGTTGAGCGTCTCCTTGAGGTGCTCCACCGCCTGGTCGACGCAGGAAACACCGTCGTGGTGATCGAACACAACCTCGACGTCGTAAAGACTGCGGACCATGTCATCGATCTGGGCCCCGAAGGGGGGAAGGCAGGCGGAGAGGTCATCGCCGAGGGCACACCCGAAGCGGTCGCTCGTGTGCGGCGTTCGTTCACCGGCCGCTATCTGCGCGACCTGCTCGCGACAGGCGAGGTTCGCGTCATCGCGTAGCGGGGGTTCGAGGGGGCGGAGCCCTCTTGCCCGTAGCATCGTCGGCGCGTGACCGACCTGGCTTTGAACGCCATCGACGCCGTGGTGCTCGGCCTCGTCGTCGTTGCGACCTGGATGGGGTTCCGCGCCGGGCTCGTCGCCACCCTCTACAGCCTCGCCTCCTGGATACTCGCAACCGCCGCGGCGATCGCGTTCGCCGGACCGGTGAGCAGCGTCGTCGAGACATTCGCTCGCCTGCCAAGGCCCGTGGCGACAAGCGTCGCATTCGTCGCGGTCATCGTCATCGTCGAGGCGCTCTTCTCGATCACCGGATACGTCGCGATACGTCCGATCGTTGCCCTTATCCGGCGCACCCCGATGAGCGGCGCTGACCGAGCTCTGGGCGTGATCCCGGCGATCGCGCGATCGATCTTCATCGTCGCCGTCGCGATCCTCGCGATCGAGGCGCTGCCGGTCGCCAGCGAATTCAAGGCCGCGGTCGAGACGAGCCGCAGCGGGCGGATCGTCGGCGAGCAGGTCACCGCCGTCCAGCCCCAGATCGCGGCCCTCACCAGTCAGCTCGGCGGGTCGCCGCTCCTTGTTACGAAGATCGGCGAAGACGAGACCGAGAGGCTCGATCTTCCTGACGGTCTCGTCCTCGAGCCCGATCCGGTGGCGGAGCGTCAGCTGTTTGAGCTAGTGCAGGGCGAGCGTAGGGATCGCGGCCTCCCTGATCTTCTCTGGGACGAGCGGCTCGTTCCGGTCGCGCGCGCGCATTCCGAGGAGATGTTCAAGCTCAAATACTTCAGCCACGAGTCGCCGATCGCGGGCTCGCCCTTCGATCGGCTGAAAGCGGCAGGGATCACGTACGCACGCGCCGGCGAGAACCTGGCGTACGCCCAGTCCGTCGCCGTCGCGCATCGCGCATTGATGGATTCACCCGGACACCGCGAGAACATCCTCCGCCCCGAGTTCACGCGCATCGGCATCGGCGTGATCAGCGCCGGCGCCTACGGTCGCATGGTGACTCAGCTTTTCATCACACCATAGAGAGCGCGCGGCTCGCGGCTCGCGGCTGCGGGTCCTGTCCCGGGGTCGGGGCGTCGCGCGCTCGCGCACCCTCCCCATCCTCATTCGTCGCGACGTACCTTGAGCGCATCTCGGATGGGGCCCCGGGGCACCCGCGCATCGCGCGCGACCCCCGCTCCCCCGTGCCACCCGCAGCCGCGCATCTCCTGCCCGTACTCTCTCGCTGATGGCTGAACGGAAAGTCGATGCACTGGAGCTCGAGCCGGGCGCTGGCGTCGTCGCTCCGCGGCGGATCCAGTTCGAGGCGCTCGGCGTGCCGACCTTCCGCTGGTACTGGATAACGAGCTGGATCAGCTCGACGGGCGACGGCATGGAGAACGTCATCCGCAACGTCCTCGTGTACCAGCTCGCCGGAACGTCGGCGCCTTTCTGGCTGGGGATGATGGTCTTCGCCCACTGGGTGCCGTTCACGTTCTTCTCGCTCTACGGCGGAGTCCTCGCAGACCGTTACGACAACCGGAAGGTCCAGATCGTCGCGCAGCTCCTGCTCATGACCGCGGCAGTCTCCATCGCTGCGGCGACGCTCGGCGGCATCGTCACGACGTGGTGGCTCTTCGGATTGCTCTTGCTGCACGGCTTTGCGGGCGCGATCGGCGGGCCGGCACAGCAGACGCTTATCCACTCGATGGTCGGGCCATCAAAGCTCCTCTCGGCCGTGAGCCTGAACTCGACCGCGCGACAGTTCTCGCAGGTGATCGGTCCGGCGGTCGCTGGATTCATCGTGGTCGCCTTCGGACCGGGCTGGGGATTCCTCATCAACGCCTTCACGTTCGTCCCGCTCCTCGTGTTCCTCGCGATCATCCGAGTGCGCCCGCTCAGCGCGCGGTCCACAACGCCGATCGCGGCAGCGCTCCGCGACGGCCTGCGATTTGTCCGCGGTCGCCCCTTCATCGCGGCGCTCATCGGGGTCGAGATGCTCGGCGTAATCTTCCTCGGCCACACATTCAACTCGTTCCTCGTGCTCTTCGCGCACGACGTGCTGCACGTCGACGATCTCGGCTACTCGTTCCTCCTCGTTGGCAGCGGCGTCGGCGCGGTGGCCGCGGCGCTTTATCTGGCGTACGCCCGCGGGCGCCGTCACAGCGGGCGCTTCATCGTCGGTGCTGCGATGGCCGAGATGCTCGCGATTCTCGTCTTCGCGTTCTCGCAGAGCTATGCGCTCTCGTTCGCGCTCTTGATCATCGTCGGCGGTGCCGCCGTGCTCACGCAGTCCCTCACGAATACCAAGATCCAGCTGTCGGCGCCGGACAACCTGCGCGGACGGGTCATGGGCGCGTACACGTTTGGGACGCAGGGCATGCGCGTTCTGAACGGACCGCTTCTCGGCGGCGCGGCGATCGTCTTCGGCGCGCCGCTCGCGGTCGCGGGCGCGACCGCCGTGGTCTTCGCCGGGCTCGCCGCGATCTTGCTGCGCGTGCCGCAGCTGGGCCAGGAACGCTAGACTTCGCGCGATGGCCATCGACGGCAGCGCGACCGTGATCGAAGTCACTCCCCAGGCGGTGACGAAGCTCCTGGAGCTCCGGGCCGACGATCCCAAGCGTGCCTTCCTCCGCGTCTATGTCGCTGGCCGGTCGTGTTGTTCGTTCATGTACGGGCTGGCCTTCGACGAGACGCCGGCCGAGACCGATGCCGTGACCGAGGTCTCCGGCCTCCGCGTCGCGATCGATGCGCAGAGCCGGCCGTACTGCGATGGCGCGACGATCGAGTGGGTGGACGGTCCCGAGGGGACCGGGTTCCTCGTCCGTAACCCGGCGATGTCCGGCAGTTGCGGCTGCAGCGGGTAGTTGAGCTCGAGTTACATATTCCCGGCGGTCGCTAGGCGTTAGGGCGGGAGGACAAGGCAGCGGCTGCAGGCTCCGGTTCCCTCCTTGCGGGCGTATGCTTTCCGGCGCGCACCTCGCTCGCGCACGGTGGGGGTCTTCTTGGTGGGAGCGGTGTCAGGAGATCTGCGAGCAAAGCTTCTGATCGTCGACGATGAGAGCGAGCTGCTGGAGCTTCTCGCGGCGATCGTGGAAGAGGCAGGCTTCGCTGCGCTCCCGGCCCAAGATCCACCAACCGCGCTCAAGATTTTCGAGCGGGAGCAGCCGGACGCGGTCCTTCTCGATCTGATGCTGGGGCATTCGGATGGATTCGACCTGCTCCGCGAGCTTCGACGCCGCACGGACGTACCGGTCCTCATCCTCACCGCGCGAGGTGGGGAGAATGACAGGGTTCGTGGCCTCGAGCTCGGCGCAGATGACTACATCGTGAAACCGTTCAGCGTCCGCGAGCTCGTCGCACGCATTCGCGTTCACGTGCGCCGGGGCCGCGCGGAACGCGACCCGCGTCGCATCAACGGCGGGACCCTCAAGGCCGGCCCGCTCACGCTTGATGTCGAGGAACATTCAGTAAAGAAGGACGGCGAGAGCCTTCATCTCACCGTGAGCGAGTTCAAGCTCCTTCAGCACCTTATGTGTCGTGCCGGCCACGTCGTCCGGACATCCGTGCTCGCGAAGGAGGTGTGGGGCTACGAGGATGACGGCGCTCGTGACGTCGTGCGCGTGACACTTCACAGGCTTCGCCGGAAGCTCGGCGAGGACGCGAGCAACCCCCAGTTCCTTCAGACCGTCCCGGGCGTCGGCGTGATGCTGAGAGCGGAGCAAACCTAGGCTGTAACAGTCTTGTTCCGTGGGTAACGGTGTCGTGCCGTCTTCTTAACGGTCTCCCCATGGACTTCTAAATTCCGGATTTCTAGGTTCAGCGGTCGATGGGGGACCTGTCTCTGCGTTCGGCCGCGCGATGGACGACACGAGCCCTGCTCCTCGTGCTGTTCAACTTCATCTCTGCGGCTCCCATGGCCGTCGTATCAGCCCAGGACTCGGCGGTCACGTCACCGACACCGACGGTCGCGTCGACCGACGACACCGTCCCCATATTCGTGAAGTTCAGGTCGGGCACCGCCCCGTCCGAAATCGACGCCGCCATGAAGACGACAGGCGGACTGGCCGTTCGCGAGCACACGCAATTGCGCCTCCACGTATTACGCGTGCCGGCTGTCGCGAAGGAGGCGATCCTCGCTGGCTACAAGAAGCACCCGGCCGTCGAGTGGGCGGAAGCCGCGCATCGCGTAACGCAGGCGGGATCTCCGAACGATCCCCTGTATGCACAGCAGTGGGCACTGCCGAAGATCTCGTGGGACAAGGCGTATGGCGTGGTCCCGATCCTCGGCTCCGCAAAAATCGCGGTACTTGACACCGGTATCGACGCGACGCATCCGGATCTGCTCGGTCGTGTCTCTCCGGGGCAGAGCTTCGTCGGTGGACTACCCGACATAGATTCGAACGGCCATGGGACCGCGATGGCCGGCATCGCCGCAGCGAACGTGAACAACATGATCGGCATCGCTGGGGTCGCGTATGCGGGCGCCAGCCTGTCCTCTGTTCGAGTTTTGGGCGCCGACGGCTCGGGGTGGGACAGCGATGTCGTATCGGGCGTGTTGTGGGCGGCTGACAACGGCGCGAAGGTCATCCTCATGGGGTTCAGCAGCCCAGACTTCTCGTCGTCGCTTCAGGATGCCGTGAACTACGCCTGGAGCAAGGGCGCCGTGCTCGTCGCGGCTACCGGGAACGATGGCTCGACCGCGCCGACCTATCCCGCCGGGATGGCAAACGTCATCGGCGTCGCAGCGACCAATCAGAACGACGCGGTCGCGGCGAATAGCAACACCTTCAGTGCCGCGGTGGCGGCCCCGGGCGTCAGCATCCAGGCGACACAGCGAGGTGGGGGGTACGGGGCGATCACCGGAACGTCCCCCTCGGCCGCCGAGACAGCGGGCCTCGCGGCGCTGCTAGTCGCGAGCGGCAAGAGCAATGGGGACGCTGCGACCCAGATCCGCGGAACGACCGATCCCGTACCGGGCAAGACCTTCGGCCGGATCAACGTCTACAAGGCGCTGACGACGGCCGCCACGCCGCAACCGACGCCGCTTCCGACTCCCACGCCAACGCCCGGGCCGACGCCGACCTACCGCGTCGGTGTTTCGCTGAACAAGGATTTCAGGCAGTGCGCCGAGAACGACCAGCCCCCGAGCACGATAACCGGGCTCGGCAACTGCCACTGGATCAGCAACATCCTTCAGACGACGAACTCGAAGTACTTCGAGGGGATGTCTGTACCGCAGCGGACGATCCTCATCAACGTTCCCGCGACGACCACCCCGACCCCCAACGGGCATACGCTCACCTTCCACGTCAGCTTCACCAAAGGCGGCAAGCACGGCTACGACTGGCTGGTCTCGTATGACCAAGCGGTCTCCGACGCCGCGGCGAATGGCATCACCATGGCACTTAATCCCTGCGGCCCTGAGATCGGTCCTCCGCCCAGCATGGCGACTGACTGCAGCACGATTCGCGGGGGTAGCAACTTCATCACGGCCGCCGTGCCGTCCGATCCGTTCGTTAGCAAGGACGGCTCGACATCTAGCCGGATCGCCGCATACGAGGCCCTCCGCGGCCCCCGGACGATCAAGATCTACGGCGACGCTGCGTTCACGGGAACGGCGACCCTCACCCTGGTCCACGACTGTGGATCCAACTGCGTCTCCGGACCTGGCAGCGACACCGCCGACTCGGACATCGACTACACGCTTACCTGGACGTCGGCGTCAACGAAAATCCTGATCGAGATGGCCGGCCATCTGGCCGTCGGGGGAGACGGTACCGGTGTCTCCTGGGGCGCTGGCTTGGGCTCTTCGTCCATCAGCGGCGGGTCGTACCACTTCAGCCTTGACCTGCTCGACCAGGGGTCGCTCGGCAACTTGGACAACCAGATTCAAGGCGCCGCGATCGCGGCCCCGACGAACGGAAGGATCGTGGTGACCAAGCAGGTCCGGGGCGGCAGCGGCAGCTTCAGCTTCGACCTGAGCGGCCCCAGTACCGGCTCGCTCACCTTGAGCGGTGGGTCCACCGGCGCCACCGCCACCCTCACTGGCAGCTTTGCCGGTCTTGCCAACGGCACCTTCACGGTGAGTGAGACCGTGCCCTCGAGCTTTGTACCGGTCGGCCCAACCGTCTGCAGCACCGTCCTCGCGGGCGGCAACGCTATGGCCACCTGCGCTTTCACCAATCAGGCCATCGCGCGGCTCACCGTGTCCAAGCAGACCAATGGCGGCGGCGGCAGCTTCACCTTTAGCGCCGGTGGCGGGATCGGCACCTTCACCTTGGTCATGCCCACCGGCGGGGTGACCACCACCGCCTTCACCGTCAGCG
>Ga0209161_10002966_pt1 | contig 13761 bp, 7 predicted proteins | sample GraSoiAngelo_155_FD_186169 | JGI IMG/M metagenome (GOLD analysis project Ga0209161, IMG submission 186169) | Grasslands soil microbial communities from the Angelo Coastal Reserve, California, USA - 14_1009_13_30cm (SPAdes) (version 2) | ecosystem: Environmental > Terrestrial > Soil > Grasslands ...
CCAAGGACCCGAGGGTGCCCGAACAGCAGAAGGATTTGCTGATATCGTTCACATTGCCACCCGAGCTGCCGAAAAATTGGGTACGACCTTGGTTGGGGATGGCAGCCATCAGGAGACCAATTCCAACCCCAAACAGTACGGTCCCAATGAGCAGCAAACGAATTGGCCAGCGTGAAAACATAGGGAGGAACCTCCTTCATGAGCAATGATTGGGAGCAAGCAGGCGGGAGGGCCAGAACTGCCGTCTGAGGCGATATTAGACCATAATTGTTGAGCGGGCGACTAGAGAGCGCCTGAGTTCATGGCAGACGATATTCGCGTCAGGCTTGTCCCCCTGAGACCGATCTTTGGGAATTTTCTATCCCAAAGTTCGCCAGTGAACGCGCGATTCGGAACACCCCGCGTCATAGCCTAGGTCTAGCTTTCAGTTGGGATTTGATGTCGCCATTTTTCGCCCTCATCCGTGCGATGCACCCGGTAGTTCAGGCTCAGAGATATGTTGCTGGTTACCTCTCTCCTTTTCCGCTTCAGCGATTTCCACCGTGAATCAGAGCAAACTTCGAGCAAACTTCATGCAGCGAGAGCGTATCGGGGATCGGCGCCGCCAAGAAGAGTCATCATTTCGTGCAGAGTTGCAATATCGAATGCCGACATCGAGCCAACGTGTTCCAACCTTTCTCGCACGGACCTGGAAGGATTGAACAGCTTGAATTGGATGCCGTGATCGCGAGTCCATTGCTGCAAATACACGAGCATGCCTAGACCACCGCCTCCTATGGCGTACACTTCCGAGAGATCAAGCACAACGATTCGGGCTTCTCGTTGCGCGGTGACAGCTTCGCGTAATCTGAAAGCGGCTTCGCTCCCCACCATTCTGCCTTCGCACTCCACGACCGCCAAGTCGTTAATGTTGTCAATATGCACGCTCAGCATGACTTCCTCCCAGCGTTGTTCAGTTGCCCTAAAGCACGAGCCCTGCCATAGATTCGCAAGTTGCATTTTGTGCTGGATACGAGGTTGACCGGTGACGGTACTGGAATTTTCGGGAGGCGAACGAGAAGATCTGCCCTACAGGAAATACTGTATGGGCCGTCTTGACATATTCCGTGACACGACAAAGTTCCGTCTCAATTGAATGCCCTCGAATCCTGCCAACTCAGTCTGGCAGCCGTTGTTAGGCCGTAGCAAATCAGCTTAGGTTTTCCGCGTTTCTTCTTCATCTTTTCCCTAACACTTCGGCCGTTATATGCTGTTATGAGCTTCCCTGAACATGTTTGATTTTCTTAAAACCGTCAGGTCACCGGAGCACCGCTTGGCGTGGTTGGTTGCGATTGCTGCGGATGCCATTCAGATCGGTGCATTGCCACTCTTTGCTGTCGGTGGTTTGTCACCAGCGGACGTGCTCCTGGATCTAAGCGTAGCGGCTATTCTTATCCGGCTCCTTGGATGGCATTGGGCTTTCCTGCCTACACTCCTTGCAGAACTCGTCCCCGGTTTTGATTTATTCCCCACTTGGACTGCGGCGGTTTTCTATGTGACCCGGCAGCGGGTTCGCCCCGAGGAGCCGGAGATTCTGCCTCCAGGGCCCGCTCCCGCGCGTCGAGCCTAGACGCTATCGTTATCTCTTCGACGAATCTTTTTCCCAAACCCGTATTAGTCCCCAGCTTTTTCAATTGATATTGAACGGATTTTTGAGGGGTGTGTAGGCATGTAGGGTAGTGTAGGCCTTTCCAGAGAGTTCTTATGGGGATCTCTTCCTAAGAGGCTTCTGTAAAAGGGCTACACAGGCCTACATGCCTACACACCACCCAATCGAAGAAGATAGATTGCTGAGGTGGGATTAAGGGTAGTCGATGAGAAGCCCATGTTTCCGATTAAAAAACGCGCATTTGGGTGGCCGAGTAGTTTCACACATGGTTGTTTCCGAATAGTCCGTAACTCAGGCATGATCGCAATCTTGCGAGGGGCACCTGCTTACCTGTGCGAGCGTTGGGGTTGAGCACCAGAGCTGTGACTACTTCTTCAGGTGCGCTCCAGTTTGCGACCGGGACGAGGGGTGTGGGAACACTTCCTGGAAAGTGTGGCGAAGATGAAACGCTGGCCGTCTGGGGTCACGTTATAAGGGTTCCCAAGTGGTGCGGTATAGCCCGTCGGAAACAGCGGGCGGACCTAGCCCAGTTCAAACTCTCCGCCCGTCGTGTTCACGCTGGCAATGTGGATATGCGTCATGCTGCGCGAGATTTGAGCGACGATCAATGGAGTGTTCTTGATCCGGGGCTCAGTTTTCCAGGTTCCACCCAGGTCCACGGAGTACCCGACCAGCCTTGGCCCCGGTCAAGTGGTCGCCTTCGAATTCAAGTTGGCCATTTACGAAAACGTATTTCACACCCTCTGACAGCTGTGTCGGCTCCTCATATGTGGCTTTGTCCCGAATGTTGGCCGGATCAAAAATCGTGATATCGGCGAAGTAGCTTTCCTTCAGCAGTCCTCGATTACGCAGACGTTCGCGTTGCGCCGGCAAAGAAGTCATCTTGCGAATGGCTTGTTCTAAAGGAAGCAGATGCCCATCGCGAACGTAGTGGCCCACGAATCTCGGCATCGCGCCGAAGGCGCGCGGATGAGAATGGGGTTCAAACAGTGGGCCATCAAGCGACAGTTCGCTCGCATCCAGGCACAAGCTGGTCCACGGCTGTTTCAATCCGTAACGCAGATCATTTTCGTCAGCAATAAAGTAGAGTGCTCCGGTCTGCGCCTTATCCGCGAGGACCATGTCAAATAACGCGTCGAGTGGAGGCTTCTTCTGCGCAGCTGCGATTTGAGCGATGGTCTTACCGTCGAACTTCTTCAAGTCAGGATTCACGATACCTGACACCAGAACTCCGCTTGGCCCACCGCTGTCAAAGTAGAGGTTCTCCCAGTTGGGATGATCGCCGGCCATTTCTTGCTTAATCTTTGTCCGTATCGTGTGGTCCTGAAGGCGAGCGAGCAACTTGTTCGTGCCTCCCTCTGCAACCCACGGTGGCAAGCTGGAGGCTAACGCCGTGCCACCGGCAACGTAGGGGTACATGTTGGCAGAAACGTCTTGTCCTTTGTCGCGTGCAGCCTGAATCATCGCTACAATTTTGGGCATCGAGCCCCAGCGCGATTTGCCGCTCACTTTCAGATGAAAAATCTCGACCGGCAAGTGAGCTTCACGCCCGATGCGGAGGGCTTCCTCAATTGCGGCAACTTCGCTCTGGCCTTCGCTGCGCATGTGAGTGCCGTAAATTCCACCGTGTTGCGCGGCGACTTTTGCCAGTTCGATTAGCTCATCGGTTTTTGCGTAATGACCCGGAGGATAGATGAGAGCAGTCGAGATCCCGAACGCGCCATCCCGCATAGCTTGTGCGGTGAGCGCTTTCATTTTCTCGAGTTCTTCAGGTGTGGGCGCCCGATCGGCATCTCCGAGCACCGCTTCACGCACCTGTGCCGCGCCAACATAGGTTCCGATGTTCAGAGGCGTGCCGGTTTTCTCCAGCCGCTTGAAATACTCGTCCAGCGTGCTCCAATCGACTTTCAAGTGGTACTGGTCAAGCCCGGGTTGAAGCTGAGCCAGCGTGAGAGCGTTTTGCGGAGCTACGGAAGCTCCCTCGCCTGTAATTTCTGTCGTGATCCCCTGTGAAAGTTTGCTCAACGAACGGTTGTCGATCAGGAGATCCAGTTCAGACTGCCCCAGCATGTCAATGAAGCCGGGCGAGACCACGAGGCCGGAAGCGTCGATGATGCGTTTGGCTTGCGCGCCGTCCAGCTTGCCGATAGCAGCAATGCGATCACCGCGAATGGCGATGTCGCCCGAGACCCACGGATTGCCCGACCCATCAATGATCCGCCCGTTTTTGATTATCACGTCATAAGCAGAAGTAGCCTGCACCGGAGCTTCAGACGCAGATGGCGCGTCATAAGCCGCCGCCGCGATCTTTCCCAAAGCCTCACCCGCAATCTTCTGGACTGCTTCAGGATCGTCCATGGGCACAGCGACCATGTTCACGTACAGCGCCAGCGCCAACCGCTCTCCTTTGGCGGTGTCCATGTAGCCAGCCAGACCTTTGCCTGTGACCAGCAGCTTTTTATTCAGCGCATCGTAGACGTCGTAGGTTCCGGTCTTGGCATAGACGTGGCCAGCAGCTGGTGAGTTGATCTGAATTTTGGAGAGGGTCCCGTCGCGTCCCATAATCGGCAGACCACGACGGAAATCTGCGAAATTACTCTCACCGGACATGAAGACCAGGTAGCGTGTCACGAAATCTGGTGTGAAGAACGCGTTGCCGCCGGCTCCATCGGTTTGCGACGCACTCGTCAGGTCGAGGCCGGCTTTCTTCAGGAAGTCGTGCTCCAAATCGAAACCAGCCTGGTCGATTTCCTTGTCTTTGTGCGCGACCAATGCGCCCAGTAGGAACGGCCCCAGGCTGGCATGTAGGTTTTGACTGACTTTGAGCGTGATCTTTACTTCTTCCTTGATTGGCGGCGAGATGTGCTCCCCGACCAGATTCTCTGGCTTGTAGCTGGCGGCAATCGCCTTGAAATCCGGCGCGCCACCTACGACACGGAGTTTGATGTCCACACCTTTTTCCCTGAGCGCCTCCGTGAAAACCGTCGCCGCGAATTGAGTTGGCTCGGGCACTGGGTAAGACACCATTTCCGATCCCTTACCAAGCGGCAAGGTGCCGCCGAGCGTGGCCGTCCGCGTCCCGTCTGGATTAACCTTTTCTCCTGTGTAATTAAGATCCGGCTTCGAATCAGCTTTTCCGGTCTTGGCCTCGTTCGCCACCTGCACGTACGAAGTCTTGGGCGAAATCTGCAATTGGACCGGAGCGCCCTCCGTGGCTCCGGGGCCTACGATAACGTCGACCACGTTGTCATTCACGACGATGGGAGAAAGAACAACGTTCGTGCCCAACTCCCGCTCACCCTCCGGGAAGAGACGCGCATCTATGATCACCCGACCTTTGACGCGCTTGATTCCCTTATCCGCGACCTGCTGTGCCAGTTGTTTAATGACGAGCAGCGGATCGCCCAGACCTCGGCTATCAGGCCCGCCATACGAGTGGTCCATGTTTTCATAACCTAAGCTGCCATCGGGCTGAATGCGGCCGGAAAGGTTAGGATCGCCGCTAGCGACGAGCACGAGATCGCCGTCGAGAGTGCCTTTTTTTACGGAGCCAGTCCGGTACACACGAGTGTGAAAACGGTAGTCAGCACCGAGCAGTTCGAGCAGAGTGCCCTCAGTCAGAAGCTTGGTGGTGGATCCTGGCACCAGCAGTTTGTCGGGATTCAGTTGATAGATCGGTTTGCCCGTATCCAGCGAATAGAACTCAATCCCAAAGGTGGAGTGGGCGAATTCCGGGCGGCTGACAATAGTTTGGATACGTTGCTCGAAATTGGTAGCCGTTTGCGAAAAGAGTGAACTCGCTGCCAGGCACACCATGAACAACGATTGTGCTGTGACTGCGCGGAAATGTTTGCCCATCCCCATGACCTCGATTTTCATGCTGGTTGCATCAAGTCTCGAATCACTCAGCGCCGACCTGAATTTCAGCCTTCCAATTCCTGCTTCTGACTTTAAGGCGGTCGATCAAATCACGGTTTACCGAATAGCCTAGCCCCGGAGCAGTTGGCACCCGAATTGTCCCGTGCGGTGTTACTTCAACTTCGGGTTCAATGATGTCCTGGTCCCAATAACGCTGGCTGGCGGAGACATCGCCGGGCAGAGCAAAGCCGGGCAAGGTTGACATGGCTATGTTGTGGGCGCGTCCGATTCCGGATTCCAGCATACCTCCGCACCATACCGGCACTGAGTGCTTGCGGCAAACGTCATGCACGTTGCGCGCGGCGCTATGTCCGCCGACACGTCCCAGCTTGATGTTGATGATCCGGCATGCCCCCAACTGGATTGCCGCATTTGCGTGCCCCGCGTTCTGAATGCATTCGTCGAGACAAATAGCGGTGCGAATCCGCGCCTGAAGCTGCGCGTGCGAGTAAATGTCGTCCCATTCCAGCGGTTGCTCGATCATGAGGAGTGCGAACTGGTCAAATCGCCGCAGATGATCAGTGTCGAGGAGGCTGTAAGCTGAGTTAGCGTCCACCGAAAGCAAAATTGCAGGGAACTGTTTTCGGACGGCGGCGACGAAATCCAGGTCCTTGCCCGGTTTGATTTTCAGCTTGATGCGTTGATATCCGCTGCTCAGCTCCTCTTCAACTTTCTTGACCAGGGCTAGCGGACTTTCCCGGATACCCAGAGAAACGCCGCACGCGATCTCCGCGGCGGTTCCGCCCAGCATTGTGGCAAGGGGGATTCCTTTTTGCTGAGCCTCGGCATCCCAGATCGCGTTCTCTATGCCAGCCTTGGCCATCTGATGGCCACGAATCGCGGCCAGAAGTTGGGGCACATCCGTCCCATTGGGCAAGTCCTTGCCTACCAGCAAGGGCGCGATGAAGTCTGAAATGATGTGCCAGGCCGTATCGGTAGTCTCTGAATTGTAGGAAGGAGCTTCTATAGTGGTGACTTCGCCCCAACCGCTGACTCCGTCCGCGATGACCTCGACGAGGACAATTCTGCGATCCTGGGTAACGCCGAAGCTGGTCTCAAACGGCGCCTTCAGGCGCATCCGGATCTCGCGCAACGTGATCGATTCGATTTTCATGCAGCTTGATTAGCCCGAGACCCAGGGCAGCACGCCGGATCACACTTGTAAAACGCGGGGGAACTCCTGTCAACGGGAAAATGCACCATATGGTGTTTTTTGTTGACAATGTGCACCATGCGGTGTAAACGTTATCGCCATTGCTGGCAGGCAGGAACCGACGATCATGGTTTCACGAGACCGCGAACGCTTATCGGAAATGCGGACGAACGGCAACCCGGGCGATCGCAAGAGTTGGATGACGGCGCTGGAGAGCCGCGTCACTCAAGCTGAGCCGAGCTTGAACTCCAGCCGCAGTAAGCTGATTCGCGCCATCCTTGACAGTGCCGAAGACAATTACTTTCTCTCCTCACGTGCGCTGGCCAAGCGCTACGAAGTGGACAAAGCGACCATCGTGCGCACCATTCAGGCGCTCGGCTACGAACGCTATGCCGATTTCGTCGCCGATTTGCGGGCGCATTTCGTCAGCCGCATCACCCCGTACACATTGATGAAATCGGCTGCACGCGAGAAGCGCAGCATTGCAGATCACGTGGAGCACAGCCTCGACATGGACATCAATAACCTGCAGACTTTGCGCTCCAGGCTGGATGCAGACCATGTCATTCAATTGGCTAAGCGCCTGAACCGTGCGCGCCGCATCATGGTGGTCGGCGTTGATTTCGCCGCCGCACTCTCTTATCTCTTGGCTTATGGACTCACCTCGCTCGGCTATGACGCCGAAGCTCCCATAGGATCGACCGGCAACTTGCACCAGAAGGTGAGCCTGCTCGGTTCCAAAGATGTGCTGATCGCCATCAGTTTTGGACGTTGCCTGCAGGCGACGGTCGATGCAGCCCTGCATGCTCGCGAAAACGGTGTGCCGACCTTCGGTATCACAGATAGCGAGAAAACTCCCATTGCCCGGTTCTGCGATTCCTTCTGGTTGGCCTCGATAGCGAACCCATCTTTCCACGGATCGTATGTAGCGCCCATGGCGGCGATGGACGCGCTGATTGTCGCGTGCGCGCACCTGCAGCCCAAGCGATCGCTGGCTTCCTTACGACGCAAAGACCAGGACTCCAGGTCGCGCTGGTATTCGCCTGCGCGTGCGGAAGAGTCCGGGCAGAGGAACCAAAAGGAGGATGACCATGTCCCCAGTCACCGAAACGAACACACCTCTTAGCGTGGCTGATCTCCGCTCGAATGTTGCGGTCGCGCTATTGATTATCGCTTGCTTGTTTAGTGCTCGGGCTGGAGCGCAGAGCGCCGGGACGGGTGCAATTTCAGGACTTGTGACTGACCAAAGCGGCGCGGTCGTAACCGGGACGAAGATTACGGCCACCAATGAAGCCACTGGCGCAACCGTGGTGGTGATGTCCACAAACAACGGCAGCTATGTGGTTCCGCTGCTGCCGCCCGGATCATATCGGCTCGAAGCGTCGAAAGAGGGATTCAAAGTATCGAATTATCCCAATATCGCAGTGAACGTGACCGAGACAAAAGCGCTGAACATCCGCCTTCAAGTTGGAGCGATCAACGAGACAGTGCAGGTTGACACCACCGCCGAACAGTTACAGACGGAGACCAGCACCCTGGGAAACGTGACGACCAGTGAGATGGTCGAAAACCTGCCGTTAGTGACGCGCAATTACACGCAGATCGTCGGTCTCTCACCGGGAGTTGCAACGGACGTCACTAATGCCGGTGGTTTCGGGCGCGGAGGAGGCAGTAACGGGGAAGAACCGTTCGTCGCCAATGGCGGAACCTCGACCGACAACAACTTCCAAATGAATGGCGTCCAGATCAATGACCTGCAGCAAAGTGGTTCGTTCAGCGGAGGCGTTGCCGTTCCGAACCCGGATACGATTCAGGAGTTCAAGGTACAGACAGGCCAGTACGATGCGTCGTATGGCCGCAACGCAGGTGCGAACGTCAACGTGGTCACCAAGGGCGGCACCAACGAATTCCACGGAACACTGTTTGAATATTTCCGCAACGAAGCATTGAACGCAAATGACTATTTTCGAAAACTAAGCAATCAACCCAGGCAGGTGCTGAGGCAAAATCAATTCGGATTCGCGCTGGGCGGACCGATTCGCAGGAACAAGCTGCTGTTTTTTACGTCCTACCAGGGAACTCGGCAGACCAACGGTGTGGACGTCAGTTGCTCCAGCAATTTCGCCACACCACCTCTGACCAACGATCGTTCGCCCGCCGCGCTGGGTGCTTTGTTCGCAGGCCAGCCCACGTTTATTCAGCAGATATTAGGCCCCGGGATTGGTCCGAATGTGCTGCCCGACGGCTCCAACATCGCTCCACAAGCGCTCGCATTGTTGCAATTCAAACTGCCCGATGGCAGCTACCTCATTCCCACACCGCAGAGAATCGACCCGACCCAGCCATTCGACACGCAAGGCACGAGTGCCTTCAGCGTTCCGTGCACCTTCAACGAAGAGCAGTTCATGACCAATGGAGACTGGCTCCACTCGGAAAAGAGCAGGGTGGCGGTGCGGTTCTTTTTTGCCAATAGTCATGACAAGAAGTCGCTGCCGATAACCAACCTTGGTGGTCCGACGGCGCCCGGATTTCCGGTAACCGCTGCCGACCATTTCCGCAATTTTTCGGTAGCCCATACGTACCTGTTCAGCCCCAATCTTCTCAACCAGGCAGAGGTTGCGTACAACCGCCAATTCGTAAACCTTAATCAGGAGGAAGCTTTCCGCTTCTCCGATGTCGGCGTCACCGCGCCGGCCTTCGACAATCCGATTCCTGCGATTCAGATCAGCGGCGCGCTCACGCTCGGCGGAAACGGCCAAACCATCCAGGTGGCCCAGAATGCCTACATTCTCCAGGACGATCTGGTCTGGACTCACGGCCGGCATTCCTTGCGCTTTGGCGGCGGGGTGAACCGCGGTCAACTGAACATCGGCAACTTCCATTTCCTTGGCGGGCTGGTGTTTGGTACCTTCCCGGATTTTCTCCTAGGACAAGATGGCACCACGAACGGAACTGGCCTCAGCAACGTGCTGGCGACCATCGATGTTCCGGGCCTGTTCGATCGCCATTGGCGCGTTTGGGACTACAACACTTACACGCAGGACGATCTCAAGTTGACGTCACGGCTCACATTCAATTTGGGACTTCGGTTTGAGCACCTGGGAGACTTGGGAGATGAACTGGGGCGCAACGCATCTTTTGATGTCACGCGTGCCGATACCAATCCGCCGGTGGCCGGGACTCTGCAGGGCTTCGTGGTTTCCAATAACTTTCCGGGAACGGCGCCCAACGGAGTAACTCGGCTCGACAACAACCTGGGAATCCGGGGAGACGGCCAGAACACGTGGAATCCACGCGTGGGTTTTGCCTGGCAAATTCCTCCGGGACGGCGGTTGGTGCTACGCGGCGGATATGGCATCTATCACCAGCGGGTCACGGGGCAACCACTCTTTCAGTTGCTCCTGAACCAACCATTTGGAATGTTGCGCCAGTTGATCGCTTTCGATAACGCAGCTGCCAGTTTTGCAAATCCGTTTCCTCCCGGAACGCCGGTGTTTCCGTCTTACACTCCTTATTCGCCGAGCACCCAATTCAGCACGATCGCGTTTGCGCAAAATTTTCGCCCGCCTATCTTTCAGCGGTACAGCCTAAACCTGCAGACCGAGCTTACGCAGGGCTTGGTCTGGGAGGTCGGCTACGTGGGGACGCGGGCTACACACATGATTCGTACGCGGGACCCCAATCAGGCGCGGCTTGCAAGCGTGAGCAATCCAATCCGGGGCGAAACGACTAATACCGTGGATAATGTCGCATTTCGCGCTCCGCTGCTCGGGTGGACTGCCAATAATCTGCTGCAAATCGAATCCGCAGGCTCCAGCTGGTACAACGCTCTCGAGACCAGTGTCAGCAAACGCTTCACCCACGGGCTGCAGTTCCTGGTTTCCTACACCTTCGCTCGTGACCTAACCACGGACCCCTTCAGTGCAATCGGCGCCAACGGCGGTTTCTCCGAAGGTGACCAGAATAATGCTCACGCTCGCTATGGGCCCGACTTGTTTATTCGGGAGCATCGCCTTGTTGCCAGTTACGTTTACGATCTGCCCTTCTTCAAGCAGCGCCGCTCGTTGTTAGGCGCCGCACTGGGCGGCTGGAAAGTCGCGGGCGTAACAGTATTCCAATCCGGTCATCTGCTGCCCGTCCTGAATACAAATGCCACGAATGTTTTCGGCATCTCGGCGTTTGGTCAGGACTTTGGGCAGCTGGCCCCCGGTTGCGGCGTGAGTAAAGCAAACACCTCGGGCTCCGTCACTAGCAAGTTGAACAACTACATCAACACAGCGTGCTTTACCACGCCACCGGTGATCGGTGATGACGGAGTCGCAACCGCCTTCGGCAACACTCGCCCTGGGATTATTCACGGTCCGGATCAGCGCAACACGGATCTGTCGCTGATCAAGGAATTCCGTACGGCGTGGCCGAATGAGCAGTCGAATGTAGAATTCCGGGCGGAGTTTTTCAATGCCTTCAATACCCCGCAGTTTTCCGATCCCGATTACGAGCAGGATTCAGCTACTTTTGGACAGATCCTGAGTACTGCGGTTTCGCCGCGAATTATTCAGTTCGCGCTAAAGCTGAACTTTTAGTTTGGGACGTTCGACGACAGAATGGTGGCTGCTTGCAAGCGCGCACTCTTCAATGCGCCGAAGGAGGACTTCATCGTGAATACGAGCACTGCTGCTAGCGGGATATTCGGGCCCGTCCACCGGTTTCCATATTTGGCAGTTATGCTCCTGATGATGACGGCTTCGGCCTGGGCTCAGAAGCCGCAAGTCCCGAATCCTTTAGTTCCCAAAGCGAAGAAGCCTCCGGTTGAAGCCGAGCAGCCTCCGATCCCGACCACACATGAACTCACCGCGGCTGACGTCGAGGCGTTCCTCGCTGGCGTGATGCCGTTACAGTTGGCGCGCGAGGATATCGCCGGCGCGGTAATCATGATCGTCAAGGACGGCAAGGTGCTGTTCAAGCAAGGCTATGGTTACGCCGACGTGGAGAAGAAAGTTGCTGTCTCTCCCGACAACACACTGTTCCGCCCCGGATCGATTTCCAAGCTGTTTACTTGGACGGCAGTGATGCAGCAAGTGGAGCAGGGCAAGCTGGATCTCGATCGCGACGTGAACGAGTATATCGATTTCAAAATTCCGGCTGCTTATGGGAAGCCAATCACCCTGCGCAACCTCATGACTCATACGCCGGGATTCGAGGAAACTGTCCAGGCCCTTTTTGTTAGTGATGCAAAAGACCTGACGCCGCTCGACACTTATCTGAAGGAACATCTGCCGGCGCGCATTTTTCCTGCAGGGACGACTCCGGCGTATTCGAACTATGGGACCGGGCTGGCTGGATATATTGTGCAACGCGTGTCCGGGCAGCCGTACTTCGATTACATCGACGAGCACATTCTCAAGCCGCTGGGCATGAACCATTCCACCTTTCGCCAGCCGCTGCTTGACGATCTGAAGCCCATGATGTCGAACGGCTACGACGTTGCGTCACAGCCGCCTAAGTCTTTCGAATATGTCAACATCCCGCCTGCCGGAAGTTCCTCCGTCACCGCCGCCGACATGGCGCATTTCATGATTGCGCACTTGCAAGACGGGACCTATGAAGGGGCTCAGATTTTGCGGCCGGAGACGGCGAAGCTCATGCATTCCCGTCAATTTGAAAACTTACCCGACATGAATGCCATGGCACTCGGCTTCTATGAAGAGAAAAGAAATGGGCATCGCATCATCGGACATGGCGGCGACACTCAGTATTTCCATAGCGACCTGCACCTGATACCTGATGCGAATCTCGGCTTTTTTATTTCCTACAACAGCGCTGGAAAAGGCGAGATCGGTGCGCGCGAGGCGGTGTGGCACAAGTTTCTCGATCGCTATTTTCCTTATAAAGCGCCTGCGGGTTCGCAAGTAAGCACTGCCGCCCAGGATGCGCAGTCGCTGGCAGGCCATTACATCGTCAGCCGTCGTTCTGAGACGACCATCCTGAAGGTGCTTGGTGTGGCGGACCAATCAAAGCTGTCGGTAAATGATGACGGTACCATCAGCGTCGGCGACTTCAAGGACTTAAATGGAGAGCCGAAGAAGTTTCGCGAGATCGGTCCTCTGATGTTCCGGGACGTCAACGGCCAGGACCGGATCGGGTTCAAGCGTGACAGCTCTGGAAATCCTATTGCGGTGATCGATTATCCATTCATGGTCTTCCAAAAAGCTCACTGGTATGAGAACAGCGCATTCCATCTACCACTGATCATTGGGTCGTTGGTAATACTTCTGCTGGCAGTGCTGCTCTGGCCAATTGCCGCGCTGATCCGGTGGCACTATGGGCAGAAGCTGAATCTTGCTCCCGAACAGCGGCACTTGCGGCTTCTGGTGCGCATCGTGAGCCTGCTAGATCTGCTGTTTTTTGCAGGGTTCGCCATCTTCTTTACTTTGGCATTCAAGGACATTGGCCTGCTCAGTCCCCGTTACAACATTTGGTTGCGCCTGATCCAGTTAATAGGCGGGGTGGGAGTGCTGGGCACCGTGGTCGCTATTTGGAACGCGTTCCGGTCGTGGCGACAATCTGATCGCTGGCTATGGAGCCGGATCGGCGACACCCTGATCGGCATGGCAGCGATTGGGGTAGTGTGGTTTGTCTTTACCTGGAATATGTTGCATTGGAGCCTGAGATATTGAAAATGCTTCTTATACATACCAAGAATTCCATCCGCACCGACAACCATTGACCTTATCAAGCTCTGAAATGTAGGCTGCCGGAGTGAAGTTTGCGCTCTTTGTTCCCTCCTCTCTGCAAAGTTGTTTCCGAACGCGTGTTTTGGTCGACGGAGAACCACCCGCAGAAAATGTCTTTGAAGACACGACTTCCGCCCGTTTCTCGTCTCCGAGAAACAGTCGACAAAAGGCAAACACATCAGGCCATCAGCGTTTGTAAAACGCCTCAGCCTTGCGCAGCTTGTGCGCATTGACAGCAATGGACATAAGCACCCCAGTTGGAGGCATTCTTTAATTGGAATTTTGTCCCCGAGGATCAAGCCCCAGGG
>Ga0209161_10002968_pt1 | contig 13759 bp, 10 predicted proteins | sample GraSoiAngelo_155_FD_186169 | JGI IMG/M metagenome (GOLD analysis project Ga0209161, IMG submission 186169) | Grasslands soil microbial communities from the Angelo Coastal Reserve, California, USA - 14_1009_13_30cm (SPAdes) (version 2) | ecosystem: Environmental > Terrestrial > Soil > Grasslands...
ATAGGTATGGCTTCCTTGTCCCTGTTCGTCTGGGAGTACAAAGACGCCAGCATCATCATGCTCTTGACCGACTCGGGCTGTATCTCGATGGCCTTGAGGATGTACTCGACCGCCTTTTCCTTGTCCCCTTTCTTCTGATAATACTCCGCCATGGCAACATACCCGGCATCGCTGTCGGGACGGAGAGATTGGAACTTTTCGTAGGCTTGAAGCGCCTTTTCGGTTTCTCCCAGCTCGAGATAGGCGCGACCAAGCGCGTAGTATGCGCGCTCGTCCTCCGGCGCCACTTCTCGCATTGTCTCGAGCTCCTTGACTGCTTTCTGCAGGGATTCCTTCCCGCCTACACGCTCGCGCGAATTGTCGTAGATGTAAGCAAGGAGCCAGTAGCCCTCCGGGTCTTTGGGATCTAAACGGATCGCTTCGCGGCATTCCTCGATCGCCTCCCGAAAGTTCCGGGCCTTCACCAAGAGACCCGCGAGCTCCACTCGGACGGAAGCGCTCTTGTCATTGGCATCGGCCGCCTTGCGCATCTCGGAGATCGCCTGCGTAATGTCCCCTTTCTCCTCAAACCACTTGGCCAGCGAATAATGATAGTAACTGGAAGCCCGGTCCTGGGGGACTTTGGCGCGTAACTCCTTGTCTATGTCGATGGGCTTCCTGGTTCTTTCCTGGGCATTGGCAGGCCAGAATGAACCTGTGACGCAGACAAACCAAAGAACAAAAATGTCGCACTGCCTGGGCGTGGTAAGAACTTTCATAACTTCTTCTGGATCCTCGGTTGATACAAATTCAAAAGCGCAATTATCTCATACGCCTTCAGAAGCTGTCAAACTTCGCGCCGCTCGGACGGGGTGCAATTACAAGTACGAGTCACTGAGCACACAATTTCATAAATAAACGAAAATACGCCGACGTATTTTCCCAGATAGGGCAGCGCGCCTGGAAGGGAGTACGGGAGGGCGCGACTTCAGTCGTGCCGTCACGGAGCGTGTTGAGAAAGGGCTTTAGCCCCTGAGGTGCCTTTCTGAACATACCTTAAAGCCGAGAGATATCCCTCAGAGGCTAAAGCCTCTTTCAAGGTGCGTCTATCCTGCGGCACGACTGAAGTCGTGCCCTCCCGTTCCCAGTGATTTTCATTCGCAGTGGGGAGCCGCGGGATCATGGAACTCTGTGGCTCCGTGCCTTTGTGGCTAAAGATCAAGAATTTTGAAATTTTTCTTCGCTCATTTGGAACCTGGGCCGTTAGAGGGGGTGAAGCGGAAGGGATCAGCCCTTTCGAGACAATCCACGGAATTGCGTATAGAGGAGAGAGAAAAATGACATTGAGAAAGAAAAACCTGGCATGGGTCGTTCTTTTGGCCCTTGGCCTGTCGCTAACTCCGGCAGTGACACTCGCCCAGAAAGCAAAGCCGCCGTCCACGGAAAAAGTCAACCTCAATAATGCCACAGAGGACCAGCTGCAGACACTTCCCGGCGTCGGCCCGGCGATGGCGAAGAAGATCATCGAATACCGAAGCAAGAATGGGAAGTTCTCCAAGATTGAGGACATCTTGAACGTGAAGGGTATCGGGGAAAAGAAATTCCAGAGGATGAAAGACCGCCTCGTCGTCTAGTGCGGCCTGGACGATAAGGGGTTTTCGTCCTCGAACAGGGCCGGAGGCGAGGTGATGGAGCTCGCCGCCGGCCCACCACCTGATGTGACTAATAATAGTGAGCGAGCCTCATACCGCCCAAGCCATTCGCTGCGCACGGCCCGTTTGGAGTTCAGGCTTTAGCCTGCCCCGGTCAGTGCAGCCTGAAGGCTGAACTCCAAACCTGCGCCCGCCATGACGCAAACTTTGACCAGTTTGTGAACTTGGTGGCCACCTAGTGGACCTAGTAATGGCGGGCAACGACGTACCGCGCAGTCATTCACGGGCGAGACGCCCGTGCCACGATAGCTTCGTGGCATGGCCGTCCCGGCCAGGCTGCGAACTTGACCGATTTCTGAACTTTGTGTCCGCCAAGTGGACCTAATGGCGCATGACCCAATCCTCAGGGTCTCGGGCAAAGTCACCAATTTCTTGGAAAATGACAAATGACCAATGACAGATGACAAATCTTCCGGGGGCAATCCGATCGCGATCCGGTCGATTTGTCATTTGTCATCGGTCATTTGTCATTTGCGAATCCGGGGTCAGACAAAGATGATGCGCGGGTGGACGCGTACCCAGTGGGCAGGTTGGGCCACAGGAGAAACAAAAGTCTGTAGTCTTTGGGCTAATCCGATGATCTCTCCGGACGGATCCAGGAGTCGATACTCGTCGGCTTCCCACGCGCTTGTAAGCAAGTTCAAGTCCATCCCATGGACCACCTTCGTTTTGTCCGCCTCCGTTATTACAACCGCGGGGATCTCGGTCAGAAGCGCCCGCATGGGAATGATGCGGCTCAGAAAGAACTCGCGTGAATGGAATTCCGCCCCCTCAGAGAGGGGCAAGGCCGAATCGATCGGGAATTCGCCGCTGCGCGTGCGACGGAGCCGGATGAGATGCGCTCCGCAACCATAGTCCCGCCCCATGTCGTGCGCCAGGCTGCGGGCATAGGTCCCTGCGGCGCATACCAGTTCAAATTCGACCTCACTTCCTTCGACGCGGATCAGCGTGAGCGCCTTGATGTGGACCTCCTTGGTTCCGGCCTGCACCTTGATGCCTTTGCGGGCGTAACTGTACATGGGGCGGCCTCGTATCTTCTTGGCCGAGTAAGCGGGGACCGTCTGCTTCACCAGACCCAAGTATTTCTGGAAGACCTCCTCGAGGCGGCGGCTATCCAGGACTGGATGGGTATCTTCAGAGAGGGGATCTCCGTCTATGTCAAACGTGGTCGTGGCAAAGCCGAACCGGATGACGCCGCGATAAACCTTGTCCGTGGAAAGAAAATAATTGGTCAGGCGTGTGGCGCGTCCCAGCGTCAGCGGGAGGACGCCCGTAGCAAACGGATCCAGCGTTCCCGTGTGTCCCACCTTCTTTATTCGCGTAACATTGCGGATTTTGGCGACAACATCGTGGGAAGTCCACCCGGGGGGCTTGTCTATAACCAAAACACCATTCACAGCTTTTCCGTCGATCGCTTCCGCCTCCGCCGGGTCGACGCGGTCAAAGGCGGCCTGAGAGTGCGATGGGTCGCGTTAGCTGGAAAGAATTTTCGTCGGCGCAAATTACGCGCAATATGAAACCACAGATGAACACCGATCTGTACTGCTAACCCGAAAATCCTTTGCAATCCGGCAAGGATTTTTCCAACATTCTTGGGCTCTTCTTTGGAGTGCGCAAGCTTGCTTGCGCCTTGACGGACTCGGAGCAAACTCCACATCGAAGAAAAGCGGCAGCAGGCTGCCGCACTCCAAAGAGCACAGTGGACCATAGTTCTGGTTGCGGCTGCGCGGCTCTGTGTTCATCTGTGGTTTTGTTGATACCTACTAGTCAGGAATCCTCTTGGATTTCGTCGAGCAACCGGTCGATTCGTTCGCCATACTCCAGGGACGAATCTGTTCGGAAGACAATCTCGGGCAAGAATTTCATCCGGATGCGTTGGCCTAACTCGCGGCGAATCCATCCCGCAGCATGGTTAAGCGCGTCCAAGGTTTTCTTCTTCTGTTGGTCGGTCCCCATCGCCGACACGTAAATTCTCGCGTGACGCAGATCCGGGCTCATTTCCACGCCCGTGACGGTGACAAAGCCGATCCTTCGATCTTTGATGTTTCGGGTGAGCATGGCGCTCACTTCGTGCTGGATCTGGAACGCCAGCCTCTGTGGTCTACGATTGGGCCGCATAGGCGCAACCAAAAGTATGAACGAAACCACAGATGAACACAGATCCGTGTTTATCTGTTTTTATCCGTACCATCAAGCCGAAAATCCTTCGCGAGCCGGCAAAGGATTTTCCTCAGCGTTCCTCCGCGGACGTGAGAGAAATGTAGCGTCGGCTTCCAGCCGGCAAAAGGTCCTGTTGACGCAAACGGACTCATCCAGGCCCACATGCCCCGCAGCGCGGGACGCTACGATTTTTCCTCCCGTTCTCCGTCTCTGCGCTGAGATCCGTTTTGGTTGCGGCTATGCGGATCTGTGTTCATCTGTGGTTTCACTTTGTACTGCTCTAAGGATCTAGAAACGACACCTGGCAGTCTACCAGCAGGTCCTGCAGAATCTTCTCGGCCTCCCGCACGAATTGCTGCGCCGCCTGTTCCAAAACAGCATTGTTCGGGCCGACCGTTACGGCCGCCAGTTTTGCCCGCTGCCAGAGATCCTGGTAATCGACTTCAGCAATCGAAAAGTTCGAACGCGCACGCAGGCGATCCTGCGCCTTGCGCAGAACCATGCGCTTTTCTTTCAGGGATTGCGCGTAGGGGAGATAGATTTCGAGAGTGCAATACGCAATGGGCATCGTCCAGCCGCCTGTCCGGTGCGGCTCGGATCAGAGTTAGAGCGAGGTGGGCTGGACCTTTTCAACGGTGTAGGCTTCGATGATGTCGCCCACCTTCACGTCGCCGAAAAGTGTTCCAGACCAATGCCGCATTCGAAGCCCGATTTAACCTCTGCGACGTCGTCCTTGAAACGTCGCAAGGAAATGATTTTTCCCTCGTGTATTACAATACTGTCCCTCAGCAACCGAACATCCGAGTTCCTTCGAACGATGCCATCCAGAATGTAGGACCCTGCTACCAGCCCGAATTTGGGCACCCGGAAGGTTTCACGAACCTCGGCCCGGCCCAGGTACTTCTCGCGGGTAGTGTACTCGAGCATTCCGATCATGGCATTCTTGATATCATTCGCCACGTTGTAAATCACCGTGTACAGACGAATCTCGACGCCCTCGGCATCCGCCAGTTCCTGAGCCTTGCGCTCAGGCCGCACACTAAACCCGATAATGATGGCATTGGAGGCAGACGCCAGGAGCGCATCGGTCTCGGTGATGGCGCCGGCCGCGCTGTGCAGAATCCGGACCTTTACTTTTTCCGTGCTCAGCTTGTTAAGCACATCGCTGAGGACTTCCACCGAGCCCTGCACGTCAGCCTTGAGAATTATGGGCAGCTCCTTGACAGTCCCCTGTCTCATCTGCTCGTAGAGGGCCTCCAGAGAAACGCGAGCCGTGGTGCGCAGCGCTTTCTCGCGCAATTTCGCCTGGCGCAGCTCCGCTACCTGACGCGCCTTGCCGGCATCTTCGAAAACCTGGAAGGAATCGCCTGCCTGCGGCAGATCCTGAAGCCCCTGAATTTCCACAGGCATAGAAGGCCCGGCGGATTCGATGCTCCTCCCGCGATCATCTATAAGAGCGCGCACGCGGCCATGCACCGCGCCAGCCACAAACACATCCCCTACACGCAAGCTGCCATTCTGGATCAAGACTGTTACCACCCTGCCCCGGCCGATGTCTACTTGTGCCTCGAGGACGACTCCTGAGGCAAGCCGTCTCGGGTTTGCCTTTAACTCCTTGAGGTCGGCCACTAGCAGAATCATTTCGAGAAGGAGGTCCAGATTGGTCTTTTGTTTGGCCGACACCGGGACCGTGACAACGTCGCCACCCCAATCCTCGGCCAGGAGACCGTGTTCCGAGAGGGCCTGTTTGACTCTTTCTGGTTGCGCGCCGGGTTTGTCGATCTTGTTGATGGCCACGACGATCGGAACGTTGGCCGCTTTGGCATGATGAATGGCTTCCACCGTCTGAGGCATTACACCGTCATCTGCAGCCACTACGAGCACTACAATGTCGGTGACCTGGGCCCCCCGCGCGCGCATGAGCGTGAAGGCTTCGTGCCCCGGTGTATCCAGAAAGACAATGCTCCTCCCCTTTATGTCCACGTGATAGGCGCCGATGTGCTGCGTGATCCCACCAGCCTCCGTAGCCGTCACATTGGTCTCGCGTATGGCATCCAGCAGGGAGGTCTTGCCGTGGTCGACATGACCCATAATGGTGACGACCGGTGGTCGCGTGACGCGGTCAGTCGGATTGTCGGCGACTTCCTGCCTGGCCTCTGCTTCCTGTTCGAAGCTGATAACTTCCGCCCTGAACCCGAACTCCGCGCAGACGTCCTTTGCAACTTCCAGGTCCAGCGTCTGGTTTATGGAAGCCAGAATCCCCTTGGCTATAAGCTTCTGGATAATGTATTTGGACTTGATCTCCATCTTTTCCGCCAGCTCTTTCAGCGTTACGCCCTCGGTAATGGCGATCGGCCTGTAGTCTTCCGGGGAGGCTGGCGGCCTTGGCAACTCCACAACTCTAGCCACACGCTCGGGAGCTTCCGCCCTTCCAGGTTTCTTCTTTTTGACGAACCTGACCGGAGCCGCCGGGCGCGCGACCGGAGTCTTCTCCTGAAGTCCTTTGAGGATTCTGTCCGTGATCTCGGGAGTGACCACTTTTTCCGTGCTCGTGCGCATCAGAATCTTGGTCTTCGCCTTTGGGACCACGATTTTCTTGGAGACGGTCCCAGGATGCGCCACAGGCTCTTCGAGACGGAGAACCGGCTCCGGTGGGGCAACCGGCTCAGTGACCAGAGGCGTGGCCGGTCCGGCCTCCACGGCAGGCTTTGTCTCTGACGGCTCGGGTTCCGGCGCCGATGGCGCTGATTCCGGGGGCGGTGGCACCTCAACCGGTGCACCAATGCCCGATAGGACCCTCTGCGCAGCTTCGAGATTTGTAAGCTCTGCCGGTTTCTGGGCAGCGACGGGAGCAACCACCTCCACAAGTTCCGCTGTTTCCCGATCATAATGCTTGCGCCCTTTGCGGGGAGCAAGAGAAAGCCTGGAGTGAGTTTCTTCTTCGTGTTTAACTTCCGGAGCTTTCTCCGGCTTTTTGACTCCCTTCTTGGCTTTGGGCGCCTCCGGCGCCTCCGCAGGCGTTACGGCTTTCTTTGCTGCAATCTTTTTGCCCTGCTTCGCGGTTTCTTCGTGCGCTTCCTTCTTCTTCTCGGCCTCTGCTTGCCGCGCTTCGTCCGTTTCCCTCTGATTGAGGATCTTCTTGCGTATGGTGTCGGCGAACGTCGCGTCGATTGTCGCGGATGGCGAAAAGACGTAAAGGCCCAACCGTTTCAGTTCAGACAGAACTACCTGATTCTGCACTGAACATTCCGACGCCAGCTCGGCCACAGTAATCTTGTCCATTTAGACTACAACCCTCTCCTTAACACGTGATGTCTATCGCCGGGAATAACGGGAGATTCTAATGCATCCCGACACCAGAATGCAACCACACGCGCTTTTTTTGGACGAAACCCCTCGGTTAAAGCGGTAGCTTACAAGTAAGGATTCGAACGTCCTGTCACACCACGGAGGCGCGAAGGACATGGAGTCACATACGGTTCTCCGCGCACTCCGTGTCTCTCACGAAAATTCCAACTCCCTTGCAATCCGTGGGCGCGCCCGCAGCTCAGGCGGCCACACAGGGCCGCCTGTACAATTGGGCAGGCACCCCTTGCGGCCATTTTCATTCGCCAGTGGCGAGCCGGAGGATCGTGGAAACTTTTCATGGAAACTTTGTGGTGAGTACCCCCTTTGGCTGAGCGAATACCTCCTGCCTTTTGTATCCCGTGTGCTGCTACTGCGAGTCTTCCTGCTTTGAGTCAGGCGCAGTTGCGTCAGATTCCCCGCCCGCGGCCGATGCCTCGGCAGCCACTTCTTCTTCACTCGTCCCCGCGGGCTGATCCGGCGGATGCTCATCCTTGTGCAGCGGTTCGCCGGAGATCGCTTCCTTGGTCTCCCGGGATTTTTCCTCGAAGGAAGGCGCCTTGATGGCGGCGGGAAGATCAATGCCTTCCGGAACTTCTATCTCAACTTCCTCAAAGAGGTCCCGGGCGGCTTCCATGATCTTGGCGGCGGTCTTTTCGCCGATTCCCGGGATCTCCTTGAGTTTCTCTTCGCCCATCTCCAGGATGCGCTCGACATTCTCTATGCCGGCCTCCCGCAGCTTCTCGACCAGGCGTTCGCTAACACCCTCTAATTCGCCGAGCGACGTCGACGAGGATGTCAGAGATTCCATGACACTGAGAACTTCCTGCTTCTTCTGTTCCTCGCTCTTCACATCGATCTGCCAGCCGATCAGCTTCGATGCCAGCCGCACGTTCTGCCCCTTCTTGCCGATAGCCAGGGACTGCTGCTTCTCTTCTACGATGACCTCCATCCGCCTCTCCGCCGGGTCAATAATGAGAACTTTGGAGATCTTGGCGGGATTGAGCGCATTGGCCGCGTATTGAGCCGCGTCGTCCGACCACTGGACAATGTCAATTTTTTCCCCTCTGAGCTCGCGGATGATGGAATTGATGCGAGACCCCTTCATTCCGACGCAGGCTCCGACCGGGTCTACGTCCCTGTCCGTGGAAGCCACAGCCACTTTTGCCCGGTCGCCGGGTTCGTGCACCGCGTTCTTGACAACGATGGTTCCGTCGTAGATCTCCGGAATCTCCATCTCGAACAGACGCACAAGAAGCTGCGGATCCGTGCGAGAAAGGATTACCTGCGGCCCTTTGGCGACCGGCAGCACCTTGACAATGACGGCCCGAATGCGCTCCCCCTGTTTGTAGGTTTCCGCCCTGGACTGCTCCCGAAGAGGGAGCAGGGACTCCGTCTTGCCGATATCCACAATGATATCAGGTCCCTCGAAGCGCTTGACAATACCGTTGACCAATTCGCCGATCTTCTGCGAGTACTCGTTATAAATGTTCTGCCGCTCCGCTTCGCGCACCTTCTGTAAGATGACCTGTTTTGCGGTCTGGGCGGCGATGCGGCCCAACACGTCGGTCGGTTTCGGCAGTTCGACCGTGTCGTCCAAAGCGAGGCTCTCATCTATTTGCCTGGCCTCCTCAACGGAGATCTCCAAACTGGGATTCTCGACATTCTCCACAACGCGCTTTACCGCAAAGATCTCCACCAATCCGGTTTCAGGGTCGAACCGGGCGCTGATCTCTTCGTTGGTCTTGTAGTACTTCCTGGACGCAGCGATCATGGCATCTTCGAGCGCGGCGATAATCACTTTGGGGTCGATATTCTTTTCCTTGCTGATCTGTTCAATGGTTTGAGTAATGATATTGGACATATGCTCAAGACCTCTCTGGCGCCCAGGGCCGGCAATGTCTCTATTCAATTCTCAAATACGAGGTTCGCCTTCTCGATATCCGCCACTCCGATCTCGATCTTTCTGCCGGCACCGATCTCGAGGCCGACGCGGCCCTCGAAAACCCCCAGGAGCTTGCCTTTGAAGTTTCGCTGACCCTCCAGGGGAACCCAGGTTCGGACTCGGGCAGTCTTCCCGGCGAAGCGCTCAAAATCCTTTTCCTTCACCAGGGGCCGATCCAGACCCGGCGATGAAACTTCCAGAATATAGCTGAACGGGATCCAGTCTTCGACATCCAAGACGACCGAGAACCGCCTGCTGAAGCGTTCACAGTCGCCCAGAGAAATCCCTCCGGGTTGGTCGATGAAAGTCCTGACGATGGAACGACCGCTGCCAACCTTGATCTCCACGAGGATAACCTCCATCCCCATCGCAGCCGCAACTTTTTCTGCGAGCGCTGTAATCCTGGTCCGCAGGGAGTCGACATCCACTCCATCTGGCCGGGCCATTCCGGACCCCCAAAATAAAAAAGTGGGCAACGCGCGCCCACTTTTTGCAACGCTAGCGAAAAAACTTATACACGAATCCGGGACAAAGATCAAGCTCTGCTTCGGGTTGCTTCGGAGATCAAGATTTAGCTTGCAGCCTGAAGGCTGAACTCCAAACACTATTTCTTGGACGTCGTCGGGGTCGGAGGATTCTCCTGAGGGGTAGGAGCTTCGAGGAAATCGGACTCGCCCTTGCCGAGCTTCCCCAACACTTCCTTGTCGGCAACCTTGACAAAAGATTCTCCCTTTACCTGGGCATAGACACCGTCCTTTGTTTCCTTTCCAAAGGCGCAGTCAACCTTCACGGTAGCGCCTTGTTTGAGAACGACGCGAATGGCCGGCGCATCGAATCCATAGGTGGCAGGCGGTCCGGGCTTGTCCACGAACTCCTTCACCGGCTTTTCCAGCGCCTCCAGGATCCCGCTGACGCCATCCCATTTCGTCTTCTTCTTGGCATCGCCCAGGACCCAATCTCCGCTGTCCGTGGCTTTCGTGAACGTAAAGCTGCCTTTGGAGTTCTTCAGAACGACACCGTCTATATCCCACCGCTGGAAACTCGCCAGAGTCTTGTCTCTCAGATCCGAAGGAGACTTGAGCAGTTTGTCGACAAACTCCTTTTCCACAAAGAACAGCTCCCGGCGTGATTCATCACGGGCAATGTAGAGCTCAGTGCTTGTGCTGCCGGGCTTGTTTTCCTTTTTTTTCGCTTTTTCTTCCTTCGGTTTCTGCTCGCCCTTTTTTACCAATTTCGTTTTTTCCAGCCCCACCACGAGATGTTTGATCCCCTTGTCTTTCCCGACAGTGAGCTTCACGTCAAGGAGGGGCTTCTCGAAACCAAGGGTCCCGTAGCTCTCCGGACCGTCGTCAACGAATTCCTTCAGCCGTGTATTGGAAAGGGATCCCAAAATGCCGTTCACAGCCGAAGAATCCGCGCCCATCTTCTCTTTGCCCTGAATCCACCAGTGGTCATTCTCTTTAACCAGCTGGACGCTTCCTTTCTCGCTCTGCAGATCCAACGACTGGACGTCGAACTGGTCGAAGCTCAAAATGGAATGGTTGCGCAGGTCTTCGAGTTTCTTCTTGAAGCCGGAAGTGGTATAGCTGGGCACCAGGAAGACTTCATTCTTCCCCTCGAGCGCCGCATATGTTGAGTTTCCCGTCGGGTTATTCCGGCCGAATCGGACCTTGTACTCTTTTCCGTCTTTGGTCTTGAATTGAAGACTAATCTCGGCAGGCTGGAGCCCGAATTGCGACAGGTCCGCCGCGTTGGCCTCGACAACGCTTTCCCGGCTGATGTCCGCAGCAGAGCTCGCCAGTCTGTTGAACTCTTCCGAGTCTGCTTCCAGCTCGCGTGGAAAAGCTATCTTCCATTGCTTCTCCCCGGTACGCACTCCGGTCACCCTTTGATCGGGATACAGCAGCTCGATTTGCTGAATCGCACTGCTCTCAACCTTCCACAGCTGCTTCTCCTCTTGTTTGGCTTTCTCCCGCTTTTCCCCTCCCTTGATTTCATAGAAGTATAAGAAACCGCCAAAGGACGCGCAGAGTAACAGGAGGACCAGTGTGCCCTTGAATCGCATCTGTCATCTCCTGCGACGGGTCCAAACGGTAATGCCCGCGATCAGTACGGACCCGGGCAGCACGATGACCGTCAAATACAGCAACATCCTCTGCTGGCTCTGAGAGAGCAAGACTCTCCGGTCTTCCGGAGACTTGGGCCGGATGGAGATCAGATCCTCCTCCTGAGCCAGCCAGCTGACCATGTTGAGGAAAAGGTTGCCGTTCCCCTGCTGGAGATAGCCGTTCGCGGCAAAATCCGAATCCCCGACAACGACCATCCGCGCCTTGACCGCCGGCTCCTTTTCCGTGGCCGGCTTCACTTCCTTTGTAACGGCGACCGCCAAGGACAGAGGGCCCTTGAGATCCTTTTTTTCATCAAAGGAGGCTTCGGCGCCGCGCAAGTCCGTCTCTCCCCAGCTGTTGGCATTGCTCTTGAAAAGGGACTCCACCGTGATTCCGCTCACGGTCTCCTTGGAAGGCCCCACAGATCGGGCGAGCGGGAAGAACGTCATGGCCTTGAACCGATCGGTGATCTTGTGAGATTCATAGCGGAGGACCAGGGGAATCTGAGGCCCTGCTCCCATAAGGCGGCCGGCGCCGCTCACATCAAGCACTACGTCGTTGTCAACCTGGACCCCCCAGCTTTTTAGAAAGCCCTCCAGGCCCGGCGCCGGGGCCGGGTCGACCATTAGCAGGAACCCTCCCCCGCGGTTCAGGAAACCGTTCACGAACTGCATTTCCTGCTCGAACGGAGCTGTTGTGGGCCCGGCCATGACTGCAACCTTGGCGTCATCCGGGACCTTGGCCTGACTGGCCAGGTTTGTTGTTTCCACGCGGAAGCCCTGGCTCTCCAGGCCCTTCTTTGCTTCGGAACATCCCTTTCTCTCGGTATCTTCCGGAGACTTCTCACCGTGTCCCTCGACGAAGTACACCTTTTTCATTTCGGTCCGCAGCACTTTTATGATGGCGTTCGTGAGATCCTCCTCGCGCACCTCCTCGGATCGCTTTTCTATCTTTTCCCTGCGATCGCCCGCAACCAGGACCACGGTTCCGAATTTCATTTGTGTGCCGGTAAACGGATTCGAAAAAGTACCGTAGGTCGACACGTCAAACTGCTTGGCCAGAGCCGGCTGCCGGTCAGGGTCGATAAACTCATAGCGGACATGCCCGCTGCGCGTCTGGTATTCCACCAGAAGCTCCTTGAGGGGAGGATAATCCCCGCCGGGGAAAAACGCTTTGATGTCGAGAGTCTTGTTGAGCTTTTGCAGGATCTGCGTCGTCTGCGGCGCCAGCGTGAATCTGCCCGTAGAGGTCAGATCCAGGCGCCTGGGATGCCGCTTCCCAATGAAGTTCACCCCTGAAACCAGGGCCACGACCAGCACAACAGAGACCACGTAGTTGGTCGCGTATTTTGTCGATCTTTTGCCGAGACTCGCCAGGATCTGTTGATAGTTCGCAACCAACCCGACCAGAATGAACACGCCCCCTGCAATGGCCAATCCCAAAGACCACTTGTCCCACAGGTTGGTCACCGAGTAGTAGATCGCTGCCGCAACCAGAAGCAGCAGACCCAGAGTGTCGAACTTCTGAAGAAGTCGTTTCATCAGCTTCTCCACCGCATGGATTCCAGCGAACGGTAGGTCAGGAAGAGACCCACGAAAGCAAAGCTCAGGTAGAAGATTACGTGAGTCGTGTCTATTACACCTTTGATGAAATCATCCAGATGCCCGATGACCGAAAGATAGCTCAGAACATCCTTGGCCGCACCCGAAGCCCCGGAGGAAAAAGAGTCGATCAACCAGAGCACCAGACTCACCCCGAAAGTGATCACCCCTGAAACTATCTGGTTCTCGGTGAGGGTAGAGATGAAAAGCCCTGCCGCCAGCAACCCTTCCCCGTACAACAAAAGACCCAGGTAAGCCCCCAGGATCGGCTTCCAGTCCGGCTGTCCGTACTTAAAGAGCGCCGAAATTGTGACCCACGTGCCGGCTAACATGATCAGGAGGAACGTGGTACTGGCCAGGAACTTCCCCATCATGGCATGAAGATGGCCAACCGGAGTTGTGAGCAGCAGTTCCATGGTGCCCCGCTTCTTTTCCTCGGCAAACAGGCCCATGGTCAACATCGGAATCATGAAAAGCAGCACGACGCTCATGGTACCGAAAAAACCCCGGGTCACGATCCCGGGCACGTCCACAGGTTGAGACCCTGGACCGAATTGGCTCTGCATCATCGTGGACTGGATTACATTTGTGAGAATAGCGTAAAAGAACAGTCCTGACAGCAAGAGCCAGAGCGTCAACACAACGTACGCAATGGGCGAGACAAAATACGCTTTCATCTCACGCTGCCATATCGCCAGTACATTTTGCATAGCGCGTCGCTCGAGGGGTGTGCGAAGTTCCCTTCTCAAACTTCTTCTTTGGTTACGAGATTGATGAAGACATCCTCCAGGCTCATGGAAACACCGCGCAATTCCAGGAGTCCCCATCCTTGTGTGACAACTGCGTTCGCGATGTCACGCCTCAGATCGGTGTTCAGTTTGCATTCCACGGTAAAACCCGCCGGCTGCG
>Ga0209161_10002970_pt1 | contig 13757 bp, 10 predicted proteins | sample GraSoiAngelo_155_FD_186169 | JGI IMG/M metagenome (GOLD analysis project Ga0209161, IMG submission 186169) | Grasslands soil microbial communities from the Angelo Coastal Reserve, California, USA - 14_1009_13_30cm (SPAdes) (version 2) | ecosystem: Environmental > Terrestrial > Soil > Grasslands...
TGCCGCTTCACTTCCCATAGCTTACGCGCCAGACGCGACCCCCGTCGCCTCCGCTGACGCCTTCCTCGTCGTCGCTCACGAGCAACGAGCCATCCGGCAGGACCAGTACGCCCACTGGACGTCCCCAGCGGGAGCCGTCGGCAAGCTGCCAGCCGGTCACGAAGTCCTGCACCGCCGTCGGGCGGCCGTTCGCCACCCGCACCCGCACCACCTTGGCGCCCGTCGGGACGGTGCGGTCCCAGGAACCGTGATACGTCATGAAAGCGTCGCCGCGATACTCCGTCGGAAACGTCATGCGGGTATAGAACACGAGGCCGAGCGGCGCCGAGTGCGCCTGGACGGTGATCGCCGGCGGCTCCACCGCCGAGCAGTCGGCTCCCGAATACTCCGGGTTGGGCTTCCCGGGAAGATAGCACCGCGGCCACCCGTACCACTTGCCGTCTGCGAGAATATTCAGGTGTTCCGGCGGCAGGTCGTCCCCGAGGCCATCCCGATCGTTGTTGTTGGCCCACAGCTCGCCGGTCGTGGGATGGAACGCCATCCCGACCGAGTTGCGCAACCCCGTCGCGAACACATGCGCACCGGATCCGTCGAGGTTGTAGCGCGTCACGGCCGCGAGTCGGGGGTCGGAGTCGTCACACACGTCGCACGTGGACCCGACGGACAGGTACAGGCGGTTGTCGGGGCCGAACACCAGGGTTCGGGTGATGTGTCGCCCGCCGCCCGGGACGTTCTGCACCAGGGTAACCGGTGCCCCCGCGCCGGGGGCGAGCCGCTTCACGGCGTGCTGTTCCGCGAAGTACAGAGTGTCGCCGTGGAACGCGAGCCCGAACGGCTGGTCGAGGCCCGCCAGCACCGAGACCACCGACTCGGCGACGCCGTCCCCGTCCCCGTCGACCAGCCGAGCGATCTGTCCCGCGCCCTGCAGGGCGACGTAAACGGCGCCGTCAGGGCCGAGCGCGAGGTTGCGCGGGCCGGGAATCTGCTGGGCGAAAAGGTTGACGGTGAAGCCGGCGGGCACATATAGCGCGTGGCCGGCGATCGGGATCGTGTCCACCCCGCCCGGCGGTGGGGGCGGGGACGGGGGCGGGGGTGGATTCTGGACCGCCGAGCGCTGCTGGCACGCCAGGACGAAGCACGCCAGCAACAGGAGCCGAGTCATGACACACCTCCTGCGCACTCGCTACCCCGGGCGCAGGCGGACGTTCGTTACCGCCCCTTGCCGTCCGCGTATACCCCGGCGAGGGCGCTCACCCCCGGCGGCATGGTCTCCCTGCTCTTGAGGGCCTGTGCCGCGGCCTGCTCGACTTGCTCGGTGACCTCCGCCTCGACCTGCTCCAGCCGCCCTGCCGCGACGCCCGCCTGCTTCAGCCACTCCTCATATAGGCCGATGGGGTCCCGTTTGCCCCAGGTCTTGAACAGTGCGTCGGGAAACGTCGCCCGCGCCTCGCGCTCGTCGTGGGTCGCATGCCCGCCCATGCGGAACGTCTCGGCGATGAGCATCGCGGGCCCCTGCCCCGCGCGGCAGCGCTCAGCGGCGAGCCGCGTCACGGCCCACGCGTCCAGCACGTTGTTGCCATCGAACCCGGCGCCCCAGATGCCGTAGCTCGCCGGCCAGTCCTGGAAGGTCTCGGGGACATGGTGCTGGTCGAGCCGGGTGCCGAGGGCGACCTGGTTGTTCTGGATCACGAAGATAGCGGGGACCCGCTGTACGGCCGCGAAGTTGGTCCCCTCGTGCGCCGCGGCGGTCTTGGTCGAGCCGTCGCCCACCCACGTGAGGGCCACCCGCCGCTCGCCGTTCATCTTGAACGCCAGCGCAATGCCGCTGATCACCGGCACCATGTCGCCGACGTGGGAGATGGGCTGCAGCACGCCGTGGGAGAGCGAGCCGACGTGCAGGTCGCGACCGTGCGACGGCGAATCGTCGGTGCCGAGGTAGGCCCGCAGCATGTCGGCGAGGGAGAGGCCGAGCTCGCAGCACGCGGCCGCGTTGCGGATCATCGGGGCGACGATGTCCGTGCCCCGCTCCAGCGCGTGCACCGGGCCGACGGTGCTCGCCTCTTCGCCGGTCCCCAGCCAGGCCTTGGAGATGATCCCCGCGCGTACCCAGCGCTGCAACTGGATGTCGTGCAGCCGGGCGCGCAGCAGGCCGGCGTAGAGGGCGATCTGGTCGTCGGACGAGAGGCGCGCGACGAGCGCGGCGCGCTCGGGGGCCTGCTCGATCGTCTCCCGGAAGCGGCGCACCAGCGCGGGGTCGGCTTTCCAGTCGACGTATTCGGGAGGATCGAACGCCGGAAAGCGCTTCAAACTACTTCAGCTTCTCCTTGAGCTTGGAGAACAGGCCGCCATCGTGCGTCGCGGTGAGGGCGTCCGCGAAGTCGAGCGCGGTCGTGTAGCGCGCGTCGGGATTCGCCTGCAGCGCCCGGCCCAGCGCCTTGTCGAGGTTCGCCGGCAGATCGGGCCGGAGCTGGCGGAGCGGCAGCGGCTGGTCGCGCAGCCGCGCGATCATCATCTCCTGGGCGTTGCGCCCCTGGAACGGCAGCCTGCCGGTGAACATCTCGAAGCCGACGATGCCGAGGGCGTAGATGTCAGAGCGCGCGTCGAGCGGTCGCCCGCGGATCTGCTCCGGGCTCATGAACTCCGGGGTGCCGAGGATGATGCCGGTCGCGGTGAGCTTCGCGATCGCGGGATCGGCACGGCGCTCCTTGGCGAGGCCGAAGTCCATGACGACCGCGCGGTGGCGGCCGCCGTCTTCGGGGACGAGCATGATGTTCTCGGGCTTCAGGTCACGATGCACGATCTGGAGCTCGTGGGCGTGGTGCAGCCCCGTGCACACCTGGCGCAGCACGTCGATGCCGGTCCCGAGCTCCATCGGCCCGCCGCGCACCTCACGGTCCGACAGCAGCTCGCCGTCCAGGAACGGCATCACCAGGTAGATCAGGCCGTCTTCGGACTCGCCGAGCCGCAAGATACGGCACACGTTGGCGTGGTCGAGCCGCATGGCGAGGCCCGCCTCCCGGCGCAGTCGCTCCACCGAGCTCCGGTCGGTCGCGAGCTTGGGCGAAAGCACCTTGATGGCGACCTCGGCGCCGGTCGCGACCTCACGCGCGAGATACACGTACGACATCCCGCCCTCGCCGAGCTTCTTCACCACCTGATAGCGCGTGTCGAGGATTTGCCCCGAAAGGGTGGAGGCGCGGTCGAGGCGCAGCCCGCCGCGCGGCGTGCGGGGCGTGCGGACGGCGGTGTCGCCGCCGGAGGGCGACGCCGCCGGGGAGGCCTTCGACTGCGCCTCGATGAGCATGTTGCCGTCGCGCGGGCAGAACCGTGCGGTTTCGGGGTAGACCGACCCGCACTTGGGACAGCGCCGCTCGCTCATTGCCGCACCAAATTGCGCCCTTCGTTCTTCGCCCGATAGAGGGCCTGGTCCGCCAGTGCCACGAAGCTGTCCGCGCCGGTGACCCGGTCATCGGGAAACGAGGCGAGCCCGATCGAGACCGTGAGGTTGATGGGATCCTCGCCGGGATCGGCGAAGTCGTAGTGCATGATGCGGCGCCGCAGCCGCTCCGCGAAGATGGCCGAGCCGTGCAGCGCCGTCTCCGGCATGACCACCACGAACTCCTCGCCGCCGTACCGCGCGACCAGATCCACCGACCGCGCCTCGCGGCGGAGGATCTCGCCGATCTGCCGCAGCACCGAATCCCCCGCGATGTGCCCGCGCGTGTCGTTCACCAGCTTGAAGCGATCGATGTCGGCGAGCAGGATCGTCAGCGCGAGGTTGTACCGCCCCGCGCGGTCCAGCTCCTGCTCGAGCTCCTCGGAGAGCGCGCGGCGGTTCAGGCACCCGGTGAGCGCGTCGGTCGCCGCGAGCTTCTCCAGGCGCTTCTTGTCGGAGACCGCGGTCTCGAAATCGTACGCCTTCTCGATCGCCGCGACCGCCGTACGGATCACGGTCTCGGCGAACTGAGCGTCGGCGCGGGTGAGCGGCGGGTCTTCCCCCGTGGTACGGAGAAAGAACACGCCGACCTGCTGGTCCTTCATGGAGAACGGCATCGCGACCGCAGAACGCGTCGGGACGGTGATGCGCTCGCGCTCCCAGTGCGCGCGCTCCTCGGCGTACACCGGGTCGGTGGCGACGTCCTCGACCAGCACCGCGCGGCCGCTCGCGAGCGCGCGCTCGATCTCGGGGTAGCGGGCGAGCTCGATCTGCAGGTTGCGCAGCATCGGATTCTCGTACGCGGCCACCACGACCCCCAGCTGCTCGCCAGCCTTCGCGAGCACCATGGAGCACTTGGAGATCTGGAGCACGCGCGCGACCCGCCGCACCAGGATGTGGTAGATCTCGTCGGGCTTGAGCGAGTCCGTGACCTCGTGCAGGATGTCGACGATGGCCGCGCGACTCTGCGCTTCGTCGCGCGCGCGCGACAGCTCCTGAGCGGTGCGGATGTGGGCTTTGACACGAGCGAGCAGCTCGCGCACGCGGAACGGTTTGGCGATGAAGTCCGCGGCACCGAGGCCGAGCGACTTGACCGTCGCTTCCTCGGGCGGCATCGACGAGATCATCAGCACCGGAAGGTCGCGGAACCGCTCGTCGGCCTTCATCTTGGCCAGGAGCTGGAGGCCGTCGACCTTGGGCATCATGATGTCGAGCAGCAGCAGGTGGGGTCGCTCTGCCTCGAGCTTCCCCATCAGCCCCTCACCGCCGGGCGCGACGACCACCTCGTAGCCGTTTTCCTTGAGGATCCACATGAGGGTGCGGACCAGCGACTGGTCGTCGTCGGCGACGAGAATCTTGGCCGCGGCAAGGTCGGGCATCGGCTCAGTCCTCGAGCAGCGAGGGATCGACGTTGCCGCCGCTCACGACCAGCACCGTGGGCGGCACGGGCCGGACGGCGCCGGACCGCAGCGCGGCGGTCGTGGCCGCGCCGGACGGCTCGACCGCGATCCGGCACTGGCGCCAGAGAAAATGCACCGCTTCGCGCAGCGCGTCATCTTCGACGAGCACGACGCCCGCGAGGCGGTCGCGATGGCGGGCGAGGTGCGCGAAGGGGATGTCACCGACGCTGAGCGTGATCAGGCCGTCGGCGAGACTCGCCGTGCGCTCGAGTAGCACCGGCCGGCCCGCGGCGAGCGAGCGGGCGAGCTTCGGCGCGCCGGCCGGCTCGACGCCCCACACCCGCGCCGCGCTGCCGGCCGCCGCGAGCCCGACCACGACCCCGGAGATGAGGCCGCCCCCGCCCACCGGCACCACGACCGTGCCGACGTCGGGGAGATCGGCGGCGATTTCGAGGCCCACGGTCCCCTGCCCGGCGACGATGTCGGGGTGGTCGAATGGCGGCACGACGGCCAGTCCCTCCCGCGCGGCGAGCTCTTCGGCCTTTACCTGCCGATCCTGCGACGTGCGCCCGGCGAACACCACTTCGCCACCCCACTTGTTCACGCCCGCGACCTTCACCGCGGGCGCCGTTTCGGGCATGACGACGACCGCCCGAAGGCCCAGCAGCTGGGCCGCGTAGGCCACCGCCTGGCCGTGGTTCCCGCTCGAGTAGGTAATCACACCCTGGCGCCTTTCGGCTTGCGGCATACGGCTGATGGCGTTGTACGCACCCCGGATCTTGAACGCGCCCATCGGCTGGAGGTTCTCGAGCTTCAAATAGGCGTCGAGCGGCTCCACGTAGCGGAGCGGCGTCCGGACCGCGACGCCGCGCAGCCGCTCGGCCGCGTCGTGGACGTCCTGGGCGGTGACCACGCCTAGGGCTTCTTCTTCTTCTTCTTGCCGGGACGCTTCGCTGCCGATTTCGGGGAGCCGGGCTTGGACGGCGCCCCGCCCTCCTCGTCGTCCGCGTCGCCGTTCTCGGCGTCGTCCTCCTTCACGACGCGGGCGACGTCGACTACGAGATCGCCGGGCGTCAGGTTCATGACCTTCACGCCCTGCGTGTTACGGCCCGAGATGCGGATCCCCTCGACCGGCACGCGGATCATGATCCCTTTCTTGGTGATCATCATGAGCTCGTCCTCGGGCAGCACCTCCTTCAGCGCCACGATGTCGCCGGTCTTGTCGGACCGCTTGAGCGTGATGATCCCGCGGCCGCCGCGGTGCTGCACGCGGTACTCGTCCAGCTCGGAGCGCTTGCCCATCCCCTTCTCCGTCACCGTGAGCAGGGTCGCCTTGCGGCGGACCACGACCATGTCGATCACGTGATCCTTCTTGTCGAGCTCGATCCCCTTCACGCCGGTCGCCGTGCGTCCCATATCGCGCACGTCCTTCTCGTGGAACCGGATGCTCATGCCGTGCCGGGTAGCGAGCACGATGTCGTTGCGCCCGTCGGTCACCTGCACGTCGATCAGCTCGTCACCCTTCTCGATGTTGATGGCGCGGATGCCGACCGAGCGCGGATTGCCGAACTCCGAGAGGCGCGTCTTTTTCACGACGCCGTTCTTGGTCGCGAACAGGAGGTACTGGTCTTCGGAGAACTCCCGCACCGGCACCAGGGCGGCGAGCCGCTCGTCCGGCTTCATCGCGACGCAGGAGATGATCGGCTTGCCGCGCGCGGCGCGGGCTGCCTGCCCGATCTCGTGCACCTTGAGCCAGTAGCACTGGCCCTGCTGCGTGAAAAACATCACGTAGTCGTGGGTCGAGGCGATGAACAGGTGCTCGACCCAGTCGTCTTCCTTGGTGTGGGCCGAGATCACGCCCTTGCCACCGCGCCGCTGACGCCGGTACGCCGACACGGGGAGGCGCTTGATGTAGCCGGCGTGGGACACCGTGATCACCATGTCCTCTTCGGCGATCAGGTCCTCGATCGAGAACTCGCCCTGGTCGGCGACGATCTCGGTGCGACGCTGGTCGCCGAAGCCCGCGGCCACCTCCGTCAGCTCCTCCTTCAGGATCTTCATGCGGCGCGGCTTGGAGGCGAGGATCTCCTTGCACTCCTTGATGAACTTGCGGACCTCCTTCAGCTCGTCTTCGAGCTTGGTGATCTCGAGGGCGGTGAGCCGGGCGAGCCGCATGTTGAGGATCTCGGCCGACTGCTTCTCGGACAGCTTGAAGCGCTTGCGCAGGCTGGCGTCCGCCGTGGGCGTGTCCTTGGACTTCTTGATGATGCGGATCACTTCGTCGATGTTGTCGACGGCGATCTTCAGGCCTTCGAGGATGTGCTCGCGGTCCTGCGCGCGCTTCAGCTCGAACTCGGTGCGGCGGACGATGACCGTGTGGCGGTGCTCGATGAAGTGCTCGAGCAGCTCCTTCAGGTTCATCTCCTTCGGCGCGCCGTCCACCAGGGCGAGCATGATCGCGCCGAAGGTGGTCTGCATCTGGGTGTGCTTGTAGAGCTGGTTCAGCACCACCGCCGGGACCGCGTCGCGCTTCAGCTCGATGACGATCCGCATCCCTTCGCGGTCCGATTCGTCCCGCAGGTCCGAGATCCCGTCGAGCTTCTTGGCGTTGACGAGCTCGGCGATTTGGGTGATCAGATTGCTCTTGTTGACCTGATACGGGATCTCGGCGACGACGATCTGGTGTTTCCCGGTCGACTCCCGCTCCTCGATCACGGCGCGGGCGCGGATCGTGAGCCGGCCGCGGCCCTTTTCGTAGCACTCCTTGATCCCGTCGCGTCCGTAGATGATCGCCCCCGTGGGGAAGTCGGGGCCCTTGATGAACTTCCGCAGGTCCTTGACCGTCGCGCTGGGGTGGTCCACCAGGTGGGCGAGCGCTTCGACGGTCTCGGCGAGGTTGTGCGGCGGGATGTTCGTCGCCATCCCGACCGCGATGCCGGCCGCCCCGTTCACGATCAGGTTGGGCAGCTTCGCCGGCAGTACCGTCGGCTCCTGCAACCGGTCGTCGAAGTTGGGGATGAAATCGACGGTGTTCTTGTCGATGTCCTCCAGCATCGTCATCGCCACGCGGGTGAGGCGCGCTTCGGTGTAGCGATATGCCGCCGCCGGGTCCCCGTCCACCGAGCCGAAGTTTCCCTGGCCGTCGACCAGCGGGTAGCGCAGCGAGAAGTCCTGCACCATGCGCACCAGCGCGTCGTACACGGCGATGTCACCGTGCGGGTGATACTTCCCCAGCACGTCACCGACGACCGTGGCGCTCTTCTTGTAGGGGCGGCCCGGCACCAGGCCCAGCTCGTGCATGGCGTAGAGGATGCGGCGGTGCACGGGCTTCAACCCGTCGCGCACGTCGGGGAGCGCGCGCTGCACGATCACGCTCATCGAGTAGTCGAGGAACGACTCCTTCATCTCGTCTTCGATGAGGCGGGGGAGGATGCGTTCGCGGGCGTTGGGTGCGGTCATGAGCGGCTGGGGCCGGTCGTCAGAGGTCAGGGATCGGGAGTGCCGACAAGCACGCTAAGTTGCCGAAAATTAAACACTTAGACCTGGAAAGGCAACGCTGTTGACGCCCGGTTGAGGCGTGCCGCGCATCGTGTTAGCCTGGGCTCGGCCGGCACTGTGCTGAAGCACAATGAGCGAAGCGGCTTGCGACGAGCGGGTGCCCTTCAGGGCAGTGCAGGGCCGAGCCCATGCTTCAGGATGGGAACACGACGAGGAGACGCGATCCTCACTCGCTCACCTCCACCACAATCTTCCCCAGCTGCTCCCCCTGGTCCAGACGCTCGAATGCCGCTCGTGCCTCCTTGAGCGGAAATACCTGATCCACAATTGGCCGCAGCTCGCCCGAGCCCAGCAGCCGTACGATCTCCCGGTACTCGGCGTCGTTCCCCATCGTCGAACCCAGGATGCTCCAGCCATACCAGAACAGCCGGCGCAGGTCGATCGCGACTTCGGGGCCGGTCGTGGCACCGCACGTCACCAGCCGGCCGCCCCGTCCGAGCGAGCGCAGTGACTGCTCCCACGTCGCGGCACCGACGTTCTCGACTACGACGTCCGCACCCCGTTTGTTGGTCAGCGTCCGGACTTCCTGCGACACCTGTTGGGTGCGGTGATTGAGGGTCACGTCCGCGCCCAGACGTCGCGCCGCCTCGAGCTTCGCGTCACTCGAGCTGGTGACGATGGCGCGCGCGCCGCGCAGCTTCGCAATCCGCAGCGCCGTGAGAGACACGCCGCCCCCGATGCCCCAGATCAAAGCCGTCTCCCCCCGCCGGAGCTGCGCGCGCGTCACGACCATCCGCCAGGCGGTGAGGGTGACGAGCGAGAACGCCGCCGCCTCGGCCCAGCTGAGGGGCGGCGTCACTGTCGGGATGATGGCGACATTCTGCTCCGGGACCACGACGAGCTCGCACAACGTGCCCGGGAGGTGCTCGCCCAGCATCCGGTAGTTCACGCACAGGGACTGCTCCCCCGCACGGCAGTAGTCACAGGTGTAATCGGAGATGCCGGGATTCAGCATCACGCGGTCGCCCGGCCGCACGGAGCGGACCTCCGCGCCGACGGCGTCCACCACGCCCGCCCCGTCGGCCCCGAGGATGTGGGGGAAAGTGTAGGCGTGCGGGAGGCCGCGCATCACAAACAGGTCGAGGTGGTTGAGCGCGGCGGCGCGGATCGCGACACGCACGTCGCGCGGCCCCAGCACGGCCGCGGGGTCGGGGACATCGGCCAGCTGGAGGTGATCGAGACTGCCGGTCGCGCGGATGACGCAAGCGCGCATCGCCCGGCTACGGCATGAACGTCGCGGACACCATCTGCTCGGCGCCGGTCGTGGGGATCGCGACCGGAGCACCCCCACCCCCACCCCCCGCGCCTGCCCCGCCAATCCCGATGGGCTGGATGAAGACCTTCTGCAGGTTCTTCTGCACGTTGACCACGAGGGCGAGCAGGTCGCCCCCGGGCGACACCGCGAAGTCGGTGATCACGAGGTCGGTCCCGGTGAGCTGGGCCACGCGGCCGCTCGCCAGATCCGCCTTCACGACCTGCGTGACCGTGCGGCCGCCGTCCTTCCCCTCGAGCAGGAACGCGAGCGCGCCGTCGCGCATAAAGTGGGGACTCTTTTCCTTGACCTGCGGGGATTTCGTGAAGTTGCGCTGGTTCGAGCCGTCGCGCGACATCAGCCAGATGTCGTCGCTGCCGTCCCGGTTCGAGACGAACGCGATGGTCTCGCCGTCCGGCGAAGCGGACGGCTGCGAATTGTCCGACGGCTCCTGCGTCAGCTGGATCGCGTCCGAGCTCGTGATCGGTTGCATGAAGATCTGGCGGTGCCCCGTGCGGGGGGAATGGAACACCACCGCGCGCCCATCGGCGGTGAACGACGGGTCGCCGTCGGCGCCCGGCGCGTTGGTGAGGCGCGACGGATTCGTGCCGTCGGCGTCCATCACGTAGATCTCGGGCTGGCCGTCGCGAGTCGATACGAACGCCAGGCGCGAGCCGTCCGGTGAGTAGGCGGGCTCGGCGGCCGTGGCGCTGTCATCCAGCACTTTGCGCAGCTGCGCCAGGTTCGCGCGCTCGGCGGCGTACAGCTGCAGGCGCCCGGACCGCGAGCTCGCGACCACGATCTCACCCTGCACGAAGACATCGACGGCGGCGTGCTTGCCCCCCGGGGCGGACGCGGTGACGCGGGCGTGCCCGTACCCGGCCGCCGTAATCGTCCCGTCCTCCGCCACGGCGACGGCCGGCGGGTTGTCGGAGGCGAAGGTGACGGCGGTCGCCGGGCCGATCACCGCTCCCGTCTCGTCGGCGAAGTTGGCGCGCAGGCCAGAGCGCCGGTTGAGCGGCAGACCGAGTCGCGTGGCGGACAGCTTGAGGCCGGCCGCGATGACGCGAATCGCCCACGTGTAGGCGAGCCCCAGCCCGGGACCCTTGACCACGAGCTGTGTCTTGCCTGCCTTCCTTCCCGTCAACACGCCCGTCGCGGGGTCGAAGCTCGCGAGCGTGGTGTCCCCGACGCTCCAGCGCAGCGGCGCCTCGGGCACGGGCTGGTCGTCCGCACCGAGCGCGTGTGCCTCGAACCGCGCCGTTCCCTGCATCGGGACGGGAATCTCGCCCTGAACCTTCGGTCGTACCTGCAGTCCCTGCACCGTGCGGTGCACCACGATGTCGACGCTCTTAGTCTGCAGCAGGCCGGACACGGAGAGCGTGGTCTTCCCCGGCGCCACCGCGGTCACGACGCCCGTGAGGGACACGCGCGCGACGTTCGGGTCCGCCGACGCCCACTGCATCGTCAGCGGGCTCACGACTCGCCCACCCTGTCCGGGCACGATCACATGCAGCGTATCGACGTCGTTGGGCCCGAGCGTGACCGGACTCGGCTCCTGGATCGCGAAGTCGCTCGGTTGGACGACGACCGGTGCCGTCGCCGTGAGCCCGGTCGAGCTCGTCACCTGCACCGTCCCCTGGCCCGCGGAGAGCGCGACGATCACGCCGTTCTGGTCCACGCTCGCGATGTCGGGTCGGAGCGACTTCCACGTCACGGCGACCGGCGTGGCGGGCGAGCCGTCGTCCTTGAGCGCGCGCGGCACGACCCGCGTGTTCTCGGACGGCAGCAGGTACACGGTCGGCGGCTCGATTCGCATCACGGAGGCCGGACCCGTGCCCGGGGGCTGGCCGGCGAACGGATCGACAGCCTCGGCCGGTCGGGCCGTGGTCTGCGGTGGCGCGCTCGTCTGCGTGCCCGCCGGCGGCGCACCGATCACCTGCACGGCCGCCGAACCCTTGCGCGCTCCCACCCGCGCCTCGACGACCGCCACGCCCCCTGCCACACCGGTCACCGTGCCGTCGTTGTCCACCTTGGCCACGGACACATTGTTCGAGGACCAGATGAAGCGCACGGTCGGAATCACGTTGCCCGCGCGATCGAACGCGGTGGCCAGCAGGCCGCTGCGCTCGCCCACTTTGACCGTCACGGTGGGCGGGGCGACCTGAACTTCGGATACGTTTTGCGCGAAGCCACGCCCGGGGAGAGCGAACGTGATCCAGATCACAACCGAGCGAGGGGTCATAGCGGCGCCAACGTAAGCGCACGTAAGTGTTGTTGTCAAGCTAACTTGTCGCCGGCCGCCCGGTATCGCCCCGTGCCCCAGCCCCACCACGGCTTAACCGCTTTGCCGCGAAGGATTCCCGCCCGGCCGGCGGCGGCGCCAGTCCGTCCTACGGCCCGCCGCTAGCACGAGCGCGCGGGCGCTGGGAGCCCTCACCGGGGCGGCGCCGCCGCGGACGGGAATGCGTCAGTACGCTGACAGGTGCGCTTTTGCGCTCGCCACGCATGACACGAGCGGGCCGGGCGAACCACGCACGTCGGTTGCGCGCGCTCACTTGCGTGACAGCATTCCCAGGGTAAGCTATAAGCCACGCCCACGGACAACCAGCAGAGGAGATCCGATGCTCGAGCCAAACGACTTCTCGGAGAGCAGCTGGACTGGTTCCGGCATGATGGAGCCGATGTACCCGCCGTCGTCTCCACCGATGCCGAGCCCGGCCCCGATGATGGACGAGCCGGAGGAAGCACCGCGGCGGAAGGCTCCCGCACGCAAGAAGAAGAAGGCGGCGAAGCGCCCCAAGGCAAAGAAGGCCGCCAAGAAGCGCCCGAAGGGTAAGGCCAAGCGGGGCGCGAAGCGGAAGAAATCGGCGAAGCGGCGTCGCCGCTAAGCCCACCGCATCACCACCGCGGGAGCGCCTGTTGGATGGCTCGAGCCATCCTCTCGAGGCGCTCCCGCGGTACGTTTTCGAGTCACCCCGAAACGGAGCGAGACGGCCATGAACGTGGGGCGTTGGACCTACGGCGTGGGGGGGACCGGCCTGTTCATCCTCATCGGCTGTGCGGCACCGCAGGTCCGGCTGGGCGACCCGCAGGCGGAGGTTGCGGCGATGCTGGCGCGCAGCGCCGCGGACTGGAACGCGGGCGATCTGGGCGGGTTCATGAGCGACTACGCGCGCGACTCGCTGACGAGCTACGTCACGGGCGGCCACGTGCAGTACGGGTGGCAGCCGCTGTACGATCACTACCAGGCCACGTATTTCGCTCCGGGGAAGACGCGTGACTCCCTGACCTTCGAGGAAGTGCGTGTCCGACCGCTGACGCTCGACCTCGCCTTGTGCACGGCGCGGTTCGCGCTGCACTCGGGCGGCGCGGTCGTCGCGAGCGGGCCATTCACCTTGATCCTCCAGAAGCGGGGCGACCGCTGGCAGATCCTCCACGACCACACGTCGAGCGACCCGAAGTGAAGCACGTCAGGGGACGGATGCCGACCGCCCGACCGCCGATTCTCTTGACCGCCGCCGTGGTCCTGATGTCGGCCGCCTGCACGCCGGCGGGAGAAGGTGTCATCGCGCTCGAAGGCGCCACGCTGATCGACGGCTCGGGGAGCGAGCCGGTGAAGGACGCGCTGATCCTGATCAAGGACGGCCACATCCAGGCGGTCGCGCGGGTCAACGAGGTCGCCGTGCCGCGCGGAGCGCGCGAGATCAACCTGATCGGCAAGACCGTAATCCCGGGACTGATCGACGCGCACGCGCACGTGGAGCGCTGGGCGCTGGAGCGTTACGTGGCATGGGGCGTGACCACGGTGCGGGACCTGGGAGCGATGACCACCGATTCGGCGATCGCGCTCAAGAACGACTGCAATCTCGGTTCGGTGGTCGGGCCGCGGCTGTTCACGTCCGGGGCGATGATCGACGGCGTGCCTCCGACCTATCCCACGGCGACGGGGGTCGCCGAGGCCGGTGCCGCCCGCAGGGCGGTGGATCAGCGCGCCGTCGTGGGCACCGATCTGCTCAAGATCTACACGAAGATCACGCCGTCGCTGCTCAAGCCCCTGCTGGACGAGGCGTCCACGCTCCGGCTCCCCGTCGCGGCCCACCTCGGCAAG
>Ga0209161_10002971_pt1 | contig 13755 bp, 16 predicted proteins | sample GraSoiAngelo_155_FD_186169 | JGI IMG/M metagenome (GOLD analysis project Ga0209161, IMG submission 186169) | Grasslands soil microbial communities from the Angelo Coastal Reserve, California, USA - 14_1009_13_30cm (SPAdes) (version 2) | ecosystem: Environmental > Terrestrial > Soil > Grasslands...
CAGCTCCTTGCCGCCCGACTTGACGATCCGACCGTTGAAGAGGACGTGGACCTGGTCGGGCGTGATGTAGTTGAGCAGGCGCTGGTAGTGCGTGACCAGAATCGTGGCGTTGTCCGGCGTCCGAAGCCGGTTGATGCCGGTCGCGACGACCCGGAGCGCGTCGATGTCGAGGCCGGAATCGGTCTCGTCCAGGATGGCGAGCCGCGGCGCGAGCACGGCCAGCTGGAGGATTTCGTTGCGCTTCTTCTCGCCCCCCGAGAACCCTTCGTTCACGGCCCGGCTGATGAAGCTCTGGTCCATCTCCACGAGCGTGAGCTTCTCGCGGAGGAGCTCGAGGAACTCCATCGCGTCGAGCTCGTCTTGACCCTGGCGCGTCCGGATCTCGTTCACCGCCGCCTTGAGGAATTGGGCGGTGCTCACGCCCGGGATCTCGACGGGGTACTGGAACGCCAGGAACAAGCCGGCGCGGGCGCGCGCCTCGGGCGGCAGCTCCAGCAGGTTCTGGCCCTCGTAGATCACCTCGCCGGCGGTGACGGTGTAGGCCGGGTGCCCGGCCAGCACCTGCGCCAGCGTGCTCTTGCCCGAACCGTTCGGGCCCATCACCGCGTGGACTTCGCCGGTCTTCACCTCGAGGTCGATGCCCCGTAGGATCTCGCGGCCGTCGACGCCCGCGTGCAGGTTCCGAACGCTCAGCGTGTCGTCTCCCTCGCTCCGATCGCGCGCCTACCCGACGCTTCCTTCGAGGCTCACGCCGAGCAGCTTGGACGCCTCCACGGCGAACTCCATCGGCAGGTTCTTGAAGACTTCCTTGCAGAAGCCGTTGACGATCATCGACACCGCGTTCTCGGCCGAGATACCGCGCTGCTTGCAATAGAAGAGCTGGTCCTCGCTGATCTTCGCGGTCGAGGCCTCGTGCTCCACGTTCGCGGTCGGGTTGGCCACCTCGATGTAGGGCGTGGTGTGGGCTCCGCAGCGGTCGCCGAGCAGCAGCGAGTCGCACTGGGTGCGGTTGCGGGCGTGGGCGGCCCGCGGCAGCACCTTCACGAGGCCGCGATAGGTATTGTTGCCGTAGCCGGCGGAGATGCCCTTCGAGATGATCGTGCTCCGCGTGTTCGCGCCGATGTGGATCATCTTGGTGCCGGTGTCAGCCTGCTGGTGGTTGTTCACGAGCGCCACCGAGTAGAACTCGCCGACCGAGTCGTCGCCCTGCAGGATCACGCTCGGGTACTTCCAGGTGATGGCCGAGCCCGTCTCCACCTGCGTCCACGAGATCTTGGAGCGGCGGCCGACGCACTTGCCGCGCTTGGTCACGAAATTGTAGATGCCGCCTCGGCCGTCCCGGTCGCCCGCGTACCAGTTCTGGACCGTCGAGTACTTGATCTGGGCGTTCTCGAGCGCCACCAGCTCGACCACGGCCGCGTGGAGCTGGTTTTCGTCGCGCACGGGCGCCGTGCAGCCCTCGAGGTAGCTCACGTAGCTCCCCTCCTCGGCCACGATGAGCGTGCGTTCGAACTGTCCCGACCCCGCGGTGTTGATGCGGAAGTACGTGGAGAGCTCCATCGGGCAGCGGACGCCCTTGGGGATATAGCAGAACGATCCGTCGCTGAAGACCGCCGAGTTCAGCGAGGCGAAGAAGTTGTCCGTGTACGGCACCACCGACCCGAGGTACTTCTCGACGAGGTCGGGGTGGTTCCGCACGGCCTCCGAGAACGAGCAAAAGATGATGCCCAGCTCGGCCAGCTTCTCCTTGAAGGTCGTCGCCACCGAGACGCTGTCGAAGACGGCGTCGACGGCGACGCCGCTGAGACGCTTCTGCTCGCCGAGCGGGATGCCGAGCTTCGCGAACGTCTGCAGCAGCTTCGGGTCGACCTCCTCGAGGCTGCCCGGCGCCACCTTCCGCTTGGGCGCCGAATAGTAGACGACGGACTGGTAGTCGATCGGCGGATACGTCACGTTCGCCCACTTGGGCTCGCCCGCCGCCGTCCCCATCGTCACCCAGTGCCGGAAGGCCCGGAGCCGCCACTCGAGCATGAACGCGGGCTCGCTCTTCTTCGAGGAGATCAGCCGTACGACGTCCTCGTTGAGACCGGCCGGAATGACGTCCGCCTCGATGTCGGTGACGAACCCCCACTCGTACTCGCGGTTGACGAGGGCCTCGACCGTCTTCGCCGTCGTGCTCATCGTGACTCCTCGATAGAGGTGGGTCGCATGCTACGCGGAGAAGGACGTGCCGCACCCGCAGCTAGACTTCGCGTTCGGGTTGACGAACGCGAACCCCGCCTGGAGGCCCTGCTTCACGTAGTCGAGCGTGGTGCTGTTCAGGTAGAGATAGCTCTTGGCGTCGCACACGACCGTGACCCCGTCGATCTCGAACTGCTTGTCCTGCGGGCGCAGCTCGTTGTCGAACTCGAGCAGGTACGACAGGCCCGAGCAACCGCCGCCCTTGACGCCCATGCGGAGGAAGACGTCGTCGGGGAGGTTCTGGGCACGCTTGAGCTCCTTGACGTGCTTGACCGCTGCCTCAGAGAGTTGGATCGCCATGGTTTGTCTCGCTCCCGTCTCCTATCCCTTCACCGAAAGCAGTTCTGGAACGTCCCCGCCCATCAGCTCGGCGAGGCTCATCGTGTCGAGCAACTGGCCGATGGCCGCCTGGATCTTCTGGACGGGCCGGCGGAGCGTGCAGCGCGGCATCTGGGGGCAGTCGCCCTCGTCGTTATAGCAGCTCACGATGGCGATCGGCCCCTCCAGCGCTCGCACCACCTGCCCGACCGTGATCTCCTCCGGCTGGTGCGCCAGCCGGTAGCCGCCCTTCGGGCCGTTCTGGCTCACGATCAGGCCCCGCTTCGCCAGACGCTGGAGGATCTTGGCGAGGAGCTCGGTCGGGATGTTGAACTCCTCGGCGATCTGCTTGACCGCGACCGGACTCGCGCCCTCGTGGAAGGCGACGTACTGGATCGCCATCAGTCCATAATCCACGCGCTTCGTAAAGCGGAGCATCGCCTTCTTGTCTCCCGCCCGAAAGCTTACACCTTTTTAGATCCATTGGCGACCGTTTTGGTCGCCCTGTCACAAGTATCATAAATCAACACGTTACACTCGAGAATCGGCCTCCACTCGCGCGCTGAAGCGGCGGAGGCCGCCGCGAGCTCGGCGCTCCGCGGGGTCGATCCTGAAGCCTGCGGCCTCGACCGTGCGCTCGGTCTCCCGGTTGGGATGGCAGCCGCCCATGACGCGCGTCCAGACGGGCTGGATGAGGTCCTGGCATCGGGCCCGCCAGGGGACAAGAGAGCGCACGTGCTCCAGCATCCGCAGGTGGCCGGACGGGCGCAGGACCCGCCGTACCTCGGCGAGGCCGCGGGCGGGGTCGGGGACGGTGCAGAAGGCGAGGCTGCTCGCGATCGTGTCGAAGACGCCGTCGCGAAACGGGAGCGCCTCCGCACTGGCGGCGATCACCGCGACCCTCGGCGCCCGGCGCCGGGCGCGCCGGAGCGCCAGGAGAGAGGGATCGACGGCGACGACGAACGTGCCCGCCGGGAATAGCGGCAGGTTGCGGCCGGTCCCGGCGCCGACGTCGAGCGTCCGCCCGTGGGCGCCCGCCGTCAGCCAACGCCGCCAACGGCCGATCTCGCCCCGCTCGGCCAGGGCCGCCAGGGCGTCGTAGAGCCAGGGGATCTGCTCGACGCCGCGCATCGGACGAGCCGCCGCCCTCCTCTCTAGGGCCTGGAGCGGAGCTGCCGGGCCGCCGGCCCCAGTACGGAGGGCCTCGCCGGCGCGAGATCCGTCCTGCTCTTGGCGCGATCCGAGGGCGTCGCGACGCCGCCGCCGGGGTTCAGGAAGATCTAGTCGCCCGGAGAGCTCCCCCGCGGCCCGCGGACGCGGGCCGCCCACCTGGCCTACCGGTGCGTATTCGAGCTGGAGAGGAGCCGGGCGGGCTTGGCGAGCCGCACCACCGAGTAGCCGAGGGAGCTCAGATCGGAGTCGACGTCGGGCCTCGCGCGGCGGTCGGCGCGCCGGCGGTCACTGCCAGGCTCGGACGGCCCCGCGCCGGCTCGCCGCCGCTGGCCGACCCGGCGATCGAGAATGATCTCGACCGACTCCTGGTCGGAAAAGGCGCGCTTGAAGTCCTGGTAGCGCTTGATCGCCTCCCGTGACACGACGAACAACAGCTGGCCCACGCGGCCTCCTCCGTCCGAGCCGGCTCGCCGGCCCGCTGGTCGGCATTATCGCATCGACGGCAAGCGATTTAACGGGGGGCTTACGCGGGGGCCGGGGGTGGCCGATAATGGGCTCTGCTCCGTAGGACAGGCGGGAGTCTCGGCAGGGGCGTCGGGCCGATGGAGGATCGTGATGGGAATGTGGGCGCTGTTTCTTGTCCTGGCGAGACTCGGCCCCGCGCAGGCTCAGAGCATGACGGAGATCTTCCTCGAGTCCGAGCGGGCGAGGCTGGTGACCCTCAGGCAGGAGCTCACCGCGCTCGTGAAGCAGGAGCCGCAGAGCGACGAGGAGCTCACCCGTCTCATCCGGCTGCGCCTGGAAATCCGACGGGTCGAGGGCCGGATCAAGGCGATCGAGCAGGGCATCAAGGAGCGGGAGCAAGAGCAGCAGCAGCAGTAAGGCGACCCGGCGCCGCCGGGCAGTCCGAGCCGAACGACCGTGAGACCGCCGGGGCCACGAGGTGGCGCCGGCACACAGCAAGGGAGGAGACATGAAGCTCCAAGGCAAGCGTATCGCGGTGCTCGCCGAGAACATGTACCAGGAGATGGAGCTATGGGTGCCGTACTACCGGCTCCGGGAGGAAGGGGCCGAGGTGAAGGTGATCGGCGCCGGAGGGGGGAAGTCCTACACCTCCAAGCACGGCTATCCGGTCACCGTCGACGTCCAGGCCGAGTCGGTGAGCGCGGTCGAGTTCGACGCCGTGATCGTCCCCGGTGGCTACGCCCCCGACGTCATGCGGCGGCACGCCGCGATGGTGAAGCTCGTCCGTGAGGCCCACCAGCAGGGGAAGGTGGTTGCGGCGATCTGCCACGCCGGCTGGATGCTCGTGTCGGCGGGCATCCTGAAGGGGAAGCGGGCGACGTCGTTCTTCTCGATCAAGGACGACCTCGTCGCGGCGGGGGCCAATTGGGTCGACGAAGAGGTCGTGGTGGACGGCAACCTGATCACGTCGCGCCGGCCCGACGACCTGCCCGCGTTCTGCCGGGAGATCATCCGAGCGCTCGCCAAGGCCTAGGCCGGTCAGGGCCCCTGGACCAGGAAGCGGTAGCCGGCGACGACGACCCGGAACCCCGTGATGCGAGGATCGGCCGGCACGGAGGCGTCCCAGTAGCCTTCGTGCCGCGCCCGGACGAGCCGGTCGACATACGCCGGCAGCTCGGCGACGACGTCGCCGGCGGCGCTGAGCCCCTGCACGCGGAGCCGGACGTTGACCGCGTCGAGGGAGGTGTTGTTGAAGATGCGACCGTCGAGGCGGATCTGGCGCGGGCCGCTACGATCGATGTTGTACGTGATCGTGAAGTAGTCGGCCGCCGGCGCGCGCGCGAAGAGGCCGAGCGCGCCGAGGACCGCGAGGCAGGCGGCCCGGCAGACCATCCGCCGGCGTTTCACTGCGTGAGTATATACTAGCCGGGTGCGAGCTGGCCCGACCGGCGTCCTCCTGGCGTGCCTCGCCGGTGTCGCGCCGGCGGCGTCGGCCGGCCCCGCGATCCGCTCGGTCGCCGACGCGCGCGTGCGCGTCGACCACCACCTCCAGGCGGTCGACTCCGTCGCGAGCCGCCTCGGCGCGAGGCTCGTCGAGCCCTGCCCCCGCTTCTCGAGCGCCGCGGAGTGGAGTCAGTTCGAGGAGGCGAGGGTCGACGACGTCGTTCTGCTGATGGCCCACCTCGAGCGGGCGTGGATCGAAGCCAAGGCCGTCCACGACGACACGCTCCGGCGCGAGGCGAAGGCGCCCCGGCGGCGGGTCGCCGAGGGCCGGCAGCTCGTCGATAAGCTCCAGGCCTGCGCCGCCCAGAACCGCGCGTCCTTCGACCCCCTCGGCGTCTGGCTCCGGATCGAGCAAGACATTCCGCGCCGCCAGGCCGAGATCGCGCTGCCGGAGTAGGCAGGTCCCCTCGCTTCGCGGATCGACGAACATTCCGACATGCGGGCTCTGGTGATCGGCGCGTCGGGACAGGTGGGCGGCGCGCTCTGCCTCGAGCTTGGCCGCCGCGGCCACGCCGTCGTCGGCACCCACGCGCGCACGGCCGCGCCGGGGACCGTCCACCTCGACCTGGGGGATGCGCCCGCCACGGAGCGGCTCCTGGGCGAGACCGCTCCCGACTGGGTGTTCTGCGCGGGCGCCCTCACCCACGTCGATTACTGCGAGGCGAACCCCGACGACGCCGCGCGCCTGAACCGCGACGGACCGCGGGCGGCGGCGCGGGCGGCGGCGCGGCTCGGCGCGGGCTTCGTCTTCTACTCCACGGACTACATCTTCGACGGCACCGCCGGGCCCTACGACGAGGACGACCGCGCCAATCCCGGGTCGGTCTACGGGCGCACCAAATGGGAGGGCGAGCTGGCCGTGCGAGAAGCGCTGCCGCGTTGCCTGATCGTGCGGACGACGGTCGTCTACGGGCCGGAGCGGCAGGAGAAGAACTTCGTCTACCAGGTGATCCGGCACTGTCGCGACGGCGAAAAGATATCGGTCCCGGCCGATCAGGTCTCGAGCCCCACCTTCAACGGCGACCTCGCGGCCGCGAGCGTCGAACTCGTCGAACACGACGCGCGCGGCGTCTATCACGTCGCGGGCACGTCCGTGCTCGATCGGTACGCGTTCGCGCGGCTCGTGGCCGAGGTGTTCGGGCTGGACGGCCGCTGGCTCGTGCCCGTCCCGACGGCGCGCCTCGGGCAGCGGGCGCCGCGCCCGCTGCGGGGCGGCCTCAGGGTGGAGCGAGCGCTCCGGGTCCTCGCCACGCCCCTTCGCGCGGCCCGCGAAGGGCTCGAGACGATGCGGGACGTGATTGCGCCCCTGGGGAAGCTACGGTAGCATGAAGCCCCGGGCCGTCCTGGTTCCAGCGCGCGAACGCGGTGAGCGTAGCTCAATTGGTCAGAGCACTGGACTGTGGCTCCAGGGGTTGAGGGTTCGATTCCCTTCGCTCACCCCATTCCGGTCTACGCGCCCGTCGCTCAGTTGGATAGAGCGTCGGACTTCGCATCCAACCTGGTCCGGCGCTCCGTCCTTCTGGGTGAGAGGCGGTGACAACCCCGAGCGCCGCACCACGGCCCAGCTGGATGTGGGAGCACCGCCATGACCGCGATCACTCGGGCCCTCGCCATCTGCCTCTCGCTCGCCGGGCTCCTCGTGGCCACCACGCCGGGTTGGCCGGCGCCACCGGGACGCCTCGGTCGCCAGGAGGCGCTGGAGGCGATGCAGAACGGCGGTGATGTCCAGGCGCGACGGGCGGCGGTAGAGGCGCTGGGCGAGACCGGCACCCGCGGCGATCAACCCGTCCTGGTGGCCGCCCTGCGGGACGAGGACGCGCTCGTCCGCGCGCTGGCGGAGCGGGCGCTCTGGCTCGTGTGGGGCCGCTCGGGGGATCCGGAGATCGACCGCCTGTTCACGGACGGCGTGGCCCAGATGGGCGCGCAGACGCTGCCAGAGGCGGTGCAGACCTTCACCCGCATCATCGAGCGGAAGCCCGAGTTCGCCGAGGCCTGGAACAAGCGGGCGACGATCTACTACGTGCTCGGCGAGCTCGACAAATCGCTCGCCGACTGCGACGAGGTGATCGCGCGCAATCCCGAGCACTTCGGCGCGCTGAGCGGGTACGGCCTGATCTACCTCCAGCTCGACCAGCCGGCCCGGGCGCTCGCCTACTTCGAGCGCGCGCTCGCCGTCAATCCCAATCTCCACCGGATCCGCTCCGTGATCGAGGAGATCCGGCGCGAGCTCCGGGCCCGCGGGGACGGGACGATCTGATTCTCGTCGGCGCCACGTAGAGCCTCCCGGGGTCGGGGTTCGAATCCCTCCCCCGCAGCCACCGCTCAATCCCGCCTCGTGGCGCGACCAGAACGCAGATCCTGCCCGCGCTGCCGCATTCGTTGGTCGGCTCGGCCCCGTGAGCTGAACGGACCACACCCTCACCGGCTGAGCTGCTCTGCGGCGAGCTCCTGGCCCAGCGCCTTGGCCAGTCGCGCGTAGTGCTCGCGGCAGTTGTAGAGTTGGGCGGACACGCGGACGAGGCGGCGGGGGGCCGCCGGCCAGCTCACGACCGGCACCTCAATGCCCCAACCGTCGAAGAGCCGCCTCTGGAGGGGATCGGGGCGGCGCCAGCCGATCTCAGCCGCCCGCCCGTCGGGCAAGGGGACGCTGGCGAGAGATCCGATCATCTCGTCCGGGCAGGGGGGCGGAGTGCCGACGGCGGTGCAGAGGAGTCGCCGCGCCTCGAGCGCCAGCTCGTGGTTTCGCGCCATGACGGCGGGCCAGCCCCCGAGGAGGAGCGAGCCGAGGTAGTCTATGGCTTTCGGCACCGCCAGCCAGGGGGTCGGATCGTTCGTGCCCGTCCAATCGAACTCCAGGCGGAAGCGCGAGCCCGCCGGCCGCGTGGCGGTCGCGCCGTGGCTGATGGTGAGTGGACGGATCTCGGCTCGGCGGTCGCGGCGGACCCAGAGGAAGCCGGACCCCTTCGGCGCGCACAGCCACTTGTGGCAGTTGCCGCTGTAGTAGGCCGCGCCAAGGTCGCGGAGGGCGAGCGGCACCATGCCCGGCGCGTGCGCGCCATCCACCAGGACCTCCACGCCGCGCTCGCCGAGCTCGGCGATCAGGCGCTCGATCGGGAGCACGAGCGCCGTAGGGCTCGTGACGTGGTCAAGCGAGGCCAGGCGTGTTCGCGACGTGACGCTCCTCAGCACGGCGTCGACGATCTCGTCGGCCGAGGCGACGGGGAACGGGACCTTCGCGACAACCACCGTGGCGCCGGACCGTCCGGCGACGAACTCGAGGGCGTTCCGGCAGGCGGGGTAGGCGTGGTCGGTCGTCAGCAGCTCGTCGCCGGGCGAGAAGGTGAGCGAGCGGAGCACGGCGTTGACGCCGCTCGTGGCGTTCGTCACGAAGGCGAGATCGTCGGCATCGGCGCCGACGAAGACCGCGAGCGCGCCCCGCGCGGCGGCGAGGCGATCGTCGAGCTCGCGCGAGAGGAAGCGTACGGGCTGGGTCTCCATCTCGTCGCGGAGCGCCGCCTGGTGCCGGAGGACCTCGCGTGGGCACGCGCCGAACGAGCCGTGGTTCAGGAACACCACACGGCGATCGAGCGGCCAGGGCTCGGCGAGGTCTCGATCCAGGGTCACCGGGTCTCCGTGACTCCCAGCGGTCGGCGAATCGCTAGCCTCCCGCCTGCGGCCAGGACCGTCCTCTCGGCATCGCACGCGCTTGCCTCGCCCCGGGTGTCCCCCGCGGTGTGCACGGCGACGTCGAAGAGATCTTCGGCGGCGAGCGTCGCGCCGGCGGTCGGGCCGCCGGGCGCGCCGGCAATCCGGACTGGCGGGCGGGCGACGAGCGGGCCGGTCAATCGGACGACGCCTTCCGCACGAGCTGCTCCAGCGCCTCGTAGGGCTGCGCGCCGACGACACCGTAGCGGCCGACGACGAACGTCGGCACGCTCGTGACCCCGTACCGGCGCGAGAGGTTCCAGTCCGCGTCGACGGCATCATTGAACGTCCGCTTCTCCAGCACCTCGCGCGCGCCGGCGGCCGAGAGGCCCACGTGCTGCGCGATGTCCACGAGCACCGCGGGCCGGGAAATGTCGCGCGCGTCCACGAAGTAGGCGCGGAACAGCGCATCGTGGATGGCCTCCCCGCCCGGCTGCGTGTCCGCCCACTTCCCCAGCTCCTGGGCAAGGCGGCTGTTGTAGGTCATGGCGCGTTCGCCGTAGGGGAGACCTTCGGCCGCCATGCGCGCCTTCATTTGCGCCTGCATGGCTCGCACGTCCACGCCGCGCCCGGCGAACAGATCGGCCAGCGCGCGGCCTTCGGCCGGGGTGTCCGGGTGCAGGGGAAAGTGCACCCACTCGACCGTCACGTTGTGCTCCGCCTTGAGCCGCTCAATACGCACGGTACTGAGATAGCACCATGGTCAGACGTAGTCGGAGAAGATCCTCATCGTCACTGGCTGGGTCATGACGCCTCCCTGGCCTTAGCCCACCTTGACGAGCTTGTGCAGGCTGCGCAGCCCGGGCGGGACGGGCTGGCCCTGGTGGCGATTGCGCCAATTGGTGAACGACACTTCGCCGACGTAGATGTCGCCGCGCGAATCGACGGCGAGCCCGTGCGGCGACATGAACTGGCCCGGCTCGAGCCCGGCCGGGCGGTGGCCCAGTCGCGCCAGCATCTCACCCTTGTCACTGTAGATGCTGATCCGTGGCCCGATGTTGGGCATGTCGTAGTTGACGGCCATGCCACCGCCGATCTCGCCGACATAGAAGCGCCGGTGCGGGCCGCGCTCCATGAACAGGCCCGACGGGCGGTGCATGTTGTTCCACTGCGCCTCGTACGTGCCGTCGCCGTCGAACACCTGGACGCGATGGTTCTCGCGGTCGGCGACGTAGACCCAGCCGTCGGGGTCGCAGCAGATATTGTGCGGAAGGTTGAACTGGCCCGGATCGGTGCCGGGCTCGCCCCACGAGAGGAGCCGCGTGCCGTTCGGCGCGAACTTGTGGACGCGCGAATTGCCGTAGCCGTCGGAGACGTAGAGATCGCCCTGCGGCGACAGCGCCGTGTGCGTGCAGCGGTGAAACGGCTCGCCGCTCATGTAGGGCGTTGGCGCCCCGGGGATACCGATCGTCAGCAGCACCGCCCCGTCGAGCGTGCAGTGTCTGACGCTGTGGTCGCCGTCATCGGTCAGCCAGACCGTGTCGTCGGGCGCCATGTGGACGCCGTGCGCGCGGCGAAACACCCCTTCGCCCCACGAACGCAGGAAATTGCCGTCGCGGTCGAACACGACCATCGGGTGCTGGCCCCGGTTGAACGCGTACACCCGGTCCTGCGTGTCGACCCCGACCGCGGCCACATCGGCGTTGAATTCCCGCCCCGGCGGCAACTTCGCCCACCGGTCGACGACCTCGTAGCGATAGGCGCCCGTGCCCAGGATGACCGGCATCACGCGCCCCCTCGCTTCTGCGCCTCGAAGATCGCCCGGGGGTTGCGCACGAGCATCTGCTCGACCTGATCCTCGGTGACACCGGCCGCCCGGAGGGCGGGGAGGATGTCGTCGGAGATGTGCGTGTAGTGCCAGCGCGGACGGGTCCGGCGCTTGTCGTCCTCGGAGAGCATGTCGGTCCAGCAGTTGGCGTCGTGCGAGAGGACCATCTGGCCGGCGTAGCCCTCGGCGCAGAGCCGGGCGAGAACCTCGACCCGTTTCGCGGTGGGCAAGAAGTGTTCGAGGCCGAAGCGGTCCATCCCGATCGTGCTCCCCCGCTCCATCAACCCGCGCAGGTAGCCCAGGTCGTCGCTATCGCCGCTGTGGCCGATGACGACGCGGCCGAGGTCGACGCCCTCCTGCGCGAAGATCGCCTGCTGCGCCTCGCCGGATCGGCCCGCGGCCCAGGTGTGGGTCGAGATCGGCACCCCGGTCGCCTTCTGGGCCCGCGCCGACGCTCTCAGAATGTTCTCGATGATCGGGGTCACCCCGGCGGTATCGGTGGCGCACTTGATGATGGCCGCCTTGACGCCGCTCGAGCCGATACCCCGGGTGATGTCGTGGATGAACAGCTCGGCCACCGCATCGACGCCGTGGGCGCTGAAGTACCGCGGCGGCATCCACCAGACACCGGTGGCCACGATCACATGGACGCGAGAGCGGCGGGCCACACTGACGATCAAGTCGATGTCCCGGCCGAGATCGACGGTGGTCAGGTCGACGATCGCGCGGATGCCGCGGCCGTAGAGGTCGGCCATCTTCCGCTCGGCGATCGCGAGGATGGCGTCGCGGTCGAAGAGGTGGGGCCAGTTCTCGTGCACGCCGGGGGAGCGGGTGACGATGTGCTCGTGCATCAGCGTGGGACCGAGCTCGGCGGCGGCCACCGGACCGAGCGCTGTCTCCACCGTCGTCATGCTGACCTCCGGATCCGAGGAATCGGTTGCCGGCGGCGCCAGCTCGTCGTCAGCCCCGGGCGCCCGCCGCGGCCCGCTCGATCAGGTCCTTCGCGCCGGCCTGAATCCAAGGGAAGAAGCCCGTCAGCACGACGCGCACACCCAGCCGGGTGTAGCGCTCGACGTTGGCGGCGGTGACCAGCGTGCCGGCCACGCGGCCAGCCTGGACGATCTTCGTCAACGCCCCGTCGACCGCCCGCTGGACCTCGGGGTGTTCCAGGTTCCCGATCTGGCCCATCGACGTCGCCAGGTCGCTCGGAGCCACGAAGAAGACGTCGATGTGATCGACCGCCAGGATCGCATCGAGGTTGCGGACGGCGGCGATGTCCTCGATCAAGACGATCAGCAGGTTCTGGTCGTTGGCGGTCTTGAAGTAGTCGCCCACGCCGAAGCCCTGGCGGCTGGTGAACATGCCGCGCTTGCCGAGGGGCGCAAACTTGCCGGCCGCGACGACCGCCTCGGCCTCGGCGCGGGTGTTGACATGCGGCACCACGATGCCCTGGGCGCCACGATCGAGGGTGCGGTAGATCGTGGCGTAGTCGTTGTCCATCACCCGGACGACCGAGGTCATGCCCCAGAGGTCGCAGGCTCGCGTCAGGTTTCCGAGATCGGCGTAGTCGACCCCGCCGTGCTCGCCCTCCAGCCAGATTCCATCCGCGCCAAGCGTGCCGAGCTGATCGATCAGGTCCGGGTCGTTGGTGCCGGACAGAATCGTCGCCACCTGGCCGGCGGCGAGCCTCTGTTTCACGCGATTCGGTCGGATGTTCACGTCGTCTCCCTCACTTGCGCTCCCTCTTCCGCGCCCCGATCGGGCCCGAGCGCGCGGCAACCGAAGGGTCGTGGGGTTCAGTCGCCATGGGGTGGCCCCCCCGCGGTGGCGAGTATGGCGCAGGACGCCTCCCTGGACTAGATGGTCTCGATCGGGCACGATACGAGCCGGAGGGGAGTCCCATGGCACGCACGCTGCTCGACAAGGTGTGGGAAGCGCACACGGTCCGGACGCTGCCGTCCGGCCAGACCCAGCTCCTGATCGGCCTCCACCTCATCCACGAGGTCACGACGCCGCAGGCCTTCCAGATGCTCAAGGAGCTGAAGCTCACGGTGCGGATGCCCGAGCGGACCTTCGGCACCCTCGACCACATCATCCCGACGGCCGACCAGACCCGTCCCTACGCCGACCCCCTCGCGGAGGACATGGCGGCGCACATGTACCGGAACATGAAGGAGTTTGGCCTGCCCCTCTTCGACATGGCGAGCGGCCGCCAGGGCATCGTCCACGTGATCGGGCCGGAGCTGGGCTTGAGCCAGCCGGGCATGACCATCGCCTGCGGCGACAGCCACACCTCGACCCACGGCGCCGTCGGCGCCATCGCCTTCGGGATCGGCACCACTCAGGTGCGGGACGTGCTGGCCACGCAGTGCCTCGCCATGGCCAAGCCCAGGCTGCGGCAGGTGCGGGTGGACGGCGCGCTCGCCAAGGGCGTCTACGCCAAGGACGTGATCCTCGCCATCATCGGCACCCTCGGCGTGAAGGGCGGCGTGGGCTACGCCTACGAGTACGCCGGGCCGGTCATCGAGCGCATGACGATGGAGGAGCGTCTCACCGTCTGCAACATGTCCATCGAGGGCGGG
>Ga0209161_10002981_pt1 | contig 13728 bp, 13 predicted proteins | sample GraSoiAngelo_155_FD_186169 | JGI IMG/M metagenome (GOLD analysis project Ga0209161, IMG submission 186169) | Grasslands soil microbial communities from the Angelo Coastal Reserve, California, USA - 14_1009_13_30cm (SPAdes) (version 2) | ecosystem: Environmental > Terrestrial > Soil > Grasslands...
CATTTCGGTCATCAGACGCGTCGCTGGAATCCCAAGATGCGCCGGTTCATCTTCGCCGAGCGCTCCGGCATCTACATCATCGATCTCCAGAAGACGCTGCGGCAGATCGAGGCGGCGCAGGAGCTGCTGCGCGGCGTGGTGCTGAAGGGCGACGGGGTCCTGTTCGTCTGCACCAAGAAACAGCTCAAGAACATCCTCCAGGCGGAAGCGCAGCGCTGCGGGGCGTTCTATGTGACGGAGCGGTGGCTGGGCGGCACGCTCACGAACTTCCAGACGATCAAGAAGCAGATCAAGCGGCTGAAGGAGCTGGACCAGGGCACCGCGGAAGGCGAGTTCGAGAACTACACCAAGAAGGAGCAGCTGCTGTTCGACCGGGAGCGGGTGAAGCTGGAGAAGTATCTCTCCGGCATCAAGAACATGAGCCGGCTGCCGGGGGCGCTGTTCATTGTGGACTCGAAGAAGGAGCGGATCGCCGTCGCCGAGGCGAACAAACTGGGGATTCCGGTGGTCGCGATCGTGGACACGAACGCGGACCCGGAGCTGATCACGGTGCCGATTCCCGGGAACGATGACGCGATCCGGGCCGTCTCGCTGATCACGGCGGCGATTTCGGACCTGATCGGGGAAGCGCGGCGCCAGATGCCCTTGCACGAGGCGGCCGAAGAAGGCGAGGGCGTGACCTACTCGACCGAGACGGGGGTCGAGGCGGAGGGCGAAGGCGACAAGAAGAAGAAGCCGGCGCGGCGCAAGCGCCGCGCCAAGCCGGAAGCCATTGCCGCGCGGCTCAAGACGGAGGAGGCGCCGGCCCCCGCCCCGGCGGAATCGAGCGGCGGAGCCGAAGGCGAAGGCTGAGCCCGGACGTTCCCCGTTTCGGTGGACAACCGACCGCCGCCCTCCGAGCCCAACGGCGCGAGGGCGGCGTTCTTACGAGGAGTGAGGAGATGGCAATCGTGAAGGAGATTCCGGCAAAACTGGTGGCCGAGCTGCGCGCCCGTACGGGCGCGGGCATGATGGATTGCAAGAAGGCGTTGGAGGAGACGGGCGGCGACCTCGACAAGGCGGCGGAGGCACTGCGCAAGAGCGGCGCCGCCAAGGCCGAGAAGCGCGCCGGACGGGAAGCGACCCAGGGGCTGATCGGGTCGTACGTGCACCACGACGGCTCGATTGGCGCACTGGTCGAGCTCAATTGCGAGACGGACTTCGTGGCGCGCACCCCGGAGTTCAAAGAGCTGGCCAAGGAGCTGGCAATGCACATCGCGTCGGCGAAGCCGCTGGCCCTCCGGATCGAGGACCTGCCGGCCGACGTGGTCGAGCGCGAGCGACGCGTCTACACGGAGCAGGTGGCGCAACAGAAGAAGCCTGAGAACATCCGTGCCAAGATCGTGGAGGGCATGCTGAAGAAGTTTTACGAGGACCATGTCCTGCTGGAGCAGAGGTACGTGCGTGACGACAAGCGCACGATCGGCGAGCTCGTCAAGGAGCTGTCCGCCAAGACGGGCGAGAACGTGCAGCTGCGCCGCTTCGTGCGGTTCGAGCGTGGAGGGGTCTGAGTGGCGACCGCTCCCCGCGCGCGGCTCGCCTACCCGCGGGCGTTGCTCAAGCTGTCGGGTGAGGCGTTCGCGGGAGAGCGCGGGGCGGGCGGCGGCATCGATTTCGGGGTGATCGATCGCCTGGGAGACGAGCTCAAGGGCGTGGCCGCGCTGGGGGTGCAGCTGGGCCTGGTGGTGGGCGGCGGCAACATCCTGCGCGGCACGGCGGCGAGCGAGCAGGGGATGGATCGCGTGTCCGCCGACTACATGGGCATGCTCGCCACCGTGATCAACGCGCTCGCGCTGCAGGACATTCTCGAGAAGAAGGGCGTCGACACGCGCGTCATGACCGCGATCCGGATGGAAGAGCTGGCGGAGCCCTACATCCGGCGGCGCGCCGTGCGGCACCTCGAAAAGGGTCGTATGGTGATCTTCGCCGGCGGCACCGGGAACCCGTACTTTTCCACCGATACGGCGGCGGTGCTGCGGGCGCTCGAGGTCGAGGCGAAACTGATCCTCAAGGCGACCAACGTGGACGGCGTGTACACGGCGGATCCGAAGCAGGACCCGAAGGCAAAGTTCCTCCCGGAGCTCTCGTTCCGCGACGCGCTGGTGAACGGCTACGCCGTGATGGACGCCAACGCGTTCGGGCTGTGCAAGGAGAACAAGCTCCCCATCGTGGTGTTCAACATCAACCAGCCGGGCGCCACGGCCAGGGTGCTGGCCGGCGAGCGCGTCGGCACGATCGTGCAATGACGCCCTCCCTCCCCACCCTCGCGGACCATGTGAAGCAGGCCAGGCAGGCGATGGACAAGGCGGTGGAAGCGGTAAAGCGCGAGTTCGCCACGGTGCGCACGGGCAAGGCGACGACCGCGCTGCTCGACCTGGTGCGCGTCGAAGCCTATGGGAGCGAGATGCCGATCAACCAGGTGGCGAGCGTGGCGACGCCCGAGCCGAAGCTGCTCACCGTGCAACCGTGGGACAAGTCGCTCCTCAAAGCCGTGGAAAAAGCCATCCTCGCGTCCGACCTCGGTCTCACCCCCTCCAACGACGGCAACATCATCCGCATTCCGCTGCCGCCCCTCACCGAGGAGCGTCGCCGCGAGCTGGTGAAGGTGGTGCACAAGTTCGCCGAGGAAGGCCGCGTCGCCGTGCGGCACGCGCGCACCGAGGCGATCAGCCGCATCAAGAAGACCGAGCACGTCTCGGACGACGAGAAGAAGCACACGGAGAAGGACGTGCAGAAGGCCCACGACGAGCACCTCAAGCTCGTGGACGAGGCGGTCAAGGCGAAGGAAGCGGAGATCATGGAGATCTAGCGATGGCGGACGACCTGCTCGCGCAGATTCGCGGGAATGGGGTCGTCCCGCGCCACGTGGCCGTGATCATGGACGGCAACGGGCGCTGGGCCCGGGAGCGGAGCCTGCCGCGCCCGCTGGGCCATCGGGCCGGGATGAAAGCGGTGCGTGAAGTGGTGGAGGGCGCCATCGCCGCCGGCGTCGAGGTGCTCACGCTGTTCGCGTTCTCGGCCGAGAACTGGCAGCGCCCCCTGACCGAGATCTCGGCGCTGATGGAGCTGCTCGAGGAATACATCGCGCGCGAAGTGGCGGAGCTGCGGGAGCAGGGCGTGGCCGTGCACGTGCTGGGGGATCGCACTCGGCTCGCGCCCGGCGCCCGGGAAGCGGTCGAGCGCGTCGAGCACGAGACGCGCGACGGTGCCAAGCTGGCCCTGAACCTGTGCATCTCGTACTCGTCGCGCGCCGAGCTGGCGCGCGCCGCCCGTCTCCTGGCCGAGGACGTGCTCAAGGGGGCGAAGCGGCTGGAGGACATCGGCGAAGACGCGGTGCGCGAGAAGTTGTACACCGCTCCCTGGGGGGACCCCGATCTGCTGATCCGCACGTCGGGCGAGTACCGGCTGTCGAACTTCCTGCTGTGGCAGCTCGCCTACACGGAGCTGTACGTCACGCCCGTGCTCTGGCCCGACGTCACGCGTCGCGACCTGTTCCGGGCCATCCTCGATTACCAGCGGCGGGACCGGCGCTTTGGAAAAGTCCCGGTGTGATCTCCCGCAATCTGCTGGTCCGTATCGCTTTTGCCGTTCCGGCCATCGCCGCGACGCTGCTGCTGTTGCGGCTGGGCGGCTGGGCACTCGCCGGCGTGCTGGCGGTGCTGGGCGTGCTGGGCACGCGCGAGGTGTACGACTTCGCGCGCGCGCAGGGCATCGAGCCGCTCGAATGGCCCGGCTTCATCGGCGCGGCCCTGTGCCCGCTCGCGGTCTACTGGGTGAAGGGCTACGCCGAGTGGGAGCCGGTGGTCTACGTGGGCGCCATCTGGCTGCTGGTGGTGCTGGTGGTGGGAGCCGCCCGGGGGCCGGACCAACGGCCCCTCACCGCCGTGGCAGTCACGGTGTTCGGCGGCCTGTACGCGTCGGCCCTGTTGTCGTTCGTGGTGGCGATCCGCCACGGCCCGCACAGCGACGCCCACCCACGCGGCTCGGTGGCCCTGGTCGTGCTGCCGCTCGTGGTGACCTGGATCTGCGACACGTGCGCGATGGCGGCCGGGACGCTCGTGGGCGGACCGAAGCTGGCGCCGGTGTTGTCGCCGCGCAAGACGTGGGCCGGTGCCGTGGGAGGACTCGTGGGCGGGCTTGCCGCGGCGCTGGCATACGGTCCGCTGGTGCTCGACCGCGTCGCGTTGCGGCTCGACGTCTGGCAGCTGGTGACGGTGGGCGTGGTGGTGGCGGTGGCCGCCCAGGTGGGCGACGTGGCCGAGTCGCTGTTCAAGCGCGAAGCGGGGGTGAAGGATTCCTCCTCGCTCATTCCGGGTCACGGCGGCGTGCTCGATCGGCTCGATTCGCTGTACTTCGTGCTGCCGCTCACGGCCGGCCTGTTCCGCCTGTTCGGGGTCGCATGAGCGTCGGCGTCGCGATTCTGGGCTCGACCGGGTCGATCGGGTGCTCCACGCTGCAGGTGCTGGGGCGCCAGCGCGAGCGGTTTCGGGTGGCGGCGTTGACGGCGTACTCGAACGCGGAACTGCTTGAGCGTCAAGCAGCCGAGTGGAAACCGGAGTATGTGGGGCTCGTCAACGGTGGGAAAGGGGAAAAGGGAAAGGGGAAAGGGACGGCGTGTCTCGTCGAGGCCGCGACGCGTGCCGACGTCCAGATCGTGGTGAATGCCATCGTGGGCGCGGCCGGGCTCGAGGCGACCCTGGCGGCCCTCAACGCCGGGAAGCGCGTGGCGCTCGCCAACAAAGAAACCCTCGTGATGGCGGGCGAGCTGGTCACCCGCACGGCGCGCGAGGGGGGCGGGGAGATCGTGCCGGTCGACTCGGAGCACAGCGCGGTGCTGCAGTGCGTCACCGGGCGGCAGCCGGCGGAGCTGGCCCGGCTCATCCTCACGGCGTCGGGCGGGCCGTTCCGCACCTGGACGGCGCAGCGCGTGGCGGGCGCCACCGTGGACGAAGCGCTGCGCCACCCCACCTGGAAGATGGGGAAGAAGATCACGGTCGATTCCGCCACGCTCGTCAACAAGGCGCTCGAGGTGATCGAGGCGCACTACCTGTTCCGCCTGCCGTACGACGCGGTGGAGGTGGTGGTGCATCCCCAGTCGGTGGTGCACGCGTTCGTCGAGTTCGTGGACGGCTCCGTGCTGGCCCAGGTGGGATTCCCCACGATGGAGCTGCCGATTCTCTACGCTCTCACTCACCCGACGCGCGTCCCGGACGCGGGCACGCGTCGGTTCGATCCGGTGGCGGCGGGGACGCTCACGTTCGAGCCCGTGTCCCCCGAGCTCTATCCCGCGTACCGGCTGGGGCGAACGGCGGCGGCGGCGGGCGGCACGGCGGCGACGGCGTTCAACGCGGCCAACGAGGTGGCGGTAGAGCTGTTTCTCGCGGGGAAGATCCGCTTCGGCAGGATCGGCGAGACGATCGCGCGCGTGCTGGACGGGCATCACGCGGGCGATGCCGGCACGCTCGAGGCGGTGCTCGCCGCCGACGCGGAGGCGCGCCGGCTGGCGCGGGAGGCCGCGTGCCGCTGACGTTCGCCGCGTTCGTCGTGGTGATCGGCGTCCTCATTTTCATTCACGAGGCGGGCCACTTCGTCGTCGCCAAAGCGGTCGGCATCCAGGTGCTGCGCTTCTCGCTCGGCTTCGGCCGGCCGATCCTGCGGTGGCGCCGCGGGGAGACGGAGTACTGGATCTCCTGGATTCCGTTCGGCGGCTACGTGAAGATGGCGGGACTCGAAGATGAAGGCATGGCCGGCGAGCTGGAAGGGGGCGCGAGCGCCGAGCGGATCGATCCCGCGCGCGCCTTCGACAGGAAGCCCGTGGCCGTCCGGCTGTTGGTCGTGTGCGCCGGCGTGGCGATGAACGGGCTGCTGGCGTTCGTCGACTCCCTGGTCACGGGGCGGCTCCCCGCCGGCGCGCGCGCGCTGGCATCGCTCGCGCCGGGCGACCGAATCGTGCGCATCAACGACGACACGATCCGCACCTGGGACGACGTGGTGCGGCAGATCGTCAGCGGTCCCGCCGAGCTCACGTTTTACGTCGCCGGTCGAGCCGAGCCGCTCGTGATCGACCTAGGGCAGGGGGGATTGGCGGCGCGCCAGGCGGTGGCGGATGCGCTCGTGCCCCAGGTTCCGGTCGTGGTGCAGCGCCTGGAAGAGGGGCGGCCGGCGGCGCGCGCTGGGCTCAGGCCGGGCGATGTGGTGGTCGCCGTGGACGGGGCGCCCGTACGGTCGGTCGAGCGCTTTCTCGAGCGTATCTGGACCAGCGGGGGACATCCGGTCGCGTTCCAGGTGCTGCGCGGCGGCGCGCCCCTCTCCGTCACGATCGTTCCCGACACGGCCAGCGGGGTGGATCCCCAGTACCCCAAGCGTCCCCATACCTACGGCTTCATCGGCGCACAGGTGCAGCCGGGCGTCACACGGGTGCGCAAACCGCCGGGCGAGGCGATCGCGAGCGGGTGGCAGGAGACGACGCGCACCGCGACGATCATCCTCGGCTTCCTGAAGGGACTGGTGCTGGGACAGATCTCGGTGCGCGAGCTGGGCGGCCCCATTCTCGTGGCGCAGGCGTCGGGGCAGGCGGCGCGGCTCGGTCTCGACTGGCTGCTGCGCTTCATGGCGTTCTTCTCGATCAACCTGGCGATCCTCAATCTGCTGCCGATCCCGATCCTGGACGGCGGGCAGGTGGTGTTCCTGGTCGCCGAGGCGGTGCGCCGCAAGCCGCTGCCGCTCGAGCTGCGGCTGCGCCTCACGCAGATCGGGTTCGTGGTGCTGCTCGGCATCATGATCCTTGCCACCTCGAACGACGTGCTGCGCTGGCTGGGGCATGTCTTCAAGCGTTAGGCGGGAACTGGAGGGCTTCGTCGCGGGGAGCGTCAAAGCGGAGCGGCTGGTGATCGCCGTTTCGGCGGCGTACTACCGGGACTCGCGAAACGGGAATCGGGAAACGTTACAGCCCTTGATCGACGTGATCGATCGCGCGTCGCCGGGGATCGTGGAGCTTGGGATCGTGTCGGGCGGAGCGGGGTTCGAGATCAGGCTCGCCGAGCGGCCGTTCCCGAAAGAGTGCGAACCGGAACTCAGGCGGGCCGCCGAGGCAGTACTTACGGGAATGGGGAAACGGGAAACGGGAAAGGTGGAGCCTAAGAAAGCCAACCGCCTCTGGGGTTGGATCCGGCGCATGCTCAGCGCGTCAGCCTGACCACCAGCGTCGCAGGCGCTGCAGCAGCCCCCTCAGCCCCCGCAGTCCCCCCGCCGCCGTGCCGTCTTTCCCACCGAGGTCGGCGAGCAAATGAGCGGCATCGCGATAGCGGTCGTCGGGATGCTTCGCCAGGCACTTCATCACCACACGCTCGAACCGCTTGGACAGCTCCGGGCGCTTCTTGCGGAGCGAGGGGGGCGTGTCCTCCACGTGCATGCGCGCCAGCTCGAACCAGTCGCTCGACGTGAACGGCACCTCACCCGTCGCCGCCTTGAAGAGCGTCACGCCGAGCGCGTAGAGATCCACGCGCGCGTCGAGCGGGCGACCCTGGGCCTGCTCGGGAGACAGGTACTGCGGCGTCCCGATGGTCATGTTCACGCCGGTGGAGGCGACGTAGCCCGAGAGCGCGCGCGCGATGCCGAAGTCCGAGATCACGGCGCTGCCGTCGGCGTGGAGCAGGATGTTGTCGGGCTTCAGGTCGCGGTGGATCACGCCCTGCGCGTGGGCGAAGCCGAGCCCCTGGGCCACGTCGCCGGCGATGCGGACGATGTCCGCTTCGGGGAGCGGGCCCTCGCGCTGCAACCGCGCGGCGAGCGAATCGGCGCACAGGTCCATCCCGAAGTAGACGTAGTTGCCGGAGCGAGCCACGAAGCGGATGCGGATGATGTTGGGATGCCGCAGCTGGGCCGCGGTCTCGGCCTCGTTGCGAAAGCGGCGCTCGAACTGAGGGTCGCCGGCGTAGCGCGGCATCAGGACCTTCACGGCGACGGGGGAGCCGTCCAGCTCGCGGCCGCGGAACACCCAGGCGAAGCCACCCTGGCCGAGCAGGCCCTCCAGGTCGTAGGGGCCGACGGTGCGTCCGACCAGGTCGGTGGGCGGCGGAGGCGCGTGGGTCACGAGGCCTTTACAAATCTGTGCAGGCGGTCTAAGTTACTGCGCTCTCAACAATTAGGGAACTGGAACAGATGTACGACAAGACGACGCCGGTCAGGAAGTACGGGCGGCACGAGGGGGACACGGGGTCGGCCCCGGTCCAGATCGCGCTGCTCACCGAGCGGATCAACAGCCTCACCGACCACTTTCGGGTCCACGCCAAGGACTTTCACGGGCAGCGCGGCCTGTTGCGCATGGTGTCGCAGCGCCGGCGCCTGCTCGAGTACCTGAAGCGCAACGACCTGGAGCGGTATCGGCAGCTCATCGACGAGCTGGGTCTCCGCCATTAATACCGCTGGCGTCGCGCTGGGCGCCCCGGAAGAGCACCGGGGCGCCTCGCGCATTGCTTTGTGCTCTAGTGCCGCTCCAGCCATTCTCGTAGAGTGCCTCGAGAGGTGTGGACCAGCACGGGTTGATGCGACCGACAGATTCGCAGACCAAATCAGGTTGGAACGGCACTAGACAGGCAATATGGTGAAACACGTCGAACGCAATTTCGCCGGCCGCACCCTGAAGCTCGAGGCGGGGCGGCTGGCCAAACAGGCCGCCGGCTCCTGCCTACTGCAGTTCGGGGACACGGTGGTGCTGGCGGCGGTGACGGTGTCGGACAACGTCTCGACCCTCCCGTTCTTTCCCCTGACCGTCGAATACCGCGAGAAGGCTTACGCCGCCGGCAAGATCCCCGGCGGCTTTTTGAAGCGTGAAGGGCGGCCACAGGACGAGGAGATCCTCGCGGCCCGGGTGATCGACCGCTCGGTCCGGCCCCTCTTCCCCGAGGGCTTCAAGAACGAGGTCCAGGTGTTCGTGTATGTCCTCTCGGCGGACCAGGAGAACGACGCGGACGTGCTGGGTCTCACGGCGGCCTCGGCGGCGCTCACCATGTCCCAGGTGCCATGGAACGGCCCCATCGCCGCGGTGCGCGTGGGTCGGGTGGAAGGCGCCTGGATTCTCAATCCCACGTTCCAGCAGCTCGAGTTCTCCGACGTGGACATGGTGGTGTCCGGCTCGGCGGACTCGATCGTGATGGTCGAGGGCGGGGCGCTGGAGCTGACCGAAGCCGAGATCGTGAAGGGCCTCGAAGTGGCGCACAAGGGCATCCGCGAGCTCTTGGATGCCGCCAACGAGCTGGTGGCCGAGATGCGCCAGCCCAAGATGGAATGGACCAAGATCGAGCCTCCGGCGGAGCTGGTGGCGCGCGTCAAGGCGCTGGCCGAGCCGCGCGTGACGGAGGCGCTGAACCTGCCGGAGAAGGCGGAGCGCACTCAGGCGCTTGCCGCGCTCAAGGCGACGATCCAGGAGCAGCTCGCGGCCGAGTTCCCCGAGAACACCAAGGACGTGGCCAACGTCATCGAGGACATCGAGTACCGCACCATGCGCGAGCAGGTGCTGACGCGCGGCGAGCGGGTGGACGGGCGCGACCTCGACACCGTCCGGCCCATCAGCTGCGAGGTGGGGGTGCTGCCCCGCACCCACGGCTCGGCGCTGTTCACGCGCGGCCAGACGCAGGCCCTGGTGTCGGTGACCCTCGGCACGACGCGGGACGAGCAGCGCATCGACTCGATCGATGTGGCGCAAGAGACCACCAAGTCGTTCATGCTGCACTACAATTTTCCGCCGTTCTCGACTGGTGAAGTGAAGCCGATCCGCGGGACCTCACGCCGCGAGGTAGGTCACGGGGCCCTCGCCGAGCGGGCGCTGCAGGCGCTGCTGCCGCCGTACGACCAATTCCCCTATACCCTCCGCATCGTGTCCGACATCCTCGAGTCGAACGGCTCGTCGTCGATGGCCACGGTGTGTGGCGGCTCGCTGGCGCTGTTCGACGCGGGCGTGCCGATGACCGCCGCCTGCGCCGGCGTGGCGATGGGCCTGATCAAAGAAGGGAAGCGCCTGGCGGTGCTCACCGACATCCTGGGCACGGAGGATCATCTGGGCGACATGGACTTCAAGGTGGCGGGGACGCGCCAGGGGGTCAGCTCGATCCAGATGGACATCAAGATCGAGGGCCTCGATTTCCAGATCATCAGCCAGGCGCTCGAGAAGGCGAAGCAGGCCCGGCTGCACATCCTCGACATCATGGACCAGGCGATGCCGAAGCCGCGCTCGGAGCTGTCCAAGTACGCGCCGCGCATCATCACGATCCAGATCCGTCCCGACAAGATCGGTGACCTGATCGGGCCCAAGGGCAAGACCATCCGCGGTATCCAGGAGCAGACCGGCGCCGAGATCAACGTGGACGACAACGGCATGGTCACGATCTCCGCAGTGGGCGAAGGCGGCGAGCGGGCGCGCGACATGGTGCAGGCGCTGGTGCAGGAGCCCGAGGTGGGCAAGGTGTACGAGGGCATGGTGAAGAGCACGACTGCCTTTGGCGCGTTCGTGGAGATCCTGCCCGGCGTAGAGGGGCTGCTGCACATCTCCGAGCTGCAGCACGGGCGCACGGAGCGCACGGAGGACGTGGTAAAGAAGGGGGACCACGTGCGCGTGAAGCTGCTCGAGGTGGACGAGCGCGGTCGCATGCGACTCTCCCGCAAGGCGTTGATGGACAAGCCCGAGGCGGCACCGGCGCGCTCGCACTGATGGAGACGGTCCGGCTCGACCGGGACATCTTCCAGACTACCGCGCCCACCGGCGTGATCGTGCTCTCCGAGCGGGTTCCCAGCGTCCGCTCGGCCGCGGTGGGTATCTGGGTGCGGAGCGCCAGCGCCCACGAGCCCCGCCCCAAGATGGGCGTGTCGCACCTGCTCGAGCACATGGTGTTCAAGGGCACGGAGCGCCGCAGCGCGCAGGAGATCGCGCTGGCGCTCGAGTCGCGCGGCGGCTCGCTCGACGCGTACACCTCGCGCGACACCACCGCGTTCCAGGCGCGGGTGCTCGACACCGACTTGCCGCGTGCGCTCGACGTGCTCACCGACCTGGTGCGCAACCCGGTGCTCCGCAGCAATGACTTGGAACTCGAGCGCAACGTGGTGCTCGAGGAGATCAATACCGTCGAGGACACGCCGGACGACCAGGTATACGATCTCTGCTACCGGACCTTGTGGCCCGAGCATCCCTACGGCTATTCGATCCTGGGCACGCGCGATACGGTCAGCGCCATTTCGACCGGCGACCTGAAGCAGCTGCATGGGCGAGCGTACTTTCCGGCCAATTGCGTCATCGCCGCCGCGGGCAACCTCACGCACGACGCGCTGCTCGAAGAGCTCGGCCGGCAAGGCTGGTTCGACGCCTCACCCGGCAACGCCGTATCCGGCAATGCCCAATCGGCAACACCTCACCCGGCAAAGGTTCCGCCCGCCGTCCGCGGCGCCGAAACCCGCCAGGCCAAGGATACCGCCCAGACCCACATCGTGTTCGCCACCGACACCGTTCGCTACGCCGATCCCCGCAAATATGCGCTGCTGGTGCTCGGCAACGTGTTCGGGGGCGGCATGTCGAGCCGGCTGTTCCAACGGATTCGGGAGGAGCTGGGGCTCGCGTACGCGATCTACGCGTTCACGAGCTTCTATCGGGAGATGGGCGTGGCCGGCGTGTACGTCGGCACGCAGCCGAAGACCGCGGCGCAGGCCGCGGCGGCGATTCGCAAGGAGTACGCCAAGCTCGCGCGCGAGGCGCTCGCCGGCGCGGCGCTCGCCGAGGCGAAACAGCAGACGCAGGGGCAGCTGATGTTGTCGCTGGAGAGTCCCAGCGCCCGGATGTATCGTTTGGCGACCTTTCCCATCTATGGCGAGCCGTATCGCAGTCTCGATGAAGTGGTGGCGGCGGTGGCGGGATTGACCGAAGACGAGATGGGAAGTGTAGCGGCCGAATTCTTCGATCCCAGCAGACAGACGGTGGTGTGGTTGGGACCGGAGAAAGACTAAGCGGCGTCACGGAGAGACGTCACGGGAAGACGTCACGGAAAGACGTGGTCTACGTCGTTACACCGGAGTGCCCATGATCGTTGGTGTTCCCAAAGAGATTAAGACGGCCGAGAACCGTGTGGCGTTCGTGCCTGCGGGGGTCGAGTCGTTGGTGGGCGACGGGCACACGGTGCTGGTGGAGCAGGGGGCGGGGATCGGGTCGGGGTTCGGCGACGAGACATATGGCGCGGTGGGCGCCACGCTCGTGCCCAAGGCGGCGGATGTGTGGGCCCGGGCCGAGATGGTGGTGAAGGTCAAGGAGCCGATTGAGCCCGAGTGGCCGTGCATGCGCAAGGGCCAGGTGGTGTTCACCTACTTCCATTTCGCCGCCTCCGAGTCGCTCACGCGGGCGGTCATCAAGTCCGGCATCATTGCGATCGCGTACGAGACGGTGCAGCTCGCATCGGGCGAACTGCCGTTGCTCACGCCGATGAGCGAGGTGGCGGGGCGGATGGCGGTGCAGGAGGGAGCGAAATACCTCGAGAAAGTCTATGGCGGCAGCGGGATACTGCTCGGTGGAGTGCCCGGAGTACTGCCGGCGGAAGTCCTGATCATCGGCGGGGGAGTGGTGGGGACCAACGCGGCGCGAATGGCGGCCGGTCTGGCCGCCCACGTCACGCTGCTCGATCTCTCGCTCGACCGCCTGCGCTATCTCTCCGATGTGCTTCCTCCCAATGTCGATCTACTGTACTCGAACCGTCACAACCTGCTGGAGCAGCTGCGCAAGGCCGATCTGGTGATCGGCGCGGTGCTGCTGCCCGGCGCCAAGGCGCCCAAGCTGGTGCGACGGGAAGATCTCAAACTGATGAAGCCGGGCTCGGTGATCGTCGATGTCGCGGTGGATCAGGGCGGGTGCATCGAGACGAGCAAGCCGACCACGCACGAGAGTCCGGTGTACGTGGTGGACGGGATCATCCATTACGCGGTGGCGAACATGCCGGGCGGCGTGCCGCGCACGTCCACCCTGGCGCTCACGAATGCGACGTTCCCCTATGCCAAGCGGCTGGCGCGGAGCGGCTGGAAGCAGGCGTGCCGCGACGACCCCGCGCTGTTCCAGGGATTGAACGTGATCGAGGGGAGCGTGGTGTACCCGGCGGTGGCCGAGTCGTTCGGGCTGTCGCTGGTGAACGCAAGGCAGCTCGTATGACCCACCTCCTCCCAGCCCTGATGCTCTTGCTCCAGACCCAGGCGACCAACGCCGAGCTGGGCTATCGGTTCGCGGTGCCGAGCGGTTTCACTGCGTTTCCCGAGGGACGCGCGCAGAAGGACATGGTGGACTGCTGGAGCGAGGCGACGCCGGTGTCGGCGCACGGAGCGATGATTCTCTGCGTGCAGCGTATGCACGGCGTGTTGCCGCGGGAGGCGATGCGGCAGGAGGACCTGCCCGCCACCACGCAGCTGGTGAGTTTCAAATGGAAAGCATTCGACCTCCAGGGATTGCGATCGCTGGTCTCGCAGCAGGGCGGCGAGCAGGCGTTCGTGCTGGTGACGCAGGTGCCGCTGCGGCGCGAGGCGGTGCAGCTGTTCTTGAGCGGGCCGGCCGATCAGGAGGCGCGGGGTCAGGCGCTCTTGAGCGAGACGCTCGCCTCGCTCGAGGGCGAGAGCAACTGGCTCACCGCGAGCGGGCGGGCGGGGCGCCTCGGCACGGCGGCGGGGTGGTGG